>JAABUZ0100001504.1_pt1 | contig 43952 bp, 37 predicted proteins | sample 5562091 | NCBI WGS metagenome assembly JAABUZ01 (sample SAMN12813069, study PRJNA571459) | rock metagenome | isolation source: Antarctica rocks | place: Antarctica: Victoria Land, Linnaeus Terrace sud | collected 2015-12-21
TTGTCTTCTGTCGCCTGCGGGGCTACCTCTCCACCCTCAAGACGCAGGGCCAGGCCGTCCTTCCCGCCCTCCAGCGCGTCTTCGCCGGTCATCCACCCCTCCCTGATCTCGCCGCTGGATAGTCACCTTTCAGCACTATTGTCGAACTGCTCGAACTCCGTGAGACCGAGATCTGCATCGAGAGCGAGGAGGTAAAGTACGCGCTCACTTCGGCCTGAAGATTGCTCCTCGATCAACGCTTTGCGCATCGCGTACTCTACCAGTATGACCTGCTCAGAGCGAGATAACCTCTGAATCTCCCCTCCTAACCACTCTAAGAGCTGGATACCGCCATTCTGATCCAAGGCATTATCCTCATCCCCCGCAAAACGAAGAAGGAGGTAGAACTCGAGGATCACTTCATCCAGGATCAGGCCCTTGGTCTGATCGGCTTCCGTAGATGGAGTCACCTTCTTCTTTCGCTGCTGAATATCAACGAGCGCGTCCGTAAAGCCGGGCAACGGTAAGGGCTTCGGCGATGGAGGAGCCTTAAGGTGCCGAGCCAACTCCTCAAGGGCCTGAACTCGCCAGGAGGAAGCCTTGGTGCCGTATGCCACATCTGCGAGACGCTGGACACGTTCCTGCACTATGTCACGCTGATCTAACGGTAACTGGTCGATGAGGTCGGTCAGTTGCCGCTGAGCCCTGTGAGCCTGTATCGTCTCAAACACCGTACCCGCATTCAATCGCAAAGCGACGAGGATCTCGACGACGATGTCAACCATAGCAGGATTCACTGCGGAACTACTCTCACCGTTATGTTGGTTATGTGGAGACGGTTGAACAAGCTTCGAGCTCGTTGGGCCTCGTACTGGTTAGGAACCTCCCAGCGTCCAGTTAGGCCGTTTTGGCTTAGCGCCTCTGATTGGCGAAGTGCGTCGTTCTCCTTGTCTGCGTTCGGGAAAACCGATGTCTTTCGATCAACAAGCACCGGCGAACCGTTCATACTTCCGTCTTCTCCATCGAATCGCACCGCCCTTACACCCCCATTGTTATCGATCCAGTAGATTTGGGGAGCTTGGGGCAGTCGTGTCCTGGTATTATAACGTGCCCCAGGCGCGCTATCTTGATAGGAACGAGCCGTGAGAGGCATGCTAGCGTTCTCGTCAACCCAATCGATCTGACCAGGATTAGCCAACGGAGAAACCGAACCCGCAGGCGGTGCTAGATACTTGGAATGAACCGCTTCTGGACTCATGATAAACTGCCCAGATCGGGTTTGCGGCGGTTCATCTGATTGCATCTGTTGCTGCTGAGCCTGCTGCCGGTACTGGCCCGAGAAGAAGTCGCCTTGCTGCTGAATCTGGTTGGCAGCGTCCCGGTCGGCGGCGCTCGCGGCATCCTGGGCGGCGATGACGGACCCGCGGCGGGCCTGCGCCAGGGCCAGTTGCTCCGCGCCGGACACGGCCTCCCGGTAGGCCAGCGCCTCCGCCGCCTCGGCCGGATCGACGACGCCCAAGGCATAGGTCGCGGCGGTCGCCACGGTCGGCTCCAGGGCGCAGGCGAAGGGGTCCACGATGTTGTTGACCGCCTGTTTGCCCTGCACCGCCTCCGCCGCCTTGTAGAGGTTGCCCACGACCGGCCCGGCCGCGTCGGGGTTGCCGTGCAGCAGGACGTTGAGGCTCCGCAGGCCGTTGCGTATCCCGCACTCCGCCCCGCTGACCGCGCCCGTCACGGTCACGCCCTGGCAGCCTTGCGTCGCCCCCAGGTGGACGAAGCATCCGATGGCCCCCAGGCCGCTACAGGGTAGGTCCGCCCCCAGCGATCCAACGCCCGTACTGGCTTGGCCCGAGGGGTCGGTGGCGTTGAGCGGGTTGTTGCCGGTGTAGGCGTAGGGCTGGCCCGTCGCCGAGGCCAGCGGGGGTCGCGCGTGAGGAACTGCGCCGTCTGCGGGTCGTAGTAGCGGGCCTGGAGGTACTGCAAGCTCGTCTCGCCGTCGGTGTATGCCCCCGCGTAGCCGAACAGCGTGGTCGCGCTGCTGGTCTTGGCGAGCGGATTACCGTAGGCGTCGTAGCGGTAGGTCGCGGCGATGCGCCCGCTGCCGTCGCCCAGCTCGCGCGTGCTGCCCAACTGGTCGCGGTAGGAGTACAGCGCGTTGCCCGCGCCGTCGACCTGCTCCAGGGGCAGCCCATCGGGGCCAGCGATGTAGCGGGTCGTGGTCGCGCCGGTTTGCTCCTGCAGCAGTGTAGGCAGTCCCTGCGTCGTGTCCCAGGTGTAGGCCGTGGCGGCGCCGTTGACGGTCTTGCCCTGGCGCAACCCGTCGCCGTCGTAGCTGTAGGCGCTGGTGGTCACGCCGCCGGTGACGCCGATTAGGCGGTCGGCCTGATCGTAGCGATAGCCGGTCGTGGCCCCGCTCACGGTGTCCGTCACGGCCACGCGGTCCCCGTCGCGATTGTAGGCCAGGGTGAGGGCGCGCGTGGGCGTGGTCCCCGAGAGGGTCCGCAAGCTGGTCAGTTCGTGCGCAGGGTCGTAGCCGAGGACGCTGCTCGTGATTGCGCCGGCGGCCGTGGTGGTGATGCCTTGCAGGTCGTAGGCGCTGCTGGCGGTGTAGGTGATCCCGCTCGTGTCGCCCTGGAGTTGGTGGAGCGCGGTGTAGCGATAGCCGTGCGTGCCGGAGACGGGGTCGGCGCTATCGGAGGCGCTCGTCACCTGCCCCAGCCCGTCGCGGCCGTAGGCGTAGACGCGCGGCGGTGGCCGGCGCGGTGCGCGTGATGGCCGTCAGCGCGTCGGCGGCGTTGTAGGCCCAGGCCACCGAGGTCGTGTTGGGCAGGGTCTCCGCGATCGGGTTGCCCGCCGCGTCGTAGCCGAAGGTGCTAGTATGGCCCAGCCAGTCGCGGACGCTCGTCACGCGGTCCAACGCGTCGTAGGTCCGAGAAACGGCCACGCCGCCGGGGTAGGTGATGGCCACCGTGTCGCCCACCGGGTTGTAGGCGTAGGCCACCGCCTGCCCCGCCCCGTTGGTCACGGCCACGGTGCGCCCCAGCGCGTCGTACTGATAGCTGGTGGTCCCGGTCCCGTCGGCCATGCTCCGGCGCAGTCCCGTCGGCGTGTAGGTGTAGGCCACGTGGGGCGTGACGCCGTCGGAGTAGGTGATGGCGCTGGTGCGGCCCAGCGGATCGTAGCCGTACGTCGTGACCCGGCCCAGAGCGTCGACCGTGGCGGTGCGGTTGCCCGCGAGGTCGTAGCGATCGGCGGTGGGCCGGCCCAGCGGGTCGGTCATGGCCGTGGTGCGGCCCAGCGCGTCGTAGGCGTAGGCCGTCACGCGGCCGGCGCCGCCGGTCTGCGTGATGACGTTGCCGCCGGGGTCGTAGCCCGTGGAGAGGAGGCTGCCGTCGGCCTGCAACGTGCCCCGTCCGCTGGTCCGCCGCGTCGTAGGTGTAGGCCGTGGTGTGCGTCAGCGGGTCGGTCAGGGCGGCCAGGTTGCCGGCGAGGTCGTAGGTGTAGGCCGTCGTGGCCCCCACCGGGTCGGTGACGGCGGCGGTGCGGTTCAGGCCGTCGTAGCCGTACGACGTGACGTGGCCGTTGGGATCGGTCGCGCGGGCCACGTTGCCCGCCAGATCGTAGGTGGTGGTGAGCGCGGTCCCGTCGGGCCGGAGGATGGTCGTTTGCTGGCCGGCGGCGTCGTAGGTGTAGACCGTGGTGCGGCCCAGCGCATCGCTCATCGCGGTCTCGCGCCCGGCGAGGTCGTAGGTCATGACCGTGGTCTGCCCGAGCGCGTCGGTCACGGCGCGGGTGCGGCCCAGCGGGTCGTAGCCGTAGGCACTGCTGTCGCCGCGCTGGTCCGTGACGCCGGTGCGGTTGCCCGCGGCGTCGTAGGCGTCGCGCGCGGTCTGGCCCAGGGCGTCGGTCAGCGCCGTGGTGCGGTCCAGGGTGTCGTAGCCGTAGCGCGTCGGAGCGCCGCGCGGGTCGACCATCAGGGTGAGGTTGCCGTCGGCGTCGTAGGAGAGGCGCGTCTGCCCGCTGTCCGCATAGCCGATAATGGTGGGCTTGTCGGCCGGGTCGTAGCCGTAGGCCGTGGCGTTGCCGCGCGGGTCGGTCACGCCGGTCCTGTTCCCGCCGAGGTCGTAGGTGTAGACCGTGGTGCGGCCCAGCGCATCGGCGCCGGTGGTCAGGTTGCCGGCAAGATCGTAGCTGGTGGTGGTGACGCGCCCCAGCGGGTCGGTCACGGCCACGGTGCGGCCCAGCGGGTCGTAGCCGTAGGCGGTGGTGTGGCCGAGGCCGTCGGTCCCGGTGATGACGTTGCCGGCGGGGTCGTAGCTGGCGGTGAGGATGCTGCCGTCCGGCTGCTGCGTCCCGGTGAGTTGGTTGGCCTGGTCGTAGGTGTAGGCCGTGGTGCGGCCCAGCGCGTCGGTGGAGACGACGACGTTGCGGTCGGGATCGTACTGGGCGCTGCCGCGATGCCCCTGGGGGTCGGTGAGCCCGGTCAGGTCGCCGGCGGCGTCGTAGGTCATGGCCGTGGTGTAGCTGAGGGGGGGCGCCGCCGGCGACGTTGCCGTTGGGAGTGACCGAGGAGGTCATGCGCCCGATAGGATCGTAGGCGAAGGTAGTGACGCGCGCGAGGGGGTCGGTCGAGGTGATGAGGTACCCGGTCGCGGGGTCGTAGCCGAAGGCCGAGGTGTGGCCGTTGGGGTCGGTGCGCGCCGTCACGTCGCCGGGGTGCGCGGGGTCGCCGTAGGCCAGGCAGACCGTGGCGGTGAGCGGACCTGCCTGGGGGCACGGGCTCGCGGGGGGCGGCGTGCCGGTGGCCGTCGGGATGGGCGTACTCGTGCTCGACGGAGCCGCCGTGCTCGTGCTGGTGGCCGTCGGCGTGCTCGTGGGCGTCGGCGTGCTCGTGGGCGTCGGCGTGCTCGTGGGCGTCGGCGTGCTCGTGGGCGTCGGCGTGCTGGATGGCGTCGGGGTTGGCGTGAGCGGGGCGCCCCCGGCTAGCGTCGCGTAGAGCGAGTACAGGTCACCGATGGTCGTCGCCGCCCCGAACGTGGCCGGCCACGTCCCGTACGGGACGGTCGAGGTCGCCGCGTTGGTCCAATAGACTCCGCTGCCCGCCGGCCCGGGGTCGTAGGCCAGGTCGTCGTACCCTCCCGCCGAGCCGTTGGCGTTGTAGATCAGCCAGTAGGTCGCGTTGGGCGCCAGCGTGGCCGTGATCGCCACCGTGTTCCAGCTATTCGCCGCCAGCGTCCCGCTCGCGCTCGAGGCCACCAGCGTGCCGGGACTGCCGTTGTTGTCGCTGTAGATGGCCGTCTGGAACAGATCGTTCGCCGGGTTGGGATCGATCGCGCCCACATACGCTATCATCGAGGAGACCCGCGCCCCCTGCGGCCCGGTCGTCACTTTGGAGCCGTCCATGTTGTTCGAGTCGTAGCTATCCAGGCCGCCGCTGATCTGGGTGTAGCCCAGGGTCGCGCCCGTCTGGGTGATCGACGCGACCGCGTCGAACCGGGCCGTGCTGATAGCGCCGCCGTTGTGCGCGGTGGCGGCCAGGCCGCCCAGCAGCGTCCCGGTCATGGTGATGACCATGCTCGACCCCGTCAGCGGGCTCCAACTCGCGCCGTTGCCGGACGTGTAGGCGGTGTAGGTGTTGCCCACGCGCGCCACCTTGACGTAGGCCGGGGGCGTGGCGGCGGTCCCGGCCAGGCTGGCCGCGGCGCCGCCGGGCGTGGCGCGGTACTCCACGTCCACGATGCCCGAGGGCGCGATGATGGCATCGTAGAAGGGCGAGCCGGCGGAGGTATCCTGCCGCAGCATCACCCCCGCCTTGGCGTATTGGTCCGTCACCGTCTGCGTGACGACGCGCGCGCTGATGGAGCCGTCGAAGGGGATGGGCTGCCACACGAAGTGGAACGTGTCAGAGGAGCCCCAGATATCGTAGCCCCCGCCCTGCACGGTCCAGGCGCTGCCGTCGAAGGACTGGCCGCCGGGCAGGGTGGGGCCGCCCACGTCGGCGCAACTCCAGCCGGCGGGGCAGGCGCTGACCAGCACGGAGTCGACCGTGGCCGTCTCCAGGGCGTTGGCGTTGCTGGAGGCCACGGCCAGCCCGCCCAGCGTCGCCCCGGTCATGGCGATGCTGACCGTGGAGTTGGGTACCGCCGTCCAGGAGAGCCCGTCGGAGGAGGTGTAGGCCGTGTAGCTGGCGCCGACGCGCGCCACCTTGAGGTAGACGGGCGCGCTGGCGCCGAACCCGCCCACGTCGATCGCGGCGGCGGGCGTGGGGCGGTACAGCACGTCGACGAAGCCGGAGGAGGCGACGAAGGCATCGTAGAAGGGGGAGCCGGCGGAGGTGTCCTGGCGCAGCATGACGCCGGCCTTGGCGTAGGGGGAGGCGCTGGTGGTCTGGGTGACCACGCGGGCGGTGACGCCGCCGTCGCCGACGACAGATTGCCACACGAAGTGGAAGTTGTCGGCCGATCCATAGAGGTCGCCGGCGCCCTGCACGGTCCAGGCGCCGTTGGCGAGGGTCTGGCTACCGGCGAGGCCCGGATTGCCGATATCGGCGCAGCTCCAGCCGCTCGGGCACGACGCATCCAGCAGGGTCCGCCTGATCGCCCCGGAGGTCGCGGCCCGCCTGATCGCCCCGGAGCCGGCCCTCTTGCCGCTCCGCGGATCGCGCTCCCCCGCGCCGCGCGACGACACGAGCCCCGATGCCCAACGGCGCGAGCGCGGCGGCGACGCTGCCGGCGATGCATGTCGCCAGCCCCTTGATGTCGGATGTGCCCGTCGCCGGCCGGCCTGGCCGCCGGCAGGTGAGCGTGGGCGCCGGGGGATGATGCCTCGAGTTGGACGAAGCCGGGCGGTGTAGCGCCCCGGCGCGCCGGGGCGGCGAGGGGGTGGGCCGCGCCGTCGCGCGTGGGGCCGGACGGTGGGACAAGACGGGCCGCGGGGCCGCGGCGTGCGCGGCGCCGAGCAGCCTGAGGTGCGGCTGCACCATCGTCCCGCCCGCCGCCCGCACGGGGCGCGAGGTGCTGACCAGGTTCCCGCGTCCGTCATAGGTGTAGACGGTCGTCACCCCGTTGGGGTCGGTCATCGACGTGACGTCGTTGAAGCCGTTGTAGGTATAGCTCGTCGCCCGGCCCAACGCATCAACGTGGGTCAGCAGGTTGCCCGACGGGTCGTAGGTATTGAACGCGGTGTGCCCGTTGGGGTCGGTCACCGCGGCGACACCCAGGGTGGAGGGGTCGTAGCTGTAGAGCCACGTGTCCTGCCGGGGCGTGCCGTAGCCTTTGGTCTCCGACGCCAGTTGGTTGCCCTGGTACTGGTCGACCGTGACGGAGCCGCGGGGGTCGATGACGGTCGTCGTTTGCCCCGGTTGATTGGGCGGGAAGGCGTAGCTGAAGGTGGTGGTCCGGTTGAGCCAGGTCAACGTGAGGGATAGCAGGTTGTATTGGGCGTGGAGATAGCGCCTCCACATGTTGTCAACGCTGGCTTGTGCCTGTCCGCCCTCTACTCTCGCCCAGATATGGACACGGTTGTCGATGCGGCCCAGGTAGCATCATTGTTGCATGTGGTAGGTCCGCTGCTCGGCGTCATTCAGGATGAAGCGCGGCGCCGGCTTGTAGTGGGGGTGGCGATCGTTGCCGTCCATCTGGGCGCGTGCCATGCGCGGGCGCGGGCCCATGCTCAGCAATTCGTCGGCCAGCGCCTGGATGCCCTCGCCATGGCGCTCATAGATGTCGATGCGGTCCTGCGTGACGTCGACGCGGTACGTGCGGGCCTGGGGATGCTGGCGCACGGCCTGCTGCGCCGCCTCCAGGGGCAAGATCCGCGACGGGTGCTCCTTAACCAGCGAGACGACCCCCGTTGACGCTCTTGGCGTTGGCGATTGCAAAGCCCGACGGTATCTCTTCCTACTTCCCCACCTGTCCCTGCTGCGGCCTGCCCAACTGGGAGACCGGCCGCCCCGCCGCGCACTGGCTGGCTCGACCGCATCCTGGCCGCCATCGCCGGCGCCTCCTGACATCACGCTTCAGGAGCGCGCCAACACGGTCAGGGATGGGCAGCGGTATCGAAGTACTCGCGCCAGTATACGATCTGGTCGTCGCGCACGACGAAGACGATAGCATCCTCAACGCTGCGCCGTCGGCCGTCCGCACGGCCGGTTTCGCTCCACGTCCACTCGACGGCGCCGGCGTCGCCGTCGAGCAGCACACGCGTCACAATGACGCGCACGTCCATCGCGGCGGCGAAGAACGACATGGCGGCAGCGCGCAACGCGTCGTGCCCCTGCCAGCGTCCCCCTGGCGATATGAGCACGCCATCCGGCGCAAAATCGGCCACGATGGCGGAGAGGTCCGCCCTCTCCCAGGCGCGGGCCTGCCGCTCGACCAACGCCCTGGCCTCGTCGATGGTCATCGCAGGTTGGCCGCTACATGCCGGCCAGGAAGCGATCTGTGAACGCCCGCGACACGTCCACTCGGTCGAGCTTGATGCCCACGCTTGTCATCTGCGCCTTGAGCAGCCTCATGCGCGCGGGGTCGATATAGCCGATGCCTTTGCTGGCCGCCTCGCCGCCTGCGACGAGCGGTTTGACCTGGGAGAAGCCGAAGCGCATCGCGGCGCGTGTCAACGGGTAGCTCGACGCGCCAGGCGCCGCGCGCAAGTAGCTGAAGACTTTCTCCGGCTGCTGGAAATATGCTTTCCAGCCGTCCACCGAGCCGCGCACAAAGGCGCTCACGACGTCCGGGTGGTTCTTGACCATCGCCTCGCTGGTGATCACCAATTGACTGTACGGATTGTACCCCGACGCCGCCACCAGGCCCCACGCGACCCGCGCGCCCTGCTCGCGCGCGGTGAACGGCTCCGAACTGATGTAGCACTGGTTGACCGCCTTGGGGTCGTGCAGGAACGCGCGCAGCGTGAAGTCGTAGTTCTGCGTCGTGATGTTCGTGTAGTGATACTTTTTCTGGAGGTAGTCGAAGTAGGACGAGCCGAACACGTAGATGAGGTGGTTGCCGCTGAGGTCGGCGACGCTGCGCATGGTCTTGTTGTCGGCATGCCACATCCACCCGAGCGGGTTGGTCTGGAAAATGTCCATCACGGCCACGGCGGGGATGCCCTGCTGGCGCGCATTGAGCAGGCCGTCGGCGTCGTCCAGACAGAAGTCGACGCGCCCCGTCGCCACCAGGGCCTCGCAGTTGCTCGCCTTGGGGTTAAAGGTCGCCATTGTCACGTCCAGGTTGTACTTCTTGTAGGTCCCGAACTCCATCCCCGCGTACTGCCCCCCGAGTTCCGGCTGGGGGAAGAAGTTCATCATCTGCGTCGCCTTGAGCGGCGCGCTCGCCGCGTGGACGCCCTGTCCGCCGCGATAGACGGGCATGACGCCAAGCAGCAGCGCGGCCACGGCCGCGCCCACGCGCGATACACGCCATACAGTCGATCTTCTCGTTGTCATGGCGACCTTCCTCTCTCTCATCACGGGGCAACCTCTCCCGTTATCCGTTTGTTATCTGTTATCCGCCGGGCTCACGTGGCCGGCGGGCCGTCTTCTATCGCTCCTCGCCCAGCACGGCCGGCGCGAGGCGCAGCGCGAGCGCCTCGTCTATCAACTCGGCGACCACGCGGGCTTCGGCCCGCAAAATAGCCTCGCCCTTCTCAACCGTTGCCGCGCGCGGATCGCCGATCGTGCCCGACACGGAGAGGTCGCGCGTCAGCCAGCCGAAACTCGCCGCTCCCTTGAAGGTCAAGCGGCGCATGTAGCGGCGCACCGGCGGCAACTCCGGCGTATACGCCTCGGGATGTACCAGTTCGGGGGCGATGGCAAGCACGACGGATGTTTCGCCCTCGCCACCGTGGATGCCCACGCCGCCCTCGACATCCGAGATGATGTCGCTGGCCAGGCCCAGGCGGAACGGGTGCGCCGTGAAACAGAGCAGGTCCAATTCCTCGCGCAGGTCACGGGCCACGTAGTCGAGGATCTCCGGGTTGCCGCCGTGGCTGTTGAGCAGCATCAGGCGGCGCAAGCCGCTGGCGTAGACGCCGCGCGCGATGTCGCGCACGGTCCCGGCCAGCGTCTCGGCGCGCAGACCGAACGTGCCCGGGAAACCGGTGTGTTCGTTGCTCTTGCCGTACGCTTGCGGCGGCAGCACCCACACCCGCCCGTCGTCCGGCCGCAGGGCCAGCGCCCGCGTCAGCACCGCCTGCCCGATCATCGTGTCCGTCAGGACAGGCAAGTGCGGCCCGTGCTGCTCGACGGCGGCAACCGGCAGCACCGCCAGCGTGCGGTCGGCGTCGAGCGCGGCGATCTCGGTCGTGGTCAGCCGCGCCAACTGGTAGCGGTCGGGCACGTAGGGGATAGGCATGGATGTCTACCTCAACCCTTACGGGACGAACTGGTCGGTAAATGCCGTGGACACGTCCACTTTGTCCAGCTTGATGCCCACGCTCGTCATCTGCTTCTTGAGTAAGGTCATGCGCGCGGGATCGATGTAGCCGATGCCGTGCATGTTGTCCTTGCCGAGCACGAGCGGCTTGAGCTGCTGGAAGCTGAAACGCATCGCGCCGAGCGAGAGGGGATAGCTGCTGGCGCCGGGCACGGTGCGGATGTAGGAGAAGACTTTCTCCGGCTGCTGGAAATACGCTTTCCAGCCGGCCACCGAGCCCTGCACGAACGCGCGCACGACGTCGGGATGCTGCTGGACCATCCGCTCGCTCGTCACGAACACCTGCGCGTACGGGTCGTAGCCCGAGTCGGCGATCAAGCCCCACTTCACTTTGTGGCCGTGGGATTGGGCCGTGTAGGGCTCGGCCGTGACGTAGATCTGGTTGACGGCCCTGGGGTTGGCGTAGAAGGCGCGCAGGGTGAAGTCGTAGTTCTGCGTCTTGACGTTGGTGTAGTGGTACCTATTCTGGAGATAATCCCAGAAGCCCGCGCCGAACGAGTAGACGAACGTATGGTTGCTCAGGTCGGCCACGCCGTGCATGGAGGTGTCCTCGGCGTGCCAGAGGATACCCTGGGGATTGATCTGGAAGTCGGCCATGACCGCCACGATCGGGATGCCCTGCTGCCGCGCCTCCAGGACCGAGTCGGCGTTGTCCATGCAGAAATCGACGCGGCCGGTGGCGGCCAGCGTCTCGCAGTTGACCTGGGGATTGAACTGTTTGATCTTGAGGTCGAGGCCAAGCCGCTTATACATGCCGAACTCGATGCCCGCGTATTGGCCGCCGTGCTCTGGCTCGGGGAACCAGTTCATCACCTGGGTTGCCGACATCATGGCCGCGCGCCGCGCGGCGCCATGCGCCCCAACCGTCGGGACCATAGACACCGCGAGTGCGGATAAGAGAACCGCGACAGCCCATTGTTTTCGTTTTCTCATCGGATGCTATCCTCCCTATGAATCTCTACGATTGCTTATTGCCGCTCTTCTCGTGACGGGTACGCGGCCTGTCCTCTGTTGCGTCAGCGGGCGGCCCGTCCGGCCCCGCCCCAGCCCTGTGCGCGCGCTAGCGACCGCCGTGGATGCGACCGAGGCGGGCGGGCCGCCCGCGCTCCCAGTACGTCCACGCGCCAACCTTAGTTCTCCCGCCGGACGCTCGACTCATGCCACCTGTGCAGCGTGAGGTAGCTGACGATGCCGACGCCCGTGAAGACCGCGATGCCCAGCAGGGCCGACAACAAGGCCACGGCGACGAGTTCGTCGATCAGCATGCGGTTCATCGACACCTGGATGATGTAACCAAGCCCGCCGTCCGTGCCGCCCGTGCCGGCGAAATACTCGCCCAGGATAGCGCCGATCACGGCCAGTCCGCTGGAGATGCGCAACCCGGCCAGGATATAGGGCAAGGCGAAGGGCAGCCGCAGTCGCAGCAGTTGCTGCCAGGGCGTCGCGTTATACATCTGGAACAGGTTGATCAGATTGTGGTCGACCGAGGTGAGCCCCAGCGTCGCGTTAGAGATGACCGGGAAGACGGCGACGATGAAGGCGATGGCGACGATTGATGGGTCGCCGGTGCCGAGCACGATGATGATGATCGGCGAAATCGTGATGATCGGGATGGTCTGCAGGAGCACGGCATAGGGATAGAGCGCGCGGTACATGATCCTGGACTGCGCCAGGACGACCGCGCTGATGATGCCGACGACACCGCTGAGCACAAAGCCGATCAGGGCGCGCTGCATCGTGAAGACCAGGCCGGCGACCAGCGTGTCCCGCGCGTCCCACGCGCCGGTCGCCACGTGCAGCGGCCCCGGCAGGATATAGGGCGGCACGTTGAAAACGGCCACGCCGGCCTGCCACAGGGCGAGAAAGAGAATCAGGGCGATCACCGGCGGACCGATGGCCGCGCCGTAGCGCCGCGCCCGTCCCGGCTCCGTCGGGACGAGCAAGGCGGGATCGAGCGGGGCGGGATCGAGCGGGGCGGGATCGAGCGGGGCGTTCGCGGCCGACGCCGCCGCAGTGGACAGCAAGAGTTCCCCGTCGCGTTCCGTTGTGACGTTCATTCCGCCTCCTGCAGGAGATGCGAGACGTGGCCGACGTACGCGTTGAACTCCGGCGCCGTGCGCAGGTCCCGCGTCCGCGTCCCCTGCAACTCGATCGGCACGTCGGCGACGATGCGTCCCGGACGATTGCTCATCACGATGACGCGCGTCGAGAGGAAGACGGCCTCGACGACGTTGTGCGTGACGAACAGCACGGTCCACCCGGCCAGCGCGCAGATACGCAGCAGTTCGTCGTTGAGGCGCTGGCGCGTCATCTCGTCGAGCGCGCCGAACGGCTCATCCATCAAGAGCAGGGTTGGCTTCGCGGCCAGGGCGCGGGCGATCGAGACGCGCATGCGCATCCCGCCCGACAACTCACGCGGGTACATGTTCATGACCTGATCCAGGCCCACTGTGTCCAGCGCCTCGCGCGCGATGGACTGGCGCTCCGCGCGTCCGACGCCGCGCAGCTTCAGCGGCAACTCGACGTTCCCACGCACGGTGGACCAGGGCAGCAGGGTCGCGTCCTGGAACACATAGGCCATGTTTTGATGGCGGCGGCGCGCCTGCGCCGGGAGCAACCTCTCCACCTGGACGCCGCCGCCCGAGGGTGCGCCCAAGCCGGCCACGATACGCAGGATCGTGGACTTTCCGCAGCCCGACGGGCCGACCAGCGAGACAAACTCGCCGGCGCGCACGGCGAACGTGACGCCAGCCAGAGCGACCGTCCCATTCGCGTAGACCTTGGAGACATCGCTCAGGCGCACCAGGGGATTCAGGTCCTGACTCCGGGGACCAGGCGCGATATCGTGCGCGACGGCGGAGGATTGCGCCGCTTGTGTCGGAGTAGTGGTCACCAACTTCTAGCTCCCCTTGCGATACGTGGGCCATCTGCACCCGGATGTCGCCGCACCGACACGGCAATGCGATGCGCGACATCATACGTCTCGGATGCGGGTATGACGCCATGCAGGGATACGTCACCACGGAACGTCGGCATTAAGGGGCGGCGTTGCGAATGGACGCGGCGGCGCGTCACACGGAGGAGTGGCTCACATGGCCGCGCGTCGAGCGGCCGCGCTCGGGTTGCTGGCGACCGTCGTGGTCGTCGAGGGCCGTGGTACGATTGGGGACATCATAGCATTCCCTCGGCCCTGGCGTCAACTTGCGCTCCAGGACTTCCAGGGCTCCAGGGCTCGACGCGTTGGGCGATGCCCTCGACGTCGCCCACCGTTACGTCGAGGGCCGTCAGGCTGCCGGCCTCGGGGTCGTCGCGTAGGGCGTCGCGCACGGCATCGAGCAGGAGCGCCGCCAGGACCTCATTGGTGGGATTGGACACCTCGAGCGCCGTCACATCGCAGGCTGGAAGGGTCCAGCGGCGCGAGGAGTGGACGACGAGCCACGCGTCCCCCTCGCGCGTGACGGCCAGCGCCCCGTTGCGCAGCGGTACCAGGATACGCCCCATGTACGTCGCGCAGAACCGCGCCAACGCATCCCTGACCGTACGGAAGTCGATGACGCGGCCCGTCTCGCCCAGCGGACCCGTCAGCGTCGCCTGGACGTAGAAGTCCCTGCCGTGGAGCGGCTCGCAGCGATCGCCGTGGGCGATGATGCGCGCGGCGTTGAAGCGGAGACCCTCGTTTGCCCCGATGACGACCCTGTCCATGTGCTATCTCCCAACAAGATGTGCTATCTCTCGACAAGCCTGCTTGCATTGGCCGCGTCCACCATGCTATCGTAACAAACAGAGTGAGTCCGTTGCTCCACTCGCTATCCGCCTTTCCCTACGGGGGCGGCGTCGCCGCCTGACCAGTGGGCACGACCTCAGCCGTGCCCATGTCGCCCTATCGGCGCTGCCGCCGACCTCTCGTGAGCCGTGTGCGCTCTCTACCAGCCGCTCTACCGTGGCGGCCGGCCCGGCTCATGTCCGCAAGGAGGTCGCAGTGGTTGCCCAGGATTCACGGTTACAGCGGCGCCTGGAGGAGGCGCTCCCGGCGGCGCAGGTCAGCCTCGCGCCCGATGTCCTGCGGAAAGAGTCCGAGGACTACGCCTGGTTTTCAAACGTACTCGCCGAGACGCTGGCCGGCCTTTGCGCTGACGCCGTTGTATGGCCGGCCGACGACGAACAACTCGCCGCCGTCCTGGCCATCGCCCACGACCTGCGCGTGCCCGTGACGATCCGTGGCGGCGGTACCGGCAACTACGGGCAATGCGTGCCCCTCGCCGGAGGCCTCGTCGTCGACACCGGCCGCCTCAACCAGATCCTCGACATCGGCGACGGCTACGCGCGCGTCCAGGCCGGCGTCAAGCTGGTCGAACTCGATCGCGCCGCGCACGCCACCGGTCAGGAGATTCGCATCTACCCCAGCACCTACCTGACCGCCACCGTTGCCGGCTTCGTCGGCGGCGGGTCCGGCGGCGTCGGCTCAGCCACGCACGGCATGCTGGTCGACGGCAACGTCCTGGCGGCGACGGTCCTGCCCGTCGACGGCGATCCACGCCCTCAGACGGTGCAAGGCTCGGACCTCTCCTGCTACATCCACGCCTACGGCACAACGGGAGTGATGGCGGACGTGACGGTCCCACTGGCGCCGCTCCGGGCGTGGGAGCAGGCCGTGGTCAGCTTCTCCGACATCTACGCCTGCCACGGCTTCTGCCTGGACCTGCTCGACGATCCGGACATCGACAAGCGCCTGATCTGCACGGCCGAGCCGGCGGTCGTGCGCCACTTCACGCGCGCGCGCCTGCCCTTCAACCTCGACCGCACCGCCGCGCTCCTCGTGTTCGGCGCCGGCCAGCGCGACCGCGTCGTCGCGCTGGCGGGGCGCCACGGCGGCACGCTCGACATCGCGCTGCCGCCGGACACCAAGACGCGCCTGACCGATTTCTCGTGGAACCACACCACGCTGTGGGCCAAGAAGGCGGACCCCTCGCTCACGTACCTGCAGGCAGCCTTCGATATCGGCCGCTTCGAGCAGCAGGTGCGCGCCATCAAGGCGCGCTACGGCGACGAATTTGCACTACACGGCGAATACGCTCGCGCTGGCGGCGCGCCGTTCGCGGGAGCGCTGCCGATCCTGCCGTATCGGGGCTGCGCCGCGCTCGACGACACGATCGCTTTCCTCGAAGGCATCGGCGTATCCATCGCCAACCCGCACACCTACGTGCTCGAAGAGGGCAGCCGCACCGACAACGCGTCCGACCTGCTCGCGGCGAAGCGGCGCAACGACCCCGCCGGCCTGCTCAACCCCGGCAAGCTGGCCGCGGCGGGGCCGTTCGGTCCGGACGGCGGCGCGGGCCGGGCGGCAACGCTCGGCCTGGCGCGACGCGTCGATGCCACGACGTGATGGGCTATGAATGGGGTGTGAGGTGTGACGGGCCTATGACGGACAGCTACGACGCCATCATCATCGGAGGCGGCCACAACGGCCTCGTGTGCGGCGCCTATCTCGCGCGCGCCGGCCTGAAGGTCGCGGTCGTGGAGCGCGCTCCCGCCGCCGGCGGCTGCATCGCCAGCGCCTCGCTCCCCGATCTGCCCGGCTACACGCTCGACATCGGCGGCCTCGAGCACGGGCGGCTGTGGGGCTCCAGGGTCGTGGCCGAACTGGACCTGGAGCGGCAGGGGTTGGATTTGGTGACGCGCGATGTCTACGCCGCGGCGGTCTTCCCCGCTGGCCACGCCATCGCCATCTCCCACGACCTCGACGCGACGTGCGCGTCCATCGCGACGGTCAGCCCCGCCGACGCCGCGGCGTATCGCCGTTTCGTGGCCGCCGCGGCCGGCGTGCTGGACCTCCTGGCGGCCGCTGGCGATGGGCCGCCGCCATCCCCCCTCGCGCTGCTGCGCCTGGGGCGGGTCTTGCCGCCCGGGACGCGCATGGACGCCTGCCTGCGCCTCTTCCTGCAGAGCCCGCGCGCCGTCCTGGACGACTGGTTCGAGAGCGATGAGCTCAAGGCGCTGCTCGGCAACTTCGCCACGCACTCCCAGCTGCCGCCCTGGCAATCCGGCGCGGGGTACATGCCCATGCTGATGGCAGGGGCCCACCGTGGCCGCCCGGCGCGGCCGCGCGGCGGCTCCGGCGCTTTCGTCGTCAGCCTCGCGCGGGCCTTGCGCGCGGCCGGCGGCGATCTGTTGACGGGCAATGGCGTGGCGCGGGTGCTCGTCGACCGCGGCCGCGCCATGGGCATCCGCCTTGACGACGGCGCGGAGTTGCGCGCCACCCGCGCCGTCGTGTCGGCCGTCGATGCGCGCCGCCTGTTCCTCGATCTCATGGCTCCCGACGACGCGCCGGCCTACCTGCGCGACGAGGCGCGGCGCATCCGGGTGGGCGTGGATAACGTGGGCGAGATGAGCATGGGCGTCGCCCTGGCGGGCCTGCCGGACTTCGGTCCCGCGCTGGCGGGTCCCGCGCTAGCCGCCTCGCTCTACCTGGCGCCGACCTTACGCGCCGTCGAGGACGCGTTCCTCGATATCGCGCGCGGCGACCTACCGGCGCGGCCGGCCCTGATGTGGGCGCTGCCGAGCCTGACCGACCCGTCGCTCGCTCCCCCCGGTGGGCAGACGCTCTGGATCGCCGCCTTCGTGCCCTGGCGGCTGCGCGACGGCCGGTCGTGGGATGACGCCAGGGAGGAGATGGCCGACCGCTTGCTCGCGGCCCTGGCCGTCCAGGCGCCCGGCTTGCCGTCGTTGGTGCGCGGCCGCGTCGCGCTCAGCCCGCTCGACTGGGCGCGGCGCACGGGGAACCTCGTCGGTTCGGCCGACCACGTCGACATGACGCTCGACCAGATGTTGGGCAACCGGCCGTCGCCCCACCTTGCCCATTATCGCACCCCGATCCGCGGCCTCTACCTGACCGGCGCGGGGACGCATCCTGGTGGCGGCATCAGCGGCGTCCCGGCGCGCAACACGGCTCGCGTCGTGCTGCGCGACGTGTGTGGCGTGCGCGACGCGGGCCGTGGCGGGTGGGAAGCCAGGCGGGTAGGGGTACGGGACATGGCGGGGCGCGCCGCACTGGCCGTGCGCGGCTGGCGTGAACTCGACCGTCTGGCCGGCGCCCTCGGGATGCCGCACGGGGTCGAGCGATGACCATGAACGACGCCATGCCCATGTCCGGCCACGACGCGTGGACCCGTGGAGACAGGGGATCGCTCGGCCGTCCTGACCTTGTGCTGCGCGGCGCGACCCTGGCCGACGGGACGCGCGCGGACATCGCGATCGGCGACGGCCGCATCGTGCGCATCGCGCCGGAGATCGACCCCATCGACGCGCCGGGGGCCGTCATCGAAGACGTGCGCGGGCAGTTGGCGCTGCCCGCGTTCACCGACCTTCACATGCACCTGGACAAAGCCTTCACGCTCGAGGCGACCGAAAATAGCTCCGGGACGCTCGAGGAAGCCATCGCGCGCTACGAGGAGTTGCGGCCCACCCTCACCCGCGAGGGCTTCGTGGAGCGTGCCCTGCGCACGTTGCGCCTGTGCCTCGCCGCCGGGACGACGCGCGTGCGCACCCACGTCAATGTCTACCCCGCCGCCGACGGGTCGGGGTTGATGCCCGTCGAGGCGGCGCTGGAGGCGCGCGCCCGCGCGCGGGACGTGATGGACGTGCAGATCGTGCTGCTGCCAGCGGGCAACCTCGCCCACGACCGGGGGTTGTACGAGGCGTGCGAGGAGGCCCTGCGCCTCGGCGCCGACGCCGTCGGCGGCGCGCCCGCGCTCGATCCGGACCCGGACGCGGCCATCGCCTCCGCCTTCGCGCTGGCGCAACGCTTCGACCGCCCGGTCGACCTGCACGTCGACGAGTCGGATGATCCCGGCGTGCGCACGCTGGCCGCCATCGCCGCGACCACGCTCCAGACCGGCTATGGCGGCCGTGTCACCGCCGGGCACTGCTGCTCACTCGCGGCCATGGACGACGATAGCGCCGCGCGCATCATCGAGCGTGTGGCCGAGGCGCGCATCGCCGTGGTCACACTGCCCTCCTGCAACCTCTACTTGCAGGGGCGCCACGACCGGCAGCCGATCCGGCGCGGGCTGACGCGGGTCAAAGAACTGGCGGCCGCCGGCGTGAACGTCGCCGCGGCGTCGGACAACATCCGCGACCCCTTTAACCCGTTCGGGCGCGGCGACCTGCTGCATATCGCCGACCTGCTGGTCCACGCCGTCCAGCTTGGCTCGCCGGCCGAGCAGCGCTTCGCGCGCGACGCGATCGGGGCCAACCCGCGCGCGGTGTTCGAGGAGGCCGACCCCGCGCTCTGGCGCGGCGGGATGCCGCGCGTGGGCGACAGGGCCGACCTGGTGGTCTGTGCTGTCTCCTCGGCCGCCGACCTCATCGCCGCACAGCCGGTACGCAGCCTCGTGCTGCATGACGGTCGCGTCGTGGCCAGGACGCGCGGGACGACGGACACCCTGCTGTAAGCTGGCTTACCGAGAGGAGGTGGCGACATGATCAAGGACAAGAGCATCTACGACCCGGTCGAGCCGGGCGACGGCTACCGCGTGCTCGTGATGCGCGTCGTGCGCGATAAAACGATCTTCGAGCAGCATCGCTACGATCTCTGGATGCGCTCGCTCGGGCCGGAGACGGACTCGCTGCGCCGCTGGTGGGACGATCAGATAGACACGCCGCGATTTTACGCCGAGTTCCGGCGGGACGTGTCGCGTCGCGCCCTGGCGCGCCTGCGCGCGCTCGAGCGCAAGCATGGGACACTCACGGTCCTATGTCGCGAGCGATACCCAGAGCCGTGCCACCGCTACGAACTGGTCGCGCTCTACCGTGAGCTGTACCCCGCCTAAAGTCAGCTTGGCCTACGCGTCGCAACGCATTACTGGGGGGCGCGGCCATCGTCGGTTAGCGCACAGTTCGGGCACGTAGACAATGTGCAACGGATGGACACGATCCTGGACGCCGTGGTCTCCGCGCACCCTTGAGGAGTTCGCGCAGGCGCTACAATAGCGCGGTCAATCCGTAGATACTGTGACGAGCACGCGCGCTTGGTTGTTCTCCTTGGGCTTGACGACGATCTCCACGTCGCGGTCGAGCGCGTTGAGGAAGTGGATCAGGCGGTCCATCGAAAAGACGCTCAACTTGCCGTTCACGAGCTTCGAGACCTGCGGCTGGTCGACGCCGAGGATGCGCGCGACCTCGGCCTGGGTCAAGCCGCTCTCCGTGATGATACCCTTGATCCGCAGCAACAACTGGGCGCGCGCCTGTGCCTCCTCCGGGTCACTCACAGGCCATTCCTCGCACCAAATTATGCAGTATTATACATAGCTGGTCAAGCCTACCAAGGGCTGGCACACCACGGCCTACAGTTAGCCTACGGGGCGCAGACGGCGAGCGGGACGACCAGCGCCTTCGGCTACACGGGCCAGCAGACGGACGGGGCGGGCGGGCGCGTGCTATTCGAGTCAGCAACCTGGCTGACGCTGACGGCGAGGCGGTCCGCGCGGCCGGTGGCGAGGCCGCTAAAGGCGGCCCACGCAGGGCAGGCGGCGGCTACGGCGTCGCCCCGGCGCAGGCTAGGGCTGCCCGTGAGCCCCTGGACGATCTGAATCGCTCTCCCGCCGCTCGGCGCCGCAGTGCAGGCAGCGCATCAGCGTACCCGCGCCAGCACGCTGTACCACGCGCCAACCGTGCGCGCAGGTGTTGCCGGGGCAAGGGGTCGAGTATGCGGTTCCGTTGACCTCGCACCCCTCGGTGTCGCAGTACAGTAACACGCCGTCGCCACACCGCGTACACATGCCGCTGCCCTCGTGTCCGCCCGTATCCCACCCGATGCGGGGGATGGCATGGCCATGGGCAAGCGTCTGCTCCAGCACGTGGGCCGCGAATAGCGCGCGCGCTTGTTTCTGATCCCAGCTATGCTCTTGCATATCCTGCCTCCTGTCTGGGCGTATGCGACACGCCCCTACTGCCCACGGCCCACGGCCCACGGCCCACGGCCCACGGCCCACTGGTTACTGCCCACGGCCCACTGCCCACTGGCCAGTGGTTACTGCCCGCTATCCGCCGCGAGCGAGCCCATGGTATCGAGGACGGAGGAGATATACGCGCTGTCGTCGTTGTTGTCGCTCGGCGGCGCCCACACCGGGATAGCCGAGGCCACGGTGGTCGCGCCGCCGCGCACATACGAGCGCAGCAGGCGATAGCAGTCGTCGATGCCTTCCTGCCAGGAGCTGTATAGCCGGTAGCCTGATAGCTGCGGCTGGTTTCCGACCGGGCGGATGTTGCCAACGGAGTTTGTCAGGCGGGCCATACCCTGTGTCCCCAACCCGCTCTCATGCTGGAAAATGCCCACCAGCACGGCGGGGTCCATGCCCAACACGCGCCCTTCGTCCCAGATATACTCGGCGGCATCCTTGTGATCGGCGAACGTGGCGGACAGGAGCGGCGAGCCAGCTGCCTGGAGGGCGTCGCGGATCGCCGTGACCGAGACGCTGGGCGCGTGCATGATGGCGCCGTTCCCGTTCGGCGCCAGGGCCAGGCGCGCCCGATCCCCGACCACGCCCACCGGCGGTAGGTGGATCGACAGGACGGACGTGCGCGCGCCCGTGGCCGCGCCCGTGGTTGCGCCTAGCAGCGTGGTAGCCGCCGCGCCCGGCGCGGTAGAGCCGGCGTCCGCGTGGGCGGGGACGGGCGCCATCACGGCAGGGGCAGCGGCGGCGGGGACGGGTCTGCCGGAGGCGCCCGCCGCCGCTCCTGCCCCTGCCCCTGCCCCTGCCCCTGTTCTTGCTCCTACCCCAGGCGTCGTCTGTGTGGAAACGTGGCGGCCCGTGGCGGGTACGGCGGCGACAGCCGGAGCGGCAGCCATTGCAACGGGCGCAATGGTCAGGGGCATGGGCGCCGCCTCCAGGGGCGCGGAGACCAGGACATGCTGGAGGAGCCCTCCGCCCAGCACGATGCCAAGCAGCAACGCGCGGCCCGGGACGCGCGACCTCCGGCCCGATCGGCTCACCACGTGGGCGTCACGAAGCGTATGCGCGTCATCGGGATCGCGGACGATGTTGGGGTTGTAGCGGCGGACATACGCGGGCCGGGCAGGCTCTGCGCGCTCGGGTCGGGCGATGCGGGCGATGCGGTCCATGCGGTCCATGCGATCCATGCGGTCGATGTGGGCGACGGCCATCAGGCTACTCCTCCACGGATGTTACTGCTCTACTGCTTGTAGCGCGCTGTGTTCTGCTGCCGGTCAAAGTCATGGCGACGAGCGTGTGCGGCCGGGCGCCGGGATGAGGGGCCACGGCAGTCCCGCGCCAGACGGCCCAACCTCACCAGATCGGGCGCCAGACGGGATGGCCGTCTGGGTGGCGCGCCTCACACAGCACGTAGGTGGATATTAGAACATAATTTCTACTTTGTCAACCATTTGTCCCTTTTTTCCGGCGGCGCTGGCCATGACCACCACGGACGGCGCGACGCCGGCCAAAACGACCGGCCCCGTGAGGGCGCGCGGTGCGTTACAATCGGGGCACAGGGTCCACACGGGCTGTCTGTATCCGCGCCTGCTGGCCGTGTCCCCGACCGCACCAGTTGGCGTGGCGACCGGACACAAACGACCGGACACGAGGGGCTGGGCCGGGGACGAGAGCGTCGGGCCGGGGACGAGAGCGTCGGGCCGGGGACGAGAGCGTATGGACGTTGAGGTGTGTAACGAAAGGACGGAGCCGATGAGCACAGGGACGCGCCCGCCGGACCGCAACCTGGCACTGGAGTTGATGCGCGTGACCGAGGCAGGGGCGCTGGCGGCCGCGCGAGCGATCGGGCGCGACGACGTGGATCTGGCCGACCGCCTGGCGGTGGAGGCGGTGCGCCAGACGCTGTCCGCGCTGCCGATCGATGGCGTGGTGGTCGTCGGCGAAGGCGAAGAGCGCGCCCACGAGCGCTTTTACCTCGGCGAACGCCTGGGGGTCGCCGAAGAGCCGCGCATGGATGTGGCGGTGGACGCTATCGACGGGACCAGCCTGGTGGCGGCCGGCGCGCTGGGCGCCATCTGCACGGTGGCGCTGGCCCCGCGCAACACGCTCTACCGCACCCACGCGGCGTACATGGAACGCATCGTCGTCGGCGCGGCGGCGGCGGGGGCCATCGATATCGCCCGCCCGGTGGAGGACAACCTGCGGGCGGTCGCGCAACGCCTGGGCAAGCCGATCGGGGAGTTGCAGGTGGTGATGCTCGATCGGCCGCGGCACGCCGACCTGCAGCGGCAGGTGCGCGCGGCCGGCGCCGCTCTCAAGCTCATCTCCGAAGGGGATGTGGCCGCCGCGGTGATGGCCGCTTTGCCCGAACAGAACGACGTGGACGTGTTGCTGGGCGCTGGCGGCGCCCCCGAGGCCACCATCACCGCCTGCGCCGTGCTCTGCCTGCACGGCGATATGCAGGCCCGCCTGTGGTTTCGCGACCAGGAGCAGCGCACGGCGTCCCAGGAGCGCGGCGACGACCCCGAGCGCGTCTTCGGCGCGAGCGACCTGTGCCGCGGCGGCGACGATGTCTACATGACCATGACCGGCATCACCGACGGCGAGTTGCTGCGCGGCGTGCGCTATGCGCCGCCCTCGGCCATCACCCAGTCGCTAGTGATGCGCTCGGCCACCGGCACGGCGCAACGCATCGAGGCCACCCACGACCTCGAGCGCCTCGCCGAGTCCGTCGGCGTGTCGCTGGAGCCGCTGTAGTTGTTAGTCGTTAGTTGTTAGTCGTAGGACGGTAGGACAGTTCGTAGCGTATCTGTAAACGGGAAGCTGCTGCGGTCAGGACTAACGACTGTCAATCACCGTGACGCTGCCGGTGTAGGCAGGTAGCGGAGGTGGTTTGGGTAAGAACGGCAGCCGGTTGCGCAACCATCCCGGCAGCCAGCCCCAACGGTCGAGGGCCGGGCGGCTGGCGGCGCTGACGACATAGGCGAGACCGCGCCGGTCGTCGGCCGCGATCGCCAACGGCCGCGGCCCGACAGGGATGGTGCGCTGGAGGCTTCCGTCCCGGGCGTCGAGCATGAGGACGGCGTCGTTGTTGCCGTCGACGACAAAGGCATGCCCGTGGCGCACGTCAATCGCAATCTCCGACGACACGCCCGCGAGATAGGGGACTGCGCGAGGGGCATGGGGCATGCCAAGGGTGACGGTGCGTACCAGGGCGCCCGTGCGCGTATCGATCACGCTAATCGTGTTATCGTCGTTGAGAACGAACGCGCGGCCCGTCACACCGTCAACGACGATCGCGCCGGGACGCCGTCCGACCGGTGTCGTCGCGATGAGGAGGCCGCTCTTGGCGTCGAGAACGACGACGCGGTTGTGGCTGCCGTCGGCGACCACGACGCGGCGCCGCCGCTGGTCGACGGCCAGCACCGTCGGCGTCCCACCGACCAGTGTCGTATGCAGTTGAGCCCCGCTTGAGGCATCCAGCATCACAATGATGGGGCTGCTCGATGCGCTGGCAAAGACGTGTCCGGCGGCTGCGTCCAGGGCGAGTTGGTCGCTGTCGCCGACGTTGACGCTGGGCGCGATCCCCGTGGTGGTCGTGCGGCGCAGCGTGCCATCCCGCGCATCAAGCATGATTACCGTGCCGTCGCCCGCGTTGAGGACGAAGACGCGCCGCGTCCGTTGGTCTTCCAGCATGGCCCGTGGGAATGCCGCCGGCACCGGGGGCGCGGCGGTTGGCTGACCCGAGGCGTCGAGCATGCTGACGCTGTCGCCCGCGTCGGCGGCCACGAAGAGGTGTCCGCTCGGCTGATCCAGCGCGGCCAAACCAACCTCCTGGCGGAGATTGTGCAGGATGGCGCCGGTGTGCGTACTGAGGATAGTGACGTTCCCTGTCACGATCAGATGGCCCCGTCGTGCATCGACCAACACCGGCGGTCCCAACGAGAACGTCTCGACCGGGGTTGTGCGCAGGATCGTCGCCCGCGGGCCGTCGAGCATGATGGTGTTCGGTATGCCCCTGTCGCGCGTCTCGCCGAAGACAAAGACGTGACCGCTCTGCTCGTCGACCACCGGTGCGACAGGCAGGGCGAGCAGAGCGCCAGACAATGGGATGAAGCGCTCGGCCGGGGTGTTCCGCGTCTGTAAGACGAGCACAACGCCGCCGGCGCCTGCTATCAGCAGGAGGACCACGAGGGCGCCCAGACCAACCGCGCGAGGGCCGCGCCAGCTACTCACGATCGCCCTCCCCGTCCGCCACACTGCTGGGTTGGCGGCGCGCCGCCTGCACGGCGGGATAGTACTCGTCCGCCCACCGGCACATCGCGTTCAAGGGATCGACGAGCGTCTGGCCCAGCGGCGTCGGGAGCAGCGTCACGGCCGAGACGACGTACGACACGGCGTCGGCGCCGAGGGCCAGCACCGGGCCGACCGCCCCGATCAGCGCGCCGCCCAGGGCCGGCCCGACCAGCGTGCTGGCCGCGTCGGAGGCTTCGAGCGCCGCGTTGGCCCGCCCCAGCAACCTGTCGCCCGTCACATCGGGTAGCCAGGCGCGGTAGGCCACCCCAAAGCCGAGTTGCCCCGCGCCGAGCTCCAGCACGACCGTCGCCAGCAGCCACAGCGGTGGTGTGGAGTGGAGCAGGCCCAGGAGCGCAACCACGCCCAGGGCCGTGGCACGGGCGACATCGCACGCGATCATCAGGGCGCGGCGGTCTACCCGGTCGGCCAGCACGCCGGCCGGCAGCCCCAGCAGCGCCAGGGGCAGATAGCGCGCCGCCAGCACCAATCCCGCGGCGAAGGCCGAACCTGTTTGCAGCAGGATCAGCCAGGGCAGCGCGAGCCCGGTCACGCGATCCCCGAAGATCGACGCCGTCTGGACGCACCACACATAGCGGAAGGTGCGCTCTCGCCACAAGGACGATGGCCGGTTCGCGGCGTTGCGCCGCCGGTGCAATCGCATCATCACCGCCGTCGCAGCACGAAGATGCGCGGGTAAAGGCCGCCTAGCCGCACGCGGCGCTGTTCCTCGATCGTCCACTCGGCGGACTGCTCGAGCAACGCCTCCATCAGCCGGACCTCGTGCGTCAGCAGCGCGAACTTGGCGTCGGGTGTGGCCACGCGCGCCGCCTCGGCCAGGATCTGGGGATACAGAGCGACGTTCTCGTCGTGCGAGCCCACGGCGTGGCCGAAGGGCAGGTCGGCGCAGAGCGCGTCGACGCTGCCCTCCGGGAGCGGCAGCGCCCGCGCGTCCCAGTCGTGGACCTCCACGTCCGGCCCGTGCCCGCTGGCCCCGACGTTGGCCGCCGCATCCTCGCGGGCCGCCGCGCTGATATCGCACCCCATGACGCGGCGGGCGCGCCCACAGACCAGGCGCTCGATCAGCAGCGTGCCGGAGCCGCAGGCCACATTGAGGAACACGTCGTCGGGACGCGGGCGCGTCAGCAGGGCCATGGCATGGGCGACGGTCGCGTTGAGCGCGCCCGGGGGATTGCGGACGCGCCAGGCGCGCGTGGCCAGGGGGCGCGGCGTCAGGCGGATCAACACCTCCCAGCCCTCGCCGCCGTCGGGCGGACGGCGCAAACGGAGGTACAGGTCCGCCTCGCCGTCGGCCAACCTCAGTCCCATGCGCCCGGCAAGCTCGGCCTTGAGCCGCGTCAGCACCGCCGAGTCGGACCCCGCCGCGCCGACGGACAGCGTCCGATAGCCGCTCGCCGGCGTCAGACCGCGTACCAGGTCAATCTGGGCCAGCAGGTCGCGCAGGCACGCGTCGCCCAGCATCGCTCGTGGCCGGGGCACGGCGACACGGTACACGAGCGATACCGCCAGCACGGTGCGCAACTCCAGCAGCGCCGCTGGATCGCCCAGGTAGTCGAAGGCAACGGCGCTCGGCGCCCGCCGCGAGACCCGCACAGCCAGGTGTGTCGCCCGAGACTCCAGGCGACGCGCCACCTCGTCGCGGGCGAGGTCCTCCAACCCCTCGGCAACGTCGGCCTCATACGAGCGTGGACGCGCCGCCTCATCCCGAGCGGAATGGCGCGGATGCTCCTCCCGTGGCGAGACATCGTCTTTGCTCTGCCGTCTCATATGCCCTTGGTGTCCTCGTCGATACGATTGCGCCTATCCCTGACAGTGTATGTCACCGGGGACCCGCTATACTACTCGCTGTATCGTATCGAGAAACAAGGCTATGTCGCGCGCGCCCAGATCGCCTGGATGGTCACATCGAGGTAGGGCGTATTGCCTACGCCCTCTGGATGCGCATGAGGGCATATGCAATATGCCCCTACCCATCTGGCGGCGGCGAGGGCGTAGGCAATACGCCCCTATCCACCCCGCGGCGACCAGGGTGTATACAATACGCCCCTACCCATCTGGCGGCGGCGAGGGCGTAGGCAATACGCCGCTACCTACCGCGAGATCGACGATGTCCTGGTCCATGCCGGGCGCCAGTGCGATCCGGTGCGATGGGGTAGGCCGCACCAGGAGACATGGAGCGAGGAGAGGATGGATCGTGCCGGTAGATGAGCGACTTCGCACTATCACCCTGGCCGTCCCCGACGATGAGGAAGGGCGCGCGTTTATCCGTGCGCTGCACCGCCTGGTCCCCACGACGCTGGACCAAGACGCGCTTACCTTCGACCCCCCGATTCCGGCCGGCGCGCTCCCGGTGATACGTGTGGAGGCCGCATCCGTCGCACAACCCACGGTCATCTTCGGCACGGAGCAGCCGATTGTCCTCGCCGCAGGTCCGCTCCGGCTGTGCAGCACGCCGACGTTTGCGGCCGACCAACGGCCCGCGCCGGGACACACCGGAACGGAGACGGGAACGGGAACGGGAACGGGGACTGAGACCGCAAGCCCGACCGCCGCGACGGTGCCCGGCGTGCGGCCCGTCCTGCTGGCGGAGATCTTGCAGGCCGTCGAGGGGCAGGTCCTGCGCGTGGACCACCTGGGGGTGAACCTCCCGGCCGGCGCGGTTGCGCGCCACGAGTGGGAGGCGCTGATCGGTGCGCTGGCGGCTGGCTCGACCCTGTACCGCTATCCGACCGGCGAGGAGTGGCCGTTCGTGCTGCCGTCGACGGACGAGGAATACGCGGACGATATCCGGCGCTTCCCGGTCGGGCGCGAACCCAAGTTCGAGTTGTGCTACGAGCAGTACTTCGACTACCCCCTCGTGCAACTGGACGTACAGACCGGGTTGACGCGGGACGAGCTGGAGACCTGTTTCCCGGCGCCGAGCGGTCTTGCCCTGCCCGGCCTGGAGGACTATTTTCGGTCGGTGTACGTAGCGCATCCCTGGGTGGGGCTGGTGATCCGGGTGGACATGCGCTACAGGGACGACGGCCCCGCCTCGGCGTGGGACACCGGCGAGTGGCTGGCTACCGCCGGGGGACGTATCAGGCCGGTCTGATGCGTCCCCCAATGGTGGGCTGTTTGCCACCGCTCCCCTCTCCCGCGCACGGGAGAGGGGCCGGGGGTGAGGGTCTCCCGGGGGTGAGGGTCTCCCGGGGGTGAGGGTCTCCCGGGGGTGAGGGCTGCATACGACAAGGAGGGACGGCACGGGTGGAAGAGATAGTGCGGCTGAGCCGCGAAGAGGCGCGCGGGGTGATGCTGGCGGCGCAGGGGCTGCTCGACCCGCCGCCGGTTGCGCCGGTGATCGAGGACGTGATGGCCACCATCGAGCGGCTGGGCGTGGTGCAGATCGACACCATCAGCGTGGTCGAGCGCACGCAGTATCTGGCGCTATGGAGCCGCCTTGGCCCCTACAATCCGGCCCTGCTCGACGGGCTGCTCTACCCCCGGCGCGCCGTCTTCGAGTACTGGAGCCACGCCGCCTCCATCGTGCCCATGGAGGACTACCGCTACTACCGCCCGCGCATGCTGCGCCACCGCGACCATATGTGGCGCGGGGACCAGGAGTGGCTGGCGCAACACCCCGACGCCCTGGCGGACACTCTCCGGGCAATCCGCGAGCGCGGCCCCCTGGCCTCGGTCGATTTCGAGCGCGCCCCGGACGCGCGGCGCACTGGCCCCTGGGACTGGCACGGCCCCAAGGAGAGCCGCCGAGCCCTGGAGGTGGCCTGGACTATGGGCGAGTTGATGGTGCATAGCCGGCGGGGCGGCCAGAAGCGCTACGACCTGCGCGAGCGCGTGCTGGCCGAAGCCTTCGGGGCCGCTGCGCCGCGGGACGACGCGCTGCCCGACGCCCTGACGCGCCAGCGCTACCTGGTCCGCCGCACTGTCCACGCTCTCGGCGTGGTTGTACCCTCCTGGCTGTGGGATTATTTCCGCCTCAAGCCCGCCGAGGGGACCGCGACCGGCCGCGCCGCGACCATGGCGCTGGAGGAGGTGCGGCGCGAGGATCTTGTCGTGCCGGCCGCCATCGAGGGGCTGCGCGAGCCGGCGGTGATCGCGCGGTCTGCTCTGCCCGTGCTGGAACGCCAGCGCGCGGGCTTGCGGCCGGAGCGAACCACGCTGCTTTCGCCGTTCGACAGCCTGATCTGGCACCGCGCCCGCGCCCGCGCGCTCTTCGACTACGAGGTCTGCTTCGAGGCCTACGTGCCGCCGCCCCGGCGCCGCTACGGCTACTACTGTCTGGCCATCCTGCACCGGGGGCGGCTGGTCGGCCGCGTCGACCCTAAAATGGACCGTGCAGCGCGGCGGCTGATCGTGCGCGCGGCGCACCTGGAGCCGGGCGTGGCGCCCGACGAGCCGCTGCTGCAAGGCCTGGCCGGCGCCCTGCGCGACCTGGCCCGCTTCCTCGGCGCCGAGGACATCACCGTCGAGCGCTCCGACCCGCCGGAGTTCGCGCCGGCCCTCAACCAGCGCCTCGTCTAACGACCGCGATGGAACCGTGGGGACGGCCAGTCGCGTGACCGGCCGCCCACGGCGAGGATGGGCTTGAGCGCGTTGTCAGGGCACCGTGGTCAGCGCCACCGGATCTGCCGGCAACAGGCGATGGCGCGCGGCGCAGATGGCCTCCGGGTCAGTGCTGTAGGCCTCTTGCTCGGCGCTCACAAAGAGCTCGACGGCGGCGCGGAAGGCATCGTCGTGGCGGCGGCTGCCCGCGTAGCAGCCGTCGTGGGCGAGGCGCCGCACCGCCGCGGCAAAGACCAGACACTCGTAGGGCAAGAGCGTGGAGAGCGCGGCCAGGCGGCGGTTGACCAGGCCGGACGAGGGCAGGGTGAACAGGTCGCGGCGCGGGCGTAGCCGTCCCATACCGTCGACGTCGAGCACGCCTTCGCTCAACAGGGTGTAGAAGTGGCCTTCCAGGAGCAGCGAGTGGGGCCGCGGCGGCGCGGCGCCGGTCGTACCAAAGACGAGGTAGGGCTCGGTCAGCAGGCGGAACTCCTGGGCGAGGAAGAGCAGGCATTGCAGGTGGTCGCCGTCGCGGACGGCGCCAACCGCGTCGATCAGGTCGACGATGGCGCGGGCGGTGGCGCCGCGCCCGTCCGGGACGGTTTCGTCGTGGCGCCGGTCATGCGGGGTCGATTCTCCCGCTGGCGACGGGACAGGTGTCGTGCGGCTCGGCGGAAAGACCATGATACGATCCTCTCACTTGCGCGACGTCGCGGGTAACAACGGCAGGGGATAGGGATGAGACAGGAGGAAACGGGGTTGCGCGGTGACCGCACGGCGTCGAACACGCCGCGACATGCCTACTGACCGTCCTTTCAGTATAAGCTACAATCCGCTCGCGGTCAGCTATCGCTCGATAAAGCCTCCCACCTTCACAGTACCCCATGGCCGTCGCTTTCGGCAACCGCCTTGTCCACGTGTCCGCCACATGCTGGTCGCGGCCGAGCGGCAAACGGTGTCCATTGTAGGTATCGACCGCGCGCCGTATTGACAACAGGGATGCTTCGACGTACGCTAGGCGTCAGAGAGTGTCCTATACTATAGACAAGGGGCGCCACGCCTCCGCGCCGACGGCCAATAACTAACGACTAACAACTAACGACTATCAAGGAGCGACACGGCCGTGGATGAGATGAGCCTCGTCGGAGGGGCGAGCGATGGGCTGGGCTTCGAGCTGCTGGCCGCCTCGCTCCGCGCCGACCAGACCGATGGGCGAGCCTTTCTGGGCGCGCTGGCCGTCAAGCTGGAGGGCGCGCTCCCCGCGCAAACGGCGGTGGAGCGGGCCAAAGATGGCCTCTTCAAGAGCACGACGCACGTCGAGCGCATCACCGTCGACCTCAATCCCTTCCGCTATATCCTCTCCGCCCACCGTGGCGGCCTGCAGGCCGTGCGCACCAAAGTCGTCGGCGGCGTGGCCATCAAGAATGAGACCCTGGGCGTGGACGTGTGGATCGAGGCGCTGGCGCGCGACCTGAGCCTCTATGCCCAGAACAGCGCCAGCACGCGCGCCGCGCTCGAAAGGCTCCTGATGTGAGGTTCTTCCGCCTCAATCGCGACACTCCCGAGCAGCAGGCCGCCGCCGCGGCCGAGCAGGAGTATGCCCGGCGCAGCCAGGCCGCCGTCGAGGCGGGCGGCCTGCCGTTGCGCGCCCAGGAGCGGCTGGCCGCCCGCCAGCAGCCCGGTCGGGCGGCCCTGTGGAGCAGCGACCTCTCAGTGGACGAGTACCTCGCCGCGCGGGTGGTGCAACTGGAGCCGTTGGGGCAGGTGCTAGGCGCCAGCATCTACCACATCGCCTACAATATGCTCCAGATGCAGAGTTGGCAAGATGGCGAGTTGACCGCCTATTCGCAGGCGCTCTACGACGCCCGCACGCGTGCCCTGGGGCGCATGCAGCAGGAGGCGGCGCTGCTGGGCGCCCACGGCGTGGTGGGGGTGCGGCTGGAACAGAAAGCCTACGAGTGGGGCTCGCACCTGCTCGACTTCATGGCTATCGGCACGGCGGTGCGCTTCTCGGGCATCCCGCCGCTGGACCGTCCTTTCCTCTCTGACCTCTCGGGACAGGAGACGCTGACCCTGCTGCACGCCGGCTACGTGCCCGCCGGGATGGCGCTGGGCGTGTGCGCCTACTACGTGGTGACGACGTGGGACGACGACCGCATGATGCGCGGCTGGCGGAGTTGGGGCGGCTGGTCCAACCAGGAGATGGGTCACTGGACGGCGGGCATCTATAACGCGCGGCACGGCGCGATGCGCGCCATGTCCGCCGGCGCGCAGGCCTTGCGGGCCGATGGCATCGTGGGCTCCAACGTGCGGCTGCGCACCCACGAGGTGCGGGCCACGCGCTACAACAACTACAGCGGCGAGAGCGAGTCGATCGAGGACCACGTGTTCGAGTTCACGGCCATCGGGACCGCCGTCGCCGAGATCGGGCGGGGGCATACGCCGGTGCAGGCAGATCTTGTCCTGGACCTGGGGAAGTAGGAGCGAGACACATGACGTGTTCCAACTGTGGGGCGCCGCTGCCGCCGGGCGCCTCTTTCTGCGGGCGCTGTGGGACGCCGGTCGCGCAGGATGCGGGCGCTACCGTCGCGGCAGCGGCGCCGCTGCCGCCTCCGGCGAGCCACATGGCGGCATCCGGCGACCTGCCGCAACACGCCATCGAGCGCCTGCGCGAGATGCGCGGCGAGCGCGGCAAGAAGGGGCTCTTCACTAGCGACCTCTCGGTCAACGAGTTCCTGCTGGTCAAGCGCGCGGGCTTCGATCCGGCCGGCCTGGTGATCGGGTCGTCGATCTACCACATCGGGTACCAGCAGGCCAACTGGAGCCAGAACCAGGAGATGGGGGTGCTGTCGCAGGCCATGTACCATGCCCGCGAGCTCGCGATGTCGCGCATGGAGGAGGAGGCCGATGCGCTGGGGGCCGATGGCATCGTGGGCGTGCGCCTCGACGTGGGCCGCTACGAGTGGGGGGAGCACCTGGCCGAGTTCATCGCCATCGGCACAGCGGTGCGCAGCCGCGACGGGCAGAACCACCGCACGCCGCAGGGCAAGCCCTTCACCAGCGACCTCTCGGGGCAGGACTTCTACGTGCTGCTCTCGATGGGCTACATCCCGCGCGGTTTGGTGATGGGCAGTTGCGTCTACCACGTGGCGCATCAGGGCATCCGCCAGGCCTTTCGGACGATGGGCAACAACGTGGAGATGGCAAACTATACGCAGGCGCTCTACGACGCGCGCGAGCTGGCGATGGAGCGCATGCAGACCGAGGCCGAGGAACTGCAGGCCGAGGGCATCGTCGGCGTGCAGATCCAGGAGCGCAGCCATGGCTGGGGCAGCCATGTGATCGAGTACTTCGCCGTGGGCACCGCCGTCGTCCCACGCGCGGTCGACCACCCCATCCCGGAGCCAAACATCGTGTTGAACGTCAACAACTAGGAGGACACCCACATGCCAGGCATGTTCAGCCGGTTCTCGACCATCGTCAAGGCCAAGATGAACTCCGCCGCGGACGCGGCCGAAGACCCCAACGAGATGCTGGATTACTCGTACGAGAAGCAGATGGAGATGCTGCAGAAGGTGCGGCGCGGCATCGCGGACGTCACGACCGCCAAGCACCGTGTGCAGGGACAGCTGACCCAGCTGACCGAGCAGACCAACAAGCTGGAGGCGCAGGCGCGCCAGGCCCTGCAACTCGGGCGCGAGGACCTCGCCCGCACCGCGCTGACGCGCAAAGGGACCATCGACGCGCAGGCCACGGCGCTGGCCGGGCAGGTGGCGGACCTCGACGCGCAGCAACAGAAGCTGATGGACGGTGAGGCGCGCCTCTCGGCCAAGATCAACGCGTTCCGCTCGCAGAAGGAAGTGATGAAGGCCCAGTACTCGGCCGCCCAGGCGCAGGTGCGCATCGGCGAGGCCGCCAGCGGGCTCTCCGAGGAGATGGGCGATGTGCAACTGGCCATGCAGCGCGCCCAGGATAAGACGGAGACCATGAAGGCGCGCGCCTCCGCGCTCGACGAGTTGGCGGGGACCGACGTGCTGCCGGAGCTTGGCCCGGGCGGCGACGACCTCGATCGCCAGCTGGCCCAGCTCGGCGCCGGCGACGCGGTGGAGCTGCAGCTCGAAGCCATGAGGCGCAGCCTGCCCGGCGCGCAACCCCCCTCGCCGGCGCGCGCCCTGCCCGCCGCCGCCGCCGAGTATCAGCAGCCGCAAGGCTATCAGCAGCCGCAAGGCTACCAGCAACCGCAGGACTACCAGCAGCAGCCGCAACAGCAACCGCACCCTCAGAGCGGACCCCATACGAATGATTAGCGAGCAGTTGCCAGTTGCCAGTTGCCGGCTTGGGGCAAAGTCGGGCAGTCGCAGGCGTTGGCACAGCAGTAATCGGGCATACCTGTTCTGGTAACTGATAACTGGCAACTGACAACTTGGAGAAAACGATGATCGTACGCATACAGGGCGACGGCCAGTATCGCCTCGACGAATCCGCGCAGGCGGAGCTGTCGTCGATCGACGCGCAACTGTTCGACGCGGTCAAGAGCGGCGGCGCCGAGGAGGCCCACAACCTGCTCGCGCGTGCCATAATAATGGTGCATAATCAGGGGACTGTCCTCGCCGAGGACGACCTGTCCCCGTCCGACCTGATCCTGCCGTCCGCCGATGCCTCGCTCGACGAGACGCACGCGCTACTGCAGTCCGAGGGACTGGTCGGGGCGTAAGTCGGGGCGTAACAGGAGAAGACTGGCGCCTTGTGCTATCCTACAGCCAGCATGGGTCGCGCCGGATAGCCCATCAGCGGCCTGATCGCGTTGCGGCGATGCGGGTCGGACCGGCACGCCGTCGGTGGCCGCGCCGCGACGATGATCCATCGCGGCGCGCTGCCCCCTCGCCTGTCCTGATCGCCGACCGATACGTATGATACCTATAACGAGGAACATATCGTGGCCAAGCGCATCGCTGTCATCAACGACGACACGGACTTCCTCACCTTGCTCGAGGAACTGCTCGCGGATGAGGGCTACGACGCCAGGGCTTTTCGCGAAGGCAAGGATTCGTACAAGCAGGTGCGCGCGTACGCCCCGCATGGCATCGTGCTGGACATCCGCATGGAGAGTCCCGAGACGGGTTGGAAGGTGCTCGAGCTCTTCAAGCTGGACCCTGCCCTGTCCACCGTCCCCATCATCATCTGCTCGGCCGACCTGACGCAGTTGCAGGAGCGCGCCATCTACCTCAAGAGCAAGGGCTGCGAGGTGCTGGCCAAGCCCTTCGACCTCAGCGACCTGCTGACCCTGCTGGAGCAGACTGCCGGCAGGTCGGAGTAAGACGTGGCGAGTATAACAGGCGACATGGACACGCAGCCCACGCAGCCCACGCAGCCCACGCAGCCCACGCAGCCCACGCAGCCCTCGCAGCCGTCCCCGGCGACCGTCCTGGAGTTGGCCATCGAGTTGGCGCGCAAGGCCGGGACGATCATCCTGGAGGGCGTGTCGCGGCCCCTGGACGTCTCATATAAGGGAGCGGAGGCCAACGACCCCGTCACCGACGTCGACAAGCGCAGCGAGGCAACTATCGCCGAGGGCATCCGCGCCCGCTTCCCCGACCACCGCATCCTGAGCGAGGAGGGGACCACCGGCGGCGACAACCCGCACTGGCGCTGGATCGTCGACCCGCTCGACGGGACGGTCAACTACGCGCACCGGCTGCCGTTCTGCTGCGTCTCCATCGGCGTCGAGCACGAGGGGCGCATTGTCGCGGGCGTTGTCTACAACGCGCTGGCCGACGAGCTGTTCGCGGCAGCGCGCGGTGGCGGCGCGACGTTGAACGGCACGCCCATCCACCCCTCCTCCACCGAGGAGCTGCGCCGCGCCCTGATCACCGCCGCCGTTGGTCCCTGGGAGGCGGCGGGGCGCCGCTTCGAGCGGGCGCGCGGCCTGGCGCCACACGTGCAGGCCATCCGTGAGTTGGGTTCAGCCGCCCTGGAACTGTGCTACGTCGCGGCGGGCCGCATCGACGGCATGGGCGGGGCCACGCTCAACGCCTGGGACGTGGCCGCCGGGATGCTGATCCTGCGCGAAGCGGGCGGCCAGATCACCGATCCCTACGGCGACCCCTTCGCGGTCGACGGCAAGCACATGGTGGCCAGCAATGGCCGCCTGCACGGCGCCCTGATGGCCCGCCTGCACGACCATAGCAGCGAGGTCCCGCCTAAGCCGGAGCAACCCGCGACCGAGCAAGGGACGGCGATCGGGCAAGGGACGGCGACCGGGCAGGCGACGGGAACAGTTCCCGCGTAGGACCTGCGACGGCGGTCGCATGGCAGCGCGCGGACACTGCGGTGTCAAGGGCCTTGGCCTGCGACCATCGGTGTGCGTGCGGCGACGGCCTGCGACTAAAGTCGCATGGCAGGGACCGGACACTAAAGTGTCTCACCGGATTGCCAAGGGACGTGCGCCGAGGTGTACTAAGTAGGTGTTGCTAAGTTCGTGCGGATTATTTGTCCTGATCGACGCTCAATCAGGCGCACTAACCGTGCAAGAACTTACCAGTGTCTACTTAGCCTGGATTATTCGTAGGCACGCAAAAGGTGTGGGACGACTGGGAGCGCGGGCGGCCCGCCCGCATCGGTCGCATCTGCGGCGGTCGCTGCCGCGCACGATCATGCCCTGTGCCGCGGGGCCAGGCGGACGGGCTGCCCGCGCTCCCCGTGGCCTCGCCATCCAGCCCCAGACCTTCCGCGCGCCAACGATTATTCACGACGGGTGCGGCGGCCGTGACCGTCCCCCTGGGAGCGCCGGCGCTCCCAGGCAGGTCCCCTCGTGCATAATGTAGGCTAGTCCGTCACGGGTGGATTGGGAAGCCGAACAAACGGAGTGCCCGCGCTACCAGTCAACATCCCAAACCTGGCTTGACAGCCTACGACGTCGTGTCGTCGCATGGGGGATGCGAACCTCCTGTGCTGAGACGATCAGCTTGACGAATGCGGGAACACCAACTAGCCTGCCGGTATGACAGACCAAAACATAAGCTCGACCGGTACCCCCGTGTATCGCACAACGAGGCAGACTCCAGGCGCCATTATCCGACGCACTAAACGGATGATCGTCGTCGGCCTGGCGCTTGTCGCCCTCGGCGCCGGCATCGCCTGGTGGTTGTCCTCGTTGTCGGCGCCATCCGCGCCGGTGTACACGGTTGCCGCGGTGCAGACGGGCCTCCAGCGTCACCCGCGGGCCTGGGTCGGGCGGACCGTCTTGGTTGAGGGCGTGGCGCAAGACATCGACCAGTACTTTCCTGCACAAGGCCCCCGCGAGTTGCGCGTGCTGCTGGTCCCGACGCTGCTGCCACCGGGACGGACCACGGCCCTGGGCGGCTACGGTCCCCAACTGTGGGCCGATCCCCGTCGCCTCCCCAACCATCCGTTCAATAGGCTGATGCGCCTGCTTGGGACCATCCCGATCCTTGGTCCGCTCTTGCACGTGCGCGATCAGCGACTGCATCCCGGTCAGCAAGCGGTCTTCCGCCTCACCCTCTTACCGAGGCGGCGCTGTCTGGCGGGGACGTGCATGAGCAATGCGGACGCAATGCTGGACGATATCCAACCTTAAAATGGCCCCACGGAGCGTGGATAGCTATCTGCCTCTGCACGTGCTATTATTAACCTTGACGGTCATCTGGTCATCTTCTGCGTGCCTTATGGCGCGCGTCACGTCGCAGCTTCGTATGTGTCTTGTCAGCGAGAGTAGCGCGATTATGGTCTGATTGGAGGTGTGGTGCGGCGCGACAGTGGGTCGAGCACGATGGCGCTGGGAACACGGCGCCGGATTGCCCTGCCCGGCGCCGTGTTCGGCGGCGAACGACCAACGACCATGGTGTCCCCCGACGATCGGTGTCTACGACAAAGGTAGACATGTCCCTGCCATGCCACATGGGCAAGGCTGCACGCAGTATCGGTGAATCGCTAGACAGAGCTGTCTAGCTATCGGAGAATCTGATGACACAGTATCGCTGGAAGGTTTTCGCCCCGCTCGCCGCGCTTTGCTTACTCATCGTCGCCCTACCGGCGGCAGCCTCTACCACCATCACCGCCGCTTCTCGGAGCGCCAATCGAACCGCCGCTCTCAATCTGACGCCTCACCGCGCGTCGGCGGCGCGACCCGCGACCTCGCCAGCGGTACAACCCGCGACCTCGCCAGGGGCTACGTTCGTCCCCGGCCTGCCCCTATTCGACAATAGCGGCAGTTCCACCGGCGCGGCCGAGCCAAGCATCCGCATCGGCCGCGAAGGCAACATCTACGTCACCGGCCCCGCCGGCGTTCCCACCGGCGGGTGCCCCCTCTGGAATGTCCATCCCGACTTCCAGAACGCCAAAGGGCTGCCCTACGAATACCGCGGCAAGTTCGACACCGACCACGGCGCCGCGGGCGGCGGCGACTGCGACATCGCCACCGGCGGCTTGACGCCGACCACCAGCGGTGTTACCCCGACGGCCGGCGCCATCGACAACCTCGCCGTCTCCAGCCTCTCGCTGGGCAACTTGACGACGAATCAGAGCTCCGACGCCGGCGCCACCTTCCATACCCCCGCCAACTCCGCCGGGCAACAGGTGTTCGGCGACGACCGGCAGTGGAACGCGGCCGACGTGGGCCTCGGCCAGGTCTACATGACCGTGCACGACCTCGCCACCGCCAATATCCAGGACTCAAGCTCGACTGACGGCGGCTACACCTACAAATCGCAACGGCCGGCCATCGACCCGACGCCCGGCAGTTGCGGCCAGACACTGCCTGACAGTTGCTTTACCGCAGCCACGATGGACAATCACTTCGGCAACATCGTGGTCAACCAGCGGACGCACACGCTCTACACAATCTACGTGGCGCCCGCTAACGGTGGCGAGAATCGCGCCGCGCAGATGAACGGCGCGCCGCCCAACGAGCACGTCGTCTACGTGGCGATCGGCGTTCCCTCGTGCGGCATCAACGGCGTCGCGGACTGCGCCCCCGGCACCCCCGGCACCTCTAGCAAGCCCATCCTCGACATCTCCTGGACGGACCACGTCGTCTACACCGCGCCGAGCGGCGACGACCTCGCGCACATCTTCCCCGTCATCGGGATCGACAAGGCCGGCACGGTCTACACGGCCTGGAGCGATGACCCGAATATGACCGCCACGACCACCATGAGCCCCACGATCCGCCCGGCCAACCACATCTTCATGAGCCACTCCACGACCACCACGCCCGGCGATTCCTGGACCACGCCGGTGAAGGTGGACCAAGGCCCCAGCCACAGCAATATGTTCCCCTGGCTCGTCGGCGGCGCCGCCGGCGTCTTGGACGTGGTGTGGTATTCCGCGCAATTGAACGGCAACAGCGGCGCCGCGTGCCCGTCCGGCGTGGCGGCGACCGAGCCAACCGACGATGCCAACGGCGTGAACAACAACTGCCACAACGTGTGGACGACGCAGTTTGCGCAGAGCCTGAACGCCAATCTGGCGACCCCGACGTTCACGCAGTCTCCCGCCTCCGACGTGATCCACAAAGGCTCACTGTGCGATCAGGGCCTCAACTGCAGCCTCTTCGGCGGCGACCGCACGCTGCTCGACTACTTCCAGGTGGACCTCGACCCCGCCGGAGCGGCCAACATCGCCTACGCCAGCGATGTCGCCCACCCCGGTAGCGCCGACATCGACTACACGCGGCAATGCACGGGACCCAGCGCCACCACCGGGAACGCCATCAACTACCCCTGCGGCTCCCTGCTCCCGCCGCCCCCGCCGCCGCCTGGTCCTTCCTGCAACGGCGTCAACGTGGTGACCGATCCGACCGGGGACGCCAGCAATCCGCTCGGCCTGTCCGACCCCACCAACCCCAACAACAGCCAGGTGGACATCACCAATGTGTCGTTCTCGACCAACCCCGCGCACACGGTGCTGACCACCACCATGACGCTCGCCAATCTCTCCGTGACTCCAACCCCCATTGCCGGCACCACGGACACCTATTACTACGTAGCCTGGACCTATCCAGGCAACGGCAAGACCTACGCGACGCTGGCCAGTGAGCCGGACCCCAGTGGGAGGTTCGCCTACTCCTACGGCGAGTTCAACCCCTCAAGCAATCAGCTCATCACACCGACGGCGACGACCGGTTCGATGACCTCGGGGATCAGTGGAACGATTAGCGTGGTGGTCCCGTTGAGCGGCGTCGGCAGCCCCACCATCCCGGTTGATCCCTCGACCAACCCCACCGCCGCGCCAGCGGTGGTCGCTCCCTACGGGCTGACCATCTCTGGCGAGGGCGTGCTGGGCAGCGGGCTGATCTTTGTCAAGCCGGACGACCGCGCCCCCAACACCGGAGGCGGCGCAAGCTATGCCGTCTGCCCATCGGGCCTCACCAGTGTCACGCCGACGGCCGCCACCACGGCGTCGCCCACGCCGGCCACCGGCACGCCCGCCCCGTTGGCCACCCCAACCACCCCGGCTGGCGGCTCCGGCGGCGGGATCGGGTTCGGCAATACGACCCTGGTCGAGGACCAGCGCGAGGGCGCCGAGCCGGACGTCAAGGTATGCGGCCCCGGCAATACATGGAGCTACGCCAACTGCGGCCTCGACAACCCCTACGTCAGCTGGCCTTTCGGCTTCAGCACCACCAGCAGCTTTATCTCGCGCTCCCAGGATCAGGGCCAGACGTTCAAGCTGGTGCCCAACAACAACGGCACGGGTAAGCCCAACGCCTGTCCGGGTGGTGGCGACACCGACCTCGGGGTATCGCCGGGCGTGACGCAGACGGGGGACTTCCTCTCGTTCATCGACCTGCAGGGCCTGACCAACTTCTCGTCCGGCGTCTCGCGGAACGGCGGCCAAACCGTTGCCTGCAACCCCGCCTCGACACTCGCCGCGCCAGTGGACCGCCAGTGGTTCGGCTTCTACGGGAACCAGGCCAACAACGCCGGGACGGCGTCCATTAGCACCACCCTGCCCACGACCGGTACCAATCCCGCCACATACCTCGACTACGATGTCGTGGCCGGCGCGACCACCGCCGCCTCCTGCGTCAACGATATCGTGGGCGGTAACGCCGGCGGCAACGTGTTCGTGGTCCAGAAGTCGACCGACGGCGGATTGACGTACGGCGCGCCGGTGGTCGCGGACTGCAACGACGGCATCGCCGGTAACATGCAAGTTAACCAGACCAACGGGCACGTCTTCGCCATCCATACCGCGTACTCCAACTCCTCGGGGAGCGGGCCGACCGACGTGGTGACCGTCAATAAGTCGACCGACGGCGGAGCGACGTGGACCAAGACCGTCGCCTTCTCGCCGACCGTTGCCCTCTCCGGTACCTGTAGCCCCGACTGTACGGCGGGCCAAGACTTCGCCGTGCTGGCGATCGACAAGGTCGGCGGCCTCTACGCCGTCTGGGCGCAGGCGACCGTCGATATGACCAGCACCATCACTGGCCCCAGCCACATCTACTACTCCTACTCGCCGGATGAAGGCGCGACGTGGACACGGGAGCAGCAGGTCGATTCGGCGGCAACGGATCCCAACGGGTTACCGACCAACGTCGACATCTTCCCCTGGATCGCCGCTGGCGACCCCGGCAAGATCGACGTCGTCTGGTATGGTACCAAGGCCATGACGACCAGCCTGGACTCCGGTAGCCAGATCAGCGATTGGTACCCCTACCTCGCACAGTCGCTCAACGCCAACGGGACCGGTGCCGCCTTCAGCCCGCCCGTCCGCGTGTCGCAGCACCCCAACCACAACGGCGGCATCTGCACCATGGGCATCGGCTGCACCACCGGCGGCGACCGCTCCCTGGCCGACTTCTTCCAGGTCGACGTCAACAAGCAGGGCGGCGCCGACGTCATCTTCGCCGACACCTCCAACAACAGCAACACCAGCCAGAGCGGCAATCAGTCCGCCCTCGTCGATGAGGTGCGCCAGCTGAGCGGCCCAACCCTCTTCGGCACGACCCTCAGCGGGACGCCGACGACCTGTACGGCCGTGATCGACACAACACCGTGCCAGGCGGACACAATCGGCGACGCGAAATACGAGGCCAACACGATGGTCGGCAACAACGTGCCGTCGCTGGACATCACCGGCTCGTCGCTCAACATCAGCCCGACCGATCCGCTGAGCCTCGATGTGCGCATGAACATTGCCGACCTGAGCAGCCTGCCGAGCATAACGGATACGAACATCAACGCCAACGACCAATACGTGGACTACCTGACCAGCTGGAACTACCACGTGGTCACCGGCACCCAGGCCACGTTCGACTCGACGGGCAACATCTACTACGCCTACCTGGAGGTCAACCGCGCGACCGGCGCCGTCACCGCCTATGACGGCAACACCTGCAGCCTCTCCACCACGAAAGCCAAGTACCTAGTGTACCCCGGCCAGAACCCGATCGGGTACAGCATCGACCAGTCAACGGGGACAATCGACCTCTACGTGCCGCGCGGCGATGTGGGCAATCCCGCGGATGGGGCATCGCTCTACAGCGTGACGGCGCATACCGTTGGCCAGTCGGCCCCCGCTGCGGGTCCGTCCCCGTCCACGACGTCGATGTGCTTGTCGATGCGCGACGCTAATGGGAATGCGAACGACCCCAGCGGCCAGATCTTCGACGTGTACGACAAGAGCCCTGCTTACACGTCCATCCTGGCGTCCGGCGCCAGCTCGACGCCGGTTCCGAGCGCGACAGGCACGACGGTGAGCCTGCCGTCGGTCACGGTGGGCTTACCGTCGGTCACGGTGGGCCTACCCTCGGCGACGAGTACTGGGGCGCTGCCCACGGCGACGGCCACCGACACTCGGGCGTCGACGGCGCCCACGGCCACCAACACATCGGTCGCACCGGCGCCTACCGCGACCAACACGCCGACCAACACGCCGACCAATACGCCGAGCCCGACCGCCACGACAGCGGGCTCCGGGGCCACGGCTACCGTGGCGCCATCGACCGGGACCACGGCGCCGGCCACGAGCGCGACGAACACGCCGTCCGGCGGGACGGGCGGCGGCAGTAGTCCCGTCCCCGCCGCAACCCGTACCGCGGCGGCGGTGGACAGCGCGACCTCTGCCGCGCAGGCCACCGACACGGCGGTGTCTCCGGGAGTCCCCAATCCGACATCCCGCTACCAGCCGCGCATCACGCTGGCGCCGATGTCGGCCCACGCCGGCGATCGAATCACCGTCCTGGGCTCTGGCTTTGCCGGCGGCGAGCAGGTCACGCTCGCCCTCAACGGCGAGGGCCTCGGGACCGCGCCCGTCGTCATCACCACGGCGCGCAATGGGACCTTCACCGCGACGTTCCGTACACCCAGTGGACTGCTGCAAGGGGCCAACACGGTCAGTGCCGTCGGGACTACCAGCCAGCGGGCCGCCGTGGCCACGTTGACGGGGTTGGGCGGGTTCCCGGCGCAGGCCTACTTCGCCGGCGGCCTGGAGACCGCTAGCGAGCACAGCGTCCTCGCCGTGCTCAACCCGAGCGGCCAGCAGGCCCGCGTGCGGCTGACCTTCTACTCGCGGACGAGCGACCGGGATAGCAGGACGGTCATGGTCCCGGCGCACACGCAGATGGTCATGCCGGTGGCGAAGCTGACGCAGTTGCGCGGCAGCTTCGGGCTGGCGCTGACGGCGGACCAGCGCGTGGCGTCGCAACTGGGCATCACCCGCGCTGGGCGCGACGGCGACGTGCTGCTGGGCGCGCTGGGCCTCGCCCAGACGTGGAATCTGGCCGAAGGCTACACCGGCCTTACCTTCCACGAGACGGTCTCGATCCTCAACCCGGACGGCCAGCACGCGGCGCGGGTGCGCCTGCGGGTGCTGCCCTTCGGGGGTCGGCAGGGTCGCACGGTGACGGTGACGGTGCGACCGCACACCAACGCCGTGGTGGACATCAACCGCATCCTGCCGCATCTCTCGGTCAGCGTGCTGGCCGAGGCGGACCGCCCGGTGGTGGTGGAGCGGACGCTGACTTTCGCCCGCGACGGGCATGGGAGCGACTACGGGCTGACCACGCGCATCGGCACGACGACGACCTCACGCGTCTGGCTGTTCGCGGAAGGGACCACCGTCAACCACTTCGAGACGTACCTGACCATCCTGAACCCCAACGCGCGGACGGCGCGGGTGACGGCGCGGTTCTACGACCGCAACGGGCGCCTGCTGCGCGGCACAAGCATCCGCGTGGCCGGGCTGAGCCGGGCCAACATCAAGCTCAACGGCCTGCTGCGGGCCAGCGGGGTGGCCAGCGTCGTCACCAGCGATCAGCCGGTCGTGGTGGAGCGGCCGGAGTACTTCGGGTCGCCAAACGGGACGCGCATCGCGGGCTCGGACGTGTTCGGGCGCAACGGCGCGGGCACGCGCTGGAGCTTCGCGGGCGGGGATACGCGGCCGGGACAAAGCGAGTTCCTGCTGCTGTACAACCCGGCGGCGGTCACGGTGCGCGTGCGGGCCACGCTCTATGGGACAGACGGGCGGACGATCCAGGAGAACCTGGTGCTGAGGCCGAACGTGCGGGCGACCGTGGACGTTGGCCGGGCCTTTAGGGGCGCCAACGGGCTGCACGGGGTGACGCTCGTCTCGTCGAACGGCTACGGGTTCATCGCGGAGCAGACCGGGTTTGCCTCCAACCGCACCACCCTGCAGAGCACCCAGGGCCTTGCCCAGTAGGGCACACCGCGTCGCGTGACGCTCGACGTTCATGAGGGAGGGGGCGGCGCCG
>JAABUZ0100001507.1_pt1 | contig 43936 bp, 43 predicted proteins | sample 5562091 | NCBI WGS metagenome assembly JAABUZ01 (sample SAMN12813069, study PRJNA571459) | rock metagenome | isolation source: Antarctica rocks | place: Antarctica: Victoria Land, Linnaeus Terrace sud | collected 2015-12-21
ATCTGCTTGATGACACCCATCGCCAGCCTCCAGTCTCGCCGAACAAGTCGACAAGAACTTCTGACTGTCAAGCAGGATACCTACCCGTCCCAACGAACTTGAAAAATGAACCACTAGATGGTTGATCGCGCGGCCGCGTGGTGGCCGGGCGGCAGGGACACGCAGCGTAAACACTGAGCAGCCCGATACGCTTGGGGTGCCAGTCCAGCCACCGCCCAAGGAGGATGCGATGCCGGGCCTTTCCGGGCGCATGTCGACCGTCGTCAAAGCCAAGATCTCCAAGCTGCTCGACCGGACCGAGGATCCGTCGGAGACGCTCGAGTACAGCTACCAGAAACAGATCGAGCTGCTGCAGAACGTCAAGAAGGGAATCGCGGACGTCGTCACCTCCAAGAAGCGCCTGCAGTTGCAGGAGGAAAAGCTCCAGCAGCAGGTGGTCAAGCTCGACACCCAGGCCCGCCAGGCGCTGGCCGCGGGTAACGAGGAGCTGGCCCGGACCGCGCTGGAACGCAAGAACGTCGCGCAGACCGAGCTGCAGTCACTTGATTCGCAGGTCGCCCAGCTCGAGCAGCAGCAGGAGCAGATGACCGCCTCCGAGCAGAAGCTGCGTTCCAAGATCGAGCAGTTCCGCTCCAAGAAGGAGGTCATCAAGGCCCAGTACTCCGCCGCCGAGGCGCAGGTCAAGATCTCGGAGGCGGCGACCGGCATGGGCGAGGAGATGGCCGACGTCGGCCTGGCCATGCAGCGCGCGCTGGACAAAACCGAGAACATGAAGGCCCGCGCCGATGCCGTCCAGGAGCTCGAGGCATCGGGATCCTTCGATGACCTGACCGCGCTGGGTTCCGGGGAGGACGACATCGACCGTCAGCTCAAGGCGCTCTCCAGCACCAGCGAGGTCGATGACGACCTGGCCAAGATGAAGGCCGAGCTCGGTGGCGCCGCGAGCAAGGGCGAGCTCGGCGCCGGGGCATCCACCACCAAGGTCGCGCCACCGGCGGATACGGCCGGCACCAGCGCCGCGCCGCCCGCCGACCGGGCGGGTCAGGGCTGACGGCGATGATCGTCCGGATCGCCACCGAGGGCCAGTACGCGGTCTCCGAAGCCGACACCGAGGGCCTGAACGAGCTCGACAACGCCGCCGTGTCCGCCTGCGAGACAGCGGACGAGGCCGGCTTCCGTGAGGTCTTCGGCCGCCTGCTGGACTACGTGCGCACTCACGGGACGCTCGTACCCGACGACCAGCTGACCGGCTCGGACATCATCCTGCCGCCGCCCGACGTGTCGCTAAAGGAGGCCCAGTCCGAGTTTCAGGGCGAGGGCCTGATCCCCGGCTGAGCGTTGGCGAGGGGCCAGTACCCACGCATGAACCCCCCGCACCGCTCGGCCTCGCGGTGACCCGGACACACGCAGCGCCATGAGCCGCAGGCCGCCGGTCACGCTGTTGTTGCCCAATCGCAACAATGGGCCGGTTCTCGATCTCGCCCTTCGTCACCTGCGTGAGCACACGACGTATCCCTGTTTCGAGCTCGTGGTCGTCGATGATGGGTCGACCGACGAGAGCCTCAGCATCCTGCGGCGCTGGCGCGACGAGAGGGTGTTCCGGGATCTCACGCTGATCGAGCGTGAGCACGGAGGCGTCGTGAACGCGCTCAACGCCGGGCTGAGCGCGGCCGGCGGTGAGCTGATCGTGCAGCTGGATGGCGATGCGACCGCGCAAACCCCCGGATGGCTCGAGCGCATGGTCGACTTTCAGCAGAGCGACGAGCGGATCGGAGTCGTCAATCCACTGATCACCCTCGACAACGGATATGTCCACGCTGCCGGAATCAACGTGATCGGCGAGCAGGGCCTGCACGACCGGGGCAGCGAGCCGCAGGAGCCCGTAGGTCATCGTACCCTCAACACACGGGTTCACAGGGTCAAACCTGATGCGGCGGGAGCGCTGGTCAAAGACACGGCCGAGGTCGATGCGGCCATCGGCGTGTGCATGCTCTATCCGCGCGCCGCGGCCGAGGAGCTCGGGGGCTACGACCTCGGCTTCTCGCCGGTCTGGTTCGACGATGTGGATCTGTCACTTTCGATGCGAAGGCTGGGCCTCAAGGCCTTCTTCCTGTCCGAGGTCGAGTTCATCCACCGTCTCGACCTTCGCAATGACCGCACTCCCCCGTCGACGGTCCGAAAGATGCGCGGACGCGCCCGCCGGGCAGTCGGCCAGATCACTCCGTCGCGGGCCAAGAACGTGCTGGCAGGCATCGAGCGGCGCGACCCGGTCCACCCCCCGCATGAGCTGAAGCGGCTGCGTCATCACTATCGCTACTGGGGCGCGAAGTGGGGCTTTGACCTGATCAATCCGGACATGACCCAGCTGCTGAGCCGCTACGGCGACACAGAGGTCTGCTGGGCCTACGATCCCGTCCGCCGCGCCGTTGGTGTGGGCATCGTTCAGGGGTGGGCGCAGCGCGCTAACTGATATGGAGAGTCGTTTGTCAAGGGGTGGTGCTGGATTTCTCGCATTTGCGCTTGGTAATTCGTGGGTTGTGGTCGGCTGGGTGGGTGGCGGTCCGGCAGGCTGTGCGCGACGCGTGTCAGACTGATATACGCGGGTTTGGGGTGCCGCAGGACCATGGTTCGTCGTGGGGAGCCGCTGTCTAAGATCGGGCGTGGCCAGCCCCTGTTGGGGGCGGGTTGCTCATAGTTAGCTCGCGGGTTCCCCGCGCGTTGCCGGGCCGCCACCGACCCAGCCGACGGGATGTGGGTGTTGTCAGGTTGGTCGGTTCATTCGATTTGGGTGATCGCCCAGCAGAACCCGGCGAGCTCGCGGGCGGCAGCGACGGCAATGATCGTGCGACGCTTGGCGCGGTCTTCGAGTCGTGTCCAGGTGCGGTGCAGGCGTCGCTGCGCTGAGCACGCGACCGCGATCGCTTGGGGCGGCTGGTCTTGCTGGCGCTCGGCGAGCGCTTTGCCGATGCTCGGTCGCGAGCGGTAGTGCCAGGCGGCTTCGACCAGCAGCCGCCGCGCGTGCCCGGAGCCGGTTTTGGTGATCGCCCCGAGCCGGCGCTGCTGACCGGTCGTGTTCTCGGACGGGACCAGTCCGATGTAGCTCATCAGCTGCTCGGCGCGGGCGAACCGCTCAAAATCGCCGACCTCGGCGCACATGCCGACCGCGGTGAGCGTCTCGACACCGCGCAGGCAGCGCAACCGGCCGACCTGGACTGTCCAGGGCGAGGTCGGGAGCAGGCCGACGATCTCGCGCTCGAGCTGGTCACGGCGATGCACGAGCGTGTCGATCGCGCCGCGGTGATCAAGCAGCGTCGCCTGCGCCGCCGGCCAGTCCAGGATGATCGTCTGAAGCCACTGATGGTGTCGGTCAGTCCACGCCCTGCCGTCCTCAAACCGGATCCCGTGACGCAGCAGCAGCTTTGAGACCCGGTGACGGCAGCGCATCAGATCCACGCGGACCGCCTCCCGGGCACGAACCAGATCACGCAGCGCCTCCTCCTCATCGCCCGGCACCCGGACCGCGTGCAGCTTCCCGGCCAGCAGCAACCGGACGAGGTGCTCGGCGTCCCGACGATCGGTCTTGACCCGATCCCCGGACGCGCGCGGAATCTTCGACGGTGCCGCGACCACGCACCCAACGCCACGCTTGATCAGCTCGCGCGCCAGGCCGTACCCTGTCGGACCGGCCTCATACGCCGCGCGCACCGGCCTGGGCAACCCCGCGCAGAACGCGGCCGCTTTCTCGCTCTCGCCGCTCATTGTGAAGCACTGCAACTGCCCGGTCTCGGCGTCCAGGACCGCCGCGACGATCTTCGTCGCGTGCACGTCCAGGCCGACGAGGGTTTTAGCCTTCGCCATGGCTGGTTCCTCCAATATGCGGTTGTGGGCCGCCGCGCGGGTTCGAGCCGCGCGGCTGAACATCACCCCCACGACTGCGGGGGGACCGGCCTCTTCTACACCTCAGGCCGGACGGACCGTCAATCCATATTGTCTAACCCGAAGTTCCCTCGTGTTCGGACTAGCCTGGAGATGGTGAGACCGAGGAGAGCGCTCACCATCGATTCTCGCCGAGCGCGGGCGACGCAGGCCGCGGCATGACCGTCGAGTCCGGAGTGGGGCGGGCCACCGAGCGGACCGCCGTGGCCTGGCTGAGGGGCGGGCGGCGCTTTGTCCAGGCACTGCTGGTCGAGGTCGAGGGGTCGGCGCCGCTGCCCGCCGGAGCGATGATGCTGATCGACGAGCAGGGCGCGCTCGAGGGATCGATCACCGGCGGATGCGTCGAGAGCGCGGTCGTCGCCGAGGCCGAGGCGATCATGGCCGCAGAGCGCGGACCCGGGGTGCTCACCTACGGGATCTCCGACGAGCTGGCGGGAACCGTCGGGCTCACCTGCGGCGGGATCGTCCAGATCTTCATCCAGGAGCTGACCCAGGCCGATGCCGCGGCCGAGCAGCGCGTGCTTCAGAGCCACGGTGAGGGACGGCCGGCCGCGATCGCCACGCTGCTCGACGGTGAGTCGGCCGGAGCTCGGCTCGCCGTCGTCGACGGTTCGGCGCTCGGATCGCTGGGCCACGGCGCGCTTCTGGACCGAAACGTCGCGCGCGAGACCGCCGGGCTGCTCGAGGAGGGCAAGACCGCGCTGCGCCGCTTCGGTGAGGACGGCGCGACGCTCGGCGACGATCTGCGCGTTCACATCCGCTCCTACGCGCTGGCGCCGAGAATGCTCATCTTCGGCGCGATCGACTTCTCCGCCGCACTGGCCCCGTTCGCTGCCCAGATCGGCTACGAGGTCACGATCGTCGATGCCCGCGACCGGTTTGCCCGATCCTCGCGCTTTGCCGCCTGCGCCGAGGTCCGCATCGGCTGGCCCCAAGAGGTCATGCGCGACGTCACCCTCGGTCCCCGGGACGCGGTTCTCGTCTTCACCCACGACCCGAAGTTCGATCAGCCCGCTCTCCTCTCGGCGCTGGCCACCGACGCCGGATACATCGGCGCTCTGGGCAGCCGCCAGACGACCGCCGACCGCGAGCGCCGCCTGCGCGACGCCGGGGCCACCGATGCCGACCTCGCGCGGATCCACGGCCCCTGCGGCCTGGACATCGGCAGCCGGACCGCCGAGGAGACGGCGGTCTCGGTTCTGGCCGAGATCATCGCCTCCCGCGCTCGGCGTGCCGGTGCGCCCCTGCGGATGACGCAGGGCTCGATTCACGGGCGCGACGCGTCACGCTGACGCGCGGTTAGCTGCCAGTCAGCCCCGTCTGGTGGGCGATGACCACGAGCTGGACGCGGTCCCGGGCTCCGAGCTTGCCGAGGATCCGGGAGACGTGGGTCTTGGCGGTCAGCGGGCTGAGCTGCAGCCGGTCGGCGATCTCCTGGTTGGACAGCCCCGAGGCGACGAGCTGAAGGACCTCCAGCTCGCGCGAAGTCAACTCGTCGCCCCCGTCCGGAAGGGCGGCGGGGCGGGCCGCCCGGTGAACGCGTCGATCGGGCGCCGGGTCACGCTCGGGGCCAGCAGTGCGTCGCCGGCGGCGATCCCGATCCTCATGTTCGCGTTCCTGTTCGGGCTCTCGATGGACTACGAGGTGTTCGTCCTGGCTCGCATGCGCGAGGAGTACGACCGCATCGGGTCAACCGAGGCGGCCGTCGTCGGGGCGCTGTCGCGCACCGGCCGGCTGGTCACCTCGGCCTCGCTGATCCTCGCGATCTCGTTCCTCTCCCTGAGCGCCGACCCGGATCTGCCCGTCCGGGTGATCGCCACCGGGCTGGCCTTCGGGATCCTGTTTGACGCGTTCGTGGTCAGGACGCTGCTCGTGCCGGCGCTCGTCGCCATGACGGGCCGCTGGAACTGGTGGATGCCCGACAGCGTGGCGCGGACGCTGCGGATCAGCGAGCCGCAGCTGGTCCGGACGGGGTAGCGGCTCCGGCGTCCCGCGCTGACGCAACCGGGTGCTATACCCGGGGACACAGGCGTGCAGCTCCCTGTGGGCGTGCCGTTGACCCTCATTTCCCGGTTCAGGATCGACAGCGATAGAGGTATGACTCGACCATGAGCGAGAGCGACGCGCGCATGATCCACGAGCCGGATCCGTCGCTCGACACCTTCGATCCGCCGACCAGCGAGATCACCTACGACGAGCAGTTCTATCCCGCGCGCCCGCGGCGGCTGCGGCCATCCGCGCGCCGGGTGCTGCGCGACATCATCCGTTCGGGTCTGTCCGGGTCAACTGACGCCGGCAACGAGGCCTACGTCAAATGGCTGGTGGAGCAGTCCATGTTGCGCGACGCCGGGCTGTTGGCCACCCAGCTCTCCGGTCAGGGCTCGATGTGGCAAAACCCATTCGCCCATCCCGACCCGCGGGCGGCGGTCGAGCGCGCCCAGGTCTGGTTCACTGCCTACCCCCTGTCGTTCATCAGCCGTGCGGGCGACAGCTTCCTCGCTGGTCTGGCCAACCCCGAGCTGTGGAAGGCGTTCCGGCGGGTCGGGATTGATGCCGTGCATACCGGGCCGGTCAAGCTGGCCGGAGGGATCAAGGGCTGGAACCTCACCGGCTCCGTCGACGGTCACTTCGACCGGATCAGCATGCAGGTCGATCCCGCGTTCGGGTCCGAGGATCAGTTCCGGTCGCTGTGCGAGGTGGCCAGCGAGCACAACGGGACCGTGATCGACGACATCGTTCCCGGCCATACGGGCAAGGGCGCGGACTTCCGCCTGGCCGAGATGGGTTTCTCGGACTACCCCGGGATCTACCACATGGTCTCGATTGCGCCCGAGGACTGGGGCCTGCTCCCGGAGGTCGGAGACGGGCGCGACTCGGCCAACCTCGACGCGGAATGCGAAGCCAAGCTCGCCGCCGCCGGGTACATCATCGGTCGCCTGCAGCGGGTCATCTTCTACGAGGCCGGGGTCAAGGAGACCAACTGGAGCGCGACGGACGTGATCCGCGGGGTCGACGGGACCGACCGCCGCTGGGTCTACCTGCACTACTTCAAGGACGGCCAGCCCTCGATCAACTGGCTCGATCCCTCCTTCGCCGGCATGCGGCTGGTGATCGGGGATGCCCTGCACTCGCTCGCGGATCTCGGCTCGGGGGCGCTGCGCCTGGACGCCAACGGCTTTCTCGGCGTCGAGAAGAGCGCCGAGGACCTGCCTGCCTGGTCGGAGGGTCATCCGCTGTCTGAGGCCGCCAACCAGTTGATCTCCAGCATGGTGCGCAAGATGGGCGGCTTCTCCTTTCAGGAGCTCAACCTGACGATTGACGACATCAAGTCGATGTCGGAGTCCGGGGCCGATCTCTCCTATGACTTCGTCAACCGCCCCGCCTACCACCACGCGCTGGCCACCGGCGACACCGAGTTCCTGCGCCTGACCATGAACGTGTCGCTCGAGATCGGGGTCGACGCAGCCTCGCTCGTGCACGCCCTGCAGAACCACGACGAGCTCACTCACGAGCTAGTTCACTTCGCCACCCGCCATCGCGATGACATCTACACCTACAGCGGCGAGGAGATCTCCGGGGCCGACCTCGCCGTGCGGATCCGCGGGGACCTGATCAAGGCGCTGACCGGGTCCGACACGCCGTACAACAAGCCGTTCACCACCAACGGAATCGCGTGCACCACGGCGTCGGCGATCAGCGCGATCCTCGGGATCCGCGATCCCGACGCGATGGGGGAGGAAGATGCCGAGCGGGTCAAGCGCATCCACCTTCTGCTGGCCATGTACAACGCGCTGCAGCCCGGGGTGTTCGCGCTGTCGGGCTGGGACCTCACCGGAATGCTCACCATCGATGCGGCTCGCGTCGCGGACCTCATCTCCGAGGGCGACACGCGCTGGCTGAACCGCGGAGCGCACGATCTTCTCGGCCTGAACCCCCACGCCGCTCACTCCGAGGGCGGACTGCCCCGCGCCCGCAGCCTGTACGGCACCCTGGCCGACCAGCTGCGCGACCGGCGCTCGTTCGCCGGCCAGCTGCGCCGCATCATTGACATCCGCCGTCGCTACGGGATCGCCACCGCGGCCCAGATCGACATCCCTGGCGTCTCGAACAAGGCGATGCTCGTCATGGTCCACCGGCTGGACTCCGGCGAGCATCAGGTAACCGCGCTGAACTTCGGTTCAGAGCCGATCGTCGGCACGATCCGCTCCGAGCAGCTGACTCCGGAGTCTGAGGTGATCGACATGTTCACCGACGACCGGCTCGGGCGGGTGGACGATCTCAACAGCTTCAGCGTCGCCCTGGATGCCTACCAGGGGCTGGCCCTGCTGCTGCTGCCACCGCCGGCTCCCGAGCCCGGGCCGCGGCACCTGTCGGCGAGCTGACCCGATCCCGTGCCCCCGGCCTCCCTGACCCGCATCCGGGGCGCGGTCGGGCTGCGGCTGTTCATCCTCGGGATCCTCGATGCGGCCTGGTGGTCACAGATCGCGCTGGTCAAGCACGACCTTCACCTCAGCACAGCCGGCCTGAGCGTCGCGCTGGCGGGCGCCCCGGTCGGGCTGCTGAGCGCCGTGCGGATCGTTCCCCTGCTCGTCGCGCGCAGCTCGAGCGCGATCGTGCTGCGCTGGGCGGTGAGGCTCGCCCCCGTCGCGGTGCTGCTCATCGGCCTGGCGCACGGAGTGATCGCGCTCGCCGTCTCCCTCCTCGCGTTCGGGGCCTGCAACGGCGCGATCGACATCACGGTCAACGTCCAGGCGGTCGCGCTGGAACGGCTCGGCGGCCGGGCGATCATGTCCCGGCTGCACGCCATGTGGAGTCTCGGCGCGCTGCTCGGCGCTCTGGCCGGTGCAGCGGCGATCGCGCTCGGCGCTCGTCCGCTGGAGTTCTTCATCGCCGTCGCGGTCGTGCTCGTCGGGCTCGGAACCATCCTGTCGGGGGCTCTGCTCGGTGCGGCCGCCGACACGCCGTCCGTCGCCCCCGAGCCGCGAGCGGACGGGGCGCATGGCGCCGGCGGCACGCAGGCGGGCCCCGGCCTGCGGGGGCGCCCCGCGCTGGTCGCGCTCGGCGTGATCGCCTTCTGCGGCCTGTTCGCCGAGGGATCGGTCAGCAACTGGGGCGGGGTGATGATCCATCAGGTCCGGCACGCCTCGTTCACCGTCGCCGCGCTCGTAACGGCGGGTTTCGGCGCGGGCATGCTGATCGGGCGGCTGACCGGGGATGCCGCGATCGAGCGTCTCGGGCGGCGCCCGGCCCTGATCGGCGCGGCGGTGAGCGGCGCCGTCATGCTCTGCGTCGCCGTGCTCGTGCCGTCGGTGCCGGCGTCGGTGTCGGCCTTCGTCGTTCTCGGCATCCTGCTGGCCACGATCGTTCCCAGCGCGTTCTCCCTCTCGGCCGGGGTGACGGGCGTGCCCCCGGCCCGGACGATCTCCCAGCTGACGACGATCGGGTACGCGGGAACGTGCCTCAGCCCGGTCCTGATCGGCTTGGTCGCGGGGCTGTCCCAGCTCACCGTCGCGCTGTTGATGCCCGCCCTGCTGCTGATGCTCGTCTGGCCCGCCACGCAGGCGACCCGGGGTCGCCTGGCTGCGGTCACCGCCGACTGACCTGTGCCGCCCCTGACCGGGTTGAAGTCCCTCGCGGCGCCGGCACCGTGGGTGTCCTGAGGGCCGACCCCGGGAGGAGCCCAACCGGGATAGGTCCTAAGCTCCGGCGATGGCCCCGGTCCGCTGCGCCTGGTAGCCCGCGTCGACATGAGCGACACCGGGCGCCTGCTCGTTTCCTGTCCCGACCAGCCGGGCATCGTCGCGGCGGTCACCGCGTACCTGCGCGACCGCGGCGCGAACATCACGCACTCCGCGCAGTACTCCTCCGATCCCGAGGGCGGCAGCTTCTTCCTGCGCCTGGTCTTCCACGGCGCCGATCCCCTCGAGCTCGGGGATGGCTTCGCGGCCGAGGTGGCGGCGCCGTTCGGCATGCAGTTTCGCCTCACCGACGCGCACGCCCCCAAGCGGATCGCGGTCATGGTCTCGCGCTCTGACCATGCCCTGCTGGAGCTGCTGTGGCGCTGGCAGCGCGGGTATCTCCCCGCGGTGATCGAGCTGGTCATCTCCAACTGGCCCGACCTGCAGGGTGAGGTGGCCCGGTTCGGCGTGCCGTATCACCACATTCCCGTGACTGCGGAGACCAAGGCGACCGCGGAGTCACGTCAGCTCGAACTGCTCGGCGGGGGCCGCTTTGACCTGATCGTCCTCGCCCGCTACATGCAGGTGCTCTCCGAGGAGTTCCTCGAGCGTGTCGGATGTCCGGTGATCAACATCCACCACTCATTTCTGCCCGCCTTCGCAGGTGCCGATCCGTACGCGCGCGCCCGGCAGCGGGGGGTCAAGCTGATCGGCGCCACCGCCCACTACGTGACCGAGGATCTCGACGAGGGGCCGATCATCGAGCAGGACGTGGTTCGCGTGACCCATGCCCACACCGTCGAGGAGCTGACGCGGCTGGGTGCCGACATCGAGCGCACGGTGCTCCAGCGTGCCGTCACCTGGCATTGCGAGGACCGCGTGCTGATGGACAGCAGCGCGACGGTGGTGCTCTGACGACGAGCGATTCGGCCCGGGCCGGGTTCTACGCCGAGCAGGCCGGCCGGGCCTGGGCGGCAATGCAGCGGCGCTTCTGGGGCCCGCGCGGCGGGGGCTACCGGCGGCGCGGGGGCTGGTCCCGGCCGGGCGCCCGGGAGCACGTGTGGCCGTTCGCCCGAGCCTTCATCGCCGCGCTTGACCTGGCCGGGCTCCCCGGCCATCTCCTCCCGGCCGGCTTTGATCCCGACGCGGTGATCACCGCCCAGCTGACCGCACTGGAGTCCTACTGGAACCCGGCGGACTCGCCCGGAGCCTACGCGTCAGATCCGGTCGGCAGCCGCTTCGGAGGCGATCGCTACTACGACGACAACGCCTGGCTGGGGCTTGCCCTCGTCCAGCTCGAGCGGCTGCGGCCCGGCACGGCCGGGCTCGAGCGGGCCCGGGAGCTGTTCGCGTTCGCCGTCGCCGGTTGGGATGACCGAGCGGACGTGCCGCTGCCCGGCGGCGTGTTCTGGGTCGAGCAGGGTCGCGGCATCGGCCGGCGCAACCACGACCGCAACACGGTCTCCAACGCGCCCAACGCCCAGCTCGGCCTGCACCTGGCCCAGCTCGGCGCGGCGGGGGACGACGTGATCGCCGCGGCTGAGCGGATGATCGCCTGGGTGCATGACTTCATGTCCGCCCCCGGCAGCGACGGCCGCCTGTTCTGCGACAAGGTCCGCGCCGACGGATCGATCGACGCCGCGCTGTGGAGCTACAACCAGGGCAGCATGGTCGGCGCGCACGTCCTGCGCCACCGCGCCGGCCTATCGGCGCAGGCGCTGGACACGGCCGAGGGGATCGCCCGGGCGACCCTGGCCTGGCCACTGTCGCGGCTGATGGAGCAGCCACCGGCCTTCAACGCGATCCTGTTTCGCAACCTGCTGCAACTGTCCGCGGCCACGGCCGCTTCAGACCTCCGGGCCGCGATCAGCTCCGCGCTGGGCGCCTACGCCGACGCCCTGCTCGCCCGGCCCCGCGACCGGCACGGGCTGGTCCGGGCGCGGGATGAGCCGGTCACGCTGCTGGATCAGAGCGCGCTCGTCTCGGTACTCGCGCTGCTGGCCTGGGATCCGGCCGGCTGCGATCGGCTGGCTTGACCCCGGATCGCCACCCCTGCGAGGTCCGCCGAGCGCAACGCGGCCGCCTCGGCGGGCGCCAGGCCGGCAGCGGTGTCGGCCATCACCTCGCCGTGGGCGATCGCGACCGTCTTGAGGAACCGCTGCTGACCCAGGGTGAGGGCGATGAAGTGCCCGAGCTCGACCAGCTGGGGCTCGGTGAAGTGCTGATGCAGCCGGTCCCATAGATCATCGGCGGCGAGCGTCGGATCCCAGGCGATCGCGAGCGCCCACTCCAGCGCGGTCCGCTCACGGTCATCGAAGCGGTCTGACTGCTCGAAGTTGAGGATCTCATCGACCTGGGCCTCGGTCGTGCCCTGCTGCTGGGCGAGCACCGAGCGCTGCCCGCCGCAGTACTCGCACTGGACGGACTTGGATATGTACAGCCGGCAGAGCTCCTTGATCGCGTGGTCGCACACGCCCTGGCGAAAGAACACCTCCCAAGCATAGTTGAAGGCCTTCATGACCTCGAGATGGTGCAGGCGAATCGACTGGCTCTCCGGTCGCGGCGTGCCCAAGGTCCGCGCTCGCTCCAGGATCGCCAGCAGCTCGGGGTCGGAGACGGTGGCGGGATCGACGTAGCTGATGTGCGGTGTCATCAGTGGATGGCCACGCCGGCGCGTTCGCGCACCGTGGCGACGATCGCCGCGGCGTCGGGAATGAAAGCGTCCTCGAGCGTCGGGCTGTAGGGAATCGGGGTCTCGGCGGTGGTCAGCAGCCACGCGTCGTCGAGCTCGTGCAGTCCGGCGGCGACGACCGCTCCGAGTAATCCGGACGCCCAGCCACCGGTCATCGGTCCCTCTTCGACGGCAAGCAGGCGATGCGTACGGCTGACCGATTCGAGCACCGTCGTGACGTCGAGCGGGCGCAGGCAACGCAGATCGATCACCTCGGCGTCAACGCCCTCGGCGGCCAGCGTCTCGGCGGCTGCCAGCGCGTCGGAGACCGACTTGCCGATCGTGGCGATCGTCAGGTCGGTGCCGGACCGGCCGATCCCGGCAGTCCCGATCGGGATCAGCTCCTGCTCGGGCGCCGGACCCTTAACCGAGTACAGGCGCTTGTGCTCGAGGAAGATGACCGGGTTCTCGTCCCGGATCGAGGCCTTGAGCAGCCCCTTGGCCTCCGCCGGGGAGGACGGGAAGACGATCTTCAGACCCGGGACGCCCTGAAACCAGGTCGCGTGGGTCTGGGAGTGGATCGCGCCGAAACGGCCGCCACCGCCGACCGCCGAACGCACCACGAGCGGCACGCTGCCCTGCTGGTTGGAGATGTACCAGAACTTTGCGGCCTGATTGACGAGGCTGTCCATCGGCAGCGCCATGAAGTCCCCGAACATGATCTCGAACACGGGACGCAGCCCGGTGACCGCGGCGCCGTAGGCCATCCCAGCCAGCGCGAGCTCGGAGATCGGGGTATCGAACACCCGTTGCGGGCCGTACTGCTCGGCCAGCCCTGGGGTCGCCTTGAACACGCCGCCGGCGGCGGCGATGTCCTCGCCGAAGAACACCACCGAGGGATCGCGCTCGATCTCCTCCGCGATCGCGTCGCGGATCGCGGTGCGGAACTCGAGCGTGCTCATGCCCGGAACTCCGTGGCCGCGTCGGCGACCGGATCGGGGTAGTCGGCGGCACGGGCGCTGCGCACCGCGGCCTCCATCTCGGCGGCGATCCGTTCCTCGGTGACCGTCACGTCAGCTTCGGTGACGCCTTCGTCGAGCAGGCGGGCACGAGCCACCGTGAGCGGGTCGCGCTCGCGCCAGCGCTCGAGCTCGCCCTGCGGCCGGTAGGCCCCGGGATCGCTCTTGGAGTGGCCATAGTGGCGATAGGTCTGGCATTCCAGCAGCGTCGGCCCCTGGCCCGAGCGGGCTCGTTGCGCCGCCTCGGCGACGGCAGCGTGGACCGTCCACAGGTCGTTGCCGTCGACGACCGCCGACGGGACGGCGTATGCCTTCGCCCGGCCGGCGATGTCGGCGCCCGCGGTCGCCGCGGCCAGCGGCGTGAACTCGGCGTAGAAGTTGTTCTCGCACAGGAACACCAGCGGCAGGCAGGACACGGCGGCGAGGTTCAGGCACTCGTGGAAGTAGCCTTGATTGGTGGCTCCGTCACCGAAGAAGGCGAGCGCGACTCGTCCCTGGCGGCTGGCCGACAGGGCGGCCCCGAGCCCGGCGCCGATCGAGCCCCCGACGATCCCGTAGCAGCCGACGAGACCGTGCTCAAGGTCGATCACGTTCATCGAGCCGGCTCGTCCGCCGCACACCCCGCTGCTGCGGCCGAGCATCTCGGCGATCAGCGCCTCGGGGCTGGTGCCCTTGGCCAGCGCATGGCCATGGCCTCGGTAGGTGCCGGTCACATAGTCGCCGGCGCGGAGCGCCAGGCAGGCGCCGACCGCGACGGCCTCCTGGCCGGCGTAAAGGTGGGTGGTGCCATGCACCTCGCCTTCGAGGAACAGACGATGCATCGCCGTTTCGAACGCCCGGATCAGCAGCATCCGCCCGTACGCCTCCAGGTAGCCCCCGATCTCGTTCTCGGGCTCGCGCGTCGCGTCGGTTTGCCGTGTGATCTGCGGGTTGGCCATGCCGCCTCCTAGGGGCTCGATGTCGTCGTATCTGCGAGCGAGCCAGTGATTCAACCTCTGTTACGATCGTATCGCAAACGTTTGCAGTAACCCGTTCTGGAGGCACCGTGGCGCGCGAGATCGTTATGCCCCGCCTGTCGGATTCGATGGAGGAGGGCACCATTCTGAAGTGGCTCGTGGCCGCCGGCGACGCCGTCTCCGCGGGCGATCCGATCGTCGAGGTCGAGACCGACAAGGCCGTCGTCACGCACGAGGCTGATGAGGCGACGACCGTGCTCGGGCTGCTCGCCGAGGAGGGCGCCAGCGTCGCCGTCGGCGCGCCGATCATGGTCGTCGGCGTGGCCGGCGAGACGCTGCCCGACCCGGTCGCCTTCGAGCACGCGCATCCGCCGTCGGATGCGGTCGAATCCGTCGCCACCGTCGCCGCCGCATCCGCCGGTGAGGCTGCGGTGTCTGGGGCCGCCACCGTCCCCGCCGTGGATGCCGCCGCCGGTGCCGCCCCCACCGGTGCCGCCTCCTCGCCGGGGGGGCGGGTCAAGGCCTCCCCGCTGGCCCGCCGGATCGCCGCCGAGCTCGGCGTCGAGCTGGCCACGCTGACCGGCTCGGGCCCGCAGGGCCGGGTCATCCGCTCAGACGTCGAGCGGACCGCGGCGTCGGAGACCGGCGGTGCCGCGCGCACGGGCAACGGCAATGGTCACGACGCCGGTCCCGCCCTCGCGTCGGAGCCTGCCACATCGTCCCCCTCCGGCGCCAAGGGCGAGACCACCCGTCACCCGCTGACCACGATCCAGCGCACGGTCGCTCGCCGGATGGCCGAGTCCCGGGCCAAGGTGCCCGACATCGAGTTGCGGACCGAGATCGACATGACGGCGGCGGTCGCTCTGCGCGAGCAGCTGCGCGAGGTGGCCCCCGACCGGCTGCCCTCGTTCAATGACCTCATCGTCAAGGCGGTCGCACTCGCCCTGCGCGAGTTCCCGCGAGTCGGCGGTGCCTACCGGGACGGCCAGTTCGAGACCTACGGTCGTGTTAACGTCGGGATCGCGGTGGCGGCGCCCGACGCGCTCGTCGTGCCCACCGTGTTCGACGCCGATCGCAAGTCCGTGGGCGAGATCGCGCAGATCACCCGCGCGCTCGTCGCCCGGGTCCGTGACGGCTCGATCACTCCGGCCGAGTTGAGCGGCGCGACCTTCAGCATCTCCAATCTCGGCATGTACGGGATCGACAGCTTCTCGGCGGTGATCAACTCGCCGCAGGCCGCGATCCTCGCCGTCGGAGCACTGCGCAAGCGGCCGGTGGCGCTTGACTCCGGCGAGATCGTCGCCCGGGACACGGTCCAGCTCGCGCTCGCCTGCGATCACCGCATCGTCTACGGCGTGGACGGCGCGCAGTTCATGGCTCGGCTGCGCGAGTTGCTGCAGGCGCCGCTCGGCCTGCTCGTCTGAGACCGGCCCGGCCCCGCCCGGCCCCGCCCGGCCTTGCCCCGCCCAGCCCAGCCCCGCCCGGGAGGCTACGGCTGGACGGACTCGGGCGCCGGTGCCTGTCCCGCGGGTCCGTGACCGTTGCTCGACTCCAGCGGGCTGAGGCCGTCGTCGATCTCGGCCTGCTCGGAGACCAGCTCCAGACCCGAGGCCTGCGCGGCCAGTTGCAGCAGGGCGGCGAAGTCGACCTCATCGCCGGCCAGCCCGAGCATGCTCTGGACGATCTGCTCGGTCGCCGCTGCCAGCGGCATCGCGACGCCGTGCTCGCGGGCCGCCTCGAACCCGAGCTGGAAATCCTTGAGCAGCAGCGACGGCGTGAAGGTGGGCGTGAAGTCCAGGTTGACGTAGGCGGGGGTCTTGTACCGGGTGAAGGTCGAGCCCATCACGCTGTCGTTGAGGAAGGCGAGGAAGTCCGCCCTTGAGACGCCGCCCTTCTCGGCCAGCACGGTGATCTCGGCCATGCACTGCGCGACCACCCCGAGCATCAGGTTGTGGCAGATCTTGACCAGCCGGGCGCGGTCGCCCTCGCCGACGTAGGTGATGCTGCGACAGAGCAGCTCCAGGTAGGGACGGGCGAGATCCCAGGCGTCCTGCGGACCCGACACGACGATCGTCAGCCGGCCGCTGGCCACCACCTTGGGATTGCCGCTCACCGGTGCGGCGAGCATCGCCACCCCGCGCGCGGCGGCCGCCGCGCGGATCTCGGCGGCGGCGGTCGGGGAGATGGTCGTCGAGTCGACGATCAGCCCGGGCGCCACGTCTGCACGTGAGAGCAATCCATGGGCCCCGCTGACGACCTCGGCGACATCGGCCGATCCCGCGACCATCGTGAATACGATGTCGCGATCGGCGAGGTCCGCCGGGCTGTCAGCCAACGTCGCGCCGCGGTCGGCGAGCGGCTTGGCCTTGTCGCGGGTGCGGTTGTAGACAGCAAGGTCGTGCCCGGCGTCAAGCAGCCGTGTGGCCAGCGCCAGGCCCATCCGTCCGAGTCCGACCCACCCGACCCTCATCTGTCCCTCGCCACCGGCCATCACGTCGCTCCCAGATTGCTGCAATCGTTTGCAGAAACTTACTCGATGTGCTGAGAGGCCGTCAAGGTCACGGCCGCGCGATATGCTCCTGCAAACGTTTGCAGCAACACGGGAGGTTGAGGCGATGGGCCTGCACAGCTACGGCAGCATGGCAGTCGATTGGGAGGAGCGGATCCGGTTTGACCGGCTGCGTGACGAGCGCCTCGCTCGGATCTCGAGCCTGCTCGCCGAGTCGGAGCTGGGCGCGCTGCTCTGCTTTGACATGGTCAACATCCGTTACATCACCGCGACCCACATCGGGACGTGGGCGGCGGACAAGCTCAATCGCTTCTGCCTGCTGGCGCGCGACGAGGAGCCGATCGTGTGGGATTTCGGCTCGGCCGCCCGCCATCACCAGCTCTACAACCCGTGGCTGGGCGACGGGCGCTCGCGGGCCGGGATCTCCACTCTGCGTGGGGCAATGTCACCGCAGTCGGGGCGGGCCGAGGACGTGGCAGGCAAGATCCGGGTCGAGCTCGAGCAGCGCGGCCTGCTCGGCGAGCCGGTCGGCGTGGATGCGATCGAGCCCGCGGTCCTGTTCGCGCTGCAGGCCGAGGGGATCACGATCGTCGACGGCCAGCAGCTCATGCAGCAGGCGCGCGTGATCAAGACCCGGGACGAGATCCTGCTGCTCAACCACGCCTGCGCGATGGTCGACTCCGCCTACGAGGAGCTCTACCGGGCGATGCGCCCGGGCTTTCGCGAGAACGACTGCGTCGCGCTGGTCAACAAGAACCTGTACGAGGCGGGCTCGGAGTTCGTCGAGGGTGTCAACGCGATCTCGGGCGAGCGCTGCAGCCCGCATCCGCACGTCTTCACCGACCGCGCTCTGCGCCCGGGCGATCCGGCCTACTTCGACATCCTGCACAGCTACATGGGCTACCGCACGTGCTACTACCGCACCTTCGCGGTGGCCAGCGCGTCGCGCCCGCTCGTGGACGCCTACAAGCACTGCCGCTACTACCTGGATGCTGCGATCGCCCTGATCCGCCCCGGCGCGAGCACCGCGGATGTCGTCTCGGTCTGGCCCAAGGCTCAGGAGTTCGGCTTCCCCGATGAGGAGGCCGCCTTCGCGCTGCAGTTCGGGCACGGAGTCGGGCTCTCGATCTGGGAGAAGCCGGTCTTCAGCCGCCTGGTCTCGCTGACCACCCCGAGGAGATCAAGGCGGGGATGGTGTTCGCGCTGGAGACCTTCTGGCCGGCGAGTGACGGCTGGTCGGCGGCCCGGATCGAGGAGCAACTCGTGGTGACCAAGGATGGCTGCGAGATCATCACCCGCTTTCCCGCCGAGGATCTGGTGATCGCCGGAAAGCCGTACTACACCGCCGGGGGCTCGCTGTCGCTCGAGCGCGACCCCCAGTCCAACCGCAACACCGAGCTCAACCAGGACATGCTCGAGGCGACGCCCCGGCTGCCGTTCGCCTAGTAGCCGCCGGAGGGCTCGGAGTTGATCTGCTCGCCGCGGGCCGGCAAGGTGCCGTCCGCCGCGGCCACCGACCGAATCGCCTCGACGATCCCGACGTAGCCGGTGCAGCGGCAGAGATTGCCCGCGATCGCCTCCCGGATCTCGCTCTCGCTGGGATCCGGCAGGCGCCGCAGGAGCGCGTCCGCTGAGACGAGGAAACCTGCCGTGCAGAACCCGCACTGCAATGCGTGGTGGGCGGTGAACGCGCGCTGCAGCGGGGAGAGCTCGCCACCGGGTCCGCCCAGACCCTCGACCGTGGTCAGCGACCGGCGGTCGGCCTGCACGGCCAGCATCAGGCAGGCGCGGATCGGCTCGCCGTCCATCTGCACCGTGCAGGCGCCGCACACTCCGTGCTCGCAGCCAACGTGGGTGCCGGTCAGGCCGGCCTGATGGCGGATGAAGTCCGACAGCAGGGTGCGTGGCTCGACCTCGCCCTCGTAGGCGGCGTCGTTGATCGTGATCGCGATTCTCATCGGAGCTCGCTCGCGCTAGTGGCCGCGCGCCCCCGCGCCAGGTACAGCGACCGTGCCACCATCGCGGTGATCAGCGCCCGGCGGTGGCCACCGTCGTGCGCGGGGCCGGTCACCGCGGCTCCGGCGCGCCGCGCGACCTCTTCGTCGGGGTCCCCGTCTCGCAGGGCGAGCTCGGCCAACTCAGGACGCAGCGGCCGGCCGGCCGCTCCGAGCAGGGCGATCGCGCACCGCTGCCCGGCGGCCACCACCACGGCCGCCGGCGATCGCGAAGTCCCCGTGGGTGCGGGCGTACTCGACGAACGCGGACCCCGAGCCGGCGGGTAGCGGCGGCACGTCGATTGCGCACAGCAGCTCGTCATCGTCCAGCGCGGTGGTCAACGGACCCTGGAACAGCTGGTCGGCGCTGACGGTTCGTTCTCCGCGGGCCGAGCGCAGCCGGAAGCGGGCCTCCAGCGCCGTCAATACGACAGGCAGCTCGGCGTTGGGATCGGCATGGGCGACCGAGCCGCCGACGGTCCCGCGGCTGCGGATCGCCGCATGGCCGACGAGGCGGATGGCATCGATGAGCGAGGGTCAGCCCTCGGCGACGGCATCGGAGCGCTCGAGCTCCGCGTGCCGGGTCAGCGCGCCCACCGTCAGGGTGCCGTCATCGGTGACCGTGATTCCGCCGAGCTCATCGGCCAGTGGGTTGAGGTCCACGAGCAGCTCGGGCCGCGCAAGCCGGAAGTTGAGCATCGGCATGAGGCTCTGTCCGCCCGTCAGCGGCTTGGCCTCCTCGTTATCGGCCAGCAGCTCGAGTGCCTCGCGCAGCGAACCGGGCGCCGCGTAGCGAAACGGTGCCGGCTTCATCGCCGCCGTCTCCCCCGGCGCAAGGCGACCGCCGCCACGGCGCCGGCAAGCAGCCCGAGTCCGAACGCGGGCACGCGCCGGCCGGGCTGCCTGCGGGTCTGCGGGAACCCTGGGTCAGGCGCCGCCACCGCCGGCACCGCGGACACCGCGACGGGCATGTCGGGACCGGTGACCGGCACGTCGGGCCCGGTGAGCGCAGGCACCGCCTGCAATGCCCGCCACACCCGATCGGCGGTGTAGGGGGGATCCAGCCGGTGGCCACCGAGCGCGTCCGCGACAGCGTTGGCCACCGCCGGGAGCGTTCCGATCGCGCCGCCCTCGCCGGCCCCCTTGGCCCCCAGCGGGTTCAGCGGCGAGGGGGTCACGACTTCACCGGTGACGATCGGCGGGATCTCGACCGCGGTCAGCAGGCTGTAGTCCAGCAGCGAACCACTGGTGTTCTGGCCGTGATCGTCGAACACCACCGCCTCGGTCAGGCACTCCCCGAGCGCCTGGACGGCGCCCCCGATGACCTGCCCACGGACGAGCAGCGGGTTGATCAGCGTGCCGGCATCGTCGACGGTGACCAGCCGCGTCACCGCCAGTGCGCCCGTGGTCCGGTCGATCGCCACCTCGGCCACATGGGCGCCCGACGAGAAGACGTTGGCCGACTGAAAGCGAGCCTCGCCGCGCAGCGGCGGCTGTCCGGAGGTCACCGCGGTCACCGTCAGCTCAGACCAGCTGATCGGCTCGGCGCCCCTGGCAGTCGTAAAGCCGTCGGGCGACAACGTCACCTCCTTGGGATCGACCCCGAATCGCTCTGCGGCCCACTCGCCGGCCATGGCCGTGAGCTCGTCAGCGGCGACCGCGATCGCCGAGCCGGCCATCGCGATCGAGCGGCTGCTGAACGTCCCCACCCCGGGCGGGACCGCGGCGCTGTCACCGGCGCGGATGGTGATCGCGTCCATGCCGACGCGCAGCCGGTCGGCGGCGATCTGCGCGAACGTCGTCTCGTGGCCCTGGCCATGCGGGCTGGCGCTGGTGGCCACGAGAAAGCTGCCCCCCGGCTCGGGCTCGATCGTCGCCCCCTCCCAGGCCCCGCCGGCCCGCTCGACGTACAGCGCGATCCCGCGCCCGGTCAGCGTGGCGGCGCCGCCGCTGTTCGCCACGCCGGCGGGTCCGTCATCTGCGCCGGAGAGCTCGAGGGCGACGTCGAGTAACCGGTCGTAGTCGCCGGAGTCGTACTCCAGGCCGGTCGCGGTCACATAGGGGAAGCTGCGGACCAGGTTGGCCCGCCGCAGCGCGACCGGGTCGAGTGCGAGCTCTCGGGCGGCCTGGTCGACCAGCGCCTCGATCATGTACGCCGCGTCGGGACGTCCGGCGCCGCGGTACGGGCCGGTCGGCACCTTGTGGGTCTGCATACCGGTCATTTCCACCTCGGCCGCGGGCAGGTCATAGACCCCGCAGATCAGGGTCGCGAGAGTGTGAGCGGGGATCGGGGTGGTGGTCAGCAGGTAGCCGCCGAGGTCGGCCCACAGGCGAGCGCGCAGGGCGAGCATCCGTCCGTCACCATCGAGCGCGAGCTCGAGATCGCCCTCGGTCCCGCGTCCCTGATAGCAGCTGACCAGGTTCTCGAGCCGGTCCTCGATCCATTTCAGCGGCCGGCCGAGCAGGATCGTGGCCGCGGCCATGGCGGCGATCTCGGGTGCGATCACCCCCTTGCTCCCGAACGCGCCACCCACATCGGGGGCGACGACGCGGATGCGGGCGGGATCGCGATCGAGGATGTGGGCGAGCTGCTGGCGGGGGCGATGGGGATCCTGGAAGGATCCCCGCACCGTGAGCGTGTCGCTGGCCGCGTCGTGCTCGGTGACCGCGCCTCGGGTCTCCATCGGTACGGCCGCCAGGCGCGGGAGGGCGTAGCGACCCGTGACGACATGAGCAGCGGCCGCGAAGGCCGCGTCGACGTCGCCGCTGCGTCGCTTCCATCGCATCAGCACCAGCTCGGACTCACGAGGGGAGATGACCGCATCGGCGGGCTCGTACTCGACCTCGACCAGCTCCGCCGCGTCCTCGGCCAGCGCACGGCTGGTGGCGATGACAAGCGCGACCGCCTGGCCGGCGTAGCGCACCTCACCGGCGGCGAGGATCGGATGGGGCTCGTCAGTGATCTCGGCGCCGGCCGGTGTCATCACCGGGAAGGGCCGCACGAGCCCCTCGAGGTCGTTCGCCGTGATCACCGCGATCAGTCCGTCGGCCCGATCCGGGACGCGGATGGCCGTGACCGACGCGCGGGCGTGGGGGCTGCGCACGACCGCTACGTGGCCGAGCCCGTCGCGCTCGATGTCATCCACGTAACGGGTCTCACCGCGGAGCACGCGTGCGTCCTCACGCCGGGTGACCGAGGCGCCGATCATCGCGCCAGATGCTCCCGGATCCCGTCGGCGACGAAGCCGATCATCGCGCCAGATGCTCCCGGATCCAGTCGGCGACCAGCGGGCGGTACTTGTAGGGGATGTTGTTGCAGACGTGGGTGCCATCGGGGTAGAGGACCCACTCCGAGCCGGCCACCGCGTCGGCGATCCGCTTGGTCTCCTGCCAGCCAATCACCCGGTCGCGCTCTCCGGTGACGACCAGGCACGGCTGGCGGACGCGCTCGGCGACGCCGGCGAGGTCCAGCGCCTGCGCGCGCCGGCGCGCCTGGAGCGCGTCAGCGGCGCCCGTGTGGTAGGCGATCGTGTCGCGAGTCAGCTCCGGCATCGCCTCCCAGTCCTCGCCGAACCGGAACGGCCCGCTGATCGCAGCGATCGCCACCAACCGTGGCTCGAAGGCGGCGGCGCGGACGACATAGTGACCGCCGAGGCTGACGCCGACCGCGGCGATGCGGTCCAGGTCGAGGTCGGCGTGGTGCGTGACCGCGTCGAGGATCGCGGTCACGGCCACGTCGTAGTCGAGCCGGATGTCGAGCTGCAGGCCGACCTCGCCCTGACCGGGACCGTCCAGCGACAGCGTCGCGATCCCGCGTCGCAGGAAGGTCGACTCCCAGGCAAAGAACTCCTCCTTGGTGGAATCAAGGCCTGGGATCAACACGACCAGCGGCGGCCGCCGTGTGTCGGCGGGGCGCCGCAGGTTGGCCACGACCTGACCCGTCGGAATCGGAGCCTCGATCCGCTCGGCGCGGGGATCGAGCAGCTCGTGGGCGCAGTACATGGCGCGCACCGCCGCTTCGGTGTTGCGCCGGTGGCGCTCGGGGTCGAGCACCCACACGAACTTCGAGAAGTGGTAGCTGACGGCGGCGTGCAGGTACGCCTCGCCGGCGCTGCGATCACGGTTTCGCCTCAGCGCCTGCTCGGCGAGCTCGATGTGCACCTCGGCGGTTGCCGTCCACGCATCGAGCCACTGATCCCAGCGCTCGATGCCGCTCGTCGTGTGGACGAAGTCGTTGTAGTCGATGCCGTTGGCGATAAACCGCCCGGCCCAGTGGGTGATCGCCGCCTCAACGCGGGCGTCGGCCATCGGCGGGCTCCTCGCTTCGCGTGGTGGGTTCGCAGCTCGCGCGCGGCGTTGCCGGCCAGGTTCCAGAGGTAGTGCTCGCAGAACCGCGGGTCGCCGATCGAGACACCACCGAGGCTGGCGGCGACCTCGACCCCGGCAAACTCGCCGGTGGCGATCACCGCCGCCTGGGCGCCGGCTCTCGTTCGGTGCGGCGTCTCGCAGGATCTCGGGGACGGCGACGTGAACATGGACATCGACGGCGTTCATACCCATCGGATGTGGATCGTACTGCAAACGTTTGCAGACAGGACGATCCAGAGGGAGCCCAGGAGAACCCGCTGAGCCCGAGGTTCCGTCTCGGGCGTGCCGCTAGCCGGACCCGCGCGGCGGCGCCGTCGAGCCGCGCACGACCAGTAACGGATCGAGCAGGATCTCCTCCGAGCGGGCGTCGGCGTCGGCGAGCTGCTCCAGCAGCAGCGCGGCCGCCACCGTCCCGATCTCGCGCTGGGGCACGCGCACCGAGGTCAGCGGCGGGCGCAGGCGGTCGACGAACGGCATGTCGTTGAAGCCGCTGACCGAGACGTCGCCGGGGCAGCTGAGCCCGCGCTGCTCCAGCGCGTCGTAGGACCCGATCGCGAGACGGTCGTTGGCAGCGACGATCGCGGTCAGCGGCGGGGACATCGCGAGCAGCTGCGCGCAGGCCCGCATTCCCTCGGCCTCGATGAACGCGGTGCAGAAGGTGACCTGCTCGGGCCCGGCGGCCAGTCCGTGACGCTCCATCGCTTCCAGGAAGCCCAGGTAGCGCCGGTGGCCGGTGGACACGTTCTGGGGGCCCGCGACATGTCCGATGCGCGTGTGACCGAGCCCGACCACGTGGTCGACGGCGAGGCCGATCCCGGCCCGGTCGTTGACCGTGACGGCAGGCAGCGAGCCGTCCTCGAGGCTGCGGTTGACGAGCACGAGCGGGGCGCCGCCGGCGGCGACATCAGCGAGCAACTCGACGTCCAGGCGCGCGGTGGCGGCGATGAACCCGTCCACCTGGCGGGCCCGCATCGCCTCCATCTGCAGCCGCTCGCGCTCGGCGTCGTTGTCGGTGTTGACGATCAGCGACGTGTAGCCGGCCTCGCCGAGCGCGTCCTCGATGCCGCGCATGATCGGGGGAAAGAGCGGGTTGGTGAGATCGGGAATCAGCACCCCGACGGTGTAGGAGCGGTTGGTCTTCAGCCCGCGTGCGATCGGGTTGGGCCGGTAGCCGAGCTGCTCGGCGGCACGCAGCACGCGCTCGGCGGTCTCGGGATTGACCAGGCTGCGCGTCTGCTCGTTGAGCGCGCGCGACACTGTGCCCGGGTGGACCTCGGCCAGCCGGGCCACGTCTCGGATCGTCATCGCCGTGCGCACGCGGGCATTATCCCCGGCGTGCCGGTGATCTAGAGCGCCGGCACCGCGCGCGCCGGCGGCCGGGCCATCACCGCGGCCGGGTCGTCGCCCAGGTCGGTGAGCATGACGGTCGCCGCGTTGCGCCCCGGGCCTCCGGTGACCGAGCCGCCGGGATGGGTCGTGCCGCCGGTCTGATAGAGCCCCCGGATCGGCATCCGGTGCTGGGCCCAGCCAGGCGCGGGGCGCAGCGCGCCGCTGTTGGCCGGTGAGCGGTCTCCACCGTGGAAGGTGCCGTGCCACATGTGGGGGTTGGCGCGCTCGAGGTCCACCGGGGAGACGATCAGCTCGGCGAGGATCGTCTCGTCGGTCAGGTTGGGGGCGGCCCGGCGCAGATGGCCGAGGTGAACCGCGGCGATCTCCTCGCGCAGCTGCGCCCACGTGTCGACCGCCGGCCGGGCGGGGTCCGGGCGCCACGGCTGCATGCCGAGGACCTTGACCGTGTGCCGGCCCTCGGGGGCGCGGCTGGGATCGCACACGGTCGGCGTGGGGAACAGCAGCCAGGCGCCGTCGGTGACCAGGCGCCCTTCGCAGACGTCCCGGCCCATGCGCAGGATGTCCTGCGGCCATCCGGCCACGCCCGCCGACACGCATTCGATCGTGCCCCCGTCCCGGGCTGGGTAGCGCGGTGGCTCGGTGGTGGCGTAGTACGCGGCGAAGGCGCTGACGCCGGCGTCATAGGTGTCGATCGCGTCGCGGAAGTCCTCGCCCCAGGCATCCGCCGGGGCCATCGGCAGGAGGTCCTTGACGTGGATCGTCGAGAGCACCGCCTTGCGGGCCTCGAAGCGCTCGCCCCTCGGTCTCCACGCCGACGCAGCGGCCCTCGCGCAGCATCAGCGAGCTGACGCGTCGGTCGCACAGGACCTCGCCGCCGTGCGCCTCGATGACCGCGACCAGCGCCCGGGCGAGCTCGCCCGATCCGCCCTGCGGCAGCGTCCAGCTGCGGCGCTGGCGCCCGAAGATGATCGAGGAGACCAGTGGGCCCGACCCAGCGCTGCCGACCGGCTGCCCGGTCTGAAAGGCCATCCACAGCATGAACGCGCGCACGTGGCGCTCGGAGAACTCGTGGTTGACCACGTCCCAGGCGCTCATCGCCCGGCGCCGCAGCCAGCGGGCCGCTCCGGGGCGCCCCTCGATCCGCTGCGCAAAGCTCGGGCCCCAGCCGACGGGGTTGAAGCGCTCGGCGCCGAACGCGTCCTTGACCGCGTCGTACTCGCTCAGCAGCCTGCGGTAGGCCGTGGCATCGTCGGGGTCAAAGCGAGCCAGCTCGTCGCAGGTGCGCTCGACGTCGAGCCACATCGTGATCGACTCCCCGTCGGGAAACACCACGTGCGCGACCGGGTCGGGCGCCAGGTAGGTCAGGCCCTGATCGGCGATCAGCCCGAGCTCATCGTCGGCGAGCACCGGGTTGGTCTGGATCAGGGTGTGCCCGGTCGAGCAGGAATCCACGCTGAAGCCGGGCAGCAGCAGCTCTTCGGAGGCGACTCCGCCGCCCGGCTGTGGCCGCGCGTCGAGCACCAGGCACCGGTGTCCGGCTCGGGTCAGGTACGCCGCAGCGATCAGGCTGTTGTGACCGGCGCCGGCAACGACGATGTCGGCGACCGGGGCAGTGCTCATGCGACGGCGCTCTCCCCGACGGCCCCGCCCAGGTACAGCGCGGCGATCTCAGGGTGCTCGAGCACCTCGCGGCCCGAGCCGGTCAGCCGCACCGTCCCGTTCTCGAGTACGACGCCGTGGCTGGACAGCCTCAGGCCGGCGCGGGCGTTCTGCTCGACGAGCAGGATCGTCTTGCCCTGCGCGTTCATCTGCTCGATCATCGAGAAGACCATCGCGCGCGTCTGGGGATCCAGGCCCATCGAGGGCTCGTCGAGCATGATCAGGGTCGGGTCGAGCATCAGGCAGCGGGCGAACTCGACCAGCCGCTGCTGACCGCCGGAGAGACTGCCGGCCTTCTCGTGGGCGCGGTCGCGCACGATCGGGTAGAGCTCCTCGACGGCGGCTAGGCGCTTACGGACCAGGGCGCCGTCCTTGATCGTAAATGCGCCCATCTCGACGTTCTCGCGCACCGTCATGTCTCCGAACAGGCTGTGGGCCTGCGGGATCTGGGCAATCCCCTTGGCGAGGATCTGCTTGGGGGTCAGGCCCGAGACGGTCTCGCCGTCGAAGGTGATCTCACCCTCGCGGTGATGCAGCAGCCCGCTGATCGTGCTCATCATCGTGGACTTGCCGGCGCCGTTGGGGCCAACCACGCAGGTGATGCTGCCGCGGGGCACCTCGACGCTGACCGACTTGAGGATGTCGCCCCCCCCGTAGCCGGCGGTGACACCGCGCAGGCTCAGTAGGGTAGGGGTGTGGGTCTCGCCCACCCGCTCGCGCTCGCGCACCGGGGTGACGGTCGCCGACGCGGTGTGCGGGTGAACGACCTCCTCGGCGAGCGCGAGCTGGGTCACGGGGTCATCCTCACCGCCCAGGTAGGCGTCGAGCACCGTCGGGTCGGCGCGAACCTCAGACGGCGTGCCGGCGATCAGCGCGGTGCCCTGGCTGAGCACCGTGATCCGCGAGCACAGGTTCATCACGAACTCCATGTTGTGCTCGACGACGACAATCGTCTTGCCGGCCTGGTTGAGGTCTCGGATGCGATCGGCGAGATGGGTGATCAGGGTCGGGTTGACCCCGCCGGCGGGTTCGTCGAGGAGCAGGATCTGCGGGTCGGCGACGAGGAGCGAAGCGAGCTCAAGCAGCTTGCGCTGGCCATAGGAGAGATTGCCGGCCGGTTCGTAGGCCAGCCGCGCGATCCCGACGAAGTCCAGCAGTTCCAGCGCCCGGCGCTTCTCGCTCGCTGAACCGGCGCGGCGCAGCACACCCCGCAGCCATCCCTCGCTGCGCTGGGTGGCGACCAGCATGTTCTCGAGCACGCTGAGCCGGGTGAACAGCCGGGTGAGCTGAAAGGTGCGCCCGATCCCCAGCCGGAAGATCCGGTCCGGCGGTGCGTTGGTGATCTCGACGCCGCCCAGGCTGACCGTGCCCTGTTGGATGCGCTCGTAGCCCGTGACGACGTTGAACAGGGTCGTCTTGCCCGAGCCGTTGGGCCCGATCAGGCCATTGATCTTGCCCTCGTGCACCTCGAGATCACAGACCGACAACGCCTTGACGCCGCCGTAGGCCTTGGAGACACCCGAGACTTCGATCACGCCGCTCATGGCCTCGCCCCCGACACACCGCCCGGAGCCTTGGCTGCCGCCTCGGTCGTGGGGCTCTGCGCCGCACGCAAGCGGCGGCGTTCGAGCAGCGCCGTGACCCCTGGCACCACCCCGCGGGGCATGATCAGAATGACGACCAGGAACAGCACGCCGTAGGCGATCAGATAGATGCCATTGCCCGACACGCTCTGGGTCAGGTACTGCTGCAGGGACTCGAGCACGAGCGCCCCGAGCAGCGGGCCCGACAGCGTGCCCATCCCGCCCAGGAAGCCCATCAGGGCCAGCGAGATGTCGAAGATCGGGTCAAAGCCGAACTGGGGATAGATCTGTCCGACGAAGTAGAAGTACAGGCCCCCGGCCATGCCGACCGGGATGGCCGAGAGCGTGAACGCGGTGAGCTTGATTCGCCGCGTCTTGACGCCGAGCCCTAGCGCGCGGTCCTCGTCGTCACGGATGGCCAGCAGCTGCAGGCCGAACCGCGAGCGGCGCACGGCCCAGGAGACGAGCACGGTGAGAACGAGGATGACCAGCGCCACGTGGTAGAAAGGCCGGTTGTAACCGGCGGAGCTGAACGGGGCGAACGGCAGCGTGATCCCCGAGGTGCCACCGGTGAACCCCAGGTTGAAGGCCGCCAGCTGGAAGATGAAGAAGATCGCGATCGTCACCACCACGAAGGTGTGGCGGCGGATGCGCAAGCAGACCAGACCCACCGGAACTGCGATCAGCCCGGCGACGAGCCCGCCAAAGGGCAGCAGCGCGAACACCGGCCATCCGCCGGCCACGTGCCAATCCCGAGCGGCGAGGGCCACGGCGTACCCGCCGCAGCCGAAGAACACCGCGTGGCCGAGGGCGAGGTAGCCCGAATAGCCGCTGAAGATGTTCCACGATGACACGGCGATCATGAACACGAGCGCGAACACCGCGATCGAGGTTGCGGTCGGATCGGTGATCGACAGCGGGAAGCCGATGACGACGGCGAGCACGACCAGACCGCCGACCAGGCGCGCCCGGGTGCCGACCAGCGGGGCGGGGGGCGTCGGCTCGCTGACCTCAGTCGGACCCGTCACGGCACTCACTGGGCCCGCACCGCCGTATGACCGAACAGTCCCTGAGGCCGGAAGGAGAGGACGATGACGAGAGCTGCGAAGTAGACGATCGGCGACCAGGTGGGTGACCACGCCACGGCTACGACGTCGTTGATCACGAGCAGGAAGATCGCCGCCGCCATCGCCCCGCCGATCGACCCCATCCCCCCGAGGATCACGATCGCCAGCAGCCGGGAGATGAGGTCATAGCCGGTGTTGGGGTTGAAGGAGTTGGTGGCGCCGAACACCATGCCGCCGACCGCCGTGACCGAGACCCCCATCCCGACGGAGAGCGTCCGGACGCGGTTGACGTCGATCCCGATCAGGTCCGCGGCGGTGCGGTTCTGCAGCGAGGCACGCACCGCGCGCCCGAACTGGGTGCGGTACAGGCCGTAGTAAAGGGCGATCAGCAGCGCGATGGCCAACCCGAAACCGATCAGGTAGATATAGGGGAGGTAGAAGCCGAGGATGTGGACCGAGGTGTTGACGTAGGATGCCTGCAGCTGCCGGTAGTCGACACCGAAAACCGCGGAGAGCACGCCCTCGATCACGATCGCCACCGCGGAGGTGACGAGGATCGACATCTGGGCTCGTTCGCCCTCGCGGATACGGCGCATGAAGAAGTACTCCATCGCGACGCCGAGAAGGAACATCGCCGGGACCGTGATCAGCAGGCCGGGCAACAGACCGATGCCCACGTGCACCGAGAGCTCAAAGCTCAGATAGGCCCCGAGGATCACCATCACGCCCTGGGCGATATTGATGATGTCCATGACGCCGAAGATCAGCGTCAGACCGGCGGCCATCAACGCATACACGCCGCCGGTCAGGATGCCGTCGATGATCGCCTCGATCAGCGTGGTGAACGACACGCCGTCTAGCCCTTCCAGGCCGGCTTGGGGTAGATCGGCTTGCTCGACCCGGGGGTCGCGGTCGGAATCGACTGCACGAGGTTCCCGTTCTGCCACTGGAAGGTGAGCGTCTTCTCCGCCAGGTTCTCGCCCAGCGAATCGAACTTGACCGGGCCCTGGACGCTGTCGAGTGTCACCGGACTGTGCAGGTAGGCGATGATCTTGGCCTGGTCAAGACTGTGGGTGGCCTGGACCGCCTGGGCCAGGACCTGGCCCACCGCGTACGCCTCGGCGATGTCCGCGTTCACGCTCGAGGCGTTGCCGCCGTACTTGGCGTTGTACTCCTTGACCATCTGCTGGCTGTCTGCCTTCTTGAAGCCGCCGTACCAACCGTTGGGCACGAAGATGCCGTTCTGGTTTCCCGCCCCGACCGCCTTGACGAAGGTGGCTCCCTGGTCAGGGCCCGCGGTGGCGATGAACGCCTTGGGGTTGTAATGCTGCTGGACGAACGTATGGACGAAGGCCGACACGGTCGGCACGTCGACTGAGCCGAGCACGACGGCGTCGGCCTTGGCCGCGGCGACCTGGCTGGCGATCGGGGTGAAGTCCGTCACCTCGGCCGGGAAGACCTTCGAGACCACCGTCTTGACCCCGGCGCTCTGCAGAATCTGCTGCGCGACCGGGATCTGGGGCTGCGTGAAGGGATCGTTGACCGTCGCGTAGGCGACGGTCTTCGGCCGCTGGGACGCGGGCAGCGAGGCGACCCACTGCGCGAAGGTGACCAGCGCGTTCTTGACCGGTGTGGTGACGTCAAAGACGTTGTGGAGTCCGTTCCCGAACACGGCTGGGCCCCCACCCGCGCCCTCGATGAACGCGTACCCGTACCGGGCCGCGACGCGCCGAGGGAACCGTGAGCAGCGTCGAGAACGGGCCTACCACGAACTTGTCGTGGTTTGAGCCGATCAGCTTCTGATAGTTGGACACGACCTGCGCCGGGCTGGAGGAGTCGGAGATCACGTCCAGCTTGATCTTGTGACCCAGCAGGCCGCCCTTGCGGTTCTGATCATCCACCCACAGCTGATAGCCCTTCTGGAACGCCTGGCCGTCAGCCGCGAAATCCCCCGAGAGCGAGAGCGATGTGCCGATCGTGATCGGTCCCGAACCTGCGGATCCGCCCGAACCACCGGAACCTCCCGAGCCGCCGCTGCTCGACCCGCAGGCCGCCAGCAGGGCAGCGGTCAGGACCGCCAACCCGGCGAGCATCCCTCTACGCAATGTGGCCATCTCTCTCTCCTCGGCTCTACCCGCAGCCATTGCAGTGATGAATGGCTGCAATCGTTTGCAGCGGCCACGATACTCCGCCTCCCGCGAGAATGTCAACCATGGAATCGTTAGGACGCCTCAGACGCGCCGCGCTTCTGAGATCAGGACGTCGCTGCGCTCAGAGCCTCGAACTGATCGTCGGTGAGCCGCAGCTCAGCCCCGGCCACGTTCTCCTCCAGGTGGGCGACGCTCGAGGTACCGGGGATCGGGAGGATCACCGGCGAGCGCCGCAACAGCCAGGCCAGCGCGAGTTGCGACGGGCTGGCGTGGTGATCGTCACTGAGGGCGGCGAGCGGACCGCCAGGCTTGGCCAGGTCGCCGGTGGCCAGGGGAAACCAGGGGATGAACCCGATACCGTGCTCCTGGCAATGCTCCAGCAGCGGCTCGGCGTCGCGATGACCGAGGTTGTAGAGGTTCTGAACGGTGACGATCTCCGCGGTCTGCTGGGCTTCCTGCAGCTCGCTGACGCTGACCTCCGACAGGCCGATGTGACGGATCTTGCCCTCGTCCTGGAGCTCGCGCAGGACACCGACGGATTCCGCCACCGGCACCTGAGGATCGATGCGGTGCAGTTGATAGAGCTCGATCCGCTCCAGGCCAAGTCGGCGCAGGCTCATCTCGCACTCCTGGCGCAGGTACTCGGGACGTCCGAGCGGATGCCACTTTCCGGGGCCGGTGCGCAGCAGGCCGGCCTTGGTGGCGATCACGACCTGCTCGGCATATGGATGCAGCGCCTCGCGAATGATCTCCTCGGCGACGTACGGGCCGTAGGAATCGGCCGTGTCGATCAGCGTCACCCCGAGCTCGACGGCGCGCCGCAGCACCCGGATCGCCTCTCCACGGTCGGCCGGTTCACCCCAGACGCCGTCTCCGGTCAGCTGCATCGCTCCGTAGCCGAGACGGGTGACCGGGAGGTCTGCGCCGATCGTGAAGCTTCCGGATGCGGTGGCGGTGGTCATGGCGAGGCCTCCTGGGCAGGGTTCATCAGAACTTGTAGAAGCTCCTGGGCAGGGTTCATCAGTACTCGTAGAAGCCGCGGCCGGCCTTGCGGCCGTGGTGGCCGGAGACCACCATCCGCTTCAGCAGCGGCGGCGGCGCGTACTCGGGACGCTTGAACTCCTCATACAGCGAGTCGCAGACCGCGTAGAGAACGTCGAGGCCGATGAAGTCACACAGGGTCAAAGGGCCCATCGGGTGCCCGCAGCCCAGCCGCATGCCCTCGTCGATGTCCTCCCGGCCCGCGAAGCCGTCCTCGTACATGCGCACCGCGGCCATCAGGTACGGGACGAGCAGCATGTTGACGATGAAGCCCGAGCGGTCCTTGGTGCGGATCGCCTGCTTGCCGATCTGGCCGGCGAAGGCCTCGGCGTGCGCGACCGTGGCCTCGTCGGTGTCCAGCGCGACCACGACCTCGACGAGCTTCATGACCGGCACGGGGGAGAAGAAGTGCAGGCCGATGACGCGTTCGGGCCGCTGCGTCCAGGCGGCGAGCTCGGCGATCGGGATCGATGACGTGTTGGAGGCCAAGAACTGCGCGCCGGTCAGCCGCCGGTCCAGATCCGCGAACAGCTTGCCCTTGACCCGCGGATCCTCGGTGACCGCCTCCACGACCACATCGACGCTGTCCAGATGGTCGAGCTCGGTGGTGTAGGTGACCCGGTCGATCAGGGCCTCACCCTCCTCGCCGCTGCGCTTTCCCCGCGCCACCGCCCGCGCCACCGAGGTCTCCAGCGCCGCGCGCGAGCGTTTGAGCGGTGCCGCCTCTGGCTCGTAGACGATCGCCTGCACGCCCGCGGCGGCCGCGGATTCGGCGATTCCCGAGCCCATGAACCCGGCTCCGACCACGCCGATCGTGCTCACCTTCGCCATGAACCCAGTTCTACCAGCCAGAGTCCTCAGCAGCCGCCGAGCGCGCTCAGGCGACGGCGATAGACCTGCATGTCGGCGTGGACGAAATCGCCGTGGGTCTGGGTGCGCAGGCTGGGGACGTCCTCGTGGTGATACGGGCTCGACAGGCTCTCGGCGTGCCCGATTACGTTGCGCACGGCGACGTGAAAGCGGCAGCGCAGCCAGTGGACAAGCCGGAGGCTGGCTCCGATCTCGGCCCGGTCAGCGAGCACCTGGCCGTCGCTGTAGCCGACATGCTCGACCCCGATCGCCGTCCAGTTCACCCCCACGGTGTGCCGGGCCATCGTGCCCAGGGAGACGAGCTGGTGGATCGTGCCGCTGGTGTCGATCACGAAGTGCGCCGAGGTTGCGGGCAGCTCGTGCAGCTCGGAGTCCGGAACGTCGGTGGCGAACGTGTTATAGGCCGAGCTGTAGCTCGATTCGGTGTAGTGGATGACGATCACGTGCGGGTCGGTCAGACGCCACGTCGGTTTCAGGAAGCTGCCGTAATGACGCCGGGTGTAGGCGGTCATCTGGGCCTTGCGGGTGGGCCCGAACGGGATCGGGTTCCAGCGGATCGGGGGGCGGGGCACGACCAGGGGGCCACCGTCTGACGTCCTGACGAAGGTCACTGAACGAACCAGCCCGACGGCACTGGCCGCGGGTGGTCTGGTCTGCGCCGTGGACGGGGACGACGCCGCGCCCCCGCATCCGGTCAGCGTGAGCGCCAGTACGGCGGCGACCGGCGATATCCGACGGCGTGACATCGCCACAGGGTTGCAGATCGCGGCCCGGGCTTGACCCGGCTCAGTCACGCTCGCCGGGTACGAAGCGCAGCCGTGCGCCGGTCAGGCCGTCGCTGGTGAACGCGGCCGTGGCTCGGTTGAGGGTGAAGCTCAGCCGCGCGCCGTCTTCGGTCTCGACCTCGAGCGTCCGGCCCTCGGCGTCGACGTGGGTCACCGTTCCCGGCACACTGGCGCCGAGGAACTCGACCAGCACCTCGCCACCGACGGCGGGCATCGCGCGGATGGGCATCGATGGGGTGATCACAGCGCCCGGCCCGGCACCGGGCGCTGCTCACGATGGTCTAGACGCCGAGCTCCTGCGAGGCCATCCGCGCACCCTCGAGCCGCGCGGCGATCTTCTGCATGGCCACGTCCCGAGCGAAGTCCGGCGAGCCATGCGCGGGCTTGAGATCTCGGCTGAACGGCGAGAAGCCGCAGTCGTCGGTCGCGCCGAGCCGCTCCACCGGGATGTGCTCGGCCGCGAGCAGCAGCTCGTCGCGCACGTGCTCGGCGGTCTCGACCTCGGGGGAGAGCGGATTGATGACGCCCATGAAGCAGACCTGGGCGACGCCGTCGGCGTCATCGCGGCGGTATTTGCCGCACAGCTCGTAGACCTTTTCGCGCTCATCCTCGGATGCGCATTGGATCAGGAAGTAGCCCGCGTTCATCTCGAACATGTGCTCGAGCAGAAGCTCGTAGGGGACCTCCTTGGAGTGCACGGAATCGCAGTCGCCGCCCGGGCAGGTGTGGATCCCGATGTTCTTTCGCTCCTGCGCCGAGAACCGAGCGAACAGCCGGTTGTTGAGATCGATGAACTCCTGGAGCATGTTCTTGCCCGTCCACGGGTTGCGCGCGTCATTCTTGTTGGCCAGCCGGCCCTCGGTGAAGTCCACCGAGACGCGCACCGCCCCGGCGGCGAAGCACTGGCGGATGTCCTTCTCGGCTTCGTTGACGCAGTCCTCGAGGAACTGCTCGCGCGGGTACCCGTCGATCTCGCCGTCGAGCGGGTACAGCAGCATCATCATCGAGGGTGAGATGACGGCCTGCTTGACCGGGTGAGAGGCGACCGCGCGGTTCTTGGTCACGAACTCGGCGGCATAGGTCTTGTAGCGGAACGGGCCCCGGGTGATCCGCGGCAGCTGGCGATCGTGGCCGTCATCGAAGATGGCGAAGAACTGGCCGTCGCCAGCGAGCCCGTCGGCGAGTCCCGTGCCGGCCAGCGTGTCGGTGAGGTTGTAGGTGGCAAAGCTCGACTCACGCTGCTCGCCGTCGGTGACGATCGGCTCGCCGGTCGCCTCCAGGCGCTTGATCGAATCCTCGGCCGCCTCATCCTGCAGCGCCTGGAGATCCTCGAAGGCGATTTTGCCGTCGTCGTAGGCGGCGAATGCCTCCTGCAGCTTCATCGGGCGTGGAAGCGAGCCAACCAGCTCGGTGGGGATGGGCATGCTGTGGGTCCTCTCTGGCGGTGGCCGGATCGGAAGCTGGTCAGCGCGACCGGCGCCAAACTGCCACCAGCCCGCAGAAGGCTGACCAATCTCCCTGGAGCCGACCCTACTACGGCTGAGTCGGCGCGGTCAAACGTGCAGCGGGCGGCATGGCGGCGCGGGCCGCTGCCGCCTAGGATCGGCAGCGACGAGCTGCGACCCCAGAGAAAGCGAGAGCATGAGCATCACCGTCGTCGGATCAATTGCCTTTGACGCCGTCCAGACGCCGTTCGGCGTCCGCGAGCGGATGCTCGGCGGGGCCGCGACCCATTTCGCGCTGGCGGCGTCGTTCTTCGATCACGTCCGCATCGTCGGACCGGTCGGAGACGACTTCGGTGATGAGGAGCTGGCGGTGCTGCAGACACGCGGCAGCTCGACCGAGGACGTCGAGCGCGTGGCCGGTGGGCGCACGTTCTTCTGGAAGGGCAAGTACGGTTGGGATCTCGGCACCCGCGAGACGCTCGACACCCAGCTCGGCGTATTCGAGTCCTTCACGCCCAAGCTCTCCGAGCGGACACGAGCCTCCGAGGTCCTGTTCCTGGCCAACATCCAGCCCGGCCTGCAGCTCGACGTCCGGGCCCAGTGCGCCGACGCGCAGTTCGTCGCCCTGGACTCGATGAACCTGTGGATCGACATCGCCCGCGATCAGCTGCTCCAGGTCATCTCGCAGGTCGACTGCCTGATCCTCAACGATGAGGAGCTGCGCCAGCTGACCGGCAAGCCCAATCTGCTCTCGGCGGCGCGGGAGATCCTCACCTCCGGACCGTCGATCGTGGTCGCCAAGCAGGGCGAGCACGGGGCGGCGCTGATCACCGCGGATGAGTTCTTCGCGCTGCCGGCCTATCCGCTGGAGACGGTGATCGATCCCACCGGAGCGGGCGACACGTTTGCCGGAGGCTTCGTGGGCTACATCGCTCGCCACCTCGCGTCGGGCCTGAGCACCGACGTGCTGCGCGGCGCGATGGCCTACGGAACCGCGCTCGCGTCGTTCAACGTCGAGGGATTCGGAACCGAGCGGGTGACCGCGGTGAGCCCCGAGGCGGTCGCCGAGCGGGTGGCGGAGCTGTGGCAGTTCACCCGCTTTGAGCACGTCGTCGTGGAGCTGGTGGGTAATCCCCAGCGGTGAGACCGATTGGAGGCTCGCCTACGGCTACGTCGCCGGATTCGCGCGCGCGATCGTCACCGCTCACCTATCCGGCGGCCGATGCAGCAGCGCTCCGACGATGCCGGTGCTGAACAGGACCAGGATGAGGATCGCCGCGACGTCGAGCCCCGTCAGCCCGTAGCGGGAGATGTCGATCGCGGTGAGGGCGCCGAAGCCGGCGATGAACACGAGTACCACGAGCAGGAGGACGGTGCGCATCAGCGGGCCGCCACGACGCGGGACGGAGGCACTGCCTTACGTCCAGACGCCAGCCAGCGGATCGTCAACGCCCCGAACACGAAACCGCCGACGTGCGCGAAGTAGGCCACGCCGCTCACGCTCGTCGAGGTCAGGCCGGCTGCGCCGAACACCGCCTGCTCGGCGAACCACAGCCCCAGCATCAGCAGCGCGGGGAGCTCGATCACGGTGAAGAACAGGATGATGAAGACCAGGCTGAGAATCCGGGCCCGGGGATAGAGGACGATGTAGCCGCCGAGCACGGCCGCGATCGCTCCTGAGGCGCCGACCGTCGGCGCGATCGCCTGGGGCCCGACCGCCGACTGCAGCGCGAGGGCGGCGATGCCCCCGAGCACGTAGAAGCCGAGGAACTTCAGCGAGCCCATCGAGTCCTCGACGTTGTTGCCGAAGATCCACAAGAACAGCAGGTTCCCGGCGATGTGCAGGATTGAGGCGTGCATGAACATGCTCGTGAAGACGGTCTGCCACCACGGCAGTCCGGATACCAGTCCGCCCTGACGCGTGCAGGCGAACTCGCTCGTCATCGTCCGCACGACCCCGCAGTGCTCGCCGGGATGGGTCAACGCATAGGGGATCGCGCCGTAGCGGTAGATCTCGTGAGCGCCGGGTCCGCTGATCAGAGAGCCTCCGTGGGCAACCGCGAGCAGATAGACGACGACGTTGGCGAGGATCAGCCCCACCGTGACCAGCGGAAAGCGATCCGTGGGGATGTTGTCCTTGAGGGGGATCACGCGTCTGGCGGGCGCTCGATGTCTGGCGGGCGCTCGATGTCTGGCGGGTGCTCGATGTCTGGCGGGTGCTCGATGTCGCCCGGCGCTCGGTGCCCGGCCGGCCGGCGTCGGGCCGCCGCGGGCCAGGCTAGTGCAGGCCGACCGGTGCTGCCACCGCCGTGATCCGCCACGGCTGGTTGGCGTCATCGGTCAGCGACAGCGTCCAGCGCTCGGTGAAGCTCGTCTGCCGCGAGCGGCTGCCCGCCACGACCGCCGTCGTGTCCCGGTTCTCGATGTAACGCCGGCCGGTGAGATCGACCTCGATCGTCATCGTCGGCGGCTCGTCGGCTGCATCGAGGGCGACGACCCGCATCCGCTTGACGGCCGGACCGCGGACGACCATCCGCAGCGTCCCGCTCGTGTCCCCGGCGTAGAGCAGCTCCCGGGCCGCGGCCGGGGTGGCCACGGCGCGCAGGGCGGAGTCGTCACCGTCGACCGCCAGCGCCCATCCGTTGACCGCCCGGCGGGCGGCGATCTCGAGCACGTCGGGAGCGAAGCGGCCATCGGCCAGGCTGAGATCGTTGGCCGCGTTCTGGGCGTCGCCCTCGAACTGCAGGTCGGCGACTTCGGCGATCTTCGTGCCCTCGGGCACCGCGTCGGCGACGGCGCCCTCCAGCAGGGACTCGTCGCGCATCGATGTCTCATCGCCCCAAGGGGTGGCGACGATCTGCTCATCGAGTGCGTGCGCGCCCTCGGCCCCCTGCTCGATGCTGATCAGCATCCAGCGCCCGTCGCGGCGTCCCAGGGTCCAGAACTCGCGCATCCGCGTCATCTCCGACAGCGAGCCCGTGCGCTTGAGGTGCCGGCCGTAGCCGTCGACGACGTAGTCGCGCAGCCGTGCGTCGATGCGCACGACCACGCGATCGGTTTTCTCGTCGCCCGTGCGGTGCAGGTTCACGTACTCGATCGTCGGCTCGCCGACCGGCTCGACGTGGTTGGTCCAGCCACGGCGCCGCAGGTCGTCCAGCCGCCGCCCCCACTCGACCAGGAGATCCGGCCCGACCAGGCGCGCGAGGGCCGCCCGGTCCTCGCGGTCCCACGCGGTCTGGATCTCGAAGAACAGGCGCTTGGCGGTTTCGCGCACCCGGTCGGGCGCGAACTCCGGATCCTCGTCGGCCGCCTCGGCCGCCGCCAGCTCGACGCGGCGCTCGCGCTTGGAGGTCTTGTGCGGGCCGGGGGACTTGGACGCCGCCCGCTCGGCCCGGGTCTCCTGCAGCTTGGGGAGCATCCGGGTGATGAACAGGTAGGCGAGCGCGAGCGCGATCAGCACGAGCGCGCCGAGCCCGTGGCCGAGCAGCGCGACGTGGAAGAGCAGGTCGAGGATGAAGTAGAGCGCGAAGCCGCTGCCGTGGCCTCCGCCTCCGCCTCCGCCGCTGAAGCCCGCGGATCCGCCGCCTCCGCGGGCCAGCGCTTCGGGGGCGAGCACGGCGGTCACCAGGAGCGCCGCGAGCGCGGCGATGAGAAGCAGTTTGGCTCGAGTCCTCATGCTGAGACGGCCTCCTTGAGGGGCCCCGCGCCGGGCTGGCGCTGAGCGACGTGCTGATCGGCGTGATAGCTGGAACGTACGAGTGGACCGGCCGCGACGTGGGTGAAGCCGAGCTCGTAGGCGGCGGTCTCGAGCGCGGCGAACTCGTCGGGATGCCAGTAGCGGACGATCGGCAGATGGCGCTCGGTCGGGCGCAGGTACTGGCCGACGGTCAGGACCTGGACGTGACTCTCGCGCAGCTGACCGAGGGCGTCGAGCATCTCCTGGAAGGATTCGCCCAGACCGACCATCAGCCCGGACTTGGTCGTCACCTCGTCGCCGCCGTACTCCTTCGCGTTGCGCAGCACGCGGTTGGAGCGCTCCCAGGTCGAGCCGCGACGCGCGACGGCGTAGAGGCGCGGGACGACCTCCACGTTGTGGTTGAAGACGTCGGGTCGCTCGGCGAGCACCTTGGCCAGCGGCATCTCGGCGCCGCGGAAGTCCGGGGTGAGCACCTCGATCTGGGTCTCGGGCGACTGGCGGCGGATCTGACGGATGACGCCGACGAAGGCACTCGCGCCGTAGTCGGGGAGATCGTCGCGGTCGACGCTGGTGATCACCGCGTGGCGCAACCCCATCTTCGCGACGCTGCGCGCGACCCGGGCGGGCTCCAGCGGATCGTTCCAGGTCGGCTTGCCGGTCTTGACGTTGCAAAAGCCGCAGCGCCGCGTGCAGGTGTCACCGAGGATCATGAAGGTGGCCGTGCCGCGCTGCCAGCACTCGCCGATGTTCGGGCACGCCGCCTCCTGGCAGACGGTGTGCAGACCCTCTGACTCGATCATCTCCTGCAGCTCGCGGTAGCGCGGGCCACCGGGAGCGGGCACCTTGAACCACGGCGGCTTGCGGCTCTTGTGCGGCAGCACGTCGGGCCCGAGCACGGTCAGCACGTCGGCGATCCCACCGGGATTGGCCCGCGATCGGGTCTGATGAGTGCGTTCGGACACTGGGTTAAAGGTACCGCGCGCGCGGCGCGGGCCCGGAGGGTGCTGGTCGCTCCGCGTTGTCGCTGGCCGCCGGGGGGTGGTCGTCGCTCCGTGCTGTCGCCAGCCGCCGGGGGGTGGTCGACAAAACGATCGCGGGTGCATCGCTATCCGCCACACCCCCTCGGCAGGGGGTGGTTCGGGCCCGCTCGCGTCTCTCTTTGAGAAGAGTGGTCGACAAAACGCTTCAGGGTGCATCGTTGATCGACGCACATCGCACGCTGGCCGCCCTCATGGCCGTCCAGCACGGGGTCGCGACACTCGCGCAGATCCAGGCTCTTGGATTCTCTGCGCCCGGCGTTCGCGCCCGCTGCGGTCGCGGCCGCCTGTTCCGCGTCCACCGCGGCGTCTACTCACTCGCCCCGCCCGAGCTGCTGACCCGCGACGGGCGCTACCTCGCCGCGGTGCTCGCCTGCGGCCCGGGAGCGGCCCTCTCGTACCGCTCGGCCGCGGATCTACTCGAGCTGCGCGCCACCGATCGCAGCCGGATCGAGGTGACGATCTCCGGAACGAGCCGCCGCAGCCACCGCGGGGTGCAGGTCCACCGGTCCCGCACGCTGGACCCCGCGCACGACATCATCGTCATCAGGGGCATCCCGGTGACCACCGCCAGCCGGACGCTGCTCGATCTCGCTGACGTCCTCCCGATCCGCGCGATCGAGCGTGCGCTCGATCAGGCTGAGATCGCCTGGCGGCTCGACCTCGGCACGCTGGAGGATCAGCTGCGCCGCAACCACGGTCGCCACGGCGCCGGACGGCTGCGAGCGCTCCTGAGCAGCCGGCGCGAGCCGGCGCTCACCGCCAACGATCTCGAGGAGCGCATGCTGACGATCTGCCGGCAGGCCGGCCTGCCGGTTCCGGAGGTCAACGAGTTCCTGGTCCTGCCGGACGGCGGCCCGGCGATCCGTCCCGACTTCCTGTGGCGGGTACACCGCCTGATCGTCGAGACGGATGGTCGCCGGACACATCAGACCGCGCAGGCCTTCGAGCGCGATCGCCTCCGCGATCAGCGGGCGATGGCGGCCGGCTGGCGGGTGGTCCGGATCACCTGGCGACAGGTGACCCGGGAGCCCGAGAGGATTGCCGCGCTCCTGACTGAGCTGCTCAGCGCGGCCCGGCGATGATGGCGCGGGTCAGACGGTGCTGAGCGCGGCACCGAGCGCGGCCTCGAGCCGGGCAGGAGAGATGATCCGCTGGCGATGCCCGAGCGCCTGCGCGACCCGGTGGGCGACGCGCTTGCGAAAGCACCGCATCTGTCCCTCGCCCCGGCCGGTCTCCTTGATCAGCGAGGTCATGGCCACGCCGTCCAGGCCGCAGGGCACGATGAACATGAACGGCTGCAGGTCGTTCTCGACGTTGACCGCGAAGCCGTGGGTCGTCACGCCCCGCGCGACATGCACGCCGATCGAGGCGATCTTGCGGTCCTGCACCCACACGCCGGTGTAATCGGGGCCGTCCTCGGGGCGGGCCCGCGCGACCACGTCCTCATCGGCGAGCGCCGCGACCAGACCCTGCTCAAGCATCCGGACATAGCCCACCACGTCCTCGACGCCGATGATCGGATACCCGACCAGCTGCCCGGGGCCGTGGTAGGTGACCTTGCCGCCGCGGTTGGTCTGCACGATCTCGATCCCCTGCATCCGGTACCAGTCCTCGCCCATCGGCAGCTCACCGGGGGCCGAGCGCCGGCCGCGGGTGTACACCGGCCAGTGCTCGAGCAGCAGCATCGTGTCCGGGATCGCTCCGGCCTGCCGGGCGGTCTGCGCGCGCTCCTGCAGGGCCAGCCCCTCGCGGTATTCGATCGTGCCCAGCGAGCAGACCCAGAGCTCGGGCGCGGGTGCCATCCCCGGGGAGATTACGCTCCCAGCAGCTCGCGCTTGACCGCGGCCAGGAACTGCGCCGACAGCACACCGTCGAGCGCGCGGTGATCCCAGCTCAAGCCGAGGATCGTCATCGGGCGGATCGCGATCGCGTCGTTGCCGGCGTCGTCGGTGACCACCACCGGGCGCTTGACCACCGCCTCGAGATCGAGAATCCCCACCTGGGGCTGGTTGATGATCGGCGTGGCCATGATCGAGCCGTACTGGCCAGGGTTGGTGATCGTGAACGTGCCGCCGCGGACCTCGTCGGCGGTCAGCTCACGCGAGCGGGCGCGGCGGGCGAGCTCGCGGATCCGCGCCGCCAGCCCTTCCTCGGAGAGCTCATGGGCGTTGTGGACGACCGGCACGATCAGCCCGTCCTCGCCGAGCGAGACGGCAATCCCCAGGTTGACCGCGTCGACACGCGTGTAGCGATCGCCCTCCAGCCACGCGTTCAGCGCCGGGTACTCGCGCAGGGCGACGATCGCCGCACGAGCCACGAAGGCCAGCGCAGTCACCTTCAACCGTGCCCGCTCGCGCTCGACCCGGCTCATGTCGACCTCGATCCAGGTCGTGCAGGTCGCCGCGGTCTCCAGCGAGCGCTTCATGTGCTCGCCGATCTGGCGGCGCATCCGCGACAGGCCGCCGTCGGAGGCGACCGCACCGGCACCCGCAGCCGGCGCGCCCGCAGCCGGCGCGCCCGCAGCCGGCGCGCCCGCAGCCGGCGCACCCCGAGCACCCGCAGCAGCCGGAGCATCTGCCGGAGGATCGGGCCGGTACGGGCTCTCGATGTGCAACGGCGGGTCGGCCACCTCAGTCGATCCCGAGCCGTTGACGTTCCCGTTGACGAGCGCGAGCACGTCCTGCTTGCGCACGCGCCCGTCGCGGCCGGTTCCGGGCACCGCGTCCAGGTCGATCCCGTGCTCCGCGGCGATCCGCGACACCACGGGGGAGTAATAACGTCCCGGGCCTGACCGGCCCGCAGCGGCGGCCCGAGCCGAAGCGGCCGCAGGCGCAGGCGGACCGGGAGCGGCCGCCGCCGGAGCAGCAGGCGGACCGGGAGCAGCCGCCGCCCGAGCAGCAGGCGGAGCCGGATCAGCCGCAGTCGGAGCGGACCCAGCCCCACCGCCGGAGCCCGTATCCATCCGCGCCAGCACCGCCCCCACCTCCACGGTCTCACCGACCGCGACGAGGATCTCGGTCACCGTTCCGCTGGCCGGGGCCGGCACCTCGGTGTCGATCTTGTCGGTCGAGATCTCGCAGATCGTCGCCTCGGCGGCGATCTCGTCCCCGACCGCGACCTTCCACTCGACGATCGTGCCCTCGGCCACCGACACCCCCATCTGGGGCATGGTCACCTCGACCACGGAGACCGACCCGGCCGCCGAGCCGCTAGTAGTCGAGGAGCTCACGGCACGCCTCCCTCACACGATCGACGCCGGGCAGCACGGCCTGTTCCAGCGGGGGCGAGAACGGGATCGGCACGTCGGGCGTGGCCACCCGCACGACAGGCCCGTCCAGAGACTCAAAGGCGCGCTCGGCGATCAGCGCCGCGACCTGGGCGCCGGCCGCACAGGTCATGTTCGCCTCGTCGAGGATCACCACCTTCGAGCATCGCGCCACCGAGTCCAAGATGGCATCCTCGTCCAAGGGCACGAGCGAGCGCAGATCGAGCACCTCCACCGATGCGCCCTCGAGGTCCTCGGTCGCCGAGAGCGCCACATCGACCATCGCCCCGTAGGCGATCACCACCAGATCTGACCCCGGCCGCGCCACCCGGGCCGTGAACGGCGTCTCCCACACCCCCTCGGGTACCTCGCCCTTGACCCGGCGGTACAGATGCTTGTGCTCCATGAAGCACACCGGGTTGGGATCGTGGATCGCGTGGTGCAGCAGGCCCTTGGCGTCGGCCGCGGTCGACGGGGCGACCACCTTCAGGCCCGGCGAGTGCATGAACAGCGCCTCGGGGTTCTGGGAGTGAAACGGGCCACCGGAGAAGCCGCCGCCCGAGGGCAGCCGCACCACGATCGGCACCGCCAGACCCTGGCGGTAGTGCATCTTGCCGGCCACGTTGACGAGCTGATCAAAGCCGCAGGAGATGAAGTCCGCGAACTGCATCTCGCACACCGGCCGCATCCCGACCACGGCCGCGCCGACCGCGCAGCCGATGATCGCCGACTCGGCCAGCGGGGTGTCCATCACCCGGTCGGGACCGAACTCCTCGTTGAATCCGTCGGTGACCTTGAACGCCCCGCCGAACACGCCGATGTCCTCGCCCATCACCAGCACCCGCTCGTCGGC
>JAABUZ0100001508.1_pt1 | contig 43921 bp, 40 predicted proteins | sample 5562091 | NCBI WGS metagenome assembly JAABUZ01 (sample SAMN12813069, study PRJNA571459) | rock metagenome | isolation source: Antarctica rocks | place: Antarctica: Victoria Land, Linnaeus Terrace sud | collected 2015-12-21
TCCGTCAGTACGTAACCGAGCTGGAGGTCCGCGCATACGTCGGGTTGCTGCGGCGGCTCGCGACGATCGTTGGGGATCCACCGCTCATCGTTGGCCTCACGCCGGACCCAGGCGATGACTATCTGGTTGTACTAGCGCGCGCGAGTGGCGTGCAAACGCTGGTCTCGGGCGATCGGCACCTGTGCGATCTGATTGATCCGGTCCCACCAGTGCTCACGCCCCGGGAATTCCTCGATCGTCTCGCGTCTTAAGGTGAACGTCTCCTACATGTGCCCCAACGGTCACGATCGCGTCTTATAGACGCGCACGAGGTTCATCACGTAGAGCGGCGCATCTGGCGCAAGCTGCATGCCGCCCAAGCCGCGCGCGGCGAGCGCGTGGAGCCGGGCTTGCTCATCCGGCGGAAGAAGCTCAACCGCAGCCAGCACCCGCGCCCGCTCGTCGTACCAGACCGCCTGCTTCGCCTCGTAGGCACGTCGTTCGTCGACCTCGCGGCGCCGTTCAAGCTCGGTCGTGCGGTGCTCCCGGCACACCCACACGACCTCCTGCCAGCGCGCCGGGTCTTCGATCATTCCGATAACGTCGCTGTCGCCGCACTCCCGGCATCGCCCCGTTCCAGCGTCCCCCGGCGCAGCGCCATCGCAAATTTGGCGCGCGCCGAGTCGCGGGCCCGAGCGCCCTCATCTCGGCCGATCGCGGCGTCCCGCCGGCGGACGGCCAGTTCGCGGCGATCGTCTTCGCGCCAGCGCCGCACGGCCACCGCGTGGCAGAAGGAGCAGTGCCGGCCGCCTGGGCGCGCGCGGCGTTTGCACCCCCGTGCGCCGCAGAAGCGGATGAGCGGGAGCGGTGCCGGCGGCGGGAGGTCTTCGAGCTCATCGAGCGCTCGAATACGCACAAAACGATGCTTACCGCCCCGTACTCCGCGTACCCTGTCTCACACGTTAACACGTTTCGGCCCGGCTCGAATGCCCCGGAAACGGGCCGCTTGATGGTGTCGAGAAGTGATGCTGGCCGTGCGCTTCTTAAACGCCATAGTGGGGACGCTCATGAGCTGCACACCATAGTAGCGGGAGCCGTTGATGCGAACGCAATCGCTCAGACTCGACGAACCCTTCGAGCCATGATTGACGCCGTGCGACCTCGTTCAGGCAAATGATATGCTATTGCAACGGTACGTCATATGAACATACGGGATATTGGATTCGCGAGTTGCCCAACCGGTGGGATACTCGTAACGCCCCGCAGGAAGGCAGAACCGATCCTCATTCATTGGCTATAAGCGCGTCTCGTAAAGGGTCCCTTACGGGAGATGTGGATTCTGGGCGGGCTCCATGCACGTTGACTCAGTCACATCTGGTTTACGCCGAGCTAAAAATTTTCGACGCCTGTTTTACAATGGCGAACACAGCGACCAGGACGGCATCGTTGCTGCTGGATTCGGAGCCGATCGTCTTAAAGTGCTTCTTTACGTTCATTCCAGGATAGAAAACGTCGAGATTCGCATTGACCTCATCCCAAATTTGTCGTGCGGCAAAGCCTGTGCAGCCGATCGGAATGGGGAAGCGTCCCAAGGCCTTGGTAATAGCAAAATTCCTCAAGGACACCGTTCGCAACGAATCACCATTCGCCAGTCGGTAACCGCGGCGTACGCCCAGCGGCGCAGCCGATCGAAGACCTCGACGTTGCGGCCGATTCCGATTGGCGGGTCCTTCTTCTGTGACGGTTCGTTGAGGTCGACGTAACGTGCGAGCTCGTCGAGCGAGTACGGTGCGTCGCGTCCGATCTTCGTGACGTACGCGTCGGAGAGGGGATTGTGGTGGAAACGGCCCGTGTAGGCCGGGTCGGCGCCGAGCGCGGCGCTGTACGCACGCTCGATCGCAGCCGCGTAACGCACGACCTTGAGGCGACGAGAATCGCCAAAATCCGTCGGCACCAGGCGCCGAGCAGATAGACCAAATGCGCATGACCGTTGCGAGGATTAACGACGACAAGGTTCGGTGCCGGCAGCTCGGCCTCGATCCACGCCGCACACCCGCCGTCTGTATCGATGTCGAAGCGCAGCGCGGTTAGCCAGCCCGGCGGGTCCGGCGCGATCTCGGCCATCGAGCGCGCGACCTCACGCCGCTCGCGATAGGCACCGCGGCGGAAATTATCGGTTGCGTGGACACGGAACGGAAGAGTCTGGGCGAACCGCTCGAGGGCAGGTTGAACCTGACCGGCGGCTGGCGCAAGTGCGGCCGTCGGAGTCTTTCCAACCGTGATTGCCGACCAGGGCTGAAGGCAATGCAGCAGCTAGGGTGGACAGGTCCGAGCCCATCCCCTACGATGAACGCGGCTCGCCACCTATGGTGCGAAACCCGCCCCGAATCTCCCGATCGCTGCCGCAGTTGTCGCCTTCGGCTTCGTGTATATTCACCCGTTTCACGACGGCAACGGCCGCATTCATCGGTACCTCATCCATCACGTACTGGCGCGTGCCAACTACAGTCCTGCAGGCTTGGTCTTCCCGGTGAGCGCCGCGATTCTGCGTAACATCGACGAATATCCGCGCGTTCTGGAATCCTATTCAAAAGCACTTCTGCCTGCCATCGAGTGGCGTGAGACGGAAAAACACAATGTCGAGGTCCTCAATGCAACGGCCGATTATTATCGCTACTTCGATGCTACGGCGCACGCGGAATTTCTCTACGAATGTGTTCGGCAGACCGTCAACGTAGATTTTCCAAACGAAGTCCGCTTTCTGGAGGCGTTCGATCGGTTCTCGGCCGATGTGCAACAACTAGTCGACATGCCCGCTCCAACGCTGGAATTGCTACGTCGTTTTCTTCACCAAGAAAATGGCCGACTATCGCAACGTGCACGGAACCGCGAATTCTCGCGGTTGACGCCGATCGAACTGTCCACTATCGAGTCACTTTACGAGCACCATTTTGCCTGGCTCTCGAACTTCTGAGGCAGGCAAAATTCTTAGAGCGCGATATCGAGAGCGATGTCGAGGGCGCGTACGCTATGGGTCAAAGCACCGACCGAAATGACGTCGACGCCGGCCGCGGCGAGCTCGGCCACGTTCGCGAGCGCGATGCCGCCCGAGACTTCGACCGTCGCGCGGCCGTCGATACGCCGCACGGCTTCGCGCACGTCGCGCAGCGAAAAGTTATCGAGCAAGATACAATCGGCGCGCGCGGGACTCGCGAGCACGAGATCGAGTTGTGCGAGCGTATCGACCTCGATCTCGACCGAAAGCAAGTGACCGGCGCGCGCCCGCGCCGCCGTAAGCGCTGCGACGACGCCGCCCGCGAGCGCGACGTGATTGTCTTTGATGAGGATGGCATCGTCGAGTCGGAAGCGATGGTTGCTCCCGCCGCCGGCGCGCACCGCGTATTTCTGCAGGGCCCGCAGCCCGGGCAACGTCTTGCGCGTTTCGACGATGCGACAGCGCGCGTTGCCGGCCGCAGCGACGTAGCGCGCGGTGGCCGTCGCGATGCCGCAGAGGTGTCCGAGCACATTGAGCGCGGTTCGTTCCGCGCCGAGCAGCGCTCGGGCGTCGCAAGCGACCGTTGCGATTCGCGTGCCGGGCTCGAGCGGCTGCCCATCGAGCACGAAGGTTTCGAAGCGTGCCGCCGGATCGAGCGCGAGGAAGGCCGCGCGAGCCAGGTCGCCCCCGGCCACGATCCCCGCTTCGCGAGCGACGATCCATGCGTGCGCCTGCGTACCGGCCGCAATCGTTGCTTCGGACGTGAGATCGCCGCCGAGTCCGAGATCTTCCGTCAGCGCGTCGCGCACGAGCGCTTCGTAGAGGAGCGGCGGCAGCGGGGCGAGCGCAGGACGGGCGGCGACCCTCACGCCCCGTGCGCGACCGGAACGTCCCGTTTGATCGCCGTCATCCGTTCCACTGCACGCCGCGCGCGCGCCGCGACGGCAGGATCGATGTCGATCTGCGGCGTCATCGTTTCGAGCGCACGCAGGATCTTCGGCAACGTAACGCGCCGCATATGCGGACAGAGATTACACGGTTGCGTGAATTCGATTTCGGGAAACGCGTCGACCAGATTTCCGGCCATCGAACATTCGGTAATCATCGCCACCCGCGCAGGCATCTTCGCTTTGATGTAGTCGAGCATCGCCGTGGTCGAGCCGACGAAATCGGCACTGGCGAGAACGTCCGGCGGGCATTCGGGATGCGCCAGCACGACGATGCCGGCATGCATCGAGCGCACGTCTGCGATCTCGCGTGCGGTGAAGCGTTCGTGCACTTCGCAGTGCCCTCGCCACGTCACGATCTCGACGCTCGTCTTCGACGCTACGTACGCAGCCAGATATTGATCGGGGATGAAGATGACTTTCGAAACGCCGAGCGATTCCACGACGGCGACGGCGTTGGCCGACGTGCAGCACACGTCGCTCTCCGCTTTCACCGCAGCCGACGTATTGACGTACGTTACGACGGGCACGCCCGGATGGGCGGCACGCAGCGCGCGCACGTCGCTGGGCGCGATCGATTCGGCGAGCGAACAGCCCGCTTCGAGATCGGGCAGCAGCACCGTTTTTGCCGGACTCAGCAGCTTCGCCGTTTCGGCCATGAAGTGCACGCCGCACATCACGATCGTAGCGGCATCCGTCGTTGCCGCCGCTTGCGCGAGCGCCAGCGAATCGCCGACGAAATCGGCGGCGCAGCGGTAGATTTCGGGCGTTTGATAGTGATGCGCGAGGACGACGGCGTTACGTTCGCTTTTGAGCGCCTCGATACGCGCGATGTAAGGTGCGTAAAGTTCCCATTCGGCCCGCGTGACCGTCCGCGAAACGCGCGCATAGAGCCGCTCCGTTTGCGCCGCGATCTCGGGCGTGTACGGCAAATCCATGCGGTCCGGCGAAGCGATCATGACGGCCCTTGTGACGCCGGCCGAGATGCGCGCGGTTTCGCCGTCGCGGCCCCGCCGACAATACGATTACTGAAACGTACGTTTCATAAACCTTTGACGCTCGCGCGTAACGCCGTTCGACGAGTGGGCGCCGCTGCCGCCGGCAGTGCCTTTGCGACTCGCGCGACGAGCGTCGCCGCAGCGCGATACGGGTCGCCTTCCTGCGCACCGGACGCGAGCAATTCGGCGATCTGTGCGTCGATGCGGCTGCCGAGATCCCCCATGACGAGCGCCCGCACGCGATGCGCGTACGCGCCGCGGCGTTTTGCGGCCAGTTCTCCCGACGCGCGCAGATGCGCGGCATGCCGTCCGATCGCATCCCAGAGTTCGCTTATGCCCGCGTTCTCCCGGGCTCGCGTCGCGATGAGTTCCGGCACCCAGCCCGAGAAATTCAGCATCTCCATCATGCCGCGAATTTCGCGCTTCAATTGCAGCGCCATCGGGTGATCGGCTTTATTGACGACGAAGATATCCGCGACTTCGAGGATGCCCGCCTTGAGCAACTGCACGGAATCGCCGCTGCCGGGCTGCAGCGCGACGAGCGTCGTGTCCGCCAGTTCGGCGATTTCAATTTCCGATTGCCCGACCCCGACGGTTTCGACGATCACGACGTCCTTGCCGAACGCGTCCATGAAAGCGACCGCATCGCCCGTAGCGCCGGCGAGTCCGCCGAGATGGCCGCGGCTAGCCATCGACCGAATGAAAACCTCCGCATCGGTGAAATGTTCGGTGAGCCGGATGCGGTCGCCCAGGATCGCGCCGTGGGTGAAGGGCGAGCTCGGATCGACCGAAACGACGCCGACGGTCTTGCCGGCCGCCCGCGCCACCGCCACGAGCGCCGAACACAAGGTCGATTTTCCGACGCCCGGAGGCCCCGTGAGGCCGATCGTCATCGCGCGTCCCGTCCGTTCGAAGAAGCGATGCATCAACGCGGCCCCGCGCCCCGCTTCCGCTTGCGAAATCGCCCGCGCGAGGCCGCGCGGATTGCCCGCGTCAAAGAGTTCCGCGATCGTGCGATCGACGTCGTTCATCGGCGCGCCCGCTCGCCGACTGCGACGGCGAACCCACGCAGTGCCAGCGCCGCGAAAAGCGCCGGCACGGCCGTCAACCCGAAAAAAACGAGCGGCAAGACATCGATTCCGCCGCTGCGTCCGAATGCGGCGACCGCGAGCGCTCCGAAAATCAGCGCGCAGAGCGCGTTTCCGAAGATGACGAAGGCGAGCCGCGCGATTTCTGAGGCGACGGCCCACGAGCGGCGATGGGGTGCCCGCGCCGACACTGCCTCGACGTAGGGCCGTCGATACGCGAAATACTTCGCGAGGAAGTGCTCTTGAAACCCAGACACCCCCTCGGGGTTCGACGCTCGCGCGCCCGTGCCCGGGACTCGCAGCCGCTGAGCGTGAAATCACGCCCGATGACGCAACTGGGCTACTACCGCTTCGCGACGGTCTCGAGCGACGCGCTCGTCTTCGTCTGCGAGGACGACCTCTGGTCGGTCGCGCGCAGCGGCGGTATCGCACGTCGCCTGACGACGAGCACGGGCGAAATCAGCTTGCCACGCTTCTCGCCCGACGGTACCGAGCTAGCGTTCGTGGCCCGCGAGGAAGGCAATCCCGAGGTGTACGTGATGCCCGCCGGCGGCGGCGTCGCCAAGCGGCTGACATTTTTGGGCAGCGACGCCTGCTCGATTTCGGGCTGGTCGCCCGATGGTTCGCAGCTGTACTTTTGCTCCGATGCCGGCGCGCCGTTCGCGCGAGAAACGCTCGCTTTCGCGGTGCCGGCGCGCGGCGGAGCCGTCGAGCGGCTGCGCCTCGGACATGCGACCGCTATCGCGCGGCACCCCGACGGCCGCTTCGTACTCGGCCGAAACAACAGCGATCCGGCGCGTTGGAAGCGCTATAAAGGCGGCACCGCGGGCGATCTGTGGGTCGATGCGAAAAACGACGGCATCTTCTCGCGCCTCGTATCGCTCGTCGGCAATCCGGTCTGGCCGATGTGGGTCGGCGAGCGCATCGCATTCCTCTCCGATCATGAAGGCATCGGCAACCTCTACTCGGCGCGTCCCGACGGCAGCGATCTGCAGCGGCTCACGAACGAAACCGAATACTTCGTGCGCTTTCCATCGACGGACGGCCGGACGATCGCGTACACCGTCGGCGCCGCGGTCGCGCTGCTCGACGTCGCGTCGGGCCGCGTCGAACGGCCGCACATCGACACGCCCTCGAGCGCGCCCCAACTCGCGCGCCGCTTCGTGGAACTCGACGAAGCGCTGGAACACTTCTCGCCAAGCCCCGACGGCACGGCGCTGGCCTTGATCTCGCGCGGCTGCGCCTTCACGATGCCGCTGTGGGAAGAGGCGGTCTCCACGCACGGAGCGGGCAGCCGCGTACGGTATCGTGCGATCGAATGGCTCGCCGACGGCAAGCGCTTCGTCTGCGTGAGCGACGAGAGCGGGCGCGAACGCTTGGAGGTCCGGGCCGCCGACGACGACGCGAAAGCGCTTGCGACGATCGAGGCCGATCTCGGGCGCGTCGTCGAGCTCGCGGTATCGCCGACCGCCGACATCGTCGCGGTCGCGAACCATCGCCACGAACTGCTGCTGGTCGACCTCGAGAGCGGCAGCGCACGCGTGGTCGATACGAGCCCCGCTTCCCACATGCACGATCTCGCATTCTCTCCTGACGGCCGCTGGGTTGCGTACTCGAGCGCGGTCCATCCCGATGCGGCGGCGACCGCTAATCCCGATACCGCGATCCTGCGCATCGTCAAGGTAAAATCGGGAACCGTGCGCGACGTCACGCCGCTGCTGCGCGTGGATCGCTCGCCGGCCTGGGATCCCGATGGTAAATACCTGTACTTTATTTCTACGCGCGACTTCAATCCGGTCTACGACGCGCTGCAATTCGATTTGAGTTTCCCTCAGGCGTCACGGCCGTTTCTCGTGACCTTGCGCGACGACGTGCCGAGCCCGTTCGTGCCCAAACCTTCGCCCGTTCATAAAGACCACAAGCCCGACGGCGACGGCGACGGGGACGATGAGGACGGCAACCGCAAGAAAGACGCGAAGCCGCCGCGCATCGAGATCGACTTCGAGGGCATCGCCGGCCGCATCGTCGGCTTTCCGGTCGAAGAAGGCAAGTACGAGCAACTCGTCGCCGCGCGCGGTCGCGTGCTGTTCACGCAGTATCCGCTGCGCGGCATCAAACCCGAAGGCGCCACCTGGGCCGACGACGACGTCACCGGGACCCTGTCGGCCTACGATTTCGAGCAGCAGCGTTCCGCCCCGCTCGCGACCGACGTCGGCGACATCCGGCTCTCGAGCGATCGCCGAACGCTGGTCTATACGTCGCACGATCGCATGCGCGCGATCGACGCGCTCGGCGACCTTCCCGAGGAAGGTCAGGACGATCTCAAACCGGCGGGCGAACCCAACCGCCGCAACGGTTGGCTCGATCTCTCCCGCGCGAGCGTGCTCGTCGAACCGCTCGACGAATGGACCCAAATGTATCACGAAGCGTGGCGCATGCAGCGCGAGCAGTTTTGGGACGAGAACATGTCCGGCGTCGATTGGGATCTCGTCCGCGACCGTTACGCGAAGCTCTTACCGCTGGTCCGGACGCGTTCCGACGTCTCCGATATTCTTTGGGAAATGCTTGGCGAACTCGGCACGTCGCACGCCTACGAAATCGGCGGCGATCATCGCCATCCCGTGCAGTACCGGCGCGGCTTTCTCGGCGCCGACCTCACCTGGAACGCGCACGCCGGGGGCTATACCATCGAGAAAATCTACCGGGGCGACTCGTGGAATCGCGAGATCGATTCGCCGCTAGCCGAACCGGGCAGCGGCATCCACGAAGGCGATACGCTGGTCGCCATCGGCGGCCGCGCGCTCTCCGGAGAGGTGTCGCCCGGCGAATTACTCGTCAACGCGGCCGGTCGCGATCTCGCGCTGACCGTGGCAACGGGTAAAAAGGAACGACGCCGCGTGGTCGTGCGCGCGTTACGCGACGAACGCATGCTGCGCTACCGCGCTTGGGTCGATACCAATCGCGCGTACGTGCACGCGCAATCGGGCGGCCGCGTCGGCTACCTGCACATCCCCGACATGGGTCCGTGGGGGTTCTCCGAGTTCCATCGCGGCTATCTTTCGGAATTCGATCGCGACGGTCTCATCGTCGACGTTCGCTATAATCGCGGCGGCCACGTCTCGCCGCTGTTGATCGAAAAACTGGCGCGCAAACGCGTCGGCTACGACGTTTCGCGCTACGGGCCGCCGATGCCGTATCCGCCGGAATCCGTCGCGGGCCCGATCGTCGCGCTGACCAATCAATTTGCCGGCAGCGACGGCGATATTTTCAGCCACGTTTTCAAGATATACAAACTCGGGCCGCTCGTCGGCAAACGCACGTGGGGCGGCGTGATCGGTATCAATCCGTATCACCGCCTCGTCGATGGTACGATCACCACGCAGCCCGAGTTCTCGTTCTGGTTTTACGACGTCGGCTGGAAGGTGGAAAACTACGGAACGGATCCCGATTACGATATCGATATCGCGCCGCACGACGATCGCACCGGGCTCGATCCGCAAATGCAAAAAGCGCTCGAACTGATCGCCGCGATGCGCGCGTCGGCGAACGGGAAGCCGCACTTCGATCCACGTCCGCGTCTAGCGTTACCGACGGAGCTGGCCGAAGCAACGTGATGCGCCTCGCGGCGAGTGCCGCGTTCGGTCTGGCGATCGTCACGGCGGCGATGCGCCCCGGCGCCGCACAAGAGTCGTTCACACCCGAAGAACTCGTCGCGCGCTCGCATGCGGCGAGCGGTTTCGAGCGACGCTCGGAAAGCGAACGGGAGTTGTGGATCGCTCGCGTCGCGGGGCTCGACGGCACGCTCGAGACGTTGCGTCGCGGCGCGGACCTCACGAGCGCGACGACGATGGGCCCGTTCCGGACGGCCCGCGGCATGTCGCACGGTCAGCGCTGGCATCAAAACGAGAACGGCGAGACGGTTCTGGACCGCCCGGAACCGTCCCAGACCGAGCGGACGGTCGCACAGATCGTCGCGCGCGTTCGCGAGCCCGTCGATGCCTGGCAACTGACGACGACGTTTGCGAGCGGCCACGTCACGCGCGCGTATTACGACTCCCGGACGTTCCTCAACGTGCGGACGGAACGCGTCGTCGCCGGACGCACGGTCCGCACGACGTTCGAAGATTTCCGCACCGACGCGCGCGGACATACGCGTCCGTGGCACTATTACGGCGGAGACGATCGGCCGGAAAATTCCTACGATTTCCGGCTGCAGCGCGACGATACGACCGACGCAATTGCGGAAGCGGAAGTAGCGGTGCCCCGCGACCGGCGCACGCTCGTTGAATTTCCCGCGGGCGTCGAAACGGTCCGCCTGCCCGCGCGCATCGAGAACGACCGCATCTACGTTCGTCTGGAAATCGCTCACCGCGGCCTGGATTTCTTGCTCGATACGGGTGCCGCGACGCTGACGATCGATCAAGCCGTCGCACGTGAGCTAGGGCTAACCGTTCGCGGACGCGCCGCACAGACGGTCGCCGGATCGTTCGTGACCGGACGCGTCATCGTGCCGTCGGTCGGCATCGGCTCGCTAACGATGCGCGACGTCGTGATGCATACCGCGCCGTTCGCTTCGCACGAAGCGCAGGGTACGCGCGTCGTCGGGCTGCTCGGTTTCGATTTTCTCGATGCGTTGGCCGTGCGGATCGACTATGCGGGCGGCATCGTCGAAGCGATGCGGGCGGGTACGCTCGCGGCACCGCCGGTGGCCACGTCTTTGGACATTCGGCTCAACTCCGGAACGCCCGTGACGCGAGCGACGATCGGCGATGCGACGGGTGAAGATTTCATCGTCGATACCGGCGCCGCATTTCCATACGTCGTCTTTCAACGCTTCGCGCGCGCTCATCCCGACGCGATTCGAACCACGGGCGACGGCCATACGAGTTTCGGCAGCGGGGTCGGCGGCTCGATGTCCTATCGCGCGGTCGGAACGAAAAAGATCGCACTCGGCTCGTGGCTGCTCGACGACACGCTCGGCGTCGAGGCGCTCTCGCCCAACGCCCTCGGCTTCGATAACGAAGACGGGCTGATCGGGGCGACGATACTGAAAAACTTTACCGTCTTACTCGACTACCCGGCCGGAAAGCTGTACCTGCAACCCAACGGGCGCGCGGCCGTCGCCGAAATCGGGTCGCGAGCGAACCATCGTTAGGGCGGGGGCGGCGTTGACGCCGCTTGGGGGGACCTGCTACGATACGCGGGCCGAAGCAGGGCTCGTGCCCTCACCGGATGCCTTCGGGCGATCCGGTCGCAATCGATGAAACCGACGGTCGGTTTTGCCTTTTGTGGGATGCTCGTCGGCATCGCCACTTTTTTACGTCTCCCTACACCTCTCGAGGAGAGCGTCACATAGCACGACCGCTGCGCATCAACGATCAGATCCGTATTCGTCAAGTTCGCGTCATCGATGACGAAGGCGCGCAACTCGGCGTCATGCCGACGGAAAACGCCCTTGCGCTGGCGCGCCAGAAGGGTCTCGACCTCATCGAGGTTTCGCCGACGGCGGTTCCTCCGGTGTGCCGGGTCAGCGATTACGGCCGGCTCAAGTACGAGCAGTCGAAAAAAGATAAAGACGCGCGAAAAAAACAGAAGAACTGGGAGCTCAAGGAAGTCAAGCTTCGTCCCAAAATCGAGACGCACGATTACGAGACGAAAGCCCGCATGGCGGAGCGCCTTCTGCTCGACGGCGGCAAGGTCAAAGTAACGATCATGTTCCGCGGACGTGAGATCACGTACACGAGCTTCGGGAAACGGCTCCTGGACCGGATGGCCGTCGACATGACGCCGATCGCCATCGTGGAGCGCGATGCGAAGCTCGAAGGCAAAAACATGTTCATGATCTTGGCACCCCGCCCGGTCCCGTCGGGCCCGCCAAAGTTCACGAACCTCCACCACGACGACGCCGCCGCGACCGAAGCTGCAAACGCGGCGATCGATGCCAAACACGCCGCCGAAGAAACCGCCGACGAAGTAAACGAGTCGGAGCCCGCCCCAGAAGGAGTCGCTACCAATGCCTAAGATCAAGACGCACCGGGGAACGGCCAAACGCGTGAAGGTCAGTTCGACCGGTAAAGTGTCGCACCGCCATCAGTTTAGCGGCTGCGGCCATATCCTCAGCAAAAAGACGCGTAAACGCAAGCGGAATTTCCGCAAAGACCAGCCCGTGTTCGCAGGCGATCTCAAGCGCTTCGCGCCGCAGATCCCGTATCTGCTGTAGGAACGTAATTCATGGCACGCATCAAGCGCGGTGTCGGCAAGGCCAAACACCGCCGTAAAGTCATGAAGCTCGTCAAGGGCTTCCGCGCGGCGCGCAGTCGCAATTACCGGGTCGCGAACGAAGCGCTGCTCCACTCGCTGAGCTACGCGTTTCGCGATCGCCGCGTGCGCAAGCGCGATTTTCGCGCGCTGTGGATCAGCCGCATCAATGCTGCGGCACGCCGCGAGGGCCTTTCGTACTCCCGCCTCATCGACGGCTTACGGAAAAGCGGTATCACGCTCAACCGCAAAGCGCTCGCCGACCTGGCAATCAGCGACGCGGCGGCGTTCGCTTCGCTGCTCGTCATCGCGAAGAAACGCCTCGAAACGAGCGCTCCGGACTCGGTCGCCTCGTAAGCGAGCGGAACCGAATCGAGCGGATCGGCCTTCTACCGTGTGGTAGGGCCGATCTTCTCTGTTACGAGATGCATCGGACCCGCTCGACGTTGTAAAAGTGGCGCTCGAACGCCCGAAACAAGTACGAGGAACCACCGTCCGAAGGGACACGTATGGCAACCGCTGCGAACGATCTCACTGCTGCGAAGCGCGTCACGAAGCGCGATTATCCCGTCGGCATCGCGCTCCTGATCATCCACATCGGGGCGCTCGGCGTCTTTTTGCCGCGGTTTTTCTCGTGGCCGGGCGTCGCAGTCGGCGTGGGACTGTATATCGCGACCGGTATGGGCATCACGCTCGCATACCACCGTTTGCTGACCCACCGCAGCCTCGTCGTGCCGCGCCCGCTCGAGTACGCGCTCACGATCGTCGGCGTGCTCGCTTTACAGGGCGGCCCGATCGAATGGGTCGCGCAACATCGCGCCCATCACGCCCACACCGATAAAGCCGGCGACCCGCACGATTCGAACAAAGGTATGCCTTGGTCGCATTGGGAGTGGCTGTTCCGCACGAATGAGGATCGGGTCGCGCCGGAGGCACGGGCGCGGTGGGCCCCGGACCTAGCGAAGGACCCGGGCCACCGTTTTATCGAGAAATATAACGTCGTGTTCCAGTTCATCCTGGCCGCGATTCTCTTCGCCATCGGCGGCTGGCCGTTCGTGATCTGGGGCGTCTTCGCGCGGTTGGTCTTCACCTATCATTGCACGTGGCTCGTGAACAGCGCCTCGCACGAAGTCGGCTATCAGACGTTCCGGACCGGCGACCGGTCGACGAACAACTGGTGGGTCGCGGTTCTCACCTTCGGCGAAGGCTGGCACAATAACCATCACGCCTTCCCGTTCTCGGCGAAACACGGCATGCGCTGGTTCGAATTCGACCCGACCTACTGGACGATCAAACTCATGGCGTGGCTCAAGCTGGCAAAAAACGTGAAGATTCCGACGCGCGAAATGATGGAACGCCTGGTCGTGCGCAAATCGTCCGCCGGACCTCTGCGCAGTTAGAGCAGTCAGCCCGCTTTCCAGGGGTTCACGACAGGAACGCCGCTGCGGAGAAAATCTCGCGTGTTGCGCGTGACGACCGAGAGATCGTGATATAACGCCGTTGCGGCGATCATTGCGTCCATTACCGGCAGCTTACCGGTCGTGAGGCGAGCGTGCGCCTCCAACCGCCCCCAGCGGTCGGCGACCTCATTACTAACCGGTAGAATTCGACGCTCGAATCGCGGGGTGAGCTCGCAGACGAGCCAGCGTTCGAGGTCGTCCCGTTTCGCCGCGTCGGCAACGAGCTCGACACCTAAGCGCAATTCGCCGATCGTTATGCTACTCAGAAAGAGCATCTTTTCTGGAATAGTGCCGACCCATTTCGTTAACCCGCTGTCCGGCTTCGGCTTTCGCAATTCGGAAATCACGTTCGTATCCAAAAGATAGCCGTTCATAGGGGGACATCTCGGGCGCGATCTTTAGACCGGGTCGTCTCGAGCGTAACGTCACGATGCGGAGAGGAACTAAAAAAAACAACGAGCGATGCCTTCGGCTGGATTAGTGCATCGTACTCGCTGGCACGAAGGATGACGACGGCCTCTTTGCCGCGTCTCGATACGCGCTGGGGAACTCCGTTTAGCGCGTTATTGACGACCTCGCTGAAACGCGCTTTTGCGTCTTGTAATGTCCACGATGCCATGCCACCATTTTAACTGACTAGCACGACTAGTCAAGGGCCCGGCCCCCCCTCCCGATCCGCTCGGCGAGCTAGAGCCCTGGGCGGGACTCGAGGCGAGCGGCTTCGAGGCGGGCCCAGCCGAGCGCGATTTGCGTTTTGGCATCCCGTAACTCGTCGCGTTCGACGGCCTGCCACGCCTCGTCGAGCGACCAGATGCGCACTTCGAACTGCTCGTCATCTTCGGGCGCGGGGTCGCCCGGTTCCAGCCCGTCGGCGACGAAGAAGTGGATTCGCTCTTCGCAGAAGCCGGGCGTCGTATAGATGCTCCAGAGGAAGCGCAGCGAAGCGACGCGGTAGCCCGTCTCTTCGATCAGTTCACGTTTGGCCGTCTCCAAGGGCGGTTCGCCGCGCTCGATCATGCCGGCCGGCACTTCCCAAATGTCGTCGCCCACGGCATGCCGATGCTGCTTGACCAGAACGATCTCGCGCGGCGTCGGACGCGCGATGACGACCACCCCGCCGACGTGCTCGACGACTTCGACCTTGCGCGTACCGCCGCGGCGCGGTTTTTCGATCTCGTCGACGCGCAAGTTGACGACCCGTCCGCTGTAGATGCGTTCGGAAGCGAGCCGTTTCACTATGGGGCGCCTTCCGCGAGCAAGCTGCCTTTTTCTCGCCGTTCGACGGTCGCGTCGACCGCAAATGCTGCCAGTAGCGCGGCCGCGGTCACCGGCTTGCCCGCCATTGCATCGACGAGCTCGACCAGAGCATCCGCGAACGGCGCGTGACGTCCCTCGCGCTTGCGGTACGCATCGGCGAGCGCCCGATAGGCCCAGAGCGCCCCGAACTTCTTTCCCGCGGTAGGCGCGAAGACGTCCGTACCGCGCGATAATTCGTCGCTCGTGGCCCGGGCGTCGTAAAGCGTGTCGGCAGCGCTGACCAGGAAGACGCCGCTCGCGGTCCCGCCCGGCCCACCGCCGGTCGGAAGCCGGCGCAGGCGCTCGATCAGCGCCAGGGTCCGATCGTAGAAGCGGCGACGCGGTTCCCCGGGAGGTTCGTCCGCGGTGTCGCTGCAGCCGGCCACGATATCGCCGACGTCGTCGCCATACGCCGTCCGAATAGCGGCGAGTTGCTCCGAGCGGCCGTTTTCTTCGACCGTACGGTGAAGCAACGCCGCGATCGCTTCGCTTTCGGAGCCGCCGTTCTCCAGGACGATGGCACAGACGCCGAAGAGGTGCGCGACGTAGGGCACGCCGGCCGGCGTGCCGCGTCGGCCGCGGTGGACGGCCAGCGCTGCGGCGACGGCGCGTTCGAAGCGTTCTCCGAGCGATGGTGGCGACGGCGCAGGGGACACGGCGTTTCCTTTACGACGAGGCTTGGGAAAGCGACAGCATTTCGACCGCGAGCGCGACTTCGACGGCGACGATGGTCGCGCCGAGCGACCATTTCGCTTCCATGAGGACGAAGGCGATCGCGGCGACGATTGCCGCCAGGAACGCGCCGTCCCGCGCCGCGTGGATACGAGCGTGCGGCCCGCCGGCCAAAAAATTCCGGCGGAACGCGTAGACGGTAAGCATCGCGAGAACGCCCAGAACCGCAACGGCGAGCCCGTGGAAGCGCGCGATTGCGAACAAGAGAAATTGGCCCCCGACGAGGATCGCGAGCGCCATGACCGCGAGGAAGACGATTTCGAGAGTCCGGGAGGTCACGAGCGAGTCTCACTCGCGGCGGCCTCAAACCCCTGGTCGCCGAATGCCGCGGCATGGTAGCGATCCTTGGAACTCACTCGCCCAAACTCGCGCGGGTCCGCGAATTGCGAACGAAAGCCGGCCGGCGCGAGCACGCGCGTTACGCTGTCGAAGGCGCGACGATGCTCGCCGAAGCCCTGAGCGCCGGGCGCGTTCCCGAAGAGCTCTACGGCACCGAAGCCGCGCTCGCCGCACTGGAGCCGCGCGACCCGCGCTTGATGGGACGCGTCTACGCCATCCCGGAGAAAGCGATGGCGCGCCTATCCGACCTCGAAACGCCGCCGGGGTTGCTCGCGGTCTATCCCACCCGCTTCGAGCCGCTCGCGACGGTTTTGGCCGGCGGAGAGGCGGCAGTGGTGCTGGCGGGCGTCGCCGATCCGGGCAACGCGGGGACGCTGCTGCGTTCGGCGGAAATTTTCGGCATCGGGGCGGCGATCTTCACGGGCGACGCGGTCGAAGCATATAATCCCAAGGTCGTCCGGGCCACGATGGGTGCCATCTTCCGCGTGCGCCTCGTCACATGCGATGCAGCCGAACTCCCGGCAGTCGCGGAAACTTTCGATTACCGGCTGGTGGCGGCGGCACGCGACGGCGAGCCGCTGCCCGGATACCGTTTTCCCGAGCGGACGCTTCTGGCGATCGGAAACGAACGGCACGGCGTCTCTGGGGCGCTTCCGCGCGTCGATGCAGCGGTCACGATCCCGCACGCCGGCCCCGGTGAGAGCTTAAATGCGTCGGTGGCCGGCGGTATCATATTCTATGCCTTCGCGCAACAGTCGGCGCGCGAAAAAACGGTGCCGTAAAGCATTCGCTCCGGCGGTTCTGTCAAGTCTTGGCGGCCCAAATGCGCTATGCTATACTCCGCTCAAGTTCTAGGCGGCTTGACCGCGACGACATTGAGAAGGGTACACGCCAACTGATGCGCACACACGACCGCTTCTGGAAATTGTTCGCCAACACGGGATCCATTTACGCCTATTTAATGTACCGACAGGTCAATCAAGCTCCCGCCAACAGTTGATGCTCGGCCCCTAGAACGAGCGCTTAAAAAGATGTCTGCAACGCCCGGCCGAAACGGCCGGGCGTTGCTAGTTTCCTCACACGGAGCGCTCGCGTTATCTCACAACTTCACGACCAACTGGGCGCACTCGCCGAACGTCTGCACGTAGCTCTCGCAGCTGCGGGCGACGGCGCGGAGCTCGAAGCGATCCGGGTTCGCTTCCTGGGACGCAGCGGCGAACTGACGCTAGTCCGGCGGAGCATCGGCACCTTGCCGGCGGGCGAACGTCCCGAAGCCGGCAAGACCATCAACGCGGCGCTGAGCGACCTCGAAGCGGCCGTCGATGCGCGCGCTCGGGAGATGGGTCGCCGCGGCCTCGCAGCCGAACTCGCGATCGCAATCGACGTGACGTTTCCCGGCGTCGTACCCGTCACGGGTTCGCTGCACCCTATTCGGCGAGCGATGGAGGACGCGTGCGGATATTTCGAACGCCGCGGTTTTGCCGTCGTGCTCGGCAACGAGATCGAGACGGAATATTTTAATTTCGACGCCCTCAACATTCCGGCCGATCATCCCGCACGCGAAGGCCTCGATTCGTTTTATCTGCGGCCCGGCGTTCTCTTACGGACGCACACGTCGCCGATGCAAGTGCGCACGATGCGGGCGCATCCCGCGCCGCTCGCGATCGTCGTCCCCGGAAAAGTGTATCGCCGCGACGCGATCGACGCCCGCCACTCGCCCGACTTCCGGCAAATCGAAGGGCTGCTCGTCGCGCCGGGTATCCATCTCGGTCATCTCAAGGGGATGCTCACGGGCTTATTTCGCGAGCTTTTCGGCCCGCAGCAGGCCGTTCGTTTTCGCCCGTCGTTCTTTCCGTTCACCGAGCCGAGCGCCGAAGTCGACACGACATGTCCCGGCTGTTTGGGAGCCGGCTGTCCGACGTGCGGCGGGTCGGGCTGGATCGAAATCGGGGGTTCGGGCATGGTGCATCCCGATGTCTTGCGCGCAGCGGGGTACGATCCGCTGACGCTGACCGGTTGGGCGTTCGGCGTCGGCATCGAGCGCATCGCGATGGTGCGTCAGGCGATCGACGACATTCGCACGCTCTTCGAGAACGATGCGCGCGTGCTCGCGCAACTCGCATGAGGACGACATGAAAGTACCGATCGCGTGGCTGCGCGACTACCTCGATTTCGATCTCGCGACCGATGATATCGCCGCCCGCTTCGCCGCACTCGGCTTTCCCGTCGAGCGCATCGAACGGCGCCCGACGTTGAGCGGCGTGCGCATCGGCCGGCTGGCGAAGGTCGAGAAGCATCCCGATGCCGATCGGCTCGTCCTCTGCTCCGTCGATATCGCGGGCGAGCGTGCGCTCACGATCGCGACGGCGGCAACGAACGTGAAAGCCGGCGACGTCGTGCCGGTGGCGACGATCGGCGCCGAACTCGTCGGGCTCACGATCGGACCGCGCAAGATGCGCGGCATCGCATCCGAGGGCATGTTGTGTTCGGCGAGCGAGCTCGGCCTCGAAAGTGCGTGGTTCGAAGACGGCATCTTGCAGCTCGAAACGACGCTGCCGATCGGTGCCGATTTCATCGCGACCTTCGGTCTCGGCGACGACGTGCTCGACATCGAGATCACGGCCAATCGCGTGGACGCGATGTCGGTCGTCGGGCTCGCGCGGGAACTCGCGGCGTCGCTCGGACGTACGATCCGCGAACCCTCCCTCGAGATCGTTAGCTACCATAGTTCGCCTCCCGACGTACGCGTAACGATCGAAAGTGGGGATTGCAAGCGCTTCGTGGCGCAGCGCTTTTCGAAGGTGACCGTCCGCGCGGCGCCGTTTTGGATACGGGTACGGCTCGCGCTCGCGGGCCAACGGCCCATCGACAATCTGGTCGACATCTCGAACTTCGTAATGCTCGAAACGGCGCAGCCGCTGCACTTCTACGATTACGAGCGCGTCGCCGGGCGCCGGCTAATCGCGCGCGACGCGCGCGCGGGCGAACCGATCCGTACGCTCGACGAAGCGGATCGCGCGCTCGACGAACGCTTTCTCGTCATCGCGGACGAGCGCGAACCGCAGGGCATCGCGGGGCTCAAAGGCGGTGCGGGCAGCGAAATTCGGGCGGCGACGACCGAAATCGTCGTAGAGGCCGCGACGTTTTCGGGGCCTCGCGTGCGGCGCATGAGCGTCGCGCTCGGCTTACGCACCGAAGCGTCGAGCCGTCACGAAAAAGGCTTGGCGCTCGGTCTTTCCACGTGGGGTGCCGCGCGGGCGGCGCACCTGCTGCAAGCCGAAGGCGCGCTCGTGCACGCACCGTTCGCAACCGGCGCACCGGACGCGGTGGCGGCGCCGATTCGCGTCGAGCTAGCGCGCTTCAAAGCGTTGCTCGGCGTCGCGGTCAGCGAAGATGAGGCGCGCACGGCGCTGACGTCGCTCGGATTCGCAGTGACAGGCAGCGATGACGCCGCGCGCGATGACGTTCACGCGTGGCTCGATGTCGTCGCGCCGCCGTGGCGCGGCGACGTCCGCATCGCCGAAGACGTCGTCGAAGAAGTCGCGCGGATCGTCGGCTACGATCGCATCGTCGCCGAGATTCCGCCGGTCTTCGCTCAGCGGGTAACCAGCGACGCGTATCGCCGCGAAAGCCAGGTCGCGCACGCCCTCGCTGCGCTCGGGTATCGCGAAGCCGTAACGCTCTCGTTGCAGCCGGCCGCGGTCGCGCAGCGTTACGTCGCGGCCGGCATCGCGTTGCCCGGAGCCGTCGTCGAAATAACCAACCCGCTTTCCGAAGACCAGCGTTATTTGCGCTTCTCGCTCGTGCCGGCGTTACTCGCAATCGCGAGCCGGCGCGCGGGCGACGTGGCCGAGCGCATCTTCGAACTCGGTCACGTCTTCGCAGGTTCGCCCGAAGCGTCCGAAAGTGCCGACGCCGTCTGGCTCTACGCCGTGCCGAAACGCGACGAGCCGGCGTGGAGCGATGCGGGCTTTCTCACCTTCAAAGGCGAGTCGCTCGCGCTACTGCGCGCGCTGACCGGACGCGTCGCGGAAACGGTGACGGCGCAGCGTCCGGGCTGGCATCCCGGCAAGTGTGCGACGCTGCGGATCGACGGAAACGACATCGCGACGATCGGGGCCGTCGATCCCCGTCTGCTGCGCGCCTACGATATCGACGCGCGCGTGTACGCTGCAAGCCTGCGGTTCGCCGATTTGCCCGCGCAGCGCGTCGCGCGCTACCAGGCGCCGTCGCGGTTTCCGGCGGTCGCGCGCGATCTCGCGCTCGTCGTCGCACCGCAGGTTTCCGCCGGCAACATCGAGGACGCGATTCGCGGCGGCGAAGGCGCCGGAAATCGCGGGGGCGAGGCGATTGCAGACGTGCGCGTCTTCGACGAATACCGCGGACCGCAAGTCGGCGAGGATAAGAAGAGCATCGCTGTGCGCGTGACCTTACAGCGTGACGACGCGACACTCACCGACGCCGAAGCGGACGCGCACGTCGACGCAATGCTGGAACGGCTGCGCGAACGCTGCGGAGCGCAAATCCGCGGATGATGGGGCTTGCGTGGCCGGATATCGCGATCGGCTTCGTCGCGATCTTCGGCACGCTCAAAGGCTTCAAGCGCGGTTTCGTCAGCGAGTTGCGCGGTGCCGTCGCGCTCGCGTTCGGCATCGCGGCCGCATTTGCGTACGGCGGCATGTGGGACGCCTGGCTGCACGACCGCATGCATCTGGGAACCGGGATCGCACACGTCGCCGGCATGGTACTCTACGCGAGCCTCGCATATGCCGTCGTGTACGCGATCGGTTCGGCACTCGCCGTCGTTGCGAAGCTGCCGATCGTCGGAACGGTCAACGCACTGCTGGGCGCTTTGGTCGGCGCACTGAAGAGCGCTGTGTTTGCCTGGGCGGTCGTCTATGTGGCGCTGTTCTTTCCGCTGACCGCCGTGCTCCGCGACGACCTGCATCGGTCCCATTTCGTCGCCGCCTTGCAGCGACCCAATTTCGCGGTCGACGCACGCGTACGCGCGTCGCTGCCCGAGTTCGTGCGGCCATTCGCGCGCGCACTCTTCGATCGCCATCGGGTCTAAGCTTCCGGTTTTTAATCGAATCGGATGCCATGTCGCCATGTCGCCATGTCGCCATTGAACCAGAAGCTTTACGTCGCCGTCGGGCCAAGCCCGACGCCTCTTATCGAGCAATATTTGGCATCGCCGAAGCGAGTTTCGCGACGAACGGCGCACCCGTGAAGCGGACTGCGACACCGTCGACCGCGCCGCGCCGGCCGAATGCATCGAAGGAAATGCGGATGCGCTTGCCATCCCTGTCGATGCACGCGAGATCCCAACGCGCGTCGTACTGCGACGTCACCCGATAGCGATGCGGTCGTAAGGCGCCGATGACGCGGGCGATGCGAGCCAGCGCGGCCGGATCGGTGATAGTTGCGCGCAATGCGTCGGGCGACGCGTCGAGCTCTGTGAGCGTAAGTGCGGCGCGGGTCTCGATGCGGTCCGGAAGATGCACGACATCGACGCGTACCAGCCGCTCGCACAATCCGGCCAAAGCGGCGAACGCGTCGCCCCCGGCAGCACGCGCGACCGCAACATGCGAGCCGACGTTCGCACCTGCAGCGAAGCGCACGAGCGCTCCGGCGGCCATCCCGACGACGAACACGCGCACGAAGCTTTCCCGCCGCATCAGTAGAGGCTCGTCGGCGAAACGACGCGATACGTCGAGCCCGCATGATCGCTGCGGGTCGCTTCGCCGAGCGAGCGCGCCGCATGCGCCTCGGCACCGCGAATGACGCGCCGCTCCTCGGCCGTGTCGTACCGTAGCGACGGCGTCGCCGCCAGCCGCGCGCGCACGCGCGGATTTTCGTCGGCGTGCACGAGCTCGTGACCGAGGCCGAGCGCGGGCGATTGCCGCCCGCCGCGGGACGTTCGTAAGGCACTGTACGGATCCCAATCGACCGTATCGAAGCTCGGATCGAAGTGGTCGTCGTTGCGGGCGTTGGCGCGGATCACGTACGCGGTCGCACCGCCCTCGAGATCGTCGAGCGTGTGGCGCATGATGCTATCGCCGCGCAGGTACGCCTCGGCACGCCGAAAGGCCGTATCGAGCGAACGTTGGACGGCGAGCGAACCGTGATGCACGTATGGATCGGGCGGCGCGAGGGTAACGGTCGACATGAAACACCTCCGCCGCTCTCTCGCGACGGAGCGTTGCCGCCGCTAGGGTATCAATGGCTTGCGACGAGCGCGCCGTCGAGTACGGCGCGGGCCGCGCTCGTCCCGGCACCGGCTTCGACCGGATGCCCGCCGCGCCGCAGCACCGTTTGCAATGCACCCAATCCGCGCAGCACGTCGTCGTGCGAGAGATCGCCCATCGTGCCCATGCGCAAAATCTTGCCTGTGAGGTCGCCTTGCCCGCCGCCGAACACGACGTCGTGCCGCTCGAGCAATTCGCTGCGGATTGCCGCCGCCTCCATTGCGCTCGGGACGTGCAGCGCGACGACCGTGACCGAATGCGCGCCCGGCTGCGAAAAGACCTCAAGGCCGGCAGCTTTTGCAAACGCGTGAATCGCGCGGCGATACCGTTCGTGGCGCGCATAGACGCTGGCCGCACCGGCCGCGTGATAGCGCGCGAGCGCGGCGTCGAGCGCGTACAGAATGGAAATCGGCGGCGTCCACGGCGTCTGTCCGAGCGCCCCGAATTCGCGCGCCTTCTGCAAATCGAAGTAAAAGCGCGGGCTCGTCGCCTGCGCCATCCGCTCCCACGCGCGCGGGCTTACCGCGACCATCGCGAGCCCCGGCGGGACCGCCAGCGCCTTTTGCGAGGCGGCCACGACGACATCGAAGCCCCACGCATCCATCGCAAATTCCGACGCGCCGAGACCGCTGACGGAATCGACGATGACCGTCGCCGGATGGTCGCCGATCGCGGCGGCGAGCGCGGCCATGTCGTTCTGCACGCCCGTCGAGGTCTCGTTATGCGTGAGCATGATGCCCGCGATGTCATGCGCGGTATCCGCTCGCACACGCGCGGCCAGCACCGCGGCATCGGTCGCGCAGCCGGGCGGCACGTCGAGCGACTCGACCTCAAGGCCGTACAACTGCGCGATCGTCGCGAGCCGCTTCCCGAATAAGCCGACCGGACACGCGAGCACCTTTTGACCGGGCGAGAACGAGTTCGCAACGGCGGCTTCCAGGCCGCCCGTCCCGGAACTGCCGACGACGACGACGTCGCTCGCGGTGCCAAAGACCGGTCGTAGGCCGGCGGCGATGCGCTCCATGAGCCGCGCGAACGCCGGGCCACGGTGATCGATCAGCGGCTGCGCCAGCGCCGCCAGCACGGCGGGCGCGCAGGCAACGGGCCCGGGAATGAAGAGCAGCTGCTTTGCCATATCGGCGACATCGTAGCACACGCGGCGCACCCCAATTCCGGCCAGACCGGCTGGAGCGCGGTGAAGGCAGAGCCGTCGTCGTACACTGTCTGCATGCACCCCGGCGAACGCATCCGACTCACCGCCATCACCTCGGGCGGCGGTTGAGCGAGCAAAGTCGGCTCGGCCGACCTCGCGCACGTGCTGCGCGATTTGCCGCATTCGAACGATCCGCGCGTGCTGGTCGGTTTTCGGACGAACGACGACGCGGGCGTCTATAAAATTTCGGACGAGCTCGCGCTCGTGCAGACCGTCGATTTCTTCACGCCGATCGTCGACGACCCGTACGAGTTCGGCCGCATCGCCGCCACCAACGCCCTCTCCGATATCTACGCGATGGGCGGCACGCCGATCACCGCGCTCAACATCGCGGCCTATCCGCTCGAACTGCTCGGACCCGAACCGCTCGGGCGCATCCTCGCGGGCGGTGCCGAGGTCGCGCGGGCGGCCGGGGTCGCGATCCTGGGCGGCCATACCGTCAAAGACGACGAGCCGAAATACGGCATGGCCGTGACCGGGACGATCCATCCCGGGCGCATCGTCACCAACGCCGGCGCGCGACCCGGCGACGCCCTGCTGCTCACGAAGCCGCTCGGCACCGGCATTCTCGGTTCGGCGCTCAAAAAAGATGCAATCGACGCCGCGCAGATGGCCGAATGCGTACGTTGGATGACGACCCTCAACGCGGGTGCCGCGCAAGCGATGCTCGCGGCCAACGCGCACGCCGCGACCGACGTCACGGGGTTCGGTCTCCTAGGCCACGGTTACGAAATGGCGCGTGCGAGCGGCGTGCGCTTGCGCATTGCCGCGGCGCAGGTGCCGGTCTACGCGCTCGCGCGCGCGATGGTCGAGCGCGGCATCGTTCCCGGCGGAACGCGCGACAACGCGCACGAGCATGCGGCCTTCGCGAGGTTCGCGGGCGCTGTGCCGGCCGACATCCGTGCGGTCTTCAGCGACGCGCAGACCAGCGGCGGCCTTCTGATCGCCGTGGGCCAGGACGATTTGGAACTCTTGTGTGCGCGCTTACGCGCAGCGGGCGCGCTGGCCGCAGTTATCGGTTCGGTCGAAGCGGGACACGGCATCATCGTCGAAGCGTAAACGCGCGAGATCGCTGCCCGGAAAGCGGAGTTCGAATGCGACCCGCATCCAAACCGGTGCTAAAGAAAGCCCCTCGTTTCGGACCATCCGCAACGAGAGGCTTCTGCGATCGTTTGTTAGCCGAAACGCTTTCTAGCGCGTCGGATGTACCATATTGAGCGGAAGCTTGAGCGCGTTCGGGTGGGGGAAGCGGACGTTGCGGCCGGTGAAACGGCTCATCGTTGCTAACGCCGCTGCTTCCATTCGACTTCGGCGGGGCAATGCGTCAAACCGGAGGTTTTTTCGTGGTCGCCTAATGCAAAAGCCCTCGCTCCAGAGCGGAACGAGGGCCCCCAACAATCATCGATCGGACGACGAAGCGATTGCTAGCGAATCGGATGCACCATATTGATCGGAAGCTTGACCGCACTCGCCTGCGGGAAGCGAACGTTGCGGCCCGTGAAACGACCCGCTGCGGCGAAGCGCGCTGCCGCGCTCATCTTCTCGGCCTTGAGGCCGAGCGTTCGAGGGCCGGTCGCGAGCGGTAGCCGGGGCTGGGTCGAGGCGAACGGCGTCGCGACGATGCGATAGCCGAACGATAGCGTCGAACGGCCGCTTTGCGATTCCCGAACCACGAAGCCGCTCGGGGTGCGCTGCGCGACGTACAGTCCGCGATTATCGCCCTCGGGGGTAAGGAATACGACGTAGTCGTTACCGCGATCGATGACGCTGGCGAAGGCGGCGTCGAAGCGAACGGCACCGTTGCCGTTGACGAGTTGCCCGCGGCCGACATCTTCTTGCGTCGGGCGCGTAACGTGCGCGGCATAGGTGTTATACTGCGCGCCCGTCGCGCTCCGCGTGACGTTGATCATCGCACCGGATCCCGTCGTCAGCGTTCCGGTGATCGTCAGGTTTCCCATGGGGTCGAGGGTTCCGCCGAAGGCGGTATTGGAATCTCTGGCGTCCCATAAATTTTGTCCGGCGGCCGTGAACGAATAGCCGTTGGGCGTGTTCAACAACGACAGCGCCGAGTTGCCGTTCCCGGCATCGGTCACGCCGATGATCGCCGCTCCGCTACCGCCGATCGACTGCGCGGCGATGCCGTTGCCGCCACCGAAGGCTAACGCCAGAATTCCGTTCGCCAGCGGGCCCGTCGTGCCCGAACTCGTCGGGTTGCCACCGACGCCCGCTATGGCATAGCTGTTCGGGCTCCTCGTCTGCCCGAAAACGCCGAAGTTTTGGCCCCCACTTCCGCTACCGCGGGTGACCATGTCGAAGCCGGAGACGCCGGCGAGCACCGCTCCGGGTGGCGGCGAAGCGCTAGTGATCCCGACGACGCCGGAACCCCCACCGAGCGAAGCGCCCTCGACGCCCGTGCCGTTGAGCCCCACGGCCAGGACGCCCGGACTGGATCCGTTCGAATCGGTGTTGCCACCGAAGACGCCAGGTTGACTTTGCCCGAGTCCAACTACGCCCGTCCCGTTTGCCATACCGAAGCCGAAGAGGCCGACGCCTTGATTCTGTCCGCCGCTCGAGGCCGGTCCGGCATAAACGCCCGCCGTTCCGAAAGGAAAACCGAGCGTAAATTGCGTCGTGCCACCGTCTTGGCCGTAGATGCCGCCCGCGGTGTTGGACGTGTTCTGATTGATCACGATCAAGAGCGGGTTCGGCTGGTTGCCGCCGCTCGTCGTCGCCGCCGCGTTCGGCCGCAGCAACGGCGGCCCGCCACGAATGGTATTGGCCGCGGAAGACGCGACGGCGCCGCTAGCGAGCAGCACCGCAGCAGCGGTACCGGCAAGCGACGCGCGCTTGACTGACGATGTCCGTAAAAGCAAAGGACGACCTTTCATGAACGACGAGGCACCCGTAGTGAAAAGCCTGACTTCGTGAACTCTGCGCGTGGTCCCGTCGCGCCGATTGCCAAGATTGCGCAAGCTTCAAGCGCATCGTTATCGGCACATGGAGACGTAACGCAATTCGTGCGAGCGTTATAAAAGTAGGGCCCCCCGTTCCGCACGAACGAGGGGCCTGCAAACGTCGGTCAGACGTAACGATTTCTAGCGGGTTGGATGTAGCAGGTTGATCGGGAGTTTGATGGCAGGCGCTTGCGGGAAGCGAGCGTTACGCGACGTGAAACGCCCCGCTGCGGCGAACTTCGCCGCCGCGTTTTCCGACTGCGCTCGGGCTGCCAACTCGCGTACTCCGGTCGTGCGGGCCAGACGACGCTCGGTCGACGCGTACGGCGTCGCGACGATTCGGTAGCTGAACGCTAGCGTCGAACGGCCGCTTTGCGACTCGCGAACCACGAAGCCGCTCGGCGTGCGCTGCGCGACGTACAATCCGCGGTTATCGCCCTCGGGGGTGAGGAACACGGCATAGTCGCTGCCACGATCGATAACGCTCGCGAACTCGGCGTCGAAGCGCACGGTGCCGTTGCCGTTAACGAGCTGGGACGACCGACGTCTTCTTGCGTCGGGCGCGTAACGTGGGCCGAATACGCGTCGTACTGTGCGCCCGTCGAACTTCTCGCGACGTTGATAACGGTGCCTTGTCCCGTCCTCAGCGCGCCGCTGATCGTCAGGTTACCCAAACTGTCGAGCGATCCGAAACCTTTATTGCCACTGCCTCGAAAGAAAAAACTGTCGTCGGCGGCCGTGAACGTATTGCCACTGCCGGCGGTATTGGCTACCGAGAGTGCGGCCGCGTTTGCGGAATCGGTGACGCCCACTATGGCGGTTCCGGTGCCGCCGCTGCCGCCGACGGATAGTGCTGCGATGGCGTAGCCTCCGCCGAAGGCCAACGCGGCCACTCCGACGGTGGATCCGCTTGGGGCAGTCGTCGCGTTTATCTTGGTCGAAGACGTGGAGAAAATTGGGAGGCCGGCTAAGGCAAGAATGGCGGCGCCGCTCGAATTAGCGCTAAATCCGAAGACGCCGGATGAGGCTGTCTGACCCCGATTCATATCGAAGCCGGATACACCGGCTGTCGCCAAAAAGCTGCTCGGAGGCGGGGAGGCACTGGTCAATCCCACAACGCCGGAGCCGGCGCCTAGAGAAGCTCCCTCCAAGCCCGTGCCGTTGAGCCCCACGGCCAGCACGCCCGGGCTCGACCCATTCGGATCGTTGTTTCCGCCAAAAACGCCGGGTTGACTCTGTCCGAGGCCGACGACGCCCGTCCCGTTCGCCATGCCGTAGCCGAACAGACCGACGCCTTGATTTTGACCGGAACTCGCGGCCGGTCCCGAGTAGACCCCTCGGTTCCGAGCGGAAACCCGAGCGTAAATTGCGACGTGCCGCCGTCTTGACCGTACACGCCGCCGGCGGTACTAGACGTGTTCTGATTGATCGCAATCAAAAGGTGGTTGGGCTGATTGGCCGCGCTGGCCGTCGCTGCCGCATTGGGATGCAGCAACGGGGGCCGCCATGAACGTTCGCTGCGGACGACGCGACGGCGACGCTCGCGACGAGCCCGGCAGTAACAGTGCCGAGAAGCGACGCGCGCTTAACGGACGATAGCGATCAAAAGCCGACCCTTTCGTGAAATCGAGCTGCAATTGTGTGCGCCGACGCTTCGCGCAGTGGCGCTCGCCCCCGGCTCGTCATTTGTAAAGAACGCGTAAGATTCGCGCATAAAGAAAAGGCCCCGGTTCCAGAACGGAACGAGGGCCCTTCCACCGTAGTTCGTGAAAACGAAACGATCGCTACCGCGTCGGATGCACCACGTAGAGGGGCATCTTGCCGGCGTGCGCCTGCGGGAAGCGAGCGTTACGCGACGTGAAGCGAGCCGCTGCGGCGAACTTCGCGGCCGCGTTCACCGACTGCGTACGGGTCGACAAGTCGCGTAGTCCCGTCGCTCGGGGGAGACGACGCTCGGTCGACGCGAACGGCGTCGCGACGATGCGATAGCTGAACGCCAACGTCGAGCGGCCGCTTTGCGATTCGCGGACGACGAAGCCGGTCGGCGTGCGCTGGGCAACGTAGAGCCCGCGGTTATCGCCCTCGGGCGTTAGGAACACGGCATAGTCGCTGCCGCGGTCGATCACGTTAGCGAAATCGGCATCGAAGCGAACCGAGCCGTTGCCGTTGACCAGCTGCGAGCGGCCGACATCTTCTTGCGTCGGGCGGGTAACGTGCGCGGAATACGTCTCGTACTGCGTTCCGCTCGCGCCCCGCGCGACGTTGACCACCGTGCCAGAGCCCGTCGTCAACCGACCGCTGATGGTGAGATTACCGCTCGTATCGAGTCTTCCAAAACCGTTGCCGGCGGTGGTGCCGCCCCCGCCGTTGCCGGCACTAGCCTGGAACAAAAAGCCCGGACCGTCGGCCGAGAAGTTTTCCATAAGCGTGCTGCTATTGGATAACGACAGCGCGAAGGCGTTCGGAGAATCCGTCGTGCCCAGGATCGCGGTTCCGCCTACGGAGCCGCCGCCGCCACCCTGACCGACCGACTGCGCCACGAGGCCGTCACCGCCGCCGAAGGCCAGTGCCAGGACGCCGTTGGCCCTCGGACCCGTCATGCCGGACATCGACGGGGTGCCACCGAGTCCCACACTCCCGAAGCTGTTGGTGCTCATCGTACGCCCGAACACGCCGAAGTTTTGACCCGCGTTACCGCTGCCGCCTCCGGACATGTCGAACCCAGAAACGCCTGCCACAACCACATTGGGCGGCGGTGAGGCGCTGGTCATGCCGGCGACGCCGTTACCACCGCCCTGCGATGTAGCGTCGACACCGTCGCCGTTAACGCTAACGGCCGAAAGGCCGGGAGTCGAGCCGGTCGAAGCGGTGTTTCCTGCGAAAACGCCGGGCTGAGTCTGCCCGAGCCCGACCACGCCGGTTCCGTTTTGATTACCGAATCCAAAGAGGCCGACGCCTTGGTTCCCCGCACCGCCCGAATACACGCCCGCCGTGCCGAACGGAAAACCGAGAGTAAACTGCGTCGTGCCGCCGTCTTGGCCGTAGATACCGCCGGCGGTGTTCGACGTGTTCTGATTGATCACGATTAGGAGGGGGTTGGGCTGATTGCCGGCACTCGCCGTAGCCGTAGCATTGGGCCTCAACCCGAAGCTGGGATGCGCGGAATTTGCCGCTGACGACGCGACGGCGGCGCTTGCGAGGAGCGCCGCCGCAGCGGCACCCACCAGCGGCGCACGCTTGACGGACGAAGAAGATAAGCGCAAAGCAGGGCCTTTCATATATTTCGAGCCGCAATTGGTAGTCTCTGCGCGTTTCGCAAGTGCCTGGCTGACTCCGCCTCCCTACTGCAAATTCGTTTACGGGTCGGGTTTGGGGCGTTCCGGCGGCCTCGGTGCGAGCGCCATGACAGCGACGCCCACGACGATGATCGCGGCGCCGAGGACTAAACGCCACGAAAATGCTTCGTGCAAGAAACCGATCCCGATGACCAGAGAGACGATGGGATTGACGTACGAGTACGTCGATGCGAGCGTCGTTTGGACGTTGTTGAGCAACCATAGAAAAGCACTGAAGCCGACGATGCTGCCGAAGACAACGAGATAGAGGAGCGCGCCCAGCGACGACGCCGTGAACGACGCGGCCGCCAAATGCTCGCCGCCGACGAGCGCCATCACGACGAGCACGGCGGCGGCGAAGAGCATTTGCAAGGCGCTCATCTGAACGACGTCGCTCGCACGCGCACGACGTTGCAAGATCGAGCCCAGCGCCCACGCGATCGTCGAGAACACGCCGAGCAGCGTCGGCCACAGCGGCAGATGCTGGCCGCCACTCGGCGAGTAAAGAAAGACCATTCCGCCGAGGCCGATCGCGATGCCGCCGATCGCCAGCCACGACAGCCGTTCGCGATGAAACGCAAACGCAAAAAGCGCCACGAACAGCGGCGCGAGCGCGAAGAACACCGCGCCGATGCCGCTCGGGATCGACTGCAGTGCGTATGCGAAGACGCCGTTGCCCAGAACGAGCAAGACGATTCCCGTCAGCGCCGCCGACCCGCATTCGCGCCCCGTCGGTAACGCGGTGCCGCGCGCGCGCGACCACGCCCACAGCATGCTGCCGGCGACTGCGAAGCGGAAGCCCGCAAGCCACCACGGCGGCATCGTTGCGACCGCGATCTTGATCGCGGGCGCGGTCGAACCCCACAATATATAGACCGCCGCGAGCGCAAGCAAGATCGGAAGCGGCCGCGGCCGGGCACGCGCCGCTGCGACCCGCGCAGGCATCACCGGCCGAGCCGCGCTTATCGAATCGCTCAGCGTTTGCGCGTTTGAACGGCGCTGCGGCGCACGATGGCGCGCTTACGTTCGTTCAGCGGCGCGGGCGTCGACGGCGGCCGCTTCGAGCGGCGCATCGGCACGACCACGCCGTCCGTGCGATCGGACTCGTTGCCGAGCATCACGGGCGTGATGATCCGCTTTCCGAAAGCCTGTTCGAAGACTTCGGAGATCTCTTCGACCGGCACGAAGCTCATCGTGTCGCGCACTTCTTTAGGCACGTCGTCGAGATCCATCTCGTTGCGCTTCGGCAACACGATCTTGTTGATGCCCGCGCGTTTGGCGCCGAGCACTTTTTCCTTGAGCCCGCCGATCGGCAGCACTTGCCCCGTTAACGTGATCTCGCCCGTCATCGCCAAATTCGAATCGACTTTCGTGCCCGTGAGCAGCGAGGCGATCGAAGTCGCGAGCGCGATCCCGGCCGACGGTCCGTCCTTGGGCGTCGCACCGGCGGGCACGTGGATGTGCACGTCGTGCTTGCTGAAGTAATCGTCTTGCAATCCGAGTTCGCCGCTGCGCGAGCGCAGGAAAGAGACCGCGGCCTGAGCCGACTCCTTCATCACGTCCCCGAGTTGGCCCGTGAGCACGAGCTTGCCGCTGCCCGGCATCGTCGTCGTTTCGATGAACATGATGTCCCCGCCGACCGGCGTCCAGGCGAGGCCCGTGGTTACGCCGATCGAAGCCGTACGCTTCTTGACCTCGTTGTAGTAGCGCGGTCGCTGTAGATAGTCGGCGACGTTATCGGGTTTGACGCGGCCCTTATAGCGCGGTTCTTCCGCGATCCGGCGCGCGATCTTGCGGAAGATCGTCCCGACCTCGCGTTCGAGGTTACGCACACCCGCTTCGCGGGTGTAATCGTTGATGACCGTCTTGAGGGCGGCGTCGTTGATCTGCACTTGCGAATCGCGCAAGCCGTTGGCTTCCCGCTGTTTCTTGATGAGGTATCGCTTGGCGATCTGCAGCTTTTCAAATTCGGTGTAGCCCGAGAGTTGGATGATCTCCATGCGGTCGCGCAGCGGGCCGCTGATCGTCGAGAGATCGTTTGCCGTGCAGACGAAGAGCACTTGCGAGAGATCGAAGGGCAAATCGAGGTAATGGTCGCGGAACGAATTGTTCTGCGACGGGTCGAGCACTTCGAGCAGCGCCGATTGTGGATCGCCGCGGTAGTCGCCGCCGACCTTATCGATCTCATCGATCATCATGACCGGATTGCGCGTTCCGGCGTCGCGCAGCGCGCGCACGATCGTGCCCGGCATCGCGCCGATGTACGTCCGGCGGTGGCCGCGGATCTCCGCTTCGTCGCGCACGCCGCCGACCGAGATACGCACGAACTTGCGCCCCATCGCGCGCGCGATCGATTGACCAAGCGACGTCTTGCCGACACCCGGCGGCCCGACGAAACACAGGATCGGGCCGGTCAGTTTTTTCTTGAGCTTCCCGACCGCCAGATACTCGACGATACGGTCCTTTACTTTTTCGAGATCATAGTGATCTTCATCGAGCACTTCGCGCGCCTTCGCGATATCGATCGCATCCGACGTCTCCTTCGACCAGGGCAGCTGCACGATCCAATCGAGATACGTGCGAATCACCGAATATTCGGGACTCGCCTGGGGGACTTTCGCGAGCCGGTCGAGCTCCCGATCGGCGGCCTTTTTCGCATCTTCGGGCAGGCCCGCTTCTTCGATTTTAGCGCGCAGCTCGTTCGTCTCGGCCTGCTGCGGATCCGTTTCGCCCAGTTCTTCCTGAATCGCACGCAACTGCTGACGCAAGTAGAATTCGCGCTGGTTTTTTTCCATCTCGCGCTGGATATCGGACTGGATCTTGTGCCCGAGCTCGACGACTTCGAGTTCTTTGGTCAGCAATACCGTAAGCGCGCGCATCCGTTTTTCGGTGTTACGTTCTTCGAGCAGCCCCTGACGGTCGGCCGTATCGAGCCGCATCGAACTCGCGACGAAGTACGTCAGCAAGTTGGGATCCGTGATGTTGTTGACTTCCATCTCCATCTCGCGTGGAGCTTGCGGCAGATAACCGATGAGCTTCGAGAACAGCGACGCGAGGTTACGATGCATCGCGACCAGTTCGCCCGACTCTTTGGTGATGTCGGGCAGCTCGCTGTAGGAGCCCGCCAGATACGGCGTCACCTGCGAGAACGCGTCGATCTTCACGACGCTGTTGCCGCCGACGATACAACGGATCGTCCCGTCGGGAACTTTGATCATGCGCTGGATCGTGCCGATCGTGCCGACGCGGCGCACGTCGTCGGGACCGGGATCTTCCGTATCTTTGTCTTTGAGCGCCACGAGACCGATTTGACGGCCGTCGCGCAGCGCTTCTTCAACGAGCGCGATACCCGGCTTCTTCACGACCGCGAGCGGAATGACGGTATTCGGAAAGAGCACCGCGTCTTGCAAGGGCAGGATACCGAGGATGTCGGTTTTCTTGGCGGTAGCCATCAGGCGGGAATCCTTTTTACGATCATTCGGATTTCGGTGCGGCGCGTCGGCAGCAGCGCTTCTTCGGAGACGGGCAGGCGGATCGTGAGGATGCCGTCGCGATACGAGGCGGACGCCTCTTCGTAGGCGACCGCGACCGGCAGGTGCAGTTTTTTTACGAAGTCGCCGTACTCGATCTCTTTCATCAAAACGGAGCCGCGGGCGGCGCGTTCGCGATCGTAGCGGCGGCCGACGATGTACAGCCGGCGCTCTTCGACCATAACGCGCAACTCGGTCGGCTCGGCACCGGCGATCTCTACGTTGACCGAAAGCGAGCTGCCGTCAGAGCTGAGATAGACGTCGGCGTTGGGCTCGAAGCCACCCGGCTTCGCCTTGCGAGCGAGACCGGCGAAAAGCGCTTCGAACTCGGCGAAAAACTCATCGTTCATACTAGCATTCTCACGTTAGCACTCTGCGAGACACTCTGCTAAGGCCAGAAGTTCCGCTCCTGCGCGCCCGATACATCGCTTTCCGCCTCAACGCGAAGAAGCCCGACGTCGCGTACGCCGGGCCCCTGCTATTTCTCCGTTAACGCTACCGGGAGCGGGCGGGGTCGAGCTTCGCGGGAGCTTTACCGTCGATTTCGGCCTGCGAGACGCGGCTCGTCTGGCGGAGCGACTCATCGAGCAGCGTTTCGTGCGAGCTTGCAACCGAGGGTTTGGGCATCGGCAGGTCGGGCTCGTTGCCGCCGGGCTGCGCCTTCTTGAATTCGAAGTTCCAGAGCCCCTGGGCCTGAACCATATCGAAGCCCGGAGAACTCTTGGCGCCGTCGGTCGATTCGTCGAAGTAGGCGTGCGTGAAGCGCTCGTCCGGCGGAACGTTCGAGGACGGGAAATTCTGCTCGATCGCGGCGAGTGCCGATTCGAACATCTTTTGATGCGCGACTTCGCGTGTCATGAGGAACGTGAGCGCATCTTTGGCACCGGCATCGGGGCACAGCTTGATCAGACGATCGTAGACCACTTTGGCACGCGCTTCGGCGCCGATATTCGAACGCAGATCGCTGAGGGGATGGCCGATCGTATCGATATACGCGGACGTCCACGGGGCGCCCATGGAATCCGTCAGGCGCAAGCCGCCGCCGGCGAGCAGCGGCTGCGCGGAATTCCACGCAAGCTGCTTGTATTCGTCGTGTTTGCCATCGAGCAAATCGCCGAGATACGAGCCCTCGGTCTCATCGATCATCGCGCTGTGCGTGCCTTTGAGCAAACCGGTCAACAGTTGGCCGACCATCTCTAGGTGGGAAAGCTCTTCGGTGGCGATGTCGAGCAGCAGATCGCGCCGCGCGACGTCGCTTTCTGACCAGCCTTGGGTGAAATACCGCATGGCCGCGGCTAGCTCGCCGTTGGGGCCACCGAACTGCTCGAGGCACATCTTGGCGAAAGCCGGATTGGGCCCATCGACATGCACGGTATATTGGAGCTTTTTGTTGTGAATAAACATTGAGAACGCTTCCTATAACGACAAGTGCCAGGATGTTATAGCCGCGATAACAACGCAAAAACACGCTAACTCGGCGTACGCTCGAACTTCGAAGGACGATCGCGATGCATTCTGCCAGGCTCGTCGCCGCTCTCGCGTTGCTCGTCCCGCTGGCGTCGCCCGCGCCGGCGCGGTCGGACGACGCGGGCTATCGTAAACCGTCGCCCGCGATCGAGGCGGTGCTCGGCGCGCCTGCCTTCCCCGTACCGTTCATTTCGTCCGCTCGTGACCTCGTGTTGCTCGCGACGCCGCTGCGCTTGCCGCCTATCGCCGACCTCGCCCGACCGATGCTGCGGCTGGCGGGTCTGCGGATAGATCCGGCGACCGACGGCATCCACCACGCTCCGGCGTACGTGTCGTTCGAAATCTTACATATTGCGACGGCCGAGCGCACTCGAATCGCGTTGCCGGCGACGATCCGGGCGAGCGCACCGGTATGGAGCGCCGACGGCACGCGTTTCGCGTTTACCAATGCGACCGCGAGCGGCACGGAACTGTGGATTGGTTCCGCCGCCGCCGCGACGGCGCAACGCTTCGAAGGCGTCCGGCTCAACGCGCTCTTCGGCGACGCGGTGAGCTGGATGCCCGACGGACGCCACGTGCTGGTCCACGCGAGCGCACCCGGACCCAACACCGCCGCTGCGTTGGAGGACGCGCCGCGCGTCCCGGCCGTTCAAGAAACGCTCGGCGAACGGGCGCCCGCGGTGACCTACGAAGATCTTCTGCGCGACCAGCGCGATGCCGCGACGTTCGCCTATTACGCGGACGGCCGATACGCAACGATCGACACCAGCACGCACGAAGTACGGTGGTTAACGAAAGCCGGTATTTACGCGCGCGCGACGGCGTCACCGGACGGACGTTTCGTTGCGTTCACACGCGTTCATCCACCATTTTCGTATCAAGTCCCGTGGCGTGCCTTCCCGCACCAAACGACGATCGTGGAGGTCGCGTCGCAAGCGACGCGCATGCTCGCCGACGTGCCGTTGCAAGAACGCGCCGGCTTCGACGACGTCCCGGCCGGTCCGCGCGATGCCGCGTGGCGGCCAACGGCGCCCGCGACGCTCGTGTACACGCAGGCCGTCGACGGCACGCGCGGCGACGGAATCGAAGCGCTCGATGTTCCCCGCGACGCGTCGCCGCGCCGGTTAGCGACGGTTGCGGGGCGGGTGCGCGGCATCGATTATATCGCGAATTCGGCACGTGCCTTCGTGCGAGCGTACGATCGGGAACGGCGCGTCACGCAGACCTCCGAAATCGATCTCGATGCGGCCACGGCTGCGCCGGCGACGACGCTCTTCGCCTTACGCGACGGCGATCTATACGACGATCCAGGCAAGCCGCTGACGCTGCCCAGAGCGAGCGGCGAGCCCGTCGTCATGCGTGACGGCGACGCTATTTTCTACAGCGGCGCGGGCTACGGCACGACCGGCCGCCGGCCGTTCGTCGATCGCGTCGATCTGGCGACGCATCAGAAGAAGCGCATCTTCGAATCGGGACTCGACCCGCTCGAAACCGTCATCGCTGCGCTCGATACGCGCGGCGATGCGTTCCTGGTCGAACGCCAATCGCCGACCGCCGTACCCGATCTTTTCGTGCGGCGGCTGGATCGAAACGACGTCCGTCAGCTCACGCACTACGTGGATCCGGCGCCGGCGCTGCGCACGGTCGGCCATCGCATCGTCACTTATAAACGCTCCGACGGCGTCGACTGCTCCTTCGTGCTCTACACGCCGCCGGGCGCGCACCTAGGCGCGCGCTTGCCGACGCTCCTGTGGGCCTATCCCTACGAATTCGGCGATACCTCGCTCGCCAGCCAAAATAGAAACTTCGGGCAAACCTTCGACACCGTCACGGGCGCGGCACCGATGCTTGCGGCGCTTGCCGGCTACGCGGTGCTCGATAACGTTTCCATGCCGATCGTCGGCGATCCCAAGACGGTCAACGACACCTTCGTCAAACAACTCGTCATGGACGCGCGCGCGGCGGTCGACAAGGCCGTCGAGATCGGCGCGAGCGATCGCGACCGCATCGCGGTCGGCGGCCATAGTTACGGCGCCTTCATGACGGCCAATCTGCTCGCGCACACCAAGCTCTTTCGCGCGGGGATCGCGCGCAGCGGTGCGTACAATCGTTCGCTGACGCCGTTCGGTTTTCAAAATGAGCGGCGCACGTACTGGGAGGCGCAGACGCTCTACACCGAACTCTCACCGTTTTCATATGCTGACCGCATTGCCGAACCACTGCTGCTCGTGCACGGCGAACTCGACGACAACACGGGCACGTTTCCTGTGCAATCCGAGCGTTTCTACGCGGCGCTACGCGGTAACGGCGGCATCGCACGACTCGTTATGTTGCCGTACGAAGCGCACGGCTACGTCGGGCGAGAGTCGGTCGAAACGACGATCGCGGAGATGATCGACTGGCTCGATCGTTACGTGCGCGCCGCGCCGCGCCGCGCCGACGTCGAGCGGCATTAACCGGGTAAAGGGACCGATATGGTCAACATTTATGCTCGCACGTTCGGCATCGGCGCGGCCGCCGGTTTTCGCTCGTTGACGGCACCCGCCGCAACGCTCGGCGCGGCCGATAGTCATTGGACGGGCGCTGCCCGGCTGGCCGCGGCGGGCGAGTTGCTCGTCGACAAGCTGCCTATCGCGCCGCCGCGCTTGATGCCCGCCGCCCTTGGGATGCGCGTGCTTTCGGGTGCGCTGTGCGGTCATGCCCTCGCCAAGCGCGCCGAGGCTTCGCAGGCGCTCGGCGTCGTCACCGGGGGCCTGGGAGCGCTCGCCGCTTCGTATGGCGGCTATTACGCTCGGCAGTACGTCACGGTTCACAAAGGAGCTCCGGACTGGGCGATCGCGCTCGTTGAAGACGCGCTTGCCATCGGCCTCGCCCGCGCTGCCAACGCCGCGTAGCGTTACGGGGCTGCGGACTGCGCCGCGGGCGCGTCGGGAGCCGTTCGCGCTTGCAGGGCAAACAAGCCCGCGACGACGCCGCCGATCACGGCGAACCACGCCAGGCGTTCGTCGTGAAGCGCTTCGAACTCGAAAACTCCATCGAGCGAGAGCGCTCCGGGCCCCGACATGGCGAGTGCGACGGCGCTGGTCGCGTAGAGGGCCGCGAGTTCATAGCCCCCACTCTGAGCGAAAAAGCCTTTCCCTTTGTGTGCCGTCTGCGACGCGACGAGCATGGTGCCGACCATCATCGCGGGAGCGAGTGGTCCCCCGAGCCCCAGCGCCAGCAGCGACCCGGCGACCATTTCACTCGTCGATGAGAGCGTCGCGTACCGTTTGCCGGGGACGAATCCGAGCGACTCCATGAAGCCGGCCGCTCCCTCTGCGCCCGGCCCGTCGAACCATCCGAAAGCCTTTTGCGAGCCGTGCGCGGCGAAGCTCAAGCCGATGACGCTGCGTGTGAGGAGGAGGCCCAAGTCGCGAAGCATGCATTCTCCGATAAACGAATTGGCCGCGCATGACGCGACCTGCGCAGTGCATACCCCGAAACGACGACTAGCCGGCGCCGGCGCGCGTCCGACGCAATCCATCAGGCGGTAAGGCGGTAAGGCGCATGGCGCGGTAGACCGGAAGCGGCGATACGCGTGGAAACCAAGCGGAACGCTGATGCTGCAGTTCGCGCATCAGCGTCGGCACGATTTGTTTCCGGCGATCGCCGAAGTCGTTTTTCGCCGATTCGCCGGTGGCAATCCGCAGCGCGATATCGAGAAAGAGGTTCTCAACGGGCGTTACGACGATGGCGACACCGCCTGGCCGAAGGACGCGCCGTACTTCTCGGGCCGCGCGCTCGATATCCGGAACGAACTCGAACGTGCTCACTACGACGACGGCATCGAAGCTGCGATCCGGAAACGGCAGTGCATCCGCCGAGGCGGTCGACAAGGTGGCCGTGACGCCGTTGCGCTTGAGAACGGCCGCGATTTCGTCCGCGCGCTCGTGAACGTCCACGCCGAAAAGATTGTCGGTGTACCGCGCGAGCTCCGGCATGAAGATGCCGCTGCCGTACCCGATTTCCAAGAGCTTTTCCGCTCGCTTGGGCAACAGCGAGGTCACGAGTTCGAAGCGCCGCCGCGAGACGTAACCCAGCACCCCATCGTAATTCCACGGCGCGTGATCGACGTCGCTCGTCTTGATCAGTTCCTTTTCGGGGAGCAAACGCAAAGCTTCTCCCACTTCTGTGAGCTACATCGATGTCATTGTCGGCATGTCGTAGACGCGAAACCGATCGTTCCTCTCGCTTACGTCATTTTCGCGCGTACGAAAACGGACCCCGCATCGCTGCGAGGCCCGCTATTAATCGCCGTTGCCTTGACAATCCGACGCTCTCTGCGCGAGGCGCAGATTACATCATGTCGTAGCCGCCGCCGCCCATGCCGCCCATGCCGCCCGGCATGCCGCCGCCACCCGCGCCGTTCGCGCTCTTGGGTTCCGGTTTGTCGGCGATGAGGGTTTCCGTCGTGAGGATCAGCGAACCGATCGACGCGGCGTTTTGGAGCGCCGAGCGCGTTACTTTGAACGGTTCCACGATGCCGGCCCCGAGCATGTCGACGAGGTCTCCCGACATCGCATCAAAGCCTTGTCCCGGCTTAGCCGCCTTGACGCGGTTCACTTCGACCGAACCTTCGAAGCCCGCATTTTCCGCGATCTGACGGAGCGGTTCTTCGAGGGCGCGACGCACGATATCCCAACCGATCTTCTCATCGGCTGCGCCAGAGTGCTTGAGATCGTGAGCTTGCGCTTCCAGGGCCTTGATGGCGTGAACCAGCGACGAGCCGCCGCCGGGAATCATACCTTCTTGGACGGCCGCACGCGTCGCGCTCAGGGCGTCTTCGATGCGGTGCTTCTTCTCTTTGAGCTCGGTTTCGGTGGCCGCGCCGACCTGAACCACGGCGACGCCGCCGCTGAGCTTGGCCAGACGCTCCTGGAGCTTTTCACGATCGAAGTCGCTGTCGGTCTCTTCGACCTGGCGCTTGATCATCTCGATGCGACCTTTGATGGCGTCGGGCTTACCCTTACCATCGACGATGGTCGTCTCTTCTTTGGTGATCTTCACCGTCTTGGCTTGACCGAGCAAGTCCGGGGTGACTTTGTCGAGTTTAAGGCCGAGCTCTTCAGAGATTACGGTCGCGCCCGTGAGGGTCGCGATATCCTTGAGCATCTCTTTGCGGCGATCGCCGAAGCCCGGCGCCTTGACGGCGACGGTCGTGAACGTGCCGCGCAATTTGTTGACAACGAGCGTCGCGAGGGCTTCGCCTTCGACGTCTTCGGCGATCAGCAGCAACGGCTTTTGGACCTGGACGATCTTCTCGAGCAGCGGCAGGATGTCGGCGATCGCCGAGATCTTACGCTCCGTCACGAGGATGTACGGATCGGTCAGCGTCGCTTCCATGCGCTCGGAGTCCGTCACCATGTACGGCGAGATGTAGCCCTTGTCGAACTGCATGCCGTCTTTGGTTTCGACTTCGGTCTTCGTCGATTTCGACTCTTCGACCGTGATCACGCCGTCTTTACCGACGGCCTGCATCGCCTGCGAGATCAGCGCCCCGATTTCCGCATCGTTCGCCGAGATCGATGCGACTTGCGCGATCTTCTCGGGCGTGTCGACTTTTTGAACGAGCTTTTCCATCTCGGAGATGGCGAGCTCGACGGCCTTATCGATGCCCTTTTTGATGAGCAGCGGATTGGAGCCGGCGGTCACGTTGCGCAGACCTTCGCGAATGATCGCTTGCGCGAGCACCGTGGCCGTGGTGGTGCCGTCGCCCGCGATGTCGTTGGTCTTCGAAGCAACTTCTTTGACGAGCTGTGCGCCCATGTTCTCGAAGGTGTTCGGAAGCTCGATTTCTTTGGCGATCGTAACGCCGTCATTCGTGATGGTGGGCGAACCGAATTTTTTGTCCAGGACGACGTTGCGGCCTTTGGGTCCGAGGGTGACCTTCACGGCGTCGGCGAGGATGTTCGCGCCGCGCTCGAGCGCGCGCCGCGCCTGTTCGTCGAATACGAGTTCTTTAGCTGCCATAATAAATTACACTCCTGCCGGAACTTTAGCGTCGGAGAAGATCGCCAGCACGTCTTTTTCCGAGATAATGAGGTAGTCTTTACCTTCTAATTTGATCTCGGAGCCGCTGTACTTCGAGTAGATGATTTTATCGCCGACTTTGACGTCCATAGCGAGCTTGGTGCCGCTGTCGAGCGTGCGGCCGGAACCGACCGCTAGAACGTGACCCTCTTGGGGTTTTTCTTTTGCGGTGTCGGGCAAGAAAACGCCACCGGACGTCTTATCAGCTTGCTCGACGTGCTCGACGACCAGACGATCGCCCAAAGGCTTGAGATTCACTAAAGAATTCTCCCTAACACGTTGAATTGAAGAGTTAGCACTCGTGGCAGAACACTGCCAGCCGAGCAATATTAGCAGACTCCGGACGTGAGTGCAAGGGCTAAGGCGGGCTTTGCACATTTAGGCCCGGCTGCACAAAAAAGGCGCGGCCTGCACATTAAAGCTGCTTGAAGCAAACCCGGAACATCCATCAGATTAGAATTGGATTAGAGTTTCTTCTAAGGCCGAGGGCGTCGCAAGAATGGGCCTAGACAGGCCCATTCTTTAAGGTTTCGCATCGGCCCTTCACGCAAATTTGCAATGAATGCCAGGGCGGTGATAACCTTCAAGGCATGCAGCGTGAATATCTGGCGCAAACCGAACATGAACTGGAGAGAGTAAAGCGAGATCTCCAGTCATATGGTGAACTTGTCCGCTACAAAGAGGCGTTAGAAGCGATACTTGAGTTTCGCCCCGCTTCAAAACAGATCGACGAACCGAAGCCACAAGAAGAAAACCGCGTCATCGCGATCATCCGAAAGCCGCCAAACCGCTTTCAGCCGAACCCGGAATCTAAGGAAATGCTGTTCGGCAAAGCTTTTCGCGATTTTTTGGCATCTCAGGCTAGCGGCCAGGCGGCGTTTCTCGACGGTTACCGAGCAGTGATTCGCTCGGATCCTGCGCTTACGAGTATGTCGAAAGAATACGGGCGTAGCGCACTCGCCCGCGTTGGCCGTCGCGTCGGTCTCATTTATGAAAGCGCGGCTCGCGTTCGGCTGATCGGCGACGAAAAACAAGACCCGGGGGCGCTTGCCTTCGGGCCTTGATCTTCCCTATTTGGGGGTGTAGCTCAGTGGTAGAGCGGGTGCGGGTCAAGCATTAGGCGAGAGTTCGATTCTCTCCATCTCCACAACGAAGCCCTGGGATTGGACGCGGTAACGTCTGATCCCAGGGCTATCGTACTGAACTGGCACCATGAGGTGTCAAGCGAATTCAGCGCACTTTCCTATCCGTTAGGCGTCCTTCGGCGGCCGCTCGACTCGCGGCGTGTCCCAATACGCACTTTTGCACTTCGGACAAACCCTCGGGTCCTGACCTTTATCGCGCGGCACCCATTCATGTTCGCATCGCTCGCAACGGTAGCCCCATATTTTCACCTTTGGCATACCCTTCACGATACACCTAGTGGTAATTTACGTCAAGTAACACCCTAACGGGTTGACATGTTGTTTACTTAATAGTAACATACTAATATGGAAACGAGAGAGCAGCGCGGTATCGCCATAGCCGACGCCGGCAATGTCCGGCAAAAGGGAACCTTGTGGGTCGTTCCATCCCAAAGCGGCCAGGGCGCCTACGTCGTGGAGTCCAGCACTCCGATGCCGAATTGCTCTTGCCCGGATTTCGAGACGCGGCAGATCAAGTGCAAGCATCTCTGGGCGGTGGAGTATACCGTTCGCCGCGACATTACCGCCGAAGGCGAGATTGTCACCGAAACTCTGCGCGTCACCTACGCACAGAATTGGCCCGCGTACAATGCCGCGCAGACGAGCGAGAAAGAGCACGTCGCCGTGCTCCTACGTGACCTTTGCTCCGCGATCGACAACCCGATCTACAAGCGCGGACGGCCTGCGCTGCCGCTCAGTGACGCCGTATTCGCCGCCGTGATGAAGGTCTACGGAACGACAAGCGGACGGCGCGCCATGAGCGATATGCGGGACTACGCGGCGAAGGGCTACATCGACAAGGCCCCGCATTTCAATTCAATTTTGAACGCGCTTGAGAACCCGATCTTGACGCCGATTCTCAAGGCCATGGTTGAGGAAAGCGCGCGGCCGCTGAAAGCAATCGAGACAGAGTTCGCAGCCGATGCGTCTGGCTTCGCGACCACGGTCTATGCGCGGTGGTTCGACCACAAGTACGGCCGCGAGCGATCGGCAAGTCAGTACGTCAAGGCGCACGTTATCGTCGGCGTGACGACCAATGTCGTGACAAGCGTCGAAATCACGCCGGGATATATCAATGACTATCCGCTGCTGCCGTCGCTCCTGAAATCGACCGCCGCCCGATTCAATGTCGAGAAGCTATCGGCAGATAAGGGCTACAGCGGACGGAGCAACGTGGCGGCGATCGCGGAGGCGGGCGCTGTGCCGCTCATCGCCTTCAAGTCCAACGCGAAGCCCGGCGCGCCCGGACCATGGAGACAGTCGTACGAGTTTTTCCAGAATCACCGGGACGAGTTCTTGGCCGCATATCACAAGCGTTCCAACGTGGAAACCACGTTCTCTATGATAAAGGCGAAGTTCGGCGGCTATGTTCGCGCCAAGTCACCGGTCGCGCAGGTAAACGAAGTCCTGTGCAAAGTGCTCGCGCACAACCTGTGCGTTCTCGTCCAATCGTTCTTCGAGTTTGGGATCGCAGCCGAGTTTTGGCACAGCGGTCGTCCGGTGGTATTTGCCCCGGAAGGCATGCCGTCGTGGGACCAAGGCATTCCGCCGAGAACGCCGTGGACGCGGGCTCGCAAGAAAGGACGCCAGCCGTTTCAGGCGGGCGGGCAGCCCGAAGGGATGGGCGAATAGGCTCGCTTCGAGCAGCAGCCCGGAGCGCGATGTGACGAACGCACTTTACTACGGCGATAACCTTCGCGTAGAGGTTGGGCCGATTTCCGGGGGTAGCAGATAAGAAGACAGCGTAGCTCCGAGGTCACTACACCAAAACGGAGATACGCTGTGAAGAAAATATACCCGAAACCAGTACCCGTTGCCAACCCATCGAC
>JAABUZ0100001509.1_pt1 | contig 43913 bp, 35 predicted proteins | sample 5562091 | NCBI WGS metagenome assembly JAABUZ01 (sample SAMN12813069, study PRJNA571459) | rock metagenome | isolation source: Antarctica rocks | place: Antarctica: Victoria Land, Linnaeus Terrace sud | collected 2015-12-21
GCAGAATCTCCTCTTCGCTGTGTCCCTTCTTGCCCATAGACCGGCTCTCCTCTCGTCCTTCCAGAGAACCATCACAAGCAAAATCTCTCAACCTCAAAGCGGATTAGTTTTTGGGTTTTGGGTCAACTCGATCTGCCCACCGATCAGGCACACATCATCGAGACCGGCTCGGAGTAGTCCCGGTTCTGTCAAACCTTGCGGAAGCAGAATAGAGCACCCTGATCTCAAAGTCCCGGAGGCGTGCCTTTGGACACGGACCGGAACAGCCTACCGAAAACCCGTTCCGCCGCGCTCTGCCCATCAGTCTCAGCACTGCCGAGAGCCGCGCATTGATTCTGAGAAGACCCAGTTGTAGCTCCTCAAAGCTACGGCTGTGTACATCTCAATGTTATGCTTCCAGTTCGTTTGTGATTAAATCAGGTAGGAAGGGGCCTGTATTAGGATGGTGGTGATTGTTAAGCAACTAAGCGGATTGGGCAACCAACTCTTCCAATACGCTGCGGGACGGTACTTTGCCCGGATGTTCAGCGCAGATCTTCGCGTCATCACGGAATATCCCGAACATGCTCTCTCACACGGCACCTTTGCCCGTCCTCTTCTTCTGCCGCGCTTCGCAGTCAAAGCACCCATCTCCGAGATGACGGGACTCGACAAGCTGCTGCTCTCCCAAAGACGGCCCGGCCGTATACTTAGCGCGCTGATAACACCCCTGACCCGAACACACGTCGTTCACGAGGCGTTTGCGGAGCGTTATCGCTTCTTGCCGGAGCTGCTACTGCCTCCAGGCACAGGCACCTTGTATCTCGCGGGCTATTGGCAGGCCTGCGCCTATGCGGACGCTGTCGCGGAAGAGCTTAGACAGGAGTTCCGCATCAAAGAGCCCCCGACGGGACACAACTTGGAGATGCAAGACCGAATCGCATCCACGTCCACGCCGGTCTCACTCCATATACGTCGTGGCGACTACACGTTGGCCGCGGAGGGTAACATCGCTCTGCCCCTCGGCTATTACAGTCGTGCCATTTCCCTAATGCGCCAGAACTTCCACCATCCTGTATTTTTCATCTTCTCCGACGACCTAAGCTTCACAAAGCAGCACCTGCCAGACAATGTCGAGCGCGTTTTTGTGGAGGGTAACAACGACTTCTCCTCACACGAGGATCTGCGGCTGATGTTGGCGTGTCATCACCACATCATAGCCAACAGCAGCTTCTCTTGGTGGGGAGCGTGGTTAAACCCCCGGCCGGAGAAGACCGTTATCGCTCCCCGGCACTGGCACCTGACCCCGGACAGTTATTCCCCTGACCTGCTGCCCTCCAGCTGGCTTCTGCTTGATTCGTTGCGGAACGGATGAGAGGAAACGCTGTTTTCTCAGCAGGTACGAGGAGGACGGCGTATGGTATGGCGATGAATTAGGCTGTGCCATCCCCACTCAAAAGCACCTCCCTCCTGACGATCAGCTCTGCGAAGACACATACAGGGTGAAAACCAACGATCGTTCACTTTGCCATTGTCGTGTTTGTCAGCATTCCCTTGACTTCGTCCCAGGTCCTCCAGAATGCCATCCACGAGCTCGATCTCGAGCCGCCATGTTCGTGTTAAGTTCTTGACAATCTATGTTCGGTAGGGGGAACGTTCAGATTATTGCGACAGGGCTTGCTGTGCCGTCCTGCGAGCTGCCCGCTCTATTTGCCGGGCTAGGTACCGGTCTCTGAGAGAGCTTGACGTCTTCTCCACCCCGAAGTAAGAAGCTTCGGCACAGCACAGGATCAGCACAAATCTCACAACGATAGGTAGGTGGATCAACATCGAAGCGCCACTGAAAAGCTGCTGCCAGAGATAAAGGCTGTATGAAATGAGGCCAATGTGCCGCAGCCACGCTGCATTCAGGATTCTTCCGCTCCACGAGCTGGCATTCTGCACTGCATAGAACATCAGATACGCCAGCAGCAGAGCCTCGAGGCCGATACCACCGATCTGCATGAAGGTGAACTGCCGTTTACTTTCCCAAAGAACCATCCAGAGCAACGCCAGCACGAAAGCGGCCGAGAGCGGCTTTCGCATGCCCTTCATGAGCAGTTGATAAGGCCTCGGCCAGTCTTCCAGCAGCGCAAGGATACATCCACACATGATGGTGTCGATGCGAGTATGAAACATCCGGTCAATCTGTCCGTTCGTCAACGTCCATGGCGCGAAGTGCAGCGTCAACATCCGCAAAATTGGGCTGGAAAGAATCAGTGCAACGCCGATCCAGATGGCTCTCCTGTGCCCCAGCCGCACGAGCAGGAATGGCCACACGAGATAAAACTGCTCCTCCAGGCTGAGGCTCCAGGTGTGCCCCACCAGCCAACCGCGCCCCGCGGGTTCGCTCCAGATGTAGGGGAAATAGTTTGATAGGTACAGTAAAGCCGCGACAAAGGCGCTGCGGAGCATCGGCATCGTTCCTGCAACCCACAGCAGCCCTACCACCAGCAAATATACAAAATAAGGAGGGAAGATGCGGAAAAAGCGGCGTATATAGAAAGTGCGCAAGGACGGCGCGCCCGATCGCCGTGTCAACAGGCTTGTGATCAAAAATCCGCTAATCACGAAAAACACCGAAACGCCTAAATCGCCCCCGTCCAGATTAATGAGTGTTGCTGCCGCACGAAGACCGTGCTGGAACAGCTTTGTCGCGGCACGCTGAGGGATATCGCAGTGGGCTGCGACGACGAGCAGAACCGCGACACCGCGCATGCCATCGAGGCTTGGAATAGAGCGTGGCTGTGGTTTCGGCAGCGGTGTGGGAGCCATCTTCCGCACATCGGGCATAGCAGAAAGCATAGCATCGCGTTAGCGACGAGAGCTCCTCGCACACTACGCCACCGCAGAAAGCTTTGTTGCCGAGCTTGTGGCTTGGATTGAGCCGCAGCGGCAAGGACTATCGAGGCCGTCATGCTCTCCTGCTCTCCAGCAGGAGAGCGTTTTGCTGTGCACGGCCGTCTTGCCCGCCGGTCAGCGGAATGATCTGACCTACGCCGTTGGGTAGAAGGGCTCGCGTGGGTGCCTGCGGGAGGAATATCGCTGCGATGAATCTATCGACACAGGCGCAGAAGAAGATCAACGTGTGCCGTTCGCCCTCAGGCCTCGCTGTCGACGATCTCCGGCCGCGTGATCCGCGACTGCGGGAGGTTGGGGATATTGGCGCTTCTGGCCTCGGCAAGTTCCATCATTGCCTCGGCCTCCGCTTCACCCGCGGTGATCTTGATCGGCTGCTCGCCCTCTCGCGGTCCGTTGATAAAACCGTACACACCGGCCGTGACGTTGACCAGCAGCGATGCTACGGTGGTGGCGAGGTTCAGTAGCAGCACGCCACGGACGGTGCTGATGTCCATCTTCACAATAAAAACGACTTGCGTGATCAGCGTGAGGACAATGCCAAACACAACATTCCACCAATACACAAACCGGCGGGCCGAATGAATGCCCCATAATAGGGCGCTGAAACAGCTGACCGCGCTTGCCCCGACGGCCAGCTTCACCTCTGTCTGCAAGCCGCTGTACTGCGGTCCGAGTGCCCATAACAGCAGTTCCGGTACGCGGACGGCGATCAACAGGATGAAAATGGATATCACGGCTCCCACCATGAGTGCAATCGCATAGTGAGACTTCAACTTCTCCTTGGGTAGCTTGGCGAAGTACGGTTCCACGAGCAGGCTGTTGGCTGCCAGAAAGATGGCGAAGATCTGTCCTAATCGTCCAAGCGCACCCACGCTCGCTACAGCTTTCGTATGGCCAAAGTACGTGATAAGGAAGAGAGAGAGTTGGCCCTGGATGGCAAAAAAGATCGCCTGTGGCAGGTTGGGCAGCGCCAGCCGTATGATGGCCTTCTGCTTCTCCGGCTCCGGAATACCCTTGCGGCCGAGCAGCTGGCGTGATCGAAAATATCCCAGAGAGCCCACAAAGGCATACCCGGTAATGTTGATGATGATCGCCTGGAAGGCTCCCAGCCAATGCAGACTCCGGGCCAGCAGCAGGAGAACCAGCGTGCCGAAGCTCGCGATCAGTTGGGCCTTGTACCAGGTCTCCCGGTCACGTGCCATCATCAGCACCGGGAAATAATTGCCGGCCAAACGTGCAAACCATGTGCACGTCAGGATGCAAAGGATCATACCCGCAATGGTTGGCCTGTCCCAATTACGGTTGCGCACCAGGTACGGAAAGCAGAAGATCAACCCGAGGGAGACCACCAGGTAGGCCCACGTCGAAAGCCGGCGCAACGCCGCCACATAATTGGCGATGAGTTGTTTGTCATCTACCCGCTTCCCGACCAGAGGAATGAGCGTACCCGTAAAGTTCGAATCCATTAGGACTAACAGAGTACCCATGATCCCGTTGACGACGACATATTTGGCGTAATCGGTAGGCGACAGCAGACGGACGCACAGCAATCCGTACAGCATAAATAGAACCGTCGTGAGGCTTTGTGCCGTTAGAAAGCGCAGTATCACGTGAGACTTTGCGACAAGCGCTGGAGACAATCGCATCATGCCAGAGTATGCCTTCCTATCGCATCCCTATATTTGAACCTGATGTAAAAGCTCGCATCCGCGGACGGAGATTGAGACCGGAGCAGCACTCTACCCATAAACCGCTACGCTGCCGGCTTATCATTGCTCGCGTGTTTCGCTGCAGCTCGATCGTAGCCAACCCGTCCGTGAATATTCAAGACGCGACGGGTGAGTGGGTTGGGACAACATATACCCGTCAGCGCCCTGGCCGCGTGCGAAAGGGCGAAAAGCAGGCCTGGCCGACTGAGCAGCTCGAAGACTCTGCGCCGCGAAGGCGGCAGCGTCGGGAATTCCCCGAACTCCGGCCAACGCTGTTTTAAGATGTACGCGCTCCCCCCCACGTCCTGCATGCGCCTGCAGGAGCGCATGAAGTCGGTTGGGTGCAAGTGCTCAGCCAGTGCGCTCGGGAAGAAATCGAGTTGGAGATCATGACGGCGCTTAAGACGGAGACCCAGCTCAAGATCTTCATACCCGGCGCCCGGGAAAGTCTCATCGAACGGATGCGCTTGGAGATAGCTCGTCTTGAACGACATGTTGCTAGTGTAAAAGTCGTGCCAGTCCGGCTTTCTCCCGGCCAGAAGCGATCCAAACCCGAACTGAATGCCGTCCGCATCCAGCCAGCGCATGAAGTTGGTCACCGTCTGGCCGTCCTCGCACCAGCGCGTCAGGCCAATGGCGACGACGTTTTCCCCCGGATGCTGAGCATGAAACTCGATGTGCCGCTCCACAAAGTCTGGCATGGCCAAGATGTCGTCGCCGATCATCACGGTTAGCTCCGCGCCGGATTGAGCGATTGCGACATTGCGCGCCCGCGCCGGTCCGCTATTCCTCTGGCGAATGTAGCGCAACGGAAACGGCGCCTTCGCCTTGTAACGCTCCACCAGCGCGGGCGTGTCGTCTGTGGAACCGTCGTCGACGATCACCACCTCGAATTCCTTGTAAGTCTGCGCCTGGAGATGCGCCAGACAACGAAGCAGAGTGTCCACACGGTTGTAGGTGGGAATGACGACACAGGAGGTGGGCATGGTGGCAAAGTGAGGCTTGCTGACCAGCCTACCATGATCTCTCCCTGCGCCATGTTCCGGGACGAAGCGTGTGCATGGCGATTCCAAAATAGAGCCAATAGGGCTGCGCCGGCTCAGCAGCGCGTGCAGGCGCCGGAAGCCGTAACTAGGCTCCGCCGCGTCCACATTTCAACAGCTCTTGACGGAGTTCGATGTTGCGGTCCACACAAATGGTGAGAAGAGGTCATTGCGCCATAAAGTAAGCCTTTCAGAACGTCCGACGCCTAACGTGACAGAAGCGAGCTTGCAAGTACACCGTGTTAGGTCCTTGGCTGATGATTTAAGTATCAGTAAGAACTATCACCCATTTGGGGCCAGAACAGGGAGATGGCAGGGTACTCTCCGGTCCTCAACCCCTCACGCCTCAGTTGCGAGCGACTGTTAGTTCTTAACTCCACTCCCGTGTAGGACCTTACCTAGCAACGCAGGTTCAACTCGATCGATCCGGTAATGACAGCGCCTAGGTATCGATAAATTTGAGACCCCCGATACCTATATGTCAGACCACTCCCCCGATTGTGGCATCGCTCTCACACCGCCCCCGCCGTATGTTCATACGACGAGAAGTGCTTTAGACGTTTGCTCATCCTTGCCGGAAAGTTGATCTACTTTGGGACCCTCTCTACGATATGAAGGCCAGGCTATGAATAACGCACGTGGGGGGTTCTGGGCTGCCCTGTTCATCGCCCTGGCACCCCTTCTCTTTCTTTGCGGCTGTTCAGGACTTCTTCCTACTTCCTTGCCGTCGGGACCGCAGGCGCCAGTCGCAATCGTCGCTCCCAGCAGCACGATTCGGTTGAATCAGTCGGTTAGGTTCTCCGCCACCCAGGACAATGTCCAGGTGCCGGGAGGACGTTGGGGGGTGATAGGTGGAAGTTCCAATGGGACCATTGACGACACTGGGCTTTACACGAGCCCATCCGTAGTTCCGGCCCCAAATAGCGTGGATGTCGTGTATATGCTCAAGGACGCGAACTACACAGGCCAGATCAGCATTATCAATTCGATACCCTCTATCCAGGCAGTAACACCCAAAATCATTCAGCAGGTGACGAGCCCTCTCACGGTAGCAGGTAGAGGGTTCGTGGCAGGGTCGCTTATTCTTGTGAACGGCACGCCGGTTACCACCACCTACACCGACTCCTCCCACCTAGCGACAGAATTAACACTACCCCAATCATCCAACACCACGTTACAGATCACCGTAGCGAACCCTGCACCTGGGGCAAATACGAGCAACTCGATCGCCGTACCTGTTTCCTTTCCTTCCTCTTTGATTACAACCTCCGCCCCCAGTAGCACTATCCGACCGAATCAATCGATGCGATTCTCGGCCACTCAGGATGGCGTGCCGATGCTAAGAGGAACTTGGGAGGTGCTCGGGGGGAGCTCCAAAGGAGTTATAGACAACACGGGGCTTTACACCAGCCCATCTGCCGTTCCAGCCCCAAATGGGGTCGATGTGGTCTACGTTGTTGATGCTGCCACTTACACAAGCCACATCAGTGTGCTCAACCCAGCACCCTCTATACAAGCAGTCGCGCCAAAAGTAGTGGCACAGCTTACAAGTCCGATCACGATATCGGGGCAAGGTTTTGTTGCGGGCTCATTTGTTCTTGCTAACAACGCTCCAGTCGCCACCACTTATATCGATTCCTCGCACCTCGCGGCCGAGCTGAAGCTCCTCCAATCATCCAACGCCACTACTTTACAAATCACGGTCGCAAACCCCGAACCTGGTGCCGTTACCAGCAACGCGGTCACCGTACCTATCTCTTTTCCCTCAGCTCCGATTGCAATCTCTGTCTCGAGCAGCACGATTCGATTGAACCAATCGATCAAGTTCTTGGCCCTCCAGGATAGCGTGCCGGTGATGGGGGGGCATTGGGGAGTGATAGGCGGAAGTTCCAATGGGACGATCGACGACACTGGGCTTTACACCAGCCCATCCGTAGTTCCGGCCGCAAATGGCGTGGACGTCGTGTACGTTCTGAAGGACACTACCTACACAAGCAAGATCAGTATTCTTAATCCAGTACCCTCTATCCAGGCGGTATCACCCACAATCATTCAGCAGGTGACAAGCCCTCTCACAGTAGCAGGTGAAGGATTTGTGGCAGGGTCGCTCATTCTGGTGAACGCCGTGCCGACGGCCACCCTTTACATCGACTCCTCGCACCTGAGCACGGATCTGAAACTCACCCAGGCGTCCAACACAACACTCCAGATCGCCGTAGTCAACCCTGCGCCTGGTTCCGTAACCAGCAACGCTGTAGCTCTTCCTGTCTCCTTCCCCTCCTTTAGCGTGACACCCAGCGTTCTGAAGGGCGGGGCCGTGACCATTACCGTGTCAGATGTGAACGTCCCGAGCGGCGCAACAATGACCTTAGATGGGAAGGCCCTAACGACCATAAAACAATCCGCAACGAGCATGATGGCAAGCGGCTATCTTCCGCCATGGAAGAGTGGCAGCGCTGTTGTGGGTGTAGTGCCGGCCAGGGGTGGGGCGGCACTCTCGGAACAGAAGGTTCCAATAGCCGCGACCGCTGTGACGTTTGAAGCCGCGGCTCGTTTCCTAACCCAGGTCGGATTTGGACCTCGTCCCGATCTCGTGGAGCACGTTCAGCAGATCGGATTCGATGCCTTCCTGACCGAACAGATGAATGAGCCCCCGATTGACTACCCGCGGGATGGGCACACTCCCCATCAATATCTTCACTATGCGACGGAGGGGAACTCTGTACTGAAGTTGCGCCTAGCGTGGGCACTCCAGTCATTTATTGCGACACAAGGAATTTTTGTACAGCAGTCCACCGATCCGATCGAACGCAAGTTCGAGAAAGACTCTCTGGGGAACTTTCGAAAGCTTCTCACGGACGTGACGTCCGATCCATCCATTGGTTTGCTTCTCAACCTGGTCGGCAATGCCGCTTCGGCGGATCCCTCTGTTCACCCAAATCAGAACTTCGCTCGTGAGCTCATGCAGTTGTTCACGCTTGGACCGATGCTTCTGAACGATGATGGGACCCCCAAGCTCGATGCTGCCGGCCTTCAGGTTCCGACTTATGACCAAGCGACCGTACTGGACCTTAGTCGCGCATTAACAGGATGGGGTCTCGCGGTGCCGGTAGACGACTATTACACGGCATTCGGCGTAGATTGGTCGCAGCCACTGGCGGCCGATGACGGTCTACACGATCATGGCGCCAAGGTACTGTTCGGCACCGTTCACCTCCCTGCTGGTCAGACCGCACTTCAAGATAGGGACGCTGCGCTTGATGCCATCTTTTCTCAACCCAGCTTGCCCCCGTTTATCTCGCGGATACTCATTCAGCGTCTGGTTAAGAGTGGGCCGTCACCGGCCTATGTTCAGCGGATAGCGACGGTTTTTGAAGATGACGGCAAAGGTATACGCGGCAATCTCGCCGCGGTAGTCCGGGCCATAGTACTGGACAAAGAGGCACGGGCTGGGGATACGACACCGTCTCCGGACGACGGATTTCTCCAGGACCCTTTGATGTTCGAGACCTTTGCCAAGAGCGTGTCAGAAAGTTATGCCATCGACGATCAGTTTCGGTATTACCCAGTAAACCTAGGCGAGCCGTTCTGGTACGCCCCTACGGTGTTTGCCTATTTCAGTCCGTCATACATGATCCCGGGAACGGAGATAAACAGCCCGGAGTTTCAGATCTTCAATAACATCTTGGCTATTCAAAGAAGTGATGCTTTATGGGGGATAGTCAACGGGGGACCAGGCTTCAGTCCCAACGACTCAGCCTGGCTTTACACCAATTTTCGGGATGTCCCAAGCATAGTGGAGGCAACGAATCATCTGCTCTATTACGGGAGAATGACGGCGGAGCAGAAGATGGCCATCGTGGATTACTGCAACTCGTTGGATCCGTCCGACCCACGCCAGCAGCTCCGCTCAGCGGTATTCCTTGCCCTCAACAGCGATTCTTACAACGTAAGTCACTAGAAGGTACAAACATGCTGTCAAGACGAGACTTCTTCAGGCGCGGTGCTCAAACAGGCCTGGTTGCCGCAACGACACCTCTGTGGAGCCACCTCACGAGCCAGGAGGCCTTCGGGGCAATGGCACCACCAACGAATTACAAGGCCATAATCCTCATCACTCTTTCCGGAGGAAACGACGGGAACAACACGCTGATACCTTTGGACCCCGTGGAATACGGACAGTACACCAGATTGCGTGGGCCGATCGCGCTCTCTCAGGGTGATTGTCATGTACTGAAAAGCGCAGGAACAGGTGGAACTCACGGGCTTCATCCCAACCTACCCAACATCGCAAAATACTATAACAATGGCCAGGCCATGTTTGTCGCAAACGTCGGTCCCCTGATCCAGCCTGCGACAAAGGCTGAACTGCATGCGTCACCCAGTCTTGTTCCGGCCAGCCTTCTTTCCCATACGGTCGGACTTCAACAATGGGAAAGCTCGACGACCGTGCAGGCCCCCTCATCTGGATGGGGTGGTCGTATTGCAGACATTATTGCCGGTGACTCGGGTCGACTGCCGCCAGTACTTAATGCGAGCTCCGACAGTCTGTTTACGGTAGGACGTTCGGTTCAGGGTGTTGTGATCCAGTCCGGGGGGGGTGCATTCACGCCGCTCCCAGTTGGGATTCAGGACACGATATTGAGAATAGCGAAGGCTGATTCATCGTCTAGTAACGCGATTGTTGCCCAAACGGCTCAATTGCGAGTGGCCGCCATGAAGGATCAACAGCTTCTTGTACAAGCCCAATCTTCGGGGAACCCGCTGAAAACCCAGTTCCCTAACAGCGGATTCGGGAACGAACTGCAAGCTGTTGCTCGGGTCCTGAACGGCAGGTCCGTTATCGGGGCGAAGAGGCAGATCTTCTATCTCAGGCAAGGCAGCTATGACACTCACGCTCACCAGTGGGAGTCTCAGGGGGGCTCCCTGGCAGATCTCGATGCCGGTCTGGATGCAATGATGCAGGCGCTCGAAGAGATGGGTCTTACCGATAGCGTGCTCATCTCGACACACTCTGATTTCAACCGCACGATGCAGTCGAATGTGAATCAGGGATCTGACCACGCCTGGGGTAATCACCACTTAGTTCTCGGCGGCGGAATTAATGGCGGGCGCCTGGCCGGACAGATGCCCGTCTTGGAATTGGGAGGAACCTCAGACCTTGGCACTCAAGGCATCTGGATCCCGACTACCTCCGTTACCCAGATGACGGCCGGTATCGGACTCTGGATGGGTCTGAACAATAGCCAAGTGGCTAGCGTATTTCCAGATCTGGTCAACTTCCCGGCAGGCCCCGTTAAGCTTTGATTATGATCGCGCAGGCCTGAAGTGAAAGCTTTGCCTACGAGCAGATCGCGACCGAAAGACGGTACACAGGGTTTATGCTAGCTCTTGTCTCTCGGCGACACCTGGCTGCCGCGCGCCAACGCGCCCATGGGAGTTCTTGCCGTCTTGAAGAGCATCTGACGCATTCTAGGTGAGGAATAGATAAACATGATCAGAACCGCACTGGCGACCAAGGGAGTTCTATACACGAGTTCTGCTGCGAGGGGCTACTTGGCCGTCCATCCAATCGGCCCATTCCTATTGAATGCCTGCGCATCTTTACTTTTCTGGACCTTAACTACTGTCGCCATCTGCCGCATCTATTCAATCATCGTCCACCTTCCCTCATAGGTTCAACTCTTCTTGCAGATCAGCCCCATATACGATGCTTCATCTTCCAACCAAACAGTACGCGGCGTCTGCTTCCCGAATGGAACTCCATTGGGGCGTAGCCGGCAGCCTGCTTACGTTCTGCCTCGCTGCCCTTCTCCAACGGCGGGTGAGCGACATGCTGTTCGACGACGCCTTCATTCATCTCCGGGTCGCGCGAAATCTCGAAGTCCATGGGGCCGCAGTTTTCAATATAGGCGAGCGTGTGATGACGACCTCATCTCCCTTATGGACCGTAGTGCTCGCCCTGCTCGGGATCGGTACACATCGCTGGATCCTTCCCTATTTCGAGGCTGGCCTGCTGACAACATGTGGGGTGCTGGCTTACCTTCTTTCGAGGAAGCTGCTACCCGACTCCACTGAGAAGACAAAACCGGCTCCGGAAGCTGTACACCGCGCTACGTTGAAGTCCGTCCTACTCGCCGGGATTGCCGGGATACTCACCATGCTGATAGTGCTTCCTAGCTCGATCGGCCAAATGGAGACGCCGTTGGCGGCGGCGTTGTTGTTGGGGGCCACCGTCTCTTTCGCACATGGTAGCTCCCTAGGCTTGCCGTTACTCGCACTTGGGGCCTGCACACGGCTCGAGCTTCTGCCTTTGTTGTTGGTGGCGGGCGTTACTGCTGCACGTAACAGGGTGTCACGGCCTTCTGCGGCCGTTGCCGCCGGCCTGGTGCTCTCCATGTTGACGGCGGTCTACGCTCAGCTTGGAGTGGTTCTACCAAACTCAATGCGTGCAAAGGCCATTGGTTATGCATACCACCGCACCGATATTATTCACCAGTTATTCGAGGCACGATTTCTCGAAGTGCCCCTGTCCTGCTGTCTGGCCCTATTTTGTGGGGCAGTGTTTGCAGACCAGCTGCTTGCGCGGGGACGGTGTAAGCAAACCTTATCCATGTCCATGGGGATTCCCCTGCGTTCTGGATTGTGGGGCGTACTCGCAATGTCAGAGTACGTGGTCCGTGGAACACCCATTTTTGAGTGGTACAGGCCGGTGTTCTTGCTCCCAGTCCTAATCTGCCTCCTTATGTATCGCACTACGGCCGTCTCGCCTTGGTGGCTCCCTCCCTTCTTAGAAGTCACGCGTTTTGCCGGTATTTCATTACTTCTCAAAAGTGTCATACACTGCTGAGATTGAGTAAGTCATTCCATCTCTGGTCATCAAACCGCGGCTATAGCACGTATCCTAAGAAGCGGATGGCGCCGTGCTATAGCCGCGGGGCTTCACTCAGCCGCAACTAAGTAGGCCAACTACCGCGGATCAGTACTCAAGAGGTATAGATGCTCCCCACATCGCAGTTGCACCTGTAGGACCCGATGCACCCCACATTGCAGTCGAACTGTTCGGGCCCGAGGCGCCCCACATCGCCGTGGCAGCTTCGGGCGTCGAAGCGCCCCACATTGCCGTAGCACCCCACATCGCGGTGAAGGACGCCGGATCGTCAGCTCCCCACATTGCGGTGGCTCCCCACATCGCAGTGGAACTATCGAGGTAACTGTTAGCGGAGCTCTGCCCATACACATTCGATGCGCCCCACATTGCGGTAGCTCCCCACATCGCAGTGGAAGGAGCAACCGTGGAGCTGAACGCATTCTGTCCGTAGACGTCGGATGCACCCCACATTGCGGTAGCTCCCCACATCGCAGTCTGATCCTTGAGTAGGAACAGGCTTCCGGTGCTTGGATCATAGGCCGCAATAGGCGACATTGCGGTTCCAGCAGGCATCCTGGTGGCATTGACTTGTGCATCGGTCAACGTTGCCAGAATATCTAGGTACCCAGCTCCTCTGGTTAGTAGGTCGTTATGCGCGATATAGGTAGTGCCGGTTCCGCTGTCTGTCACCGTGCTGGTCTGGGGCAGGTAGCTGCGATTTGCATTTCTCATGAGCAAGGCTTTGGCCTGATCCGGTGTTAACCTGGGCTCTGCCTGTAAAAGCAGCGCTACCGAACCGCTGGCTACACCTGTGGCCATACTTGTTCCGCTGAGCGGAAAGTAATCTTCTGAAGGTCTACTGTTGCCGCGGGTGATATAGAAGCGGTTGAGAGTAACAAAGCCCGGGTTATTGATAGCCAGCGTGTCATTATCAAATAGCAAGCTGCTAACGAGATTGCCTGGGGCGACTAGATCCGGCTTGGCCACGTGATCGATGAAGGACGGTCCCTTTGAGCTATAACTGGCCATTGCATCATCCTGGATCTGTGGCGTACCTACGGTTCGGACCGCGCCCATAGTTATCGCGTAGGGATCGTTGCCCGGAGCCTCGATGGTTCCGTAGCCCTCTCCGTTCAGGGCTAGATCGCGGCCATCATTCCCGGCTGCGGTCACAACTATGATCCCAGCCTTCCACGCCTTCTCCACTTCCTGGCAAAGCGGGTCAAGCTTGGAGCTTTCGTAGATCGGTCTTCCCAAAGACAGATTGATGATGCGGATGTTATACGTGTCTTTGAGGGCGATTGCAGTCTCAATGGCAGCGATGACGGACGAATCCGTTCCTTGCCCATTGTCATCGAGCACACGAAGGTTGACCAGGTTTGCATTCGGCGCGACACCAGAGAAGGTCCGGAAATATCTCCCCCCGGTCGATTCCCTTCCGTTGCCCGCGATCAGGCCAGCGACGTGCGTGCCATGTCCATAGTGATCACTGGCGTCATTGGGAGAAGACGGAACAAAGCTCTGGCTGTAGACAATACGTGTCCCTTTCTTTCCTTTACCCGTGACTGCGAGGTCGTCGACAGGATTGATGCCGCTATCGATGACGGCTACGCCGACTCCAGTGCCATCATAGCCCTGGGCCCACACTTGAGGAGCGTTGATCGGCTCTGTCGTGTATTCACCGCGGGTGGCAATCAGAGGTGGCCGAGAAGCGGAGGAAGAGGGTGATGTATTCTCTTCCTGCTTTGCGCCAATGGGACGATGAAGCGAAACGTAGGCTACATCTTCCTGCTTTGCGCCGATTGCGCGATCGAGCGAAACGTAGGCTACATCTTTACTGTTTGACAGCTCTTGGAGGAATGACGTGGGGATGCGTGTGGCGACAGCCCTGATCCCATGAAAGTTGCGGGCGGAAGATCCGTTCACCGCGTTGAGGTGGGCGCGTTCCACATCCCCCGGATCAGCCTTGTACTGGATGATGACGGAAATCTCGGGCGAAGTCGCGGCGATAGCATCTGGGGAGAACTTGCCCACCTTATCCTCCGCGACGGCAAAGGTCGTGAGATAGATAAGTCCGGCGGTACAGAACACAGATCGTAGGCGCTTAGGCGAATACATCATGCGGGGAGACTCCAAGGTGAAGTGAGTATCTATGGATAGATGAGACTCCCAGACATGAAGAGCTTAGGCGTAGGACATCTGCTACGCCATGCCGCAACAGTTGTATCGCTACCTGGATCGAGCACTGCCCAACGGGGGCCGCAGACTAGCTGCATCGCCGCGCACATTCTAGCCCGCAGCCACGACGCTGTAGGGTTGTCTCTATAACGGAAGCAAGCTTCCTGCGGATGATGGGAAAGCGGCTTCCTGGGGCACTCCAGGAAACGTGGAGGCCTGCGTCCTGGTGCCGGCTCGATCTCCCAGGAGGCCAGAAGGAAGGGTGCCGGGCGATGTAGCGAGTCTTGAGTGTTCGAGGAGGATTTCAGGCGGAACAGGAAGAGTATGGAGCAGCGATAGAGTAACGGGATGGCGCGCCTGCTGCCCGATTCCCACGACCGAGAGACATTCTGCGATCCGCCCCCTGTCCAGTACCGCCAACCTTTGACAAAGCTGTAAGACGGACAATAGATCGTGGGAAATATAGAGCAGCGCGGTTCCATCGACGCAATTCGCCTGACGGAGCAGCTGCAAGACCTCTACCTGGGTGCTGGGATCGAGGGCGCTGGTCGGTTCGTCGGCTATCAGCAGGGCGGGACGATGTAGAAGGGCGAGCGCGATTACAGCCCGCTGCGCTTGGCCAACACTGACTTGACCGGGCCTCCGCACCAGAAAGCTATCTTCTGAGGGAAGATGAACTTGGTGCATCAGTTCCTTCAGACGAATCCGGAACTGGTCCCAGGCATTGTCTTCATGGGCTCTCCATGCCTCCTCAAAGTGCGCCCGCAGTGACAAGGCTCCGTTCAGTGCGCTCATCGGGCTCTGGGGCACTAAGGCGATACACTTTCCCCGAAGGCGCCGCACATCTCGCTCTTTCATGGTCAGAATATTCTTGCCGCCCAGCAGGACCTCCCCCTTCGTCCAGCCGCAGCGCCACGGCAGCAGGCCCATTAGAGCCAGGACCAGTGTGCTCTTTCCTGCCCCACTGGCGCCAACCAACCCCAATATTCCCCCCCCCTGAAGCTCGAGCTCAACCCCGCCAAGAACTCGCTGACTGCCGTACCCTGCCTCCACATTTACACTCAGTAACTGGTTGCTCAACGTAGTTCCTTCCAGTGGATCATGTCAATGTTGGAGACCACACCCGGCTGCAGCACCGATAGTTCGACTCCGGAAAGGAGTGGCGAGACCGCATACAGCATATTCGGGTATACGAGATAAATGAATGGTTGCTGATCAAAGGCGATCTGCTGAACGCGATCTACGGCGCGCTTCCGATCTTTCTCATTCAGAGTCTCTGCCTGAAGCTGCATCTGCTGATCTATTTCGGCCTCCCAGGTTGTTGCGGGCTTCTTCTCAGAAGGATTCCACTGGTGATTTGCCGAGGAACTGAGCCAGACGTTCATGATGGAGCTAGGGTCGGGATCAACGTTTGATAGACCTAGCAATGCCGCCTCGTAGGCTTGCGTATGCATGAGGCGCTCGATCAACGCAGGGAAGTCTAGCGTCACGACAGTGACCTTCATCCCGAGGGCCTCCAGATCTTGTTGAATCAGGGCGGCCATCTTCTCGCGCGAGCGGTTTCCTGCATTCGTTAGTATGGAAAACTGTACCTTGTGCCCCTGTCGATCTACGAGGCCGCTTGCACTCCCCCGAAATCCCTCCTTCTCCAACATTTGCACAGCTTGTTTACTATCCTCATGGATGCTCGGAAGATGGCTGTTGTACCACAGCGTATTGGCAGGCGAAATGAACCCGTTCGCTGGCGTAGCATGCCCGTCATACGCAATTCGGGCTAAGTCAGCACGATGGATCGCTTGTGAAACGGCAGTACGGAAAGCACGGCTCTGAAACCACTGTTTCTCCCATGCGGGAAGTGGTGCCGCTGGGGACTGATTGAACCACAGTTGCTCTGTGTTGAGAGAGGGCCCGAGATCGTGCACACTTTGTGCATTCTTCCGTGCTAGAAAGCGATAATCTTCCGCCGGCAAGCTGTCCATTAAGCCATACTGGCCTCTCATAAATCGAACCTGGTCCTGTTCCCGGTTGCTCAGGATGTCGAGGCGCAACATAGAGAGATACGGCAATTGAACGCCAGAAGAATCATGTCTCCAGTAATGAGGATTGCGCTGAAGGCGTATGAACTCGCCAAGCTTGTATTCAGAAACGCTGTAAGGGCCTGCCGTTACCCGGCTGGTGCTCGGTCGATTGTTGGGTTCTATGGCAATCTCATCGAACAGCTTCCCAATGGACACAACCCGCTTGGATAGGTGGACCCTTACCGTGAGCGAGTCGGGTGTGTCGACGTAGATCTCGCGGGGTAAAAGGAACTCTTCTGCTACTGGCGCGGCCGTCGAGGGGTCCAATACACGCTTTAGTGTGGAGGCGACGTCCGCAGCTCCAAGTGGAGAACCGTCCGAGAACTGCAGCCCGCTTCGGAGGTGAAAGACCACGAGGCGGCCGTCAGGAGAGAGAGTCCACGTCTGTGCGAGAGCGGGCTCCATCTGCTGCGTACGCCTGTTCATTCGCAATAGGACTCCACCCGTGAGATACCTCACCATCTCCGAAGCCTGGTCGTCCACCTTGGCCGGATCCAGAGTTCTAGGATCATACTTTAAGGACCACGATAACTCGATCGGCCGGCCCGGACTTTGAGCGCTGGCGCTCGTGCCGGGAACGAGTGACAGTGTCGCCAAGGCAAAGAACGGACTACAACGGATAAGTCGCATCGTTAACCCTCAAAAATAAGTAGGTCAAGAAACAGAAGCACAGCTACCAGCAGGATGATAGGGAGATAGACCCATCTGGAGTTGGCGAGAGCGGCACAGCTTCCCAGAGCAAGCAGCATAGAGCCCCAGGATGGAAGGGGTTCGCTCACGCCAAGCCCCAAGGTCCCGAGGTTTGCTTCGGCGACAATGCATGCGGGAATGCAGATCAGGAACTGAGAGAACAGCAATGGAAGAAGGTGGGGAAGAACATGCCGGTGAGCCAGCTGGCTCGTTCGTAGCCCTGTGGCACGCCCATGGACCATCCACTCTGAGTTGCGCATGGCAAATGCACCAGCGTAGGTTACACGAGCGTAGGCTGGCCACCCAAGCAGTGCAAGCAAAAGGAATGTCACTACGGCAGACTGGAACGGAGCCAACGTGAGTGGCATCGCGGACCGTACCATCATGAGCAGAAATAGCCAGGGAAGAACAAGGACCAAATCAACGATGTACATCAGACATGCGGCTACCCCTCTTGGCGCAAAGGCGGCGGTGACACCTATGCTGACGGCTATACATGTGGCAAGAGCAGAAGCCGCTATTGCGCCACATATGCCAAGCAGTGATGCTGCCGCGATGCGTGTGGAGCGATCACGGCCGAGTTCATCCGTTCCCGTCCAATGCTCCGGCGACGCCCCCTCAGCAACATGGTTTCGATCCTGCGTTGCGTAGCTAACAGGAGATCGCCACAGCACTAGTGATGCCACCGCTGTAAGCCCGAATAGGAAGGCTAACGCTATAGGGCGCATCAAGCCGATTCCAATCGACGCGCCGACCCGGAAAACATGCTTACGGCGCCGATGCAGATGGCCATCAGCAACGTCACGGCGAGCAACACCGGGAGGTCACGATTCATTGCCGCGGCCCAGGCGAGTTGACCAAGTCCCGGCACATTGAACAGAACCTCCACGGGTACGATTGCGGCAAGGGCTATTACAAACGACATCGCTGAGAGAGCTAATAGCTCGGCTCTCAGCGAGGGCAGCAGGTGTACCCACATGATCCGGCGAGTAACAATTCCCTGAGCCCTTGCGTGCAACAGATAAGACGCCTTCCAAGTTTCACGACAAAGTCTATAAACCAGTTTGAAATCTCGCACGCCAATCAGTGACGTCAAGACCAGAATCGGGCCGCCGATGTTTGTGAGGAGGCACATGGTGGCCATGGCGCCGATGGGTACTGCAAGGAACAGCGCTGTCGGCAGTGCGATGAAAACTTCCCCGGAAGAGCCTTGTCGAGCCCCTAACGGCAGAGCAATTGCCAATGCCAGCAACCAGCCACCCCCAACTCCGCACATCAGGAGTTTGGCAGTCGCCCAGGCATGGGATCCAATCAGTTCGGTTACGGGCACATCATACTGCCGTGACCGACCGAGATCACGACGCAACCATCCGGTCAGCACCCGTCTCGTCAATGTCACCGTAGACCCTTGCTGCTCCTGCTGGATTACCAAAGCGGCTCGGGCTTCCTTGGCGTATTTGCCGTCCATCTCCCCGATATCCGTGAAGTAGCCGGGGGCGAAGCGCACCAGGACAACGGTTCCTATGGCCGCTAGGATCAAGAGAGAGACGAACCTCGCCATACGTGCAAACAGGCGCCTAATGCTTATCATCGTACCGTTACAACTTCGCTGAGCGCTCCCACATCAGCTTTTTGAGCATAATGGGCCTGCTTGTCCAAGTACATGCGCCGATCGGCTGACGAAAGAAGCTGCTCTGCTGTTTCACCGTCCGCAGGGTAGAATGACGCTCCCAAACTAGCCGAGACAGTGGCTTCCAAACCAGCCCGGGAGCAGGCCGTAGCTATGGTTCCGGCGAAAGATGCTAGCCTCTCGGATGAACCCCTCTCATTCATACCGGGAATTAAGAATACGAACTCGTCGCCGCCCATCCGCGCCACGGTATCGTAACCTCGGCAGTTTTGCCTAAACCCCTCTGAAATGGAACTCAGAAGCATGTCTCCTATCATATGTCCCCTGTGATCATTGACTTCTTTGAAGGAATTTAGATCGCACACGATCACTGCCAGGCTTTCCCCTGTCCGCCGACATCTATCGAGTTCGGCCTCCAGCTGTAGGAATAATCGTCTCGCGTTAGGGAGATTGGTGAGATAGTCGGTTTCCGCATCGCTCTCCGCACGTCGGAAGCGAAGCGCGTTTTGCAAGGATAATGACAGCTTCGATTCCATTGCCTGCAGGATGCGAAGGTGATCTTTTAAGAAGAAGTCCGCTTCCAATGAGTACAGTGTCAGCACGCCGACACTCTCGCCCTGCAAATCGAATAACGGCAAGGACAGGGCAGCCTGAAGGGGTGCGTGTTCCCCTCCCCTGCCGTGATAGCTAGCTTCAAGAGCCGCATTTCCATTTAGAATGGCTTTGCCGGTTTGCGCCACCCATCCTGAAATTCCCTCCCCAAGCGGGATTGGCTGCGAAGAGAAGCAGCTTGAATCTTCGCCGTCTACATACTGGGGCACCAGGGTATTGTTGATCCTCAAATACAGTGCACAGGAGTCGAAAGGAATAAGACTGTGAAGTCGGGACACCATGACCGAAATCGTCTCGTTCAAACTGAGAGAATTTCCCAGAGCTTGGCTCATCTCGAACAACGCCTGAGCCTCTTGGCTGGCTGCGGCAATTAGATTTAGACAGGCGATTTCACTCGACGCGTTCCCTCTCGATTTGAACCGGTCTCCCCGCGCAGATGCAGCTACTTCCATTTCGACCCTGCTATTTTCAAATCCAGCACCAGGTGCTTGACCACGGCTCACTTCTATCCCCGTGTCTAACGCTACAAAATCCCTCACGTCTTCACGTCGTGTCTGTAATGCCGCCTTCCCGTAATGTTGCTCCAACACCGCCACAACTCTTGGGTCGAACTGAGTGCCAGCGAGGCTCTTAATGTGAGCCATCGCTTTAGGCAGCGGCATTGCTTTGCGATACGGCCTGTTAGACGCTAAAGCATCGAAGCAATCCACTACGGTGAGAATACGGGCCCCGATCGGAATCTCTTCTCCTTTCAGGCCATCCGGATATCCTTCACCGTTCCACCACTCGTGATGCGACCGGACAATGGGTACCACAGGATAAGGAAACCGGACCCGCTCTAAGATATCAGCGCCGACCACCGGGTGGATCTTCATCTTCTCGAACTCTTCTGGTGTAAGCTTCCCAGGTTTGTTGATGATGTGCTCCGGAACGGCAAGCTTGCCTATGTCGTGTAGAAAGGCTGCAGTGTGTAGGGCCTGCATCTCCACTTTGCTCAAGTCAAGAGCCAGGCCGACTTCCGTTACGTACTCGCGCACCCGAAACAGGTGATCGTGCGTGTTCTGATCTTTTGCTTCGATGGCCATGGCCAGGCCTTCAATTGTGCGCAGATGTAATGCCTCGGTATCCTCCAGGTGCTGCTGCCGCTCCTTGTTGCGCATCATCTGGGCAGTGTAGGCGCGATATACCGTGTAGACCATAGGTATGAGCAGCATCGATGTACCCCATCCGAACCGAATGCTGATCAGGTCGGCGAGCACAGCCAGTACTCCGCCCACAACATAGAACGGCAGGTACCAGGGAAATTCCTTCCTCCAGAGTGCAACTGCGCTTTCCCCTTTGGTGGAGGCGATCACTAATGCAACTGGGATGGTGCTGGAAAAGAAGTAAGCTACAGCTGCGAGTGACAACGCAGGTGCAAATGCCACGTGATGCCGGAGCAAGCTGGTATATGCCAAGAGGGCGCCCGCTGTGGCACACATCACATTTGCTACATTGAAAGTCATCTGTATAGCCGTGAAAAGCTTCGTTACCCGGATTCTGCATTGGGCAGTCGCGGACAGGGCGGCCAGCAGGATGGCCTGCGACGGTGACAGCTGCACAATTGCAAGAAGAATAAATGGAAAGTTCAAGGACATACTGCCATCGCCGCGGGGCAAGGCTACTTTCAGACCAGAGCTCAACAGGATAACCGCCAGGAACACTGTGAATCGCGGCCACGAGCCGCTTGAAGACTGAAGTGACCATGCAGCAGAGCAAACTGCCAACACGATCATGAACCAGATCAGAGATTTTGTTTTAGTGTGCATGTTGCTCCGCAATGTCATCGTCGCCTGCAGTGAGGAGAGGCTTGTCCTTGTAGTCATCACACTAGAGACGCTCCTAAAGCTATATAGCGCCTAAGTTGTAATGGACTCTGAGGAGTTGCCCCGCCCCCTGCCTCCTTCGTGCTATGGGAAACAACGAATTCAACATCTAGACTTACATCCACGAAGGACGCCCTATATTTCACCTTAGGGCCGCTACAGGACCGTTCGTGGAACTTCATCGGCGGCCACAGCTAATGGGTGACAGTGATACCTCTCAATGGTTTACACACTCGCTAAAGCGAACCTCTGGGCCATGAATAAGGCGGAGAGGCATCGCTTCCGATATCCGAGCCTTTACCGATGATTTCTCCTGTATCTGCCGCTCCGCATAGACGAAGATCTCTTGTCGCCGCCGCATCGCTATGGACGATGTCTTGGATCTGTTTGGGATGCGAGCCCATCCCGCCGCCTATGCTCACAGAGACCGCTTCTGTCGAATCAACGAAAGCCATGAACATGGGCAGCCCCAGCCCTGGCGTTTGGCACACGAGAGGAGCGACACTGCTGGATCCGGACGGACGGCCATTCAAAATGGTCGGCCTTAATTGGAGCGGATTCGAAACTACCAACGGCATACCTGGCGGTTTGAACCAGCGGGACTACAAAGCCGTACTCCGCAGCATAAGGGATGGCGGCTTCAACGTAATTAGGCTTCCCTTGTCAAACGAGATGGTGGAGTCCCCACACATTCCCAGTGGCTTAGAGCAGCGCCGCCCAACAGGGTTCATCAATGAGGATCTGAGAGGCCTTACGTCGATGCAGGTGCTAGACAAGGTGGTCTCCTACTCACAGGAGATAGGTCTCAAGCTTATCTTGGACAATCACCGCTCCAATGCAGGAAGCGGTCCCCAAGAGAATGGGTTGTGGTTCACTTCAGCCTACCCGGAATCATCTTGGCTAAGGGACTGGGCTAGCTTGGCAAGACGGTATGTCAACAGTCCTTCCGTGATTGGCTTCGACCTCCGTAATGAGACCCATGGCACAAGTGGAAGCGGGGCGTGCTGGGATTGCGGTGGCGAGCGAGATTGGCATGTTGCTGCCCAGCATGCGGGGAATGCAATCCTGAAGGAAAATCGCAACCTACTCATTATTGTGGAGGGCGTCGACGAATACGGAGGCGACCAGTACTGGTGGGGTGGGAATCTTGAAGGTGTTCGAAGATCCCCAGTGATCCTAAGAACGCCTAACCATCTTGTCTACTCCCCACACGAGTATGGTCCCGTAGAGTATCCGCAGCCCTGGTTTACTCCGACCACTAGTTCACAAGAGCTAGAGCAAACATGGGTCAAACATTGGGCGTTCATCAGCGATATGCAGATCGCTCCTGTGTACATCGGGGAATTCGGGACGCCAAATGACGCCGCTTCCATAGAGTCGGTCGAAGGCGGATCACAAGGGCAGTGGTATGCCACTCTCGTGTCCTTTCTGTCCAAGAGATCAATGATTAATTGGACCTACTGGTCTGCCAATGGAGAGGACCGATACGCCTATTTTGACCCCAGCTATTCGCAGGATCATAGCTCTCAACTAAAGATGTCATCACTCGATGCGATAAGGGGCACTATAGCGGTGGACATGGTCCCGCGAACACGGGGGGGCTTTTATGCGGAGTCATCCTCCCCTGGAGGACACACTTACACCAAAACGTTCACGCGCATACCCACGAAGCGCTTCCGATACCAACAGCAACACTACTTGAACCGCGACGCCGATGGCCTCGTTTCACACGAAGGGGTGACTACGCCCCCAAAAGCCCGCAGCCGACAGATAGCTTTGCCACAGTCCCAGGGAGGACGCCGCGTCCCCGTACCGAAGCCATCCCGAGACAGCGAAGCTCGAATGGTTGCTGCGAGCATCAGGACTGCCGTCGCTGACGCCACCTCTAAGGTTCATTGAGTTATGAATGCGCAAACTTTCCCCCTAGGACGGTGTCGTTACACATGCTACTAAGCAGAAGCACACGCTTGAAACTTGAATTCCCCGAACATCCTAGACGAGGAGCCCGCGTGCTCTTCGCCGGTAATCCTCTACCCATGTGGATCTATGACGTGAGTTCGCTGCGCTTCTTAGAGGTTAACCAGAGCGCCGAGGATCAGTATGGGTACACGCGCAAGGAGTTCCTGAATCTGACACTACGCGATATCTTGCCGGGGCAGGAGATACACGTCCCGCTCGCGGTAGGCGATGGCGCAAGTCTGGACAGGGCCTGCGTCCATCTTAAAAAGGACGGAACGCGTATTCATGTCAAGCTACGGTCCAACGATGTGAGGTTTCGCGGTAGACGGGGGCGGTATGTCGTCGCCGAAGATATCACAGAGCGACTGCAACTGCATGCGGAACTCCTGCGATTAGCCCACCATGATGCCCTTACCGGTCTGCCAAACAGAATCTGGCTAGAGCAACAAATGACGCAATGCTTGTCCGATGCTCGGGAGCGGGCACAAAGGGCGGCGATCATTTGTCTCGACCTAGACCGGTTCAAGTACGTAAATGACCGCTACGGACACGCAATTGGGGACGAGTGCCTCAAGCGGGCCGGAACCATGCTTACACGTCGGCTGCGGGGTATGGACACGGTTGCTCGTACTGGAGGTGAGGAGTTCACAATTCTTCTAGCCGAGGTAGAGAGTGTGGCGGCGGCGAGCATGGTGGCGAAAGCGCTCCTGGAGGTGTTTTCCGTTCCAGTGGAAATTGAGGACCATAAAGTCTTACTCGGAGCCAGTCTGGGCGTAGCCGTGTATCCAGATCACGGAGCAGACGGTCTGGAACTGTGGAGCAGAGCTGACGCCGCTATGTACCGAGCCAAGCGGGCTGGGGGGAACCGTCACGTGATGCTAAATCCGGATATCACCTCGTCAGCCGCCGAGACTGCGGGGATACAGGCACATATGCAGGCGACCCTGGAGTTTGAACAGTTCCGTCTCCACTATCAGATGCAGTACGGCATGGATCGGCAGATCTGCGGAATGGAGGCGCTGCTGCGTTTGCCCGACTCTACCTTTGGTCCTGTCGGTCCCGATCGATTCGTCCCTATAGCAGAGGAGAGCGGCCTAATACACCCGCTCGGCAAATGGGTCATCGCGGATGCGTGCCGCCAGCTGACGATCTGGAATTCGCGGCTAACAACCCCGATTAGCCTATCGATCAACATTTCACCGTTGCAGCTCATGCGGTCTGGTTTTGTTCTAGAAGTTCAAGAGGCCATCGACGGATCGGGTATCAATCCCGCTTGGCTCCACATGGAGATTAGTGAAAGAGCCATTCTGAACATCGAAGAACTGGTAAAACCGATGACACAACTCGCGACAATGGGTATTCGCTTTGCTGTAGACGATTTTGGCATGGGCAACTCATCTATACGTCACTTACATCGGCTACCCATCTCAACCCTCAAACTGGACCAGTCCTTCATTCAACAGCTCTGTCAATCAAGTCGCAGCTATTCGATAGTGAAAGCGGTTATCTCGATGGGACACAGCTTGGATATGCGGGTGATAGCAGAGGGTGTCGAGAATGAGGACCAGATTCAGGTTCTGCGGGAACTCGATTGCGACGGCATACAGGGATTCTTTTTGTCGCGGCCTTTGCCTCCAGAAGCTTTGGAGGCGCTGCTTGTCCATAAAGGGTAGCCCTGGGTGCGATCGAGAGTAGGGACATGGTGTCCTGCCGGGACCGGTCGGCCGTCCAAATGGCCATAGAGTGGAGTCCTGACGGGGAATGCCAACGAATTTGGCTGGCACTTCGGTCTTCAGCTTTGAGCACAGCAATACGGCGGACAGTAAGTCGTGCTTTGAGCTCTTCGTGAGCGAACCAGGGCGGTGATCCTGCACCTTGGCTCAAGTCTCCGGACTGCACAAAGGCGCGCTATACGGGAGACGCGTCCGCTAGTTCTGGGTAGACCTTGTCAACAGGAGAGAAACTCGGCATCCTCGAGTAGCATCTTTACCGTGGATATCTGCTGCCTTTATAGAGGCGGTAGCTGAAACCACAGCTGATACCGTAGGGATGGAGAGCACCGAAGGTAAACTGTGGCCACTGCTGGTACTCCACATCGATCAATCGAACGCTCAGATTGTTGTGAAGGCTTAAATCAAGCCCGCCTCCTGGAGCAACAACGAAGTATTTTCCCTGCGCGTAATTGTAGGGAAAGTTGAAATAACCTAAGCCAACCAAGGTTTTTAAGTATGGCGACAGTGGTCCAATACGGATTTGGACACGAGGGCCTAGAAGGTACGTGCTTTGGGTCGTGTTTTCCAGCTGGTTCTGCTGCAACCACCGGCCTTCTGCCTCGATGCCCACCTGCCTCTTAGGGTTGACATCAACAAATGCGCTTGCACCCCCGAGCTTCCGCTGTCCGTATCCGGATTGGAATAAGGAGTAGGTACCTCCGACTGAGATATAAGGTCCGGGACCGGTGGCCGTTGGCAGTGCCTGTGCGAAAGTTTTCTGCAGACCGGAGAGAAACGCCAACAGGAAGATGGCAAGGAGAAGAAGCCTATTCATTGGGTCCCGGTCGTTGCTATTTTGTAATGGTCATTGTCATGGTGGTGAACTGAGAAACCCCAGTCTGGCCAGTGGCGGTAACAAGAAAGCTGTACGTTCCTGGGGGTGTTCCACTGTTCTGGATACTCCCGCAACCGGAGAGACCTGCGGTGACGACGGAGATTCCGCTGAGAAGAAGGAGACCACTGACTAATCGGACGCGTCGGACTCGGAAGCCCAGAAAACATAGTGCGAGAGACCCGGGGAGCATGCAGGCAAAGATGACCTTCGGACCGGAACTATCATCGTAGTGTGCCTGAGTCCCACCGAGCAGGGGCGTGCCGGTATCGACCATGAGGGTCACCGACTTGGCCCCGCCCGCAGGCAGGTTCGTCTTGTCTTGCGAGAAGGTACAGGTGGCATTCTTTGGTAGGCCAAGGCAGCCAAGGACAAACGAATCGGTGAAGTTCTGAACCGAGGTCAGCGTTACGTTGATAGCCAGGTGCTGTTTGCTCTGCATTTGCCATGAGGTTGGAGTCGCCTTCAGGGCAAAGTTGGGTGCAGATCCGATCGTAACCGTGGACGGCGAAGAAGACGATGCGGCATAGGTCGCATCCCCGCTGTAGCTGGAGGCGATGTCGGCACTGGTTCCTGACAGGAGGACCGTCACGGTGGCGACGCCGGCGGCATCGAGCGGCGTCGTCGCAAGTGTGGTGCTTCCCAACATGAAAGCGACGTTTCCAGTTGGGCCAGCTGAGGCAACTGTACCGGTCGGGCGGATGACCGAGATGAGCGTCAGCTGCTGTCCACCATTGAGAGAACTGGAAGAGGTAGTCAGCACATTTGTGGTCGAACGTAACTGCACGACCTGGATTAACAAGGGCGAGGCACTAGGGAGGTCTAGCATATCCCCCGCATAGGATGCGAGAAAGGTGTGGGAGCCAGCCGTAAGGAAAGGAATTGCAATTGTGGCGACTCCACCAGAGTTGAGCGCGCCGACACCGATCGGGACGGAATCTTCTACAAACGTTATCAGGCCGGTTGGGCTCTGCGTGCCTCCATTCGATACCGTTGCGGAGAGGACGACAGGAGTCGACGTAGGAAGTGGGCTTTGGCTGGAGGAGATCACTGTTGTGCTTGAAGTCTGCACGACAGTGATCGCGATGGGCGGGGAGGTGCTCGTTGTGTTGTTCGAGTCGCCGCTGTAGATAGCCGAGACGTTGTTTGTTCCTATGGGCAAGGTCGAAGTAATTACCGCGGCTACGCCATCTGTAAGGATTCCCGTCCCGATGAGGACGTTGCCATTCATGAAACGAACAGTGCCCCCGGGGGTGCTTTCTGGAGCTGTCACCGCTGCTGTCAGGGTGACAGGTCTGCCGGAAACCACGTTCGTAGCGCTGCTTGAAATTATGGTGCTGGTGATGGTCTGATGAATTGTTTCGGTGATGATCTGTGTAGAGGTGCTGCTGGCGTAGTCACTATTACCCTGGTAGAAGGCCGTTATGGTGTGTGTCCCAGCGGGAAGTGTTGTATTGACGTAGGTAGCGCCCCCAAGTGCATTTAACGGCACGGTACTCAGGACGGAGGATCCATCCAGGAAGACGACGTTGCCGGTGGGCGTTGAGGCGGGTGCGCCCCCCACGGTTGCAGTGAAGGTAATCGGAGTTGAAAACTGAACGATGGCGTTGCTGCTGCCCAGAGTTGTCGAACTCGGGGCAAGATTCACGGTCAAAACGAAGGAGTATTGACTGCTGAAATCGTTTGCGTCTCCGGCGAAGACAGCGGTTATATTGTGCTTGCCGACAGCTAGCGGGGGAACCACGAAGCTGGCAAACCCATTGCCGTCGAGAGCAGCAGCACCGAGCAAGGTGGGACCGTCGGTGAAGGTGATGCTGCCGGTGGGGGTAGTGGTCCATCCGGTCAGGCCAGCGTTCAGGGTGATGGGGGAAAACTCAACGGCTGGATTTGCATTAGAGATGACACTGAGTATGGTTGCCTGTTCAATATCCTGCTTCAACGGATTATTAGGTGTGCTAGCTGCATTCAGATTGTCGCCACTGTAGGCTGCCGTAACGATGTGCGTCCCGACGGTGGTGAACGACGTCTCAATCGTTGCGGTGTCAGAGGCGGTAACGACGGTTTGGGGAATCCCAATTGCGGTGGCCCCGTCAAAGAACTGAACCGTACCTGTGATGCTATTCGGGCTCGTGATCTTCGCGGTGAACGTGACGCCCTGATTCACCGCGGCGGGATTGGAACTGGAGGTTACGGTCGTGGAGCTTGGGTCGACAGAGAGTACAGTGCCGCTCAGATCGACCTCAATAGCACTATTGCCTGCATCGGAGGTGATGGAGAGAACTCCCATTCCTGGCGTTCCGACCGTAACGGGCATGAACTCGACGGCAAGGACGCAAGCCTCACCGGTGGCTAGCGGCTGGGAAACCGAGCAAGACGTCGTGATCGGATCGGTTGGAACAGTGTCGAGCGCAGCATTCTGAGTTGCCGGGGAGGCTGTGAGATTAATCAGGTTGAGCGGTGCATTGCCATTGTTTTCAATCGCTTGTGCGATAGGGGCGGAGGCTTTGCCCTCTTTCATTGTTGGATAATGGATTCCAGCGATGGTTGCACTTACCTTGCGAATGCGAAGGTCGAGCCGGTCGGCAATGAATAAATTGCCAGCACCGTCGAGATAAACGGAATAAGGTTTATAAAGGCCTGCAAGATTCGCGTTGAAGCCGTCGCCACTGAAGAGAGCGGTGCCGTTACCGGCGAGGGTTGAAATGTTGCCCGTGGCGTGGCTCACTTTCCGCACGGCATTATTTTCCGAGTCTGCTATGTACAGATTGTCTGCGGCATCGATCGCGACACTTGAAGGACTGTTCAGTGTTGCGTTTATAGCGAGGTGGCCGTCCCCGGTGTCGCTTGCAGTGCCGCTGCCTGCTACAGTGCTGACGTTGCCCAAGGTATCGACCTTGATGATGCGGTTACTGCCGAAATCAGCGATGTAAAGGCTGCCGTCTTTCGCTGAGACGGCAATCGCCCAAGGTTGGTGATAGGTGCCTGGGATGCTGGTGACGTTGCCCGCGGTATCGACTTTACGAATGCGATTGTTTCCAGTGTCCGCAATGTAGAGATTGCCGCTTGCATCAAATGCAAAACCTTGTGGGGATGTCAGGAGTGTTGGGCTTGACCCCGAAGTGCCAAGGGTTCCGGCAATGGTTGAAATGTTATGGGTGGTTATATTTATTTCGCGTATGGCGTTGTTGCCGGTGTCTGCGAAGAAAATGTTGCCGGAGCCATCCACAGTGATCGCTGATGGAGCACTGATTTGAGCGCTTGACGCGGGTCCACCATCTCCTGCGGAACCCGCAATCTTGCTGCTGCCCGCCACAGTGGTGATATTCCCCTGAAGGTCAACTCTTTCGATACGGTTGTTCCCGGTATCTGAAATGTAGAGGTTTCCAGCAGCATCTGTCGCCGCGCCTAACGGGAGGTTGATTGCGGATTGAGTCGCTTGGGTACTGCCACTGGTCGGACAGGCGCCGTCACTCAAACAACCATCTCCTGCGAGGGTGCTGATCTCTCCGGGCGTCATGACACTGAGGGAGCCGATGCCTACGCCTGAGATGCTTTGGCTGGCCAAGATATCGCCGTGCGTGTCCAGGACCACCACGGCCCCGAAGCGTACACCCGGGTATTTTGGCAAGAAGCTGACGGAAACATTGCAGACCTGCCCGGGGCTTGTTGGGCAACTCTCTATAGCAGAGAGGGTGAAATCCAGGTTCGGAGAACCTTGAGTGAGCACCTTTACGGTGCCCAATGTGCCTGCAGTCTGGATTCTTACTGGAACCGTCTGCACCTGCGACGTGCCCCCTACTGTTACCGGAGAAGGAAAGACGAAGGCAGCTTGTGCGAGAGCTCGTGAGCTTAAGGCAAGTAGGACCGAGCAAGTGATAATGCCGAAATGTGTCCCGGAAGTACGACGCTGCATTGATCCTACGAGCGGAATAGCCGTATTCGGGCTCACGGAGTTTGTATCTGCTTCAAAACGACTGGCCAATAAAAGCGGTTCTCTATTGGGGGTTGTCGGGTCCAAGACGGTCTGATCGAGCATGGGTGTAGCGTATCCATTCAAAAGATAGGCCGACAATCACCCAAAAGGGCCAGTTCGTGTTCCGCCCCCGGGCGTTTCGTCGATTCAGTACCTCGAGAGCCTCGTCAACTTTTGCCTCAAGCTGAGGTGCCTGAAGCTAGGAGCACCCGGCCTGTATCGCCCGCGGAGCATGACGCTTGGTTAATACACCTCATCTCCGTTTGGAAAGTGCTTGAGCGGACTGCCATTGAACAATACACAAGACCGTAAAGGCGCAGCGTTTGCACCCGAGGCTAACCGTATAATATTTGCCTACTTAGCGAGTTCAAATGGTAGCCGTATGCGGGGAACACAGTATTTCCTGATGTCGTCAAAGACATCCGCGTCGGGCTTCGGGCCAGTGCGTGAAGATCGAGGGCAGAGAAGGGGTGGGAGGCTTTGAACCTGCAACTCTTCTCCCATGGTGCTGCTTCTCTACTGGCACAACAAGGAAGATCGCGGGCCGCCATACACAACGTGCTCGAACCTTATCACGTTGTCACTAATCCAAAACAAGATCACGTGATGGCCGACAACAGCGAGAGTCGTACGTTTGCGCCAACGTTCGGCCGCAGCTGATAAAGCATGGGGCTCTGAGCAATCTTGTGAAACTCGGTCCGAACCACCTCGCTGGATGACGCACACTCGCCAGTCTCGACTGCCTCACGCAGCTGAGCGATCATTCGTGGGGCAGAGCCGATAGAAATCTTCTCGATGGTGCGCATGGAATCCTCCGTAGACAGCGGTACGAACGGTTCCTACCTTAGTGCTTCCGAAAGATGAGCTCGTGATTTGGTATTGGTAAGGGCTGTTGTTGAATTCTTTACTAAACGACTGAGAACGCCGTGTTGTTGTCTTTTAGCAACGCCGGCCACTAGGAACTTGTTGACATAGCTTTCTCGGCTTGGGCTGGATGGGTGGGTAGAAGGCCTGATCCGGTGGTGGCGGGTAGTTTAGCGGGCTGATGAGGGGCGTTTTTGGACATCTCAACCGGGGTTCAGGCGCACTGCTCCCTGAGCATTTCTGCGTGCTGTTGAGCAATCAATCGGGGCAGCCGGAGCAGGTTGTGGGCGGCGCAGCTGAAGACGAACAGCCAGTCCACTTTCGCCAGTCCGCGCAGCTTCACCTGGCGCAGCGGGCCGGTCTGCTTGAGCCAGCCAAAGCCCTTCTCGACCAGCCATCGCCGGCTCAGGCTGTGGGCATAGCCCGGGTGGCGCGTGGTTCTGCGGTCGAGGCTGGAGCGGCGTCCGTTGTTGTTCTCCCTCACATGCGCGGTGACGTTCAACGCGCGTGCGGCGGCGACGAAGTCCCGGGTATCGTAGGCCTTGTCCGCGCCCACCGTGATGCGCCGCGAGCGGTCTCTCTGCTTCTCGTGCAGCATCAGCAGCGCAGCATCGCGTTCGGCATGTCCATCGGCGTGCGTCACCATGGCGGCCGCGATCAGGCCGTTGCGGTTCTCCACCAACGCGTGGCCCAGATAGCTCAGCCGAGACTCTTTGCCATAGCTCTTCCGGTACGACCTGGCATCCGGGTCGGTGGTCGAGCGATGCGTTTCGTTGGACCGCTTCTGGCCATGGAAGTTCGTCCCGTCGCCGTCGTCCGAGCCGTCCTTCGGGCGGTAGCTCTTCTGCGATGCCCAGGCCTGGATCAGCGTGCCATCGACGGTGAAGTGATCGTCGCTCATCAAGCGCTTCGCCTGCCCGTTCACCTCGGCAAAGACTGCTGCGCCACCTCGCTGGTCAGCAGCCGGTTGCGGTTCTTCGAAAACACCGCATGGTTCCACACCGCATCGTCCATGCCCAGCCCCACGAACCAGCGGAACAGCAGATTATAGTCGATCTGCTCCACTAGCTGCCGTTCGCTCCGCACCGAATAGAACACCTGCAACAGCAGCGCCCGCAGCACATACTCCGGCGCAATCGACGGACGCCCTGACGCGGCATACAGCCTATCGAACTCCGCGCTCAACGAGCGCAATACTTCATCCGTAATCTTCCGCACCGCACGCAACGGATGCTCCGCCGGCACTCGCTGTTCCAACGAAACATAGCTGAACATCCCATCCTGAAACCGCTCGTCTCCACGCATACCCAATAAGACGAGCTCAACCCCACCTGCGCCTATGGATCGCGCCTATTTCAACAAGTTCCTAGTGGAAGGGACTGACGAATTGCGGTGACATTCCTGTAGCGAGGGCACTCGTCGGTCCAGTTGACCAGAACGTCCGTTGAACGAGGTCTGCAGTTACCTCTTACACTTAAACTCCTGCTCATGATCTCCGCTATGCTCGCAAGAGCACAAGGATGCGAGTAATATCCTGACTTCTCAGACAGGTGTGTCGTCCATGGAAGGAGAGAGCCATGTGGAACTCTGCGCCGCGGAGGGTATCGAAACCAATAAGGTTTTCAGCGTTTTCGAGGGGTCTCATTTTGGCACGCGTCCTGTCCTTTTCCGGCTCTGCGCTCACGATATTGCTGGCCCTGCATCTCTGCCTCGCCGCGCTCACCGGGCATACTTTTTTCGATGACTCGATGATGTTCTACCGTTACGCGATCCACATGCGCCAGAGTCACGTCATTGCTTGGAACCCAGGTGGGCCTCCAGTTTTTGGCGTAACAAGCATCCCATGGCTCCTGCTCGTGTGGGTGGGCAGCTTCTTTATCGCCGATCCTTCTCGACTGCTCGTATCTCTCTCGTGCGCTACTGGCCTGCTTGGCTTTCTGCTCGCATCTTTCATCATCAGCCGCAACTCGCGCAGTGCTCTGCTCTCCCGAACCAGCTACGTCTTCCCCATCCTGGGTATTCCTCTGCTTCTGAACGTCCACTTCTCTCTCTCCTTCGCCAATGGGATGGAGACGATGCTGGGCCTGCTGGCTAACATGCTGTTCGTTGCGTGTGTGCTGCGGTTTGCAAGGCTTCCCGATTCACCCACGGCGCTTCTGCTCGCCGCAGCGGGCGCCTTTGCGACGCTGACCCGTCCCGAGACAGTCATCTGCGTCGTCCTCACACCTGTGCTCGCTTGGTACCTTCTGGTGCCGCGCCCCCGTCCTCGGCTGCCCGCCTTCGTTTACGGCGGCTCACTTGCCCTCCTCCTCGGCGCTGACCTCCTCTTCAATGTCCTCTACTTTCGTAGTGCACTTCCTCTCAGCTTCTACATCAAAGCTGTTCATGGGTACGAAGGGTACGCGCTCTACCTGAATCCCTTCGCCTACACTACGTTGTTCTTTGGAATGAGCCTCTTCCCGCTGTTGGCAATCGTCTCTTTTGCGCAAAGACGCGATTTGCCAATGCTTGCGGTTTTCGGCCTACCCCTCGGTTTGACGCTGCTGTATTTCCTTACGGTCGTGCAGATCATGGGCCTCGGTGCGCGCTACTATGTGCCCTTCCTTCCGTTCGTTCTTCTGCCCGCAGCACACGTCATGGACGCAGCGATACGGGACAGGAGCCGCGGACGCCTATCCGGAGTCCGCCTGGTGGGAATCGCCATCACGCTCATCGTGTCGGTTGACCAGTTTTCGGATCACATCTCGGGTCCCCTTGGAACGATCGTAGCGAGCAGGAAACTCGCCTATGCTTCTCCAACGTTCGTCACGGAAGCCGACGTTCGCCTGGCGTACCTGGGTAATTGGTGGAACATGTGCCTTCCCGTGGCCCGAATCGCCAAAAGGCTCCCCCCTGGGTCCACCATCGCGGCCTCGGAAGTTGGGTTGCTCGGTGCGCTTGCGCCCGAAACAAACGTGCTCGATATGGCAGGACTCAATGATCCACAGATCGCGCGCAACGGCTTTTCCATGGACTATGTGCTGGCTGCGAAGCCGGCTCTCATCTGGTTCCCGCATAGCGATTACACCCGACTTTACGGCATTTTCTCCTCAGACCCAAGGCTGCTCGAACGATACGTCCTCTACGCAGGCGCCTTCGATCTCGGCCTTGCCGTAGGACGAGACCTGCCCCCGGACAGCCCCGTGGTCCTTGCCGTGAAGCAGGTCTGGGCCCAGACGTATCCCGGCGTCGATATCAACAGGTACGTCGTTCAGCGCGTCATCTGGAATGCCGCTCCGGCCTCGCGCGAAATGCGATCCGTAATCGCTGCACATCCCTGACCGTATGCATCCATAGAAGAGGCAAAGCTCTGCTCCGCAGGAGCAAGCCCCACCCCAATTATGGCCCCACTTCCCTTGAACCAACGCACCATTGACATACTGACTTTGCTGGTTGTCGTAGCCGCGTGCGCCTGGATTCTCTCCGTCCCCTTGCGTTCACACCAGATCTTGCTGGATTTCGCGCAGGATGACTTCTACTACTATCTCAAACCCGCACAGAACCTCGCCGCTGGGCGTGGGGTCACCTTCGACGGCACCACCCGGACCAACGGGTTCCACCCGCTCTACTTTCTCCTCCTCACCGCCGCATCTTTCTTCATCCACACCCTGCGTGCCATCTTTCGCCTGCTCTGGACCGTAGACATACTTAGCGCCACCGCGATCTTCGTGCTCCTTCGAAGCGTCTACGCTCGTCTCACCACCAACCCTCTTCTCTACAACGCGCTCGCGCTTTGCGTTCTTCTCCCGTGCCTCAGAACTATCTTCATGCAAATGGAAGTTACCCTCGCGCTTCCACTCGCGTTTGCCTTCCTTGCGACCGCTTTCGTTCCGCCGGAGCGATATTCCTCGAGTCGATGTGCTGCTCTCGGCTTCCTTGCTGCGCTGACAATGCTGGCACGGCTGGACGCAGGGATCCTCGTTCTTATGTTCTTCATCGGCCTTCTGATCGTCTCTGAGTACCGTTCCGTCTTTAAACGCAGGAACATGGCGAGCTTCGCGATCACCTCTTTGCCTTTGCCCCTTCTCTACTTCTTCATCAACCTTCACTTCTTCCATCAGCTTCTGCCTATCTCAGGTTCGGCCAAACAGCTTCGTCACGGCTGGTTCCCTTCGCATGAAGTCCTGAGCTCTTTTCACGGCACTAGCCTCTTGCTCATCACCCTAGCGGCCGCGTCCGTGGCAGTTGGGTGGTCGATCCGCGGGCATCTGCGCCCGCAAGAGAAACTCTTCTGCATCGCCGCACTGTCCAACCCATTCTTCTTCTTCACGATCGAAATGTTCCTTAGCGACTGGAAGCTCTGGGGCTGGTATCTCTATGCATTGCGCTTTGCCGCATCGGCGTCTTTCCTTTTATTCGGGATCATCGTCTCATCCGACGTCATTCCGACCCGCTGGGTGCTTTTACGTCAGGCTGCCCACAGCAACTGGCTCCCTCCAGCTCTCTACGCGGCTTCCCTCTTCCTCCTGGTCACGTCCCATTACAAGATGGACGTGTTCATGGTCGAAATTCAGCAGGCCGCCTTACGCCTCAATAGTTTTCAGGAGACCCACCCCGGCAAATACGCGATGGGGGATCGTGCAGGCATGTTCGGCTATCTCAGCGCGTCACCCGTCCTCCAAGCGGAAGGCCTCGCGATGGATCGCACCTACCTCAACCATATCCGCGCACAGGAAGATCTCCGTTCCGTGCTTGCCGGCTACGGAGTCAACTACTATGTCGCGTTCACAGAGACAAACAAGGTGGACAAAGGTCCCTGCTTTCACGCCACGGAACCTGTCATCGCCGGCCCGGACGCCCTTCGCATGCGCTCGGATTTCTGCGATCCTCCCATCTTCCAGTTCGAAGGCTTCGATGGCATATATCGGGTATTCCGCCTAGCTTCTCGTTAGCATTCGGCGATTCGACTAGACTCAGAGCTTATTGAGCTTGTGTGACGTCACCTTAAGACTCAGAAGGGCGGCTAGCCAAGCATGTACTTTATTTCCAATCAGTCCAGAACATCGCTCGGTGAACTCCAGGCGTCTCGTCGGTACGAGCTTCTTCCCATCGCTGCCGTAAGCCGCTGATCCATTCCTGACGCCTTTGCGCAAAGGGCTCACGGGCCACGTTGGGGTCGGTATGCTCCCCTCGATCCAAAGCCTGCAATCGGCGAGAGATCTCTCCGTCGAAGTTAGGGTCATCCATATCCACAGAACACCCCTACGGCAAAGGGTGGAGCTGCAACTCGGGAATCGGGAAATCCTTACGGTTGTCGGTCATCAACGTGAGCCCATGCTCTAGGAACTTGTTGAAATAGCTTTCTCGGCTTGGGCTGGATGGGTGGGTAGAAGGCCTGATCCGGTGGTGGCGGGTAGTTTAGCGGGCTGATGAGGGGCGTTTTTGGACACTCAACCGGGGTTCAGGCGCACTGCTCCCTGAGCATTTCTGCATGCTGTTGAGCAATCAACCGGGGCAGCCGGAGCAGGTTGTGGGCGGCGCAGCTGAAGACGAACAGCCGTTCCGGTCTCTGCTCGCCAGCCGAACTGATCGGCCTCGCTCGGCGTGAGCGCCTTATTCAACGGAGTCCAGTGCCGCTCGTGCTCAGCCCAGGCATAAATCTTCTCAATAGGTTCGACTCTCCGCCTCGGCTCCCACACCGCCTCCCGTCTGGAGTGGCTGGTGACCGCGTAGCCGTGATCGAGGTGCGGATGCTCGCGCGGATTGATGCTGACGCTCCGGCCACCATCCATCCTCAGCCCGATCCGGCCATCGTCCGTGATGCTCTGAACAGTCCCAAGCTCCCGGTTCGCCACCTTCAGGTCGTTCGCCGGGGCCGTGAACTGGATGCGATCGCCGACCGAAAATGCCTTCTCCTCGGTCCGGTAGACCGAGACACCCTGCTGCCGGCGTGGATCGTAGGTCTGCTCCGAGCCATCGGCCCGCAGCACGGTGAGGAGATTGTTGGGAGCATCGACGCTCTTCACCCGGGCATACTCGCCCTTCTCGTTGCCGCCCGCTCCACTCAGCTGCTGTGCCGCACGGCTGGTCGGAGCGAAGCCCTCGACCCTATATCCCTCCCGCTCGACCCCCTCGCGGATGACGGAAAGAGTCGTCGTCTTCCCTGCACCCGCTACGCCATCCAGCCCAACGATCTTCTCCCGGCTCTCAAGTACCTGATCGATCGCTCCCCGCTGCGCCTGATTGAGCTGAGGATTCCGCTGTTCGACCTCAGTTCGGATCTTCCCGGAAGCCAGCGAGAAAGCGTCCTGACGGTTCCCTGCCTGCATGCTGCCGACGATCTCGCGTTCCATCCGGATCATGGCTGCGGTCGTGAACTGCTGGGCGGAGGCATGCGGTCCATGGTAGACCGTGCGGAACTCGCCCTGCGCTGTTCGCTTCTCGAACTCTTCCCGCACCTGGCTGGAACCGGCCTGTCCCATGCTCCGGTCCATCGCTGCCTGCAGGATCGCTCGCTCATCCTGCACGGCCGATCGCTCGAAGACATGATCGCGGGCGTAGGTCACGGCCTGCTGGGCTGCCTTCGGTGAATCGAACTCCTGCCGGTGATGATTCGAAAGCGCCCGCGTCACCACCCAATCCGCCTGGTGGCCATGCTCGGCGGCCAGCTCGCGATGCCGGTGCAGCACCTCGGACGGCGACTGCAGCTCCTTCGAGTCTCGCGTTCGATGGGCTGCGACCTGAGCCGCACCCGCTCCCTCGCGGCCGATCTCCTCGAGATGAGACTGGATCTGCTCCCGGCGTGGACTCGATGCCTGGAGGTACTCCCGGGTATAGCCCTTGATCTCCGGCTGGCCGTGCTTGCCTCGTTCGATCTCGTACCCGAGCTCCTGCAGCCGTGAGGCCAGCTCCGTCCGGTAGACGCGGTGGCGAACTGCTGGGATTGGAAGAGACCGCGCTCCTGCAGCGCTCGCGTCTCTCCGTTCTCTCGCTCGGTCACATTAGAGATGACGGCATGGGTGTGGAGCTGCGGCGCGGCATAGCCTTTCACCGGCCGGCGGTGTCGTGCTCGAAAGTCGCGGCGGCGAACTTGCCCGTAAGCTCTGGGGCCTGGACGTTGCCGATCCGCGCCTGGGTGTACCGCTCGAGCTCGCCCAGAGCGACTCGGGCGCTCTCCCGGTGCGCCTCCCGCACCCGTTCGTCGCCACCGACCAGAGCCGTGAGCGAGACCGACTTTGGAGCTGAAAAGGTGGCGTCCCATCCGGCCCGGTGCTCGACCGAGGTGATCTCCTTGCCGTACTCGTTCTCGTAGGTCTTCGCCGGCTGGTGCCGGACCATCTGCGCCTGGGTCTCGGGATGCTGGCCCTCGGTCAAGCGTGCGAAGTGCTCAGAACCAACCGAACCCTCCAGGCCCCACTGCTGGGCAAGCTTACCCTGCCACTCGCTGTGTCCCTGCTGGTCCCGGCTCCAGTAGTTCGCCTTCTCGGATGCGAACTCGCGGGCGTGGTACGTTCGCGCCTGGCCGCCGGAGAGGGACTTGGAGATCGTCAGCATGTGGATCCTTGATAAGAGCCTAAATCGCCGCCCCTGCTCAAGTCAGTTCCTGCCGAAACCAGACTTTGCGGGAACTAGAATGCTGGACATGCCCCGACCTGAAGACCAGAGCACAGAAGAATGGATACCGGCACAGGCGACAATCATCTCGGTTAAAAAAAGGTTTCTGCCTTGGAAGAATGGCGCTGCGATGGACTATCCCCTTCCTGAGTACGTGGTCACTTCGCTTACAGCGGGAGCGACCGAGCCTTGACGGGAAGGTACGTCACGACATCGCCAAAGGAAGTTGGGCACACGTTTGATATTTTCTACGATCCAAAACACCCAAGCAGGAACACAGGGCTGGATGTTCCGATCAATCCGTGGATCAGGTGGTCTGCACGAATTCTAGGGATCGGCGCAGTTTTCACAGCGATTTGGTTGTGGGGTGACCAGGACTGGTTTCAAAATTGAAGAAGGCCATCGCTGCTCCCACAAGGCGGCGTTTTCGGACATAACCCATCGAGGGACTGTTAGCCCCGCGAACTTGCCCGAACTCCTCGCTTCGGGCGCTGATCTGGTAAGCCAATGCTCAGGGACATGCTGGGAACGAGGTTTCGACGAGAACTCTCGTGGCCCCATATTTCTTCAAATGCTTTTGTTCGAGGGGCTTCGTATCCTTATTATCCTGCTGGGCTTCCTGGCAGGTACGTTGCTCAAGGCGAAACATCGAGAGATATATCAGCGATTCCAGGTAGGCGCCGATGTAGTAGTGCTTGCCGGGGACAAGATCCATCTCCAGGTGCCCCCCGCTTTCTGGGCGTGGAATCATCCATGAGTTTGCAGAAAAGGTGTGTGGGCCCGGATCGAGATTGAACGTGATGAAGTGACCCGGCAGGAGCATCGCGAGTTGATCGTATTCGTCCAGGATCCTCCCGGTGAACCTTCCATGCTTATAGCCGGGCACCGCCGAGTTTAGGAGCTTGCCGCTGGAATAGAAGGTAACCTGAACCTGCGGCCCTGCCGCTGCCGTGCTCTGTGCTAGGTCGGTCTTGGCCAGGCAAGCGGCGAAGCCGAAAAGGATTAAGGAGATGCGGAATCGCTTTCTTCTTCCGTTCGATGGTCCCATGGCTCTTGGTTGCAATTTACGGCAGTTGCCAAACAGGCGTGGATACCTCTTTTGCGCCACGGTGAGGAACGGCAGACAAGCCCTAGTCAAACGAGACTGCGCTCGTAGTTGCCTAAAGAAGCGACGTTTGCAGAAAGAACGCCTTCAGCGGTCAATCGATCCACTGCGACTCATCCCACTCTTGTGGCTTCTGGGCGACGGTTCCCTGCTTCCGACCGAAGGGTGACTTGGACTTCTCCGGCTGCACCGGCTTCTTGGAAGGAGCTGGCTCCACCGCCTTCGGCGGCTCCGGCTCAATCGGCGTAGGTACCGGTTTGGACTCCGGCATCACCATCTTGCGCTCAACAAACACCGGCTGCTTCGCCTGCTTCGGCACCAACTGAAACCTCACCGGCACCACCCGATTCTCCTGCTTGATGTAGGCACGCAGCGGCTCGAGGCCGGCGATCTCGGACGCCATGACGAGAGGTTTGGTGGCAATCTCCATGGAAAACTGCTTCTTCCAACGGAGCAGACCAGGCGTCCGGGACTCCTTCAAGCGCTCGACTTCGATCTCGCCCAGGGTCTCCGAGATCCATTTCGCCGCTCGCGACTCGGAGGTCTTGAAGAAGATCTTGGTGGCCGGCTGGGAGAGCATGGCCTCGGCATCCTGGCCATACCGCTTTTCAAGCTGGCTCCGCCCCTGAAAGCCGAGCACAACCGGGTTGCCGTACTTGCGATTCTCGGTCACGGCGGTGTGGAGTTGGGGCAATTTATTGAGGCTGGCGAGCTCGTCGAGGACGAACCAGACCGGCTTTGCGGGGTTCGCGCAGGGCTCCATCATGCGCAGGATCAGCAGGTCGAGCCACGCGGAATGGAGCGGCAGTATGCGCTCCCGCATGGACGGTTTCGAGGTCAGAAACACCCATCGCGTGCGGAAGAACCCCCACCGTTCCGTCGCAAAGCGTTCCCGCTTTTCGTTCTTCTCGGGAAGCAATGCGAGGCTGTCGGCGATCATATTCAGGCTCGCCAGAACACCGGCCCGCTGCGGTCCGGCTGCCCTGTCGAGGTATGCCGCCTGGGGCGTTCCCTCCAGCCGCTTTTCGATCTCAGACGGGTCGGACATCCACGCCAGCAGCTGCTGAACCGATGGCTGGGAGCTCAACAGACGAGCCAGAACTCGACGCGGTGCATCGGTAAAGAAGCCCTTTTCGAACTCCTTTTCCGGAAGCATGGCGGCAGCAATGGCGTCGGCCGTTCCATGCCCATAGAGTTCGCTCTCGAGATTCCAATAAGGGCAACGCTCATCGAGCGGATTGAGGATTAGATCGCCTCGCTCGGGACGGTAGAACTCCTGGACAAACTCACCCGCCGGGTCGTAAATGATGCCCGATTCACCTCGTCCTTCGACCTGCCGGAGGATCTGCCGGATGGTACTTGATTTACCGCTTCCGGTATCACCCATGAGCAGGATATGACTCGATTCGAGCTTCCTTGGGATGTGGAAAGTCGGCGAAAGTGAACCGAGATTCGGCTCCAGCCGTAGCTGGAGTCCGCTACTCCTGGCCCGGCTATTCCATTGCAAAGCGGACATCAGTTCAGGGCCTTTGGTGCGTCGTCCGTGCCGGTCCTCGTGCCTCGATCTGGACCCCAACCAGCTCCATCCTCCCCCTACCAGGACCAGGAAGAGCGCCGTTCGAGCGCCGGTGTCAGCATGAATTGCGCGAGGCTTTTCCCGTCAAAGAATTGCGCCTGGAGATACGGCGCAAGATCGCCCGAACGGTACAGGTGCCGGTCATCCCATTTGAGCGAAGTCCATCCCGCCGCCCGCGCTTCCGGTGACAGCGCCATGGGTAAAGTCGGGTCCGGAGCCGGGGAAACATCTGCATTGTGCGCGAGATCCGGTTTACGCCTCGGTCCGCTCAGGAGAGCGGGCCGGAAGCTTACATCTTTAGCCGTTCCGCTGAGCATGGAGCACGACATGTACGTGCCCAGATATTCCTTTTGCAGAGGGGTCAGAATGAACGAAAACCAGACCGCGTACGGGACGGCAACCGCGACCGGAAGCAGCAGGGCGAACGACACCATCAGCCACAGAAAGCTGCGCCGGAATTGCAAAGGACGGGGCATTTATTTGGCCTCGTTTTGGTCGTACAAAGAACGCAAAATCTCATCCGCTTTACCGTGCTTCGTCGAATCCGCCAGGGTCGTAATTCGCTGCACGGCGTCTTTGGAAAGCTCTGGAGCGGCGGCTGAAAGCAGGTTCACCAGCACCGATCGGAGCGCCAGGATCTCGGCTAAAAGTGTCGGATCGGGCGTTGGTTTCCGGGTCCGGACGGGCCGGTTCAGGTGCGCGATCGCGGCATCCCGGAGCCACTCCGAGCAGGTCTTGCCGGCGGCTTTGGCGGCCGCGTCAACCGCCTTCATCTCTTCGGGCGGAAGCCGGGTGGCGATGGTTTTGGCTCGGTTACCGGGCTGCGGTTCAGGAGCTGAGGACGACGGAGAGAGAGGAGGAGGTATGCGCGAAGTACTCATCAGGGGCCGGTTTCGAATCTCGAAAGTAGGGCCAGACCCTCCTCTGAGTCAAGCCGAGAGGCCGTTTACGGGTGTAAACAAATAACCCTAAGTTGCTGGTTCTTCGTTCGTGATCACGTTTACATACGTTAACGGTCCGGTTTACACGTGTTTACAATCCGGTTCCAGACGGAACCAAGCCAGCCTAAGTTGCTGATTATGCTCAGGGTACCTATAGGAACCCTGAGGTTTACAACGGGGAACCCATTGGGGATGACGTGTCAGAGCTTTCTCCCGCTGCGAAGCAGCGTAGAGGGTCGTAGATCGTCCTCATGGGGATCCGCATTCCCTTCAGGAAGCCCCAACGAGCAGCTACTGAATGAGTGGGAGCTAGTAGGCCCCCGGGCTGGAACATAGTCCATCTTGAGCCCAGGGAGGACGGTCTTCAACCACCTGGCGCAGTTTTCCATGCCGATCTCCTCCGAGGTATCATGGCCGATCAGGATGAGCTCTTTTTGCCGTTCCCTCAAGCATGGCGTCGCGGACGTATTCGACTGTCTCCCATTCAAACGATTCACCGGCGACTAGCACCTCGACATCATTCCTTTCAAGTACGCGAACCCGCTTTGCTTCTCCGGACCCGCGCCGGGTCCATAGGCGGCGCTGGTCACTCTCATTTGGGTCGCCAACAACGCGAATAATGCCTGCTCCGAATGTCGCCTAGTTCTTGCGCCAGAGCCTTGAGCGTGGTCGGCGGAAGTGTAAAGAAAACTGTTCGCCGGGCTTGCGGACGACTCCCATCCGGCCTTCCAAACCCATCCTTCGGCGGTACCGTCCGGCTTCCGGAGATGCCAGCCTCATGCCAGCCTCATGCCATCGGAATAGCACCAAATGATGCTCTCGGATGTAGGCTATCTCTTCGCCGTAAACCGGATCGCTAGCGAACAAGACTGGGTCGCTCGACGATTGTAGAAGCTGGGCTCGTGCTTGATGATCAGGTTGTCGCCATCCGCAACCGCTTGCGCAACACGGCCATAGTGGGAGTAAATAGTGTCGCAATTCCCGTAACCGGCGTGCCCGCGTCACCTGCCTTGATGTTGTCTACTGGTGTCTCTTGGCAGGATCTCCGCCAGGCTCGTCTTCATGCGCTCGATCACCTCGCCGGCAATGGGTCCCCGCATCGACGGTGACGTTGATTGCGGCGGCTGAGTTTGTGCGGCCGAGTTTAGCGCACATAAAAGAGTGGCCCTCTGAAGAGGGCCGCGCAATGGATTACCCAGCTATACTAACAGGTCGACAATCCCTCCCCCTTAACGGGGTATCACTCTTATTACTGGAGCTACTCCCCGAGTACCTTTATCTTTTCGGATTGTGCGGCTATCCGCAGCTCTCGATGGAAAGCGAGCGCTGCCAGTTGCGCCTGGATGGATACTCGACCGTAAACGCATCTGGAATGCTTAAAGGCATGTTTGGACAACCTCTTCCCTGCCCCGAACCCTATCGGACGCACCACGGCACATTCTGGCTCAAGCGGACCTATGTCAGCACCGAAGCCTGAAGTTCACCATGGATCCAAACCACCCTAACCCTCATCAGGCAAATTTGCCTTTGTTGTTGGTTTCTGACGGGGAGGTGTGGAGGCGCGTAGCGCCCCCTGATACCCTTCCCCGATAGAAGCGCTTCGCTGTCGCCAGATACTATGCTCGCCGGAGCAAAAATAGGCCACAGAGCGCCGCGTGAGCGGCGGTTTGCGGCGGGGTAAAAGTAGTCCACCGCCGGATCTTGGTTTTGTGAGCCGTTGCGTTGCAGGCATGGTTCATGGG
>JAABUZ0100001511.1_pt1 | contig 43882 bp, 45 predicted proteins | sample 5562091 | NCBI WGS metagenome assembly JAABUZ01 (sample SAMN12813069, study PRJNA571459) | rock metagenome | isolation source: Antarctica rocks | place: Antarctica: Victoria Land, Linnaeus Terrace sud | collected 2015-12-21
GAGAGCTGGTCAGAGTGGCAGTGCGGGCAGATTGAGCGGGGATAAAATACGGTTCGTGCGCAAACATCACAGCGCTGAATGCGCAGTTCGCCTTGCGCGATTCCTTCCCAGTAGATCTGTGAGTCGCCGTCGCCCTCTATTGAAGTTGGCGGCATCGATGCAGACATGCTCTACCCATCCTTTCCGAGAAGAACTGTGGCGGCCGATGAGAGGACGCCGCCCGTGCCGTGAGCCAGGGCAATCCGTGCATTCTCTACCTGGCGCGGACCACACTCGCCCCGCAGTTGCCGTGTCGCCTCGATCAGCAGAAAGATTCCATACATCCCTGGATGACAATACGAGAGGCCACCGCCATTCGTGTTCATTGGAAATGGTCCACCCGGAGCTGTGCGCTGCCCACTCACGAACGCGCCGCCCTCGCCGGGTGCGCAGAATCCGAGCGCCTCCAGCGTCATAATCACCGTGATGGTAAAAGAATCATAGATCTCAGCAACATCAATATCCGCTGGTGTGAGTCCTGCTCGCTCAAATGCTGCATGACCCGACGCGATTGCTGCCTGGTGTGTGGCTAGATCGGGCATATTGGTAATCGTGTTGTGTGTGTGTGACTCACCCTGTCCCAATATCCAGATCGGCTCTTTGCGCGCATCCCTGGCCCGTTCAGCAGAAGTCACGATGACTGCTCCGCCGCCATCGGTCACGAGGCAGCAGTCCAGCAGGTGCAATGGCTCGGCGACTCTACGCGAGTTAAGCACGTCTTCGATGCTGATCGGCTCGCGCATCATCGCTTTGGGATTCATCGCCGCCCACTTGCGGGTAGCAACCGCGACCTCGGCCAGTTGCTCGCTGGTCGTGCCGTACTCGTACATGTGGCGCGTGGCGGCGAGGGCGTAGGCTCCGACAGGAGTGGGCAGGCCAAAGGGCGCTTCGTATTGTTCGCCGAGCCGGGGTGTTTGGCCGCCACGTTGCCGACCACGATCCGAGCGTTGTGTGCTGCCATAGGTGATGAGCGCGACCTCGAAGAGTCCGGCCTGGATAGCGGCGACTGCGTGGTCGATGTGTGCCTCGAATGAGGAGCCACCGATGTTCGTCGTGTCGGTATAGGTTGGTTGAATGCCCAGGTATTCCGCGAGCATCAAATTGGTTGACCAGGCCCAGTTGCCGGCGCTGAAGAGGGCATCCACATCTTCGAAGGTCAGGCCCGCGTCATCGAGGGCCGCCCACGCCGCCTGAGCCTGGAGTTGCAGGACTGTCTTGCCCGGCGTGCGGCCAAGATCGGATTCCGCAACTCCAACGATCGCCGCCTTGCGAGAGGCGACCATTACAGCGCCTCCCCAACTTTGACGTAGCCACGCAGCAGGTCGCGCGAGATGATGAAGCGCTGAATCTCGTCGGTCCCCTCGAAGATGCGGAACAGGCGCAGCTCGCGGTACCAGCGCTCGATCGGCAGCTCTTTGGTATAGCCCATGCCGCCGTGAATCTGCAGCACGCGATCAACCACGCGATTCGCCATGTTCGAGCCGTAGAGCTTGGCGATAGAGGCGGCGTGACGTGTATCCTGTCCCTGCTCAGCCATCCAGGCTGCGTGGAGGGTGAGCCAGCGCGTCGCCTCTATCTCCACATGCGAGTCGGCGATCATCCATTGGATGGCCTGTCGATCGGCGATGGGTTTGCCGAAGGTCACGCGGGTGTGTGAATAGTCGAGCGCCATCTGTAGAAGTCTCTCGGCTGCTCCCACGGCACGTGCGGCGATGGCCCAGCGGCCCGCCCCGATCCACTGCATGCCCAGATTGAAGCCCTTATTTAGCTCGCCCAGAATATTCTTTTCGGGCACGCGCACATTCTCAAAGTAGAGCGAGGCCGGTCCCCACTCGCCCATCGTATGGATATAGTTCGAACGCCAGCCCATCTCGCGGTCCACCAGGAAGCAGGTCACGCCGCCGTGCGCACCCTTCTCCCGATCAGTGACGGCGAAGACCATCGCGAAGTCGGCCTCATTACCGTTGGTAATAAAAACCTTCTCGCCGTTCAGCACCCACGAATTGCCGTCTTTGACTGCTGGCATCTTGATGTTTGCCACATCCGAGCCTGCACCCGGTTCCGTGATTGCGAAGCACGAACGCCGCTCGCCGTTGATCGTCGGAATTAGATATTGCTGCTTCTGCTCCTCGTTCGCGTAGTAGAGAATATTATCCGCCGAGCCACCGAAGGCGAACGGAACAAACGTGTGCGCCAGCTCCATGCCAATGATCGCGCTCATGATCGGCCCTAGATTCGCTCCGCCGTACTCTTCGGGTGTATTGATGCCCCAGAAACCGATCTCCTTCGCCTTCAACTGCAAGCGCCGCAACTGCTCCCGCTCAATTCCCGGCTTCCCCTCCCGCTCATTGCGCAGCACATCCCCCTCCAACGGCACCAATTCCCGCGTCACAAAGTCGCGCACCGTCTGCTGCACCATCTTCTGTTCATCGCTCAACTGAAAATCCATGCTCTTTCTCCTCTCGGTTAAGATATAACCATGCAATAGGCAAAAATACATAAAAATACTCTGCGAAGCAGAGGTGCCGATTTATCGCGCACAGGCCCCATTTATGGGGAGGGTATCATCCAGGTTCCTCCGAGGCGCAAAACATCCCTGACGATTGAAAAAATCTTGGAGGAAGGGATTGTCAAGCCACATTTTGCGCTTTGAGGGATACTGATCGGCGATTCTCCCCGTGAACGGGGTCTGTGCGCGATAAATCGGCACCTCTGCTTGCCTGGTCGATGTGTTACCCTTTACAGGTGGCGTTGAGTGTTTTTCTTGAATGGTGTCAGCGATTCTCCCCGTGAACGGGGTCTGTGCGCAATGAATTGGCACCTCTGCTTTAGAGTTCATAATCAGTACCTCCACCGGGTTGGGAGCTTTTTGGTAGTAACTGTGCGTGGAAGTAGGCGAGCTGGGCTGCGATGTATGTTTCCAGGCTGATTGCTGGTGCGAAGTGCCAGGTCTTTTGCAGTGCCCACTGATGGCCCAGGCCGAGTACGTTGGCGGCGAGGACGCGTGGTTCTGGAATGTCTTTTGTGAAAATGCCTGCTTGTTGGCCCTCTTCAAAGAGTTCTATGAAGTGGTCGTCTAGCTGCTTGGTCATAGCGAGGATGCGCTGTCGTGTCTCGCGCTGTAGGGTGGAGATGTCGCGATAGACGATGATGAGCTGTTTTGAGCCCCGGTCCAGCGAGGTGTAGAGTTCGCGCACGATGAGATCGAAGCGTTCGAGCGGGTTGGGAATATGGCGGGCGCGTTGAAAAAGGTCGAGATGAATGGCTGCGGCATCTTCGCAGGCGGCGAGCAATATGTCTTCTTTGCTGGGGAAAATGTAGTAGATGAGACCAGTGCTGATGCCTGCTGCGCGCGCAATTTCAGGGATCGTCGTCCCATGATAGCCCTTGCGACTGAAAAGATCGCGGGCAGCGGCAGTAATCTCCTCGCGGCGCGTATCGCGGATAGTCTTCGTACTCATGCGTACTCCCGTCTAACATTGACGTGTACAGACTACAATTCGCATTGAGCGGCAACTTTGCCGTACGCCTATCGAATACTGTGATGATCTACGAAACTGGAAAAGCTCGCAGTTTTTCAAAGAAATGTTTTAGTTGTAATTTTGCGGATAATCAATGATAACATTTTTCTATTGAATAGTCAATAGAAAATTAGCGTTCTATGCTAAGTGAAGAGAGAAGCAGAGCTCTGACGAGTGCAACATCAGAACTCTGCTTCTCTCTTCTTGTTTTCTCTATAAAGGCGATATGTTTGTGCTATACAACAATGACGACGCGCTACGCAACTGTGCTCGGTTCGGTAGCCTACTGGATAGGTGCCCAGTGCCACCCGCTTGTCTGGCTGTCACTGGTGACGCGACCGATGCCCGGGAAGGTGAAGTGGGCAGCCATAGCCAGCGTGTCGGGTTTGGCGGCGCGCTCAAGCAGTTGCCGACGCGTGAGAACGGAGTGCGCGGGCCAGTTGTCCACCGGACCGACCCACTCGATGTGAGAAAATTGTAGTCCGGCATGCGTCATAGCATCGGCCATGTATAGCAGTCGTTTGCCATCAGAGCTCACTTCGATGGCGGCCTGGCCTGGAGTATGTCCAACCGCCGCCACAGTAGTGATGCCGGGAACGACCTCCTGACCGAAATCGACGAGTTCGAGGTGGTCGCGGATGGCTGGAAACACCGCGCGCGGAGCGGAGCGGAGCCACTCGCGCTGATCATCGGGCACGAGTAGTTCGCCCAGCTTGGGTTCGCTGGACCAGAATTCCCACTCGATGCGAGGAAGCACATGGCGGGCGCGTGAGAACCTGGGCTGACCGTTCTGGTCTAGCAACCCGCCAATATGATCGGGATGTGCGTGGCTAAGCACGACAGTGTCGATGCTCGTCGGATCGATGCCCGCCGCTTGCAGACCCGCGACGATGTTGCCGGCACCCGAATCGATCAGCACCACATGCTCGCCAGTGTTGACCACCAGGAAGTTCATATCGAGGATGAGCGGCTTGCCAGGCACCAGCCCGATTTCAATCAACGCACGATCGAGTTCCTGTGGTGAGGCGGTTGGCGCGGCAACTGTCGGAGGAAATTCCAGTTTGCCATCGTTGATGACGACGCCAGTAAACAAGCCAAGTGTAAAGTGGTGGACCTGTGAGGCCAGTTTGGATGTTAAGTTCTGACTCATAAATGTTCTCCTTAGTGGACTGCTAGTTGAAACTGTTCTGCTTGAGGAATAACCTCAGTGGCAAACAGGTCAAATGATGTTGGTTCGGGACTATTGGGAGGCAAGGGGAAGATGGCATGATCAATCCCCAATGCAGCCAGCTCTCTCAGGTATTCGATAGCTGCGGTAGAGGTAATAGTGTTGTCGCGCCCATCAGAGCTCAGGGGAGGAAGCGCAACGATCGCCGTCTTTTCGATAGCTTCGTACGGTCTTCCAACTGCTTCACAATGTGCTCGTAGCACGTCCAGCTTGTGTTTGATCTCCTCCTTGTTATTCGGGAGTGCAAAGAGGTTGCAGGCGTCAGCATATTGCGCAACGAGTCGGAGTGTCTTACGCTCACCGGACCCACCAATCACAATAGGAGGATGTGGACGCTGGACAGATTGTGGCGAGTTGAGCGGACGGTCAAGCTGGTAGTGCTTACCATGATAGGGCTTCTCGTCTCCTGTCCACATCTGGTGAGCGATCTGCAAGGTCTCTTCCATGCGCTCAAACCGCTCGCTGGTCGAAGGGAACGGCACTCCGAGGCCCGCGTGCTCCTCTTTATACCATGCTGCCCCAAGTCCGAAATAGGTGCGCCCTTGCGACAGAACATCGAGTGTAGTCGCTGTTTTAATGAGCACACCTGGATAGCGATACGTCACACCAGTGACCATCGCGCCAAGCTTGATCCGCTTCGTACGACCGGCGATAAAGGCCAGAGTGCTCCACGCCTCAAGCATCTCATCTTCAGGACGCCCAAAGTCGAGCACCTGAAAAAAGTGATCGGGAACCCAAAAACTGTAGAATCCGGCTTGTTCCGCACGCTGTGCAACCTCTCCTAGCGTGTCACCGAGATCCCTCCGCACATTGAGTCCGTTGAATTGAAAGATTTGTACCCCTACATGCATGAGTGTCATGTTCCTTTTTTGTTGCCTTAAATTCGTTATGTAGAGATGTCCTGCTAACATAACATTATTAAAGCTTTAACTGTAGCATACCTTTGTCAATGGTCTCTCGTTCATCGATGCGACAATGAACGTCTGCAACTGACGTGGAATGCAGCATATGTTCTCTTCTAGAAAGCTCTTATCGTCGGCTTCACTGGTTGAAGCTAAGGCTCTATAAGAGCACGATTACCCGACATATAGAAGACAGTAAATGTCAATGCGCCGATCTTCCAGCCATTTTCTGTCCGTACAAGTTGATCAGTATACTGCGCTTTGAGGAAGAACTCATCGCCTCCCTCAAATCCCTGAATATAGTGCTGACCGAGAAAATGAGAGATGCATTGTGCCGTGTCACCTGTGACCGTGATACGAAAATTAGAGATAATATGTTGTGTTCGTAACCCCTCTTTACTAAAAGCGAACCGAAAAATCTTGCTCAAATCCTCTCGATGCATTTTCTGAGCAGGAATTCCGAAGTCTGCGTAATCGGTATCAAGCTCCTCCAGGAGGAGACTCTCAAAAAGGGTCCAATCCTTGAAGTCTAACGCTTGAGCAAAGCGAGCGCGAACTTCTTTGATTGCCTCTCGGTCAAACAATTCTTGAATGTTCTGCGTAGCCATAGTGAGAATGCCTTTCGCCTCATTGTGAAATAGTCTGTTCTTTGGCTTGCGTTTTGCAAGCCATCTATAGTGTAGTATAATAGATTGCAGAATGCAAGTCAAGAGAGTATACACAATGTCCAGGGAGGTAACCAAATGGACCAGAAACGTTCCGCCTGTCCTATTGCCAATACGCTTGATGAAATTGGTGATCGTTGGACGTTGCTTATTATTCGTGATATGTACTTTGTGGGTAAGCAGCGCTTTGAAGAATTTTTGGAGTCGGACGAAAAGATTTCTACCAACATCCTTACAGATCGTCTCAAGCGGCTTGAGCAACTTGAGCTCATCACCAAAGAGCCTTATGGCTCACATCCTCATCGCATGAGCTATACGTTGACCGAACGTGGTCGCACACTCGGGCCAGTTTTAGAAGTGATCGTTCAGTGGGGATTGGAACATATCGAGGGAACTCATCCTTAGGGAGATGGAGCATTATTTTTCTTGCTCAGGCTACTGGTACATCTGTGCTGTCCTTACAACGGGTCGGTTGTGAAGGAAAAACTGGCGGAATGCAGAAGAAGTGTGTCTCAATGTGCTAAGGGAGGAAACCTTATGCCCTTCCACGCGAAACGTTAATGGAATAAATCTTCTAAGGAAAGGCGGCAGGAATGCTTACCGACAAGCACTTCTTTCAAAAATCTCTCGGAAGCTACAGCACTAAACGCCTCGCCTCAACCGCCCTGCCTCTGGTGCTGCTGATGATCATGCAATCCGTCTTGTTCGCCTGCACGGCAAACACTCCAACACTACCGCGCTTTGCCACTCCCACGTCCTATGGATGCACGTCGCCTGGTGACTGTGTCTCGAAAATGACCCTGGCTGAAAAAGAGGGACAGATGACTCAGGTGGAGAACAATGCTTTCACCAGGCTAGGCAACTCGATCCAGGATATTACGACCTATTTCATCGGATCTGTGCTGAGTGGTGGCGGGAGCGGTCCACAGGGGTCGGGCGGCACTGCTCCTCAGTGGGCGGATATGGTCGATACCTTCCAGAGCTACGCGCTCCAGACTCGCCTAAAGATTCCTCTCATTTACGGAGCTGATGCGGTTCATGGACACAACAACGTGTATGGAGCAACGCTCTTTCCACAGAACATCGGTTTGGGCGCGATGCACGATCCGGCACTGATCACGCAAGTAGAACAGGCAACCCGTGACGAGGTGCTGGGGACAGGTGTTCGCTGGACGTTTGCTCCATGTGAATGTACGCCACAGGATATTCGCTGGGGACGTACCTATGAAGGGTATAGCGAGGTTCCCTCCGACAATGCAACCGATGGTGCGGCTGCCATCGTCGGCTTCCAGGGGAAGAACGGCGCGCTGGGACCCACCAATATCCTGGCCACAGCCAAACACTTTATCGGTGACGGTCACACGGCCTGGGGTACCGGTAATCCTTTCCTTAACGAAGGGGATGCTCGAATTTCCGAGCAGCAGTTGGATAGCATTGATCTCCCGCCCTATCGCTCGGCCGTCGCGAACAAGGTCGGTTCGGTCATGATCTCCTACAGTAGTTGGAATGGACTCAAAGATCATGCCAACCACCATCTCGTCACAGAGAAACTGAAAGGCACGGGAACCGACAAGTACGGGACTCCTGGTTTAGGGTTCCAGGGCTTCGTGGTCTCGGATTGGCAAGCGATCGACCAGATCTCGTCGGACTACAACGACGCCGTTCGCACTGCGATCAACGCTGGTATCGACATGGTGATGGTCCCTGATGATTACAAAACCTTCATCAGCACCCTCGATAGCGAAATCAAGGCAGGGCACATTGCGATTTCCCGCATCAACGATGCCGTCACGCGTATCCTGACCGCCAAATTCGCGGCTGGCTTGTTGAAGCAACCCTATACCAATCGTAGTTATCTTTCTCAGGTGGGATCGGCGGCCCATCGTCAGCTTTCACGGCAGGCCGAGCGGGAGTCGTTGGTACTGTTGAAGAACAAAGGGGTGCTGCCCCTGTCGAAGACCGGGAACTATACGCTGGTCGTCGGAGGCGATCACGCGGATAATCTGGGCTATCAGTTGGGCGGGTGGTCCATCACCTGGCAGGGGGGGAGCGGAACCACTACGACGGGAACGACGCTCTGGCAGGCGGTTCAGCGAGCCGGACTCGCCTCCTCTGTGAAACTGAACTTCGTGGGGACGAACACGCGGGGACACTACACAGGGGATGTCGGGATCGTTGCCGTTGGGGAGACGCCATATGCCGAAGACAAGGGCGATAGCAGTACGCTGGCACTCAGCGACACCGACGCCACAGAGGTTTCGGACGTATGCAGTCGAGTCACGAAATGTATCGTGTTGTTATTCTCTGGGCGTCCCATGATCATCAACAGCCAGTTGAATCAATCCTCCGCATTCGTTGCCGCCTGGATTGGCTCAACGGAAGGCGCAGGCATCACCGACGTGTTGTTTGGTGATGCGAGCTTCCGGGGCAAACTGACCTATACGTGGCCAAAGGCGGTGGCGCAGGAACCCTGCAATCAGAATAACGGTTGTACTGGTGCCCTCTTCCCGTATGGATATGGGATCACCCCTTTCTAACCGATGCTGCTGACGGAGGTTGATAGGGAAGATGTAGTCGGTGGAGGAAACGGCTGTTTGAAGGAGAATGCATATGGCGTAGCGCCAGAAGTGCGTAAATGCTCCAGGCGCTCTTTTGCCTCTTCGACTGTGGGAATATGCCCCTGGGGAATCCACCAGAGGGCTACGTAGGGGCCTGCGAAACGCTGAAACCACTGGCGGCGCTGCTTGAGCACATCACGGTGGTTGCTCTCGCTCGCATAGACGTAGTGGGAAAGATCTTCCAGAGAGGCCCAGACGGAAAGGTTGAAGAGAATTCGTTCATCCTCATATGCTCGCACATCGGTCGCATTCCCCTCAGACGTCTGTAGCCGCCAGAGAAAGCCGGGGCTGGCGTCGGCCAGAGCATTAATTTCATCAAGCCGCGCCACAAATCCAGCCATCTGTGGATCAGTGAGCGGAGCAATCATGTGCGCGATATTGACTTGAGCCAGAGAGTAGAGCACGTTTCTTTTCTCCTGTTACGGGTAACGCGTAGCGACAATCCCTTGTGGTTGTCGGGGTGGCCCGATGCACCTGAGACGGATGTAGGACACCAAACCGCTTGATCGCTGTTGCTACGCAGGCATTGATTGAAGATTAACAAAGCAATATGTTAAGAAAAGTATAAAGTGGAAAGCTGTATTTGTACAGAACAATTGAAAGATGATATGCTAATAATGCTTTATGAAGAGAAAGGGAAAAGCATTATGACTTTCCACAGTGATTCTATCCTTGATGACATCGGCTGGCATATCCTGCGAGAGATCCAGCAGGACGCCCGCCTCTCTTTCCACGAGTTGGGCAGGCGTGTTGGGTTAACTGCTCCGTTCATCGCCTCTCATCATGCATGGGAGGATATTCTTGATCCTGCCCTGAAACGCCACCAGGAGGGAACGGTGCACGTCATTCCTGTGCTCGCACGTCCAAGTACATGGGAAGATACTCCGCTCACAAGGCTTCAGGCTCTCCCCTCTGGTGGAAAATCAATCACGGAGTGGGGAGATGTTGATGCTGCCCTCAGCGATGTTGCGATAGGTATCCGCGCGATTGCGAAGCCTTTGCATGAACGGCTGAATGCTCAAGAACAAAAGCGTAGAGAACGTAATCTCCTGCTGGCAAAGATGATTCAGAACAACACTGAGGCGGCAGAAAAACGAAATCAGGCTCAAGAACATAATGAGCGTGTCCAGCAAGCAAAAGATGCTCATGCAGAGGCGCAAGCACGCCTCGACGAGGCACAGCGCCAGTTAGACACAGTCATACAAGCCCAGGAGACGCTCCAGCGCGAGCTTTCCTCTTTTGAAGCGGCAAAACAAGATCTGCATCAGAAGATTCATATGCTTGATTAAGAAGAGGATTGCTCTCCACCTCCTTGCTCTCCATAGCTCGTTGATTCCAAAGAGTTGGTGGGAATCTTTTTCCCGATACAAAAAGGGGTACGTCGTGCTGAAGCGCGTGTTCGCGTGCTAAAGCGGTGGGCTCTGTACCCCTTTTTGTGGTGGGCAAAGAGGGTGATATTATTCAGTATTATGCTTCGCTCACGACGACGGCTTGCTGATGTTGGCGCTGATACTCTGGCTTCCAGGGCACGCTGATGTTTTCCCAGTGGAGTCCGGCATCGGGCGAACGATAGAGTCCTTTGTTGGTGAGGGCATAGAATACGTGTGGCTCACTTTTGTGGCTGGTCAACGCTGGCACCACCATTCCCTCCGCCTCCGGCAGGCCATCCATTGCGATCTGCCAGGACTCTGCGCCCTGCTTACGATAAACAAAAGAGCGTACGCCAGAGCGTCCACCATGAGCTTCGGCTGGACTCGCGGCCCCGGAGACAATAATTGTCTCCGGGTCTGCCGGGTCTACCGCGAGACTCCAGAGGTAGTTGTACTGCATTCCTTCATCCGGCCGCTGCCAGGTGTTTCCACCATCGCGGCTCTCGTTGTAGCCTCTGCCAGGACGACCAAAGCCATCACCTGCCGACGAATACAGGCGATCTGGTGCTAGGGGATGCATGATTAGAGTGTGCGTATCATACGGCCCGTCAGGTTTGCGGTCCTCCCAATGCTCTCCACCGTCCAGGCTGCGGACCAGCGCGCCCGCCTCAACCGCGACAAAGAGACGACCGGCGACGAGTGGATCGGGCGTAATCCAGCGCACATGATTAGTGTCGGGTCGCGGGGGAAAGCTCCAGGTGGGGGCCGAAGGAAGCTGGCTAAGACCTTTCATTTCCCACCAGGTGTTGCCGCCATCTTCAGAACGAAACAAGGCACCTGGCTCAGTTCCCGCATAGACTACTCCATACCCAGCCGCACGCTCTGTCAGACTCACCGCCACCGCCGTTATCTTCGCGGAAAGAATCCCTTCGCCACTCGACGGTCCCAATGCCGTACCTGGATCGCCAATCGGCTTCCAGGTAGAACCTGCGTCATCGCTGCGCCATAAGCCGCGCCCAAATGTCCCACAATAGATCCGCTCCTGTCGCTGTGGATCTGTTGTTACGCACGTGATTAGCATTCCTGTAAGCTGTGGCTCCGCTTGCCACTGCCCATTCTGCTGGTTGAGCACCAGCAGTTCTTTTTCCATTGCCAGATAGATACGCATATGCTTTGACTCCTCTGTTTAGCTATATCACTCAAATATTCTTCAACTCTTCATCAGCAGACTTAAAATTTTAGAGAGGGGCGACTCCATTGGAAGCATCTCCATCTTTCCTCTCTTTTACGAACAATATATGTTCATTGTTTTAGTCTCTCCGCATATATCACCAAAGCCCGCCGCTTCAGCGTGCAAACCCGCGCTTTAGCACGACGTATCATTCATATTGTATGTTGAAAGTATAAATATATAAAAAGTGCAAATGATGAAAAGTGCAATACGCTGTGCTAAAGAGTGGAATCGCTAAATAGTGCCCTTTGATATATATGTCTGGTCAGAAGTATGCAGTGCTGAAGCGTGGATTTGGCTGATCCAATCAGCAAGCTATCGGGGCGTGGCCGGATGAAAAAGGCAAAGAGCATAAGCGGCGGGCTCTCGGAGAGCTGTTAAGCAGGAACTGTGTGTGCTCTCTGTGATAGTATTGATATGTGGAGGCTTGTAGCTTTTGTAGATAAGCATAAAGACTTTTTCTGTTACCCGGAGAGTAACGAGTATGAGCACTGAAGCTTTTGAAGATCTCCGTTGTGGAGTGCGCGAGCTGTGTCGGCAGTTTCCGAATAGTTATTGGCGGGAGCTGGATCAGCAGCGGGCGTATCCGGAGGCGTTTGTGCAGGCGATGACGAAGGCTGGCTATCTGGGGGCTTTGATTCCGCAGGAGTATGGCGGGCTGGGGATGAGCGTGGTGGAGGCGTCGATTATTCTGGAGGAGATCAATCGTTCGGGTGGCAATGCTGGTCCATATCATGCGCAGGTGTACACAATGGGGACGCTGCTGCGACATGGTTCGGAGGCGCAGAAGCGGGCGTATCTGCCACTGATTGCCAGCGGTGAACTACGTCTGCAAGCGTTTGGCGTGACGGAGCCAGAGGCAGGAACCGATACGACGAGCATTACGACGACGGCAACGCGGCAGGGCGATCGCTACATCGTGAATGGGCGCAAGATCTATATCTCCCGCGTCCAGCACTCTGATCTGATGATTCTGCTGGCCCGCACCACGCCGCTCGATCAGGTCAAAAAGAAATCGCATGGCCTCTCGGTCTTTCTCGTCGATCTGCGTGAGGCGATTGGACATGGTCTGAACGTCAAGCCGATCAGGGTGATGATGAATAACGAGACCAACGAGCTCTCTTTTGATTCTGTCGTGGTGCCAGCCGAGAATCTGATTGGCGTTGAAGGGGAAGGGTTTCGCTACATCCTGGATGGCATGAACGCCGAGCGTATTCTGATCGCCGCTGAGTGTATCGGAGATGGCCGCTGGTTCGTCGAGCAAGCCAGCCAGCGAGGTAAAGATCGCCGCGTCTTCGGCCGTCCGATTGGCCAGAATCAGGGCATCCAATTTCCTATAGCACAGGCGCACATCCATGTCGAGGCGGCTGATCTCATGCGCTTTCACGCCGCCGAACTGTTTGATCAGGGGAGAGACTGCGGAGCCGAGGCAAATATGGCGAAGATGCTGGCGGCCGATGCTTCGTGGGAGGCTGCGAATGTGGCGTTGCAGACCTTTGGCGGCTATGGCGTGACGGCCGATTATGATATCGAACGCAAGTTTCGCGAGACGCGGCTGTATCAGATCGCGCCGATCTCCACAAATCTGATTCTGTCCTATATTGCCGAGCATGTGCTTGGCCTGCCGAGGTCATTCTGATGCTGCCACTGACAGGAATCACTGTGCTTGCATTGGAGCAGGCGGTTGCGGCGCCCTTCGCTACACGCCAGCTCGCCGACCTGGGGGCGCGGGTGATCAAGATCGAACGTCCCGGTAGCGGAGACTTTGCGCGCGGCTACGACGAGACGGTGCGGGGCCTGTCGAGCTACTTCGCCTGGCTCAACCGCTCGAAAGAGAGCCTGACACTGAATCTCAAACATCCAGCAGCTAGCGAGATTATTCATAAGCTGCTGGCCGAGGCTGATGTGTTCGTCCAGAATCTTTCGCCGGGGGCGATGGAGCGTATGAGCCTGGGAACAGCATCGCTCACTCAAAGATACCCACGCCTCATTGTATGTGATATCTCCGGCTACGGCTCCACAGGACCCTACCGCGATAAGAAGGCGTACGATCTGCTTGTGCAATGTGAGACCGGCCTGGTTTCCATAACCGGCACGCCCGAAAATCCCTCCAAAGCAGGGATTTCCATAGCCGATATCTCGGCTGGCATGTACGCCTTCAGTGGCACCCTGACCGCGCTCTACCAGCGTGAGCGGACGGGCAAGGGGACGGCACTCGAAGTCTCCCTCTTCGAGTCGCTCGGCGAGTGGATGGGCGCGCCCGCCTACTTCACGGCCTATGGCGGAACATCGCCTGCCCGTAGTGGCGCGAGTCACGCCACCATCGCACCCTATGGCCCCTTTAGTACGGGAGATGGCAAACAGGTCAACCTCGGTATCCAGAACGAGCGCGAGTGGGCAAAGTTCTGCACAATTGTGTTAGAGCAGCCGGAACTTGCCGACGATTCCCGTTTCGAGAGCAACAGTAAGCGCGTGGCGAACCGTGCGGCACTCCATGCCGCAATCGATGCCGTATTCAGCCAGTTGACGAGCGAGCAAGTCATTCTCCGGCTGGATCAGGCTCAGATCGCCAATGCCCATCTAAACTCGATGCAAGAGTTCCGGGAACATCCACAGTTAGAAGCTCGCCAGAGGTGGCGCGAAGTCGATTCACCCGCCGGACCGCTCAAAGCTTTACGCCCACCCGTGACGATGGACGGCGTTGAACCACGCATGGAGCGTATTCCGGCGCTGGGCGAGCATACTGATTTGATTTTGAGAATGTTAGGTTACACTGATGAGCAGGTCGGTCAGTTACGAATTGAGGATGCGATTTAGTAATCTCTTATCTAGATCACAAAAAACCAGCAAAGAAAGATATGGTTGAGCATTAAAAGTAGGCTGATGATTTGACCATAGCAGCCTCCGGAAGGGAGATGAAATGAGCAATCAACGTCCTCGCAGCGAATTTACTGATGTTGATCACGCAAAGACGCCTTCTGACTACGTTCACATCTTGGACGTCCAACGGTCCATGCTTTTTATTCAACAGTATAAGCAGCGCGTTCGTGCGTTACTGGATCTGCATCCCGACCTACAGGTGCTTGATGCTGGGACTGGAACTGGTGAGGATGCACAAGAGATGGCGAAACTCGTTGCTCCAGGAGGTCAGGTCGTAGGTCTGGATTTGAGCCAGATTATGATCGATGAGGCAAGGCTCCGCGTTCAAGATCCAAGCCTGCCCCTTCGCTTTGTGCAAGGAGACATCCAGCATCTTCCCTTTGAGAATGCTTCCTTTGATTGCTGCTACGCGGATAGAATCTTTATTCACCTACCCGATCCTCAGCTCGCGCTTTCAGAGTTGGTGCGAGTGACCAGGCCCGGTGGCAAACTTCTCATTGTGGAAGGAGACCATGAGACTCAGGTCCTCGATACCCCCTATCCTGACGTAACGCGTCGTTTCTTCCGTTTTCGCAATGATGGCATGCGTCAACCGGATATCGCCCATCGGCTGTATGCCCTCTTTCGGGATGCCGGTCTATTTGATGTTCAGGTAGAGCCGTTAGCACGCCTGACAACGGACTACGAAACGATCCAACCTGTTGCTCAGTATATCGAAGGAATGAGGATCGCCCAGAGTAGTGGCATTGTTACAGCGGAAGAAGCAGAGCAATGGATTCTGTACCTGCAAGAGGCTATGCAAAACGGGCGTTTCTTCCATGCTATCACCTGGTTTATCACTATTGGACGCAAACCACAACGTGATTAAACAAGAAAGACTTTAGCGTATAATCGCTGGACTGGTTCACCATTGCAAGAGAATAGAAGGAAGAGAGGTGTATATGACGCTAAAAGAGGGCTGGCGCGGCCGCTTCTTTGAGGATTTTGAGGTAGGCGACGTATACCAACATCCATTAGGGCGCACAGTGATAACGACGGACAATATGTGGTTTACTCTGTTGACGCAGAACACCGCGCCCGTCCATTTCGATCATCACTATGCAGCGCAAACCGAGTTTGGGAAGCCGTTGGTTGACTCGACCTTTACGCTGGCACTGGTGACGGGGCAGAGCGTGACCGACATCTCGCAGAACGTCTTCGCCAACCTGGGCTGGGATGAGGTGCGGCTCCCCAATCCGGTCTTTGAGGGCGACACGATCTACTCACAGAGCGAGGTGCTGGAGAAGCGGGAGTCGAAGTCACGTCCAAACGTTGGCATTGTTACGGTAAAAACGACCGGATACAATCAGGATGGGAAGTCCGTCATCACCTTTAAGCGCACAATTATGGTTTATAAGCGAGGTCAGGGGCCGCAGATCGTCCGCCTGACGCCAGGAGAAGCGCAATGAGTACGCTGAGCAAAACGGATAAGCAAACGACAACACTGGGCGTCACTGAGGAGCTTGCCAACTTTCTAGCCAACCTTCGCTATGAACAACTTCCTCCTCTTGTCGTCGAACGGACCAAAGATCTCTTTCTGGACTGGATCGCCTCTGCCCTCGCCGGTCGCAACGCTCGACCAACCCGCGCCCTGGAACAGTTCGCGACCATGATGGGTCCGCAGGATGGTCCCTCAGAGATCCTGGTCTCGCGCCGGCTCACCTCGCCCCTCTTCGCTGCCCTCGTCAATGCCGCCTCCTCGCACGTCGTCGAGCAGGACGATGTGCATAATGGTGCGGTCTTCCATCCAGCCACCGTCGTCTTTCCCGCCGTCCTCGCCGCCGCCCAGCAGGTGGGCGCGTCCGGCCGCGATCTGATCGTCGCCTCGGTCGCGGGCTACGAGACGGGCATTCGTATCGGCGCTTTTCTTGGTCGCACGCACTACCAGGTCTTTCACACCACAGGAACGGCGGGAACGCTGGCGGCGGCGGCAGGCGTAGCGCACATCCTTGCTGCCGATCCATCAACCATGCTCTTCACGCTCGGCTCAGCCGGAACGCAGGCCGCCGGTCTCTGGGAATTCCTACGCGATGGTGCTGATTCCAAGCAACTGCATACAGCAAAAGCTGCCGCCGATGGGCTCCTCGCTGCCTACATTGCCCGCGACGGATTTACCGGCGCACGACACATCTTGGAGGGAAATCAGGGTATGGCCGCTGGCATGTCGAGAGACGCCGATCCCAGCAAACTCGTCGCTGGTCTGGGCGAACGCTGGACCGTCCTCGAAACCTCCTTCAAGTTCCACGCCTCCTGCCGCCACGCCCATCCCGCCGCCGACGCCCTGCTCGCAGCGATGCAAGAACATTCTCTTAGCGCCGACCAGATCAAACACGTAGACGTATACGTCCATCAGGCGGCTATTGACGTACTTGGTCCGGTCGTAGATCCGCGAACTGTGCATCAGGCCAAGTTTTCGATGGGCTTTGTCCTCGCACTGATCGCTCTGTATGGGCATGCCAGTGTCACGGATTTCACCGACGAGGCTTTACAGGACCCGAAGATCCGCCAGTTTCTCGATCGGGTTGAGATGGTGCTGCACCCGGAGATCGATGCCGCTTATCCCGAACGTTGGATCGGGCTGGTGGAGGTTGAGACGATCGATGGTCAGCGTTTTACTGCCCGCGTCGATGTTCCTAAAGGCGATCCGGAAAATACCTTGAGTCGGGCGGAGATTGAGGAGAAGGCGCGGCTGTTGGCGGCGTATCAGCAAGGGGCATCACGTGAAGAGATGGATCGGGTGATTGCACGTGTGTGGGCGCTGGATCAGCAGACGGATGTGCGTGACGTGTTCCCTGCAAACTGTTTATAATGATGGGTGTGGTCGGGGCGGTAGAAAGTGCGTATTGTAGAAGTTTATTTTCGTCTGATTAGCGTGAATTGTAAGGAGAGATGATTATGGCACAGCTTAATGGCGGACAGATTATGTGGCTCGGTCATGCCACGTTTAAGATTACGACGCCTTCTGGAAAAGTGATATTGATCGATCCGTGGATTGAGCAGAATCCAAAGAGTCCGCCCGAGGCCAAGCAGTTGGACAAGGTTGATCTGATTACAGTCTCTCACGGGCATATGGACCACATCGCTGACGTTATACCGACGGCGCGCAAGTTTCATTCTCAGGTAGTAGCAATTGTAGAGGTGGCGACCTGGCTGGGGTCTAAGGGCGTCGAGAACACGATTGGCATGAACATCGGCGGCAGCGTGAATGTCGATGGCATCACACTCAGCATGACCCAGGCCTTTCACTCTTCTGGCATCGAGGACAATGGCCAGATGGTCTCTGGCGGCGATCCGGTCGGCTTTGTGATCGAGCTAGAGAACGGTTTCAAGCTGTATCATGCCGGTGACACTTGCGCCTTTGGCGATATGCAGTTGATCCACGAACTCTACGCGCCTGATATCGCCATGCTGCCGATCGGCGACTTTTATACGATGGGACCAAAGGGAGCTGCGCTGGCGGCGCGTCTGCTCGGCGTCAAACAAGTTATCCCCATGCACTATGGTACTTTCCCCGCCCTGCATGGAACACCTGCTGGCCTGCGCGACGAGTTGAAAAAGCTTGGCCTCAGTGATGTCAACGTCATCGAACTGACACCGGGACAAGCGCTTAGCTAAAAGAGAGGTGGCACCGAAGCAGTTAGAGATCTGCTTTGGTGCCACTCATCACTATAGATGCTTGAAGGCGGTTGCACATCCTTAACAGCTCATTGAGAGCATACGAATGGAAACACAACTTACACGCTGTGAAGAGTCAGCCCGCAAGCAAGAGAAGGAGGGTAGTATGTCAGTAAGTCCTCAGTGGGAATATTTGACGGTTCTCGTTTCACCAGAGATCCTCGATTATGAAGAGCTTCACCCAAAATCCGTCAATGGGCAGGAACTCAAAAACTGGAAGAAGATAGACCTGAATACATTTTTGAGCCAGCTAGGTGCAGAGCATTGGGAGATGACAGGCACCATAAGCATTTCTATCGAGGAGGACAGGGCAGGGGTCAGCTATCTATTCTTCAAACGTATCAAGCCCTAACAACCTTCCCCACAAGAGAGGAGCGTGCCAGGTACATCAGATATGTGCAGGAATTATGACAAGAATCACACATGCTGCTCCTCATCACAACCTCATACCTCTGCCCATCATCCAGGGCTGCATACTGTCTAAACATAAAAATGACGATCTCTATCAATTCAAATTCTCATCTTACAGAACTACGATTCCTTAAAATTGATACTACTTTTATTGAAAAGTACAATTAGTAATGCTATACTGCTGCTATATAGTAGCTAAAAAGTTCAGATAGTGAAAGGCGACGAAGATGAATACGCAGAATCGCATCTATGTAACGTTGAGCCCTCGTGTTCGTAAGGCGTTGGAGCTGTGTGCGGCCCTTGATGGAAGTAGCTCTGCCTCATATGCGGCCAACCTGTTGTCAGTAAGTGTATTCCAGGATATTGAGCGTAGCGCTGTATTGCGAGACCTATGGACGCAAATGGAGCATGAGGCGGTGGAGAAGGGGTCGTGGGAGGGGCAGCAGTTCTCGCCGTTAGAGAAATTGCAGGGGGAGGCGGCACCTAAAAAACGGGGCTCGGAAATTAAGAGTTGGTTTATGGCGGGTGATCATCCAGATGACTATGAGCAGGGTATTGATACTGATGTTGTTTTTAATGAGAAGAAAAGTGCGTATCTCAAATCGAAAGATTCAGGTGCTGAGGGCTTCGGCACGTTAATGCAGATGTTCAAAGCGGATGCCTATCTCGCTAAGCGCTTGCGTTTCTCGGCTTATGTGCGATCTGAGGAGATTGAGAACTGGGCTGGCCTATGGATGCGCATCGATGGTTCTGAGGGCAGGACGCTAGGCTTCGATAATATGCAGAGTAGATCCATAAAAGGAACGACAGATTGGCAGCAGTACGAGATCGTGCTGGATGTGCCGCAAGAGAGCAGCAATGTTGCGTTTGGTGTTCTGCTGTCGGGTAGCGGGCAGGTCTGGCTCAGCGATCTACAGTTCACCGAAGTTTCTTCTGATGTACCCACTACGAATATCACACAGACAGATCAGGAGCAACCGCAAAATCTGGACTTTGCGGGCTAACTGTTTGTCATTACTCGTTCTTTGAACACCACCGAAATCGATATCATAGGAGAAGCAGGCTTTTTGCTTTAAAAAATGAGCATAGGCCTGCTTTCGCGGCTTCATAACCTCTCATCTCTCTCCATGGGACTTGACTTTTAATGTGTGTCTCAGGTACTATTTGCATAATCTACCGAAAAGGTTATCGGAAAATGGAGCAAAAATCAGAACCGGGGCAGGCAGGACTTGAGCCGCTCAGTACGATCGCGGATATTGCTGCTAAAGCAGGCGTGTCAATTCCGACAGTGTCGCGTGTGCTGAACAAGCGGCCTGATGTTGCCCTTGCAACTCGTGAGCGCGTCGAGCGGATCATTAAAGAGAGCGGCTTTGTGCGCAACAATGCTGCTCGTGCTTTGAGAAAGGGCAGCACTGGTCTCGTTGATATTGTGGTTCCCGGTCTCGAAAGCGATTATATGTTTGAAGTGATCCGGGGCGTTGACGAGGTATTGGAACGCGTAGGGCTGCGCCTCGCGCTCTCGGTGATCGGCCGCGATATGCTGCGCGAGCGAGAGTGGTTGGAGAATATGGCAAACCGCTCAACTGATGGCGTTATTCTCATTACGGGAAGAGGGCATTCGGAGCAGCTAGAGGAACTGCGCCGCCGCAAGATTCCCTTTGTGGTTGTTGATCATCGAGGTGAGATTGGACCCGATGCTCCTTCTGTCGGAGCTACCAATTGGTATGGGGCAAGGATCGCAACCGAATATCTTCTCTCTCTAGGCCACCGGCGCATCGCTACTATTAGTGGTAACCCGACGCTGCGTTGTAGCCTGGATCGCATTGCTGGTTATCGATCCGCTATGGAAGCGGCTGGTGTACCTATCGATCCTGATCTACAACGTCCGGGAGATTTTCAACAGGAGATGGCATACGAGGAGACATGCGCTCTTCTTGCATTGCAGCAGCCTCCTACTGCAATCCTTACCGGGAATGACATTCAGGCGGTAGGTGCTTATAGTGCATTGCGTGCCCATGCTATTTCTGTGCCGGAGTCGATGAGTGTTATTGGCTTCGATGATCTGTCCTTTACGACACTTATTACTCCTCAACTCACAACCGTACGGCAGCCACTTATCGAGATGGGGCGCATCGCGACTACAATGCTTCTGCGCTTAATAGCGGGTGAGCCTTTTGGTAGCATTCGTATTGAACTTTCGACGATTCTAATCAAGCGCGAATCGTGCGCTGCACCATCAATCCCGTTTTCCGCTTGAGACGACCAAAGGGGGTGCGAATATATTCTTGTGATTCTGAGATTGTAGTTTTGAAAGATGCTGTGCCAATTATGGTGACGCTCTTCCATTAGAAGGGAGGTCAGGTGGATTAGGATGATGAGCAGAGGAAGTTGAGGGATGTGGAGGAAGTTGGTCAGCGATTCTCCGGCTCAAGCCGGTCTGCACGCGATAAATCGGTGCCTCTGCGAAGCAGAGGGATTTCGTTATGTAGGCGTATTTTCCTTCGTCAATACAGGGCAAAGTTGCTCTAAGGAGAGAAAAAGATGCAAGCGAGGATGTCGCGACGAGGCTTTCTACAGGTTACAGGTGGTGTTTCACTTTCAACAGTATTCGCAGGTTGTTTTGGTGTGGGTGGAAGTTCGAGTGGGGGTGGAGGTGGCGGCAGTGGTCAGAGCAGTACGAGCGCGATCACTGTTTGGGATATTCGTACGGGCAAAGAACAGCAGCTCATTCAGGATGTCACATCCAAATTTAATGCACAGCATTCCAACATTCGTGCCTCCCTTGAATTCTTTCAGGCAGATGCTTACAAACAGAAGATTCAGGTCGCTATGGGCGCGCATCATCCCCCAGATATCTTCTTTGGCTGGGGTGGCGGTATCCTTAAATCCTATGTCGATGCCGGCGATGTCTACGATATGACATCAACCCTCAATGCTGATGCTACCTGGAAGAATCGCTATCTTCCCTCAGTCATGCAGGCAGCGACCTTTGGTGGCAAAGTGTACGGTGTGCCTAATAGCGGTGTGCAGCCAGTCGTGTTTCTGTATAACAAAGACCTCTTTGAGAAGTACAAAATAACGCCACCTCAAACGTGGAGTGAACTACTGAATGTCGTTGGCAAGTTGAAGCAGAACAACGTACAGCCGATCGCGCTTGCAGGTCTGGAGAAATGGCCCTACTTGATGTACGAGGAATATCTCGTCGATAGAATTGGGGGACCCTCCGCACTTGAAGCTGCTGCTACCAGCCAGGCCAGTGCCTGGTCTAATCCTGCGTTTATCAAGGCAAATACTATGATCCAGGAGCTCGTTTCGGCCGGCGCTTTTGGCTCAAACTATGCCTCGGTCAGCTACAATAGCGGTCAGGGCAGCGCCTTGCTCTATACTGGGAAGGCGGCGATGCACTTGATGGGCGTGTGGGACTTCAGCCAGATCCTCTCGAACTCTGCCACATTCATTCAGAGTGGCAAGTTAGGCTGGTTCCCTTTCCCTGCTGTGGAAGGCGGCGCTGGTAATGCGACTAACCTGGCAGGCAACCTGTGCAATTTCTACTCGATTACCACAGCTTCAAAGAATCCACAGAGCTGCCTGAGCTACCTAAAAGATGGTATCTTAAATGAAGACGATGTAAACCAACTTATCACGCTCGGTGATGTTCCTCCTGTGCAAGGGATTGATGCGAAGTTGAGCAGTGCTCAGCATAGCGATTGGCTGCAGTTCATCTATAAGTCGGTACAAGGGGCAAATCACTATCAATTGTCCTGGGATCAGGCTCTTCCTCCTCAACCGGCACAGGCGCTTTTAACCAACCTGGACCTGTTGTTCCTGAAACAGATTTCTCCACAGCAGTTCTCAGATAATATGAACAAGACTATTACAGCGAAGTAAGGTCTGTATTCTGTCTGCTCCTTGTGCTGTGCGACACGAGGAGTAGATGGCCTCGTTTTTTGAGGAGAATTATGAGTACATCCATCAGAACATCACGTCGTGCCGGTTGGCTGGCGCTTGTGTGGATTGCGCCAGCTATTCTATTCTACGCACTATTTGCTCTTGTGCCGCTTCTCATCGCCCTCTACTTGAGCTTTGTGCGCTGGGATGGCTTCTCACAGGTGGTCTGGGTAGGATTACAAAACTGGATCACGCTTTTTACTGATTCGGTCACTGGCCACGCCATTCTCTTAACAATCGGAGGGATGGCACTCAGCTGGATTGTGCAAACGCCGCTCAGCCTACTACTGGGCGTGTTTATGTCTGGCAAGCAGCGCTACCGATCTCTTCTTAGCGTCTTCTATTTTGTGCCGCTTCTCTTTTCCAGTGTCGCTATTGGTATCACCTGGATATCCATTCTTGATCCAAATTTTGGACTTGTTGATATAACGCTAAGGGCTCTTGGCGCTTCTTCCCTTGCGCGCGGCTGGCTAGGAGACTCGAATCTCGCATTCTATGTAGTGATAGCAGTGATTGCCTGGCAGTTTATACCTTTTCACAGTCTGATCTATCAGGCGGGCGCACGTCAAATTCCGCAAGAATTGTATGAAGTGGCTGATATTGACGGTGCGGACGCGCTGGACAAGTTCTTCTCTATTACTCTGCCACAGCTCAGATACACTATTATCACATCATCAGTCTTGATGATCACCGGCTCGCTAACATACTTTGACATCATCTGGGTGATGACCGGGGGCGGACCCGGCTATGCTACCCGCATTCTTCCACTCCATATGTACATTACCGCCTTTAAAGATAATGCAGTGGGCTTTGGAAGCGCGCAAGCTGTCGTGTTGTCAGTTGCAGGCATCACATTATCTCTATTGTTGCTACGTGCAACTGGTTTTACTAGAATGAGAAGTCAGCTTGAGGGATTGTAGAGCGAACAGTGTTGAGGGAGGAGTCCTATGGGTGTAAGTACAACTATTGATACAATTGATCATTCTCAAAGTAGAGAAGGTGCTTTGAAGCGGAGTCGAAGTGGATTGCTTAAGGTGCTCCCGGTGCTCTTCGGCGTGTTCTGGTTTGGAGTTGCCTTCTGCCCCATGTTTTACATGTTCGTTACGAGTCTGCGCACACAGGGAAGCTTTCTTGGTGATAGTCCCTGGTCGTTGCCTGCGAATCCTACTCTGGATAACTATCTGCAAGTTCTGGAGGGTGGCTTTGGATTGTATGTAATCAATAGTGCGTTTGTGACTGTTGTTAGTGTTCTGCTTATCCTGATTGTTGCCCTGTTTGCCGCGTATGCTATTGCGAAGATGGGCGGGCGTACGACGCAGGTTATTTTCAGCCTTTTCGTTCTTGGGCTGGCAATTCCTTTGCAAGCAACGATTATTCCCATTTATGTGCTCATCAATAATCTTGGTCTCTACGATACGCTGTTTGCGCTCATCCCGCCCTACATAGCCTTTGGCGTCCCTCTCTCGATTCTGGTGCTTGTGAACTTTATTAGAGATATTCCGCAGGAACTGCATGAGTCTATGTTGCTGGATGGTGCAAGCCATTTTCATATTTTGCGTTCGCTTGTCATTCCCTTGTCGCGGCCCGCGATGATCACTGTTGTCATCTACGAGTCGATTCAGGTATGGAACGGTTTCCTCTTTCCATTGGTACTGACCCAGAGTCCGGATATACGAGTGATGCCTTACGCGCTCTACCAGTTCCAGGGAGAGTTTGCGGCGAATGTACCCGCGATTATGGCGGCGGTTTTCCTCTCGGCGGCTCCCATTATTCTCCTTTATATATTTGGACGGCGGCAGCTATTGGGTGGTCTGATAGCGGGATTTAGTAAGTAGATTATTATGGTACAAAGTACAAGAGAGGCGAGTAGTCCACTCACAGCCCATGAGCGTCTGGAACTTGCTCTCTACACAGTGGAGACCGCGTCTTACGCATCGCTGCAGCTTGTAAATCGTTCGTATCCATATTGGATTCTGAGTCACGTGCTGCACGGCGAGGTAGAGACCTGTACAGGGAATGAGAAATGGCGGGTGCGGGCAGGGGATATCATGCTGCACCCGCCACACCTGCCATTCAGTGAGCAGGCATCTTCAGTGGGAGTGCATCAATGGCTGTTATTCGATGTGATGGTCTCGCCCAATATTGATCTTTTCCGGCTTCACCCGGTCGCTCCTGTCTTATCACTTTTTGCACCTGAGCATTTCGCACAGACATTTGAGATGCTACAGAGAGCCTGGAACGATGCAGCGTCGCTAGCACGACGGCTTCAGACCTTTGGCCTGACTATGCAATTGTTCGGAATCGTGCTGGAAAGCTGGCAGCGCGCGGGCAGCGTTCCTCGCTCGCCAGCTTTAAGGACTCCGCAAGATCGCTTCATTGAAGCAATAGCGTATATGACCGAGCATCTGGATCAGAAGCTTTCTCGCGATGATTTAGCTGCTATGGTTCATCTCAATCCTGGTTATTTTGATCGAGTCTTTCGTAGCACCTATGGCCTGACTCCTATGCAGATGTTACGCGATCTTCGCCTCCAGCATGCTCTTCAACTGCTAGAAAGCACCGACGCACCGCTTGCGGCGATAGCTATGGCTTGCGGACTCAGCGATGCTGCCTACTTGAGCCGCGTCTTTCGCCAGCGCTATGGGCAGACGCCCGGACAATATCGAGAAGGTGCAAAAAGTACAAGAACAGGCTATATTCCTCCATTGTAGTTCTCTTTTCATCCGACTATACTCCTTATAGGAAGAGCATAATGCAAAGGTTGCATATATACAAGGAGGAGTGATAATGGTTACTGAAGCCCAATTTCAACAGTTTCGTAAAGATGGCTATTTTATTCTGAACAACGCGTTTACTTCCGCAGAAATGGATGCATTAGAGCAGCACATCGACCACTTCGTTGAGGCAGATGAGCGTGAGTTACAGGCGAAGGGTGCACGCGGCATTAGTCGCCCCAACGAAATTTCGTTTACTGCACACCTAGCTGAGCGGGATTCCTTCATTTTCTCATTTGTTGCTGAGCAAGAATTTGTTGGCCTGATGAAGGATCTCATCGGCAATAACGTCTCACTCTACTGGGATCAATCGGTCTACAAGAAGCCGGAGACCGCGCGCGAGTTTCCCTGGCATCAGGACAACGGCTATATTCCTGTCGAACCGAAAGAGTATATTACCTGCTGGCTTGCACTGGAAGATGCTACCGTTGAGAATGGCTGCATCTGGGTTCTGCCGAGCAGTCATCTGCAAGGCCTTGTCGAGCACAAGGATACGCCCATTGGGAAGCAGGGCTATATGGGGGATGACAAGGGAGTAGCGGTTCCTCTACAAAAGGGGAGTATGGTCGTCTTCTCATCGCTGCTGCTGCACCGCAGCGGTCCCAATCTGAGCGATAAGACGCGCAAAGCATATGTGATTCAGTACACACCAGCCGATGCCAGGCATGGCGCAACTGGCGAACTCTTTAACCGCCCACTTGTCGTCCATAATGGTGAAGCGATAGAAGGACGAGTTTAACCAGATCACTCTAGCAGTACACAGCGCATAGGCACCTCCGCGACGCGGAGGTGCCTATGCGCTGTGTACTGCTAGAGTGATCTGCTTGGCTTTACCGGAGAAATGTCAGGCCGGGCCTAGCATTTTCCGCCGTCGCACCACCATTTCCAGATGTTGACACCTTCCTGTGCGCCCATTGGACCTGGCAGGTAGTTGTGCGTGGTCTTTTTCGCAATGCCAGGATCGGTTGGGCCATACAGAACGATGAATGGGAAGCGAGTCAGGTAGATCTGGTGGAGCTGGTTGAAGGCATCCTGCCGGACGGCTGGATCAGCCGTCTGCTGCTCTTTGAGAATCAACTTCTGGATGTCCTGGGCACAATAGAAGCTCCAGTTGCTGCCCTGCCCACCGGGAGGGGGAATCTGGTCGCAACCGATCAAGCCATCGTCGTCTGGATCATAGGTCCATGAAAGTTCAAACTCGGCGAGATCGTGCTGACCGTTGTTCAGGAACGGGCCAAAGAAAGTACTGGCAGGCACGTTCTGAACGTTAAGCTTGATACCAATATCTTTGAAGTTCTGCTGAATAATTTCTTCATCAGCCTGCCGCCAGGGTTTACCGCTGGTCGTCGAATATTTGAACTCCAAGCGTTTGCCATCCTTAGCACGTACGCCATCAGAACCCTTAACCCATCCAGCATCATCAAGCAATTTGTTTGCCGCCGCAGGATCGAATTTCGGGCATGGAGCATCCGCCTGATATCCTGGATGTGTAGCGGCACCATGATCGGTACACAACGGAGATGCCTGGCCGACACGCGCCGTTTTAATCAAAGCATTGTGATCGATCGCCATTGCCATCGCCTGGCGAACGACCTGGTTGTTAGCCAGCGTGGGGTTCTTGAAGTTGATAACGATCAACTCGAAGTTGGAAGCAACTGGGTTGGTGACAAAGTTGTAGTTGGGCAAGGCCTGATACGCCTTGGTCTTACTGACATCAATAAACCAGGTCGAGGTCGCATTATTGGCCTGTAGATCTTTGAGAACCGTGTTCTGGTCTGCCACAGGTCGGAAAATGACCTTATCCAGGTAGGGCATTCCTTGTGGTGCGAGATAAAAGTTATCGTTGCGCACGACGGTGTAGTGATTGCCTGGGACGCTCTCACTCATCTTGAATGCACCACTTGTGACGCTTGGGTTGAGATTCTCTTTAGATTTAAGAATAGCATCAGGTGCCATCTTCTCAAAGATGTGCTTGGGTAATGCCGCTCCCGCACCATCGGTCCAGCCCGACAGGAATGGGGCGTAGGGCTGCTTGAGATGGAAGGTGATGGACTGTTTGTCCGCCGAAACATCTGCTTTGGTTATCAGGTTGTAACCAGTTGTGCTATAAGCACCAAATTTAGGATTTACCCACAAGCGCCAGGTAAAGTCAAAATCGTCGGCATTGAGTGGTTGACCATCTGACCACTTGAGATTAGGACGTAACTTGAAGGTGTAGGTCTTGTAATCTGAGCTAATGCCACCGTTCTGCAGCGTCGGAATCTCTGAAACGATGCCAGGAGTGATATGACCCTGGGTGTCTCCGTAGAAGGGGGGCGCATATAAGGCAGTCTGCACAAGGACAGAGAAGGTCTGTCCATCACCATTAGGGATTAACGAACCTGGCTCGTTTGCGATATCGTCAATCCAGGTGCCACCTTTGACCGGATTTGCATTTGCCGGACTCTGGCTGGTCGGCGTTCCCTGTGCACCACATGCACTCAGAAGTAGGAGCAGTGCTGAGAGTAGAGATACGCTTGCTAAAAATAGTCGAACATTTTTCTTTTTGGACATCATCATTCTCCATTGTAGGTACTACTCCATACAAAAATACGTGTTGAACAAACACGGTCTGTACTGATGATAGTACCAAACCTTCGTCAGCTTCTGAAGAGAGACTAGCGTAATACATAGAAATGGTGTACAACACTCTAGAACAGTTGCAATTATCTGCGCAGAATAATTATAGCTGTAAATGTACTACGTCACATTCAGTCCACAATTCACATGCTAGTATCAACTCATAAAATTGCTAAATTGGAGTACATCCTATGCTTTTTAGCTAGTTCTCTTGACCGTTCGAGTTTGTTCCTCTAAACTAGAGAGGTCTATAGAAAGAAATAAAGAGCGGTCAAAGGGAATACTATGGAAGATCATCGGGAGCGCATTGGGGACGTGGTGGGTGACTACCGCATACAGCGGTGGCTTGGAGGAGGAACCTTTGGCACAGTGTATCTAGCCGAGCATGTGCGCGATGGTGGTCAGGTAGCCATCAAAGTACTCAAGATTCGTCAAACGAATCTCCAGTAATTGTCAACGGAGTAATCTATATTAGCTCAGATGCGGGAAAGTTATATGCATTCGATGCGGTTAGCGGGAAGCAGAAATGGGTGGTGGCTGCTGCGGACTCTGACGAACTTTTTAACTTCTCTCCTACGATTGCCAATGGAGTGGTCTATCTCGGAGGAGATGGCCATGTGTATGCCTTTAATGCTAAAAGTGGTGAGCGAAAATTGCAGATATCTGTCGGCTCCACCAACTACTCCGTCAATGTAGCTGATGGCTTCGTCTATGTTGGTTCATCGGATCACAAGCTTTATGCGCTCTCCTTGCCGCAAGGTGACTCGTGAGCAACAAGAGTACCATGTGTAAAGAACACATTCATAGAGATTGCATTGACAATGCGTAACCCGCTGCTATAATTGGAGCAACAATCCGCGAGTACATTCTGTGTGAAGAGATCCAGGTGGGAGGGCCACAAGCATCACTATTCTCAATCAATCGCTGTTTGCAGGCAGCGAAAAACGCGCTATTGGTGTGGGTTTTCACAATATCAATGGTATCCTGCGCTTCTCAAACCCGGCGTTCGTCGCCAAGCTTGCATCTCACTACGGCGAGCGCTGCGGCCACATTCCCCTTGATGCAGAAAGGCTGCGCGTGCTGGTCGAGGATGCAACGCCAGCCGTCGAGTCGCATATGGCCTATCTCAGCCAGCTCTGTGGCAAAGAGATAAAGGCGGTAACACTTTCATCCTTGAGCGAAGAGGTTGCGCCAGATGAGCGGCCGTTAGTCGTGGCCTATGTGAATGTGCCAGAAGCGGGCCAGCACGTTCGGGAAATGGTTGCTGCCGAGATGTGGGGCTTGCCCTCGTCGATGGTGCATCTGCTGAAAAATAAGGCCGAGTTCTATCGCCTGGCCGACGAGATGGAGCCTGATGGATTCCGCACGCCCGACTATACAGTCACGGTCCTTGACGAACTGCCCAGCGCTGCCTGGAACTTCCTCGCCCGCGTAGAAGAGATCTACAGCCTGGCTGGCCTCACTTCCACCTATCCACTAGGCATTGTCTTACGCGCCGCCGAATCAGACGGGAACTACGGAAGCTGCCTGCTCTACGCGCGCGACAATGCAGTCCTCGCCGTGCGTGACGGTGATGCCGACGTGATCGAAGCGTATCCGGATTGGCGCTCAGCACTGCTGGCCGCGCAGAGCAGTCTGGCGGCGACGATGAATGTGCTTAAAGAGAATCGAATCGTGATCAGCCGCTTCATCGACATGCTCGACTCGCCTGGCCTCTCCGTCGTCCTGCTCGATGGGCACTCGGAATCTCTGCGCTGGAATGGTCAGTTGCAAGGGCTGGACAGCAAGGCCTGTGTCGGTACCAGCACCTATCTGCCCGCCACTCCCCATCTGCATACGCTGCAACAGCGCCACGAAGAGCAGACCGCGCACTTCTTCACCGCGCTTCTCAAGCGAACCGCCCAGAAGTGCAACATCGACTTCTCGACCATTCGCGGCCTCGCCAACATCGATATCATGCTGCCGGGTGCCGCCGAGGTAGAATTACAGCGCAAAAGAAAGCAGACCCCCGCCAACTATCTCGCCGAATGCAATCCCCGCTGGACCAACTACACCGATGCTATCATGGTCATCATTGGTGCGAACAGAAAAGAACCCACGATTGGCAATATGCAGACCGTCATCCAGCAAGGTATTTCAACCATCGACAAATTTCCCCTGCCCCTCTCCCTCGACACAGCGGTCGTGCGCGACTCCATCTATGAGCTCGACAACATGCTCAAACAAGATGGCACTCGCATCATCTGTCGTATGAACAAGAATCCGATGGGGCTTATCTTTGCTGGCGATACATCAAAAGCCGAACAAGAGTTTAACCTTCTTATCGCTCGATTAGCTACAAGATTTTGAAAGAGGCTTATAGTCTTTTCGCTGCAAGCCCGTGCAATGCTATCCGAACATCATCAACAAGTTCTGGCGTCAGGCTATCGTGGGTACGAGCGTTATTAGCTACTTGCCATGCTGTATTCCACGCCGTATTGGCAGGAGCATCCCTTCTAACACTATCTTCCTTATACTCTTTGAGATAAGTATCTAATCGCATGGAAAGTCGCATTTGCGTTATATTATCATTCATGATTTCATCTCTTCTTTCGCCTGATCCAAAGCGGAAGGTTCCGTTGGTGGAGGCAAGCTCTGAGCGCTAGTTGCTATAAGAGACCTGATTGAAGGGGCAAAGCTCATAAGAAGATTTAGAAGCTACTCTAAGTATACACTATTTCTTATTTTCCATTGCCCTACATTGACACGGATACCGCGCATATGTGTAAAGCATTCTATAATCGGGTTTCTATTGTAACTTGCGCTGACGTGGCGGCGTGTATAGTGCGAATATCCTAAATCCAGTTGATTCAGCCCCTTGTTGCAGCGCAAGACTGACCGTTCCTGACGTGAGAAGATCGAGGCTGATGTGAAAGAGTGGTGGGGCGTGCTGGAGGCACGTGTGCAACATCATGGCAATCCCATTAATCCAGAGCTGGTGGCCTGGGAACTCTCTAAGCGGTTGCCCGATAACTGCATTCTAGCGACGATTCGGGCATGACGGAGAAATGGTATGGGAGCGATATAAAGATGCACGAGGGAATAATAGGGTCGCTTTCGGGCAATCTAGCGACGATGGCTGCCGCCGTGCCCTACGCCATCGCCGGCAAGTTCGCCTATCCCGATCGTCTCGCCGTCGCGTTAACGGGCGATGGCGCAGTGCAGATGCTAGGTCTCGACGGATTTTAGCATAATAAATTACTTTTTACACATTTCGAGCGGAGCCCGAAACGTGTAAAAAGTAATTTATTATGCTAAAAAATATCAAACCGTGAAGCTACACAATTTTCTATGCGAAGAAGATGAATACAATAGGGTCTGACCCTCTCATAGGCAGCATCTGTCCATGACATCTTCTCTAGCAGAGGATGTGCTCCCTGGCTTTGTAAAAATATAAAGAATGTGTTACATTATATGCAATCTATTCTAACTCCAACAACAGAAGAAGGAAGCGAGCGTATGAGCCTACAGTTTGATGCCGGCCTGAGCAAACTACTACAGAACACGGTAAATGATGTGAACCGAAAGATCGGCAAGGCTAATATCATCATCGTCGGCGATTCAGGTGTCGGCAAGAGCACGCTCATCAACGCCGTCTTCCGCGATAATCTGGCGACGACCGGCTCTGGCCGCCCCGTCACCCAGAGCACGCGCGAATACACCAAAGAGGGTATTCCTCTGAGCATCTTTGATACGCGTGGCCTCGAAAAGGGTCAGTTTCCAGAGATGCTGAACACTCTTGAGCACTTCATTCAGGAGAAGCAGAGCGAAGAGGACCCAAATCAGCACATCCACATTGCCTGGCTCTGCATCATGGAAGAATCGCGCCGCGTTGAGGACGCCGACCGCGAGATCGCCCGCATGCTCAGCAGATATACCTCCGTTATCGCCGTCATCACTAAAGCCGCCAGCGACAAGGGCTTCCGACAAGAGGTTCAGAGGCTCATTCCTCAAGCTAAAAACGTAGTGCGCGTGCACGCTCTGGAGATCGAGCTGGACGACGGTCATATTATTAAGCCCAAGGGCCTCGACGACCTCGTCAACCTCACTATGGAGCTCGTGCCAGATTCTGTAAAAGACGCGATGGCCCGCGCCCTCAGCACTAAGATACAGGCCGCCCTCGACTCCAAGCGTCAGAGGGCAAACGTAGCCGTGGGTGTGGCCGCCGCCGCCGCTGCGGCTGTGGGCGCGACTCCCATCCCCATCGCCGACGCGGCCCTCATCGTCCCCATCCAGCTCACCATGCTCGTCACCATCTCCGCCATCTGGGGTCTGGACATCTCTGAAGCCTCTCTGGCCACTATTATCAGTGGAGCTATCACCAGTTCTGCGGGTACCCTGGGCGGGCGGGCGCTGGTCTCAAGTATCCTTAAATTTATCCCCGGTGTTGGCACCGTAGCCGGCTCTATTATCTCCGGCAGCACCGCCGCCGTCATCACCACAACCTTCGGCCAGACCTACATCGCCACCCTCTACGCCCTCACCAAAAAATATCCCGACCAGATGCCCACCGCCGAAGAGATTCGCACCGAATTTCAATCCCGCCTCCTCAAGGCCACAGCCGCCGTCCCCAAAGCCCTCGACCTTTAGTCATGTGCTCTGCTTGTGCCTTCTTTTGTTCATTGGGGAAAAAGCGGAAAATCTAACCGAGAGCTGATGCAATTACTCGGTCGGCTTCCTCATTCTACCCATTGTTCGGCCAACAGACTTGGGCGGCTCTAGTTGCTCAAGATCGGGACGGAAAAAGAGTAAATCTCTCCCTCTTGTCTTAATATTTGTATGACGCTCTACCAAAACCCCATTCTCGAACAGAAACGAACGCAATTTGTTTCTGTTCACAAGTTGATGGACACTGTCGATACTAAAGTTTTTCCCAAACCGTTGGCTAAGATGGTGCGATGCGCCAACAACATCCGTTAAGTCTCTCAACTTTGCCTCTTGGATATCCATAGAACTTCAGCCCTTCTCCGTATTTTCTTCTACTATACTCGAAGTTTGACTGATTTTCAATATTTATATAGAATTATTTATATAAATCAGTTGAAAAATTTTAAAAGTTTCTTATACTAAGATGTGGAAGTGAAGTACACTTCCAGTTAGTGAAAGGAGATATATTGAAAGTACAGGCTGTTATCAAACGCCTGGAAAAAGAAGGGTGGGAACTGGTGGCAGTCAAAGGCGACCACCGCCAGTTCGTTCATCCTGAGAAACCCGGTAGGGTTACGGTTCCGGGGCGACTCGGAGGCGATATGCCAAAAGGGACTCTAGGCAATATCCGGCGTCAGGCCGGATGGTAACAGGTGTAGGGGGACTGACCTTCCCCTACACCACCTGTACTAGTAGTGTACCATAGTGTTTAGCAAAAATGAAAGGGAGCGAAATGGCAAAGTACCGTTACTTAGTGCTGATTGAAAAAGGTGAGAACAATTATGGAGCGTATGCTCCAGATCTTCCTGGCTGTGGCACTATCGGCGATACACCAGAAGAGGCATTGAGAAATGCAGAGGAAGCGATAAAATTTCATATCGAAGGTCTATTGCGAGATGATGATGTTCCTCCTGCAAACACTATTGAAGCTCAATTTGTAGAAGTTGATATTGAAGATTAGCGATTCATTATAGAATGAATAGACACGGAGTTCTTAGTCCCGTGTTTAAGGAGCTTTGTGGCTTTATAAAAAAATGGGAGTGATACGCACTCCCATTTCCTGAAAGAGGATCGGTTGAAAGTACAGGCCGTTATGTATGTATTATGTACTACAGGTCCCTTGAAAACACAACAGATCTTTATCAATCTACTACACAAAGAGCCATTCGCTCCTGGTTTCAGAATAAGAGATTTTCTGGCGCGATTTCTGTAAAGAAGAACGACACTCTCCCAATCGCGCTAATACTATGCTACTTGACACCAGACGAGAGGACCAGATATACTGATCTCAGAAAAGAGAAGTTCGGTTCGTTCGGGGAGTATTTGCCCCGAACATTATGAAAGGAGCGTGTCCATGCGCAAAGTAAAAGCATTGACGGTAGCGGCGCGTCTCCTGAAGGGTCGAATCCAACTTTAGCACTCTGTTAGAGCACAATATAGGCAAACAGAGAGTTGCTTTTAAGGGTCGTCCTGTGCAGGATGGTCCTTTTTTGTTGCGTATTGTAGAACGCAAAAAGGCCGTGAGCGTGTTGCTTGCGGCCTTTTTTATGGTCGTGATTGTCAATGCGAAATTTGAAAAAAGAAAGAAGAGGTGCACTATGATCTACATCCATTTTTCTAACGGTAGATATGAATTGTTGATAAGGAGTATATTCAACCTATGTCCAAACGTAAAAAATTCAGGGAGCAGGACGAGTTAGAAGAGCAGGAGATTCTGGCGGCACAGGACCCGGTGCAGGTCGCGCTGGATACATTTTTCGCCGATGGTCGCATTACCGAGATTCTCTACACGATCAAAAGTGGGAAGGAGGCGACGGTCTATTGTTGCGAGGCCGGGCCCAGTATGGGCGGAGAACTGGTGGCCGCTAAGATCTATCGAGCGCGCAACAATCGCGGCTTCAAAAACGATGCCGTCTATCAAGAGGGACGGGTGATCCTGGATGGACACGCGAGGCGGGCAGTGCAGAATAAATCACGCTTCGGACGCGAGGCACAGTTTGGGCTGTGGGTGAACTCCGAATATGAGGCACTACAGACTCTCTATACAGCCGGCGCAACGATTCCCCAACCTCTGGGGCGTACTGAGAGCGCAATTCTCATGGCGTACCAGGGCAACCGCCAGCAGGCCGCGCCAGCCCTCTATCAAGTAACGCTGGAGCCACACGAAGTCCATCCTCTCTTCGATCAGATAATGGATAACATCGAACTCTTCTTGGTCAACAACTATATTCACGCCGACCTCTCGCCCTACAACATTCTCTACTGGCAGGGCAGCATCACGATCATCGATCTTCCCCAGGCTGTTGATCCGCGCTTCAACCCCAACGCCCTTCTGCTACTGACGCGTGACATCGACAACATCTGTCAGTACATGAAGCGCTATGGTTTAGTGCGCGATAGCAAGCAAATTGCCCAACGCCTGTGGCACAGATTTGAAAACGCCCAAATATAGCTTTTATTAGAAGTCTTTTTGCACGTACTGCCTTTTGCGAACTTTTGTGCTAAGAGAGCGCCGGACGCCCATCGCATCCACGTTCTGAGCAGAAAGGAGTGTGCAGCTTCGCTGCCTGAGAAAGTTCTTAGAGATAGTTTTACATTTTTTATTTTTTATACTTTTTGTGCAAAGCACAAAAAGTATAAAAAATAAAAAATGTAAAACTATCTCTAAGAAGATGGGCACGCCTTCGGCGTGCATATGCGCCGGACGAGAAGAAGGCGAAGGAGATGCACATCCGGCGCTCTTCTAGTGCAAAAGTTCGCAAAAAGGTAGTACATATAAAAAGACTTATGTATACAACCCTGGACGACAGAGGAGGCGATGAAGTATGATGCACGTGAGGAAAATTGTTTCCATGCTAAAGATGCTTTTTGAGAAGGAGAGAAAGACGTGGAGGGAGCAGAGGTCGAGACTTACTTTGCTGCGCTCGATGAGGCGTTGACGGATCAGCCGATGAAAAAGCCGGTGCGCCTGGTCGTGGTCGGCGGAATTTACATGGTCTGCTTCGTCAAGAATCGTGCTTCGACCAAAGATGTGGATATCGTGCCGCTGGACTTTCCTGACACGATGAATCCAAATCAGGAGACCAAAGCCTTCCGCGCGGCGGTCAACGTCGTGGCAAAGAAATACGGCATCAAGCGCGACTGGATGAACGACGTGGTTGCATCGTTTACTCCCGAACTCGATCCCAACTCCGTCATCCTGTGGCACGACTATCCCAACTTGCAGGTCTACGTACCCCATGCCGAGTTTATCCTCGCCCTCAAACTACTCGCCGGTCGTGAGCGCGACGAAGAAGACATCCTCGCCCTCAGCGAATCCCTCGAAGTTACCACTCGCGAACAGGCCCAGGAACTCGTCGATCGCCACGCCGAGAAATGGTGGCAGAAAGAGTGCAGTCTGGACGCAACATTGGATGCTCTATTTTAAATTCCATTTGTTTGAAGTAAGATGAGTAATAATCATCTCTCCTGGTCTCGGTAAAGCATCATCGCCCTCTATGTATGCGAAAAAAACTTCGAACTCGTTTTACGTAGTCCAAAACCTACACATTTTCTATTTTTATATGTTATACTGACAAGAGATAGGAAAGGATTTCCTTCTAGAGCGTCTGAACATTCAAGAGGAAAAAACCATGTGGGCTGAATTGCAAACAATCGATATGACCTACAAGGCCATCGCTGAGGGTGAGCGACCCTGGAATGCTCTGGGCGATTTCCTCAACTACTGGTTTGCATACGCCACTGAGCAGCGCGAAGATCTCATAAAAGAGCCAGTCCAGGAGCCTGCTGAGGCAACTTCCGAGTTGCATCAATGGGCAGTATTCTGCGCCGCATCCGTCGAATACCTCTGCGAGCGCTACAACATCCCCTGCCCCGACTGGGTCCACAATGCCGCTTATACCTTATCCGAACCCTGGTTCAAAGGTCTCGGTGCCCACAAACCCGCCATACAAGCCAAGCTCAAACTGGAGACACCCGAACCCTTCTCCCGCCGCAATATCTATTGCAGCCCTCACATGTTCTCCAACAAATACGAAGTAGCCGCCGACGCCCGCGAACGCCAGTCTGCGTAGTCCTACCTCTATTGCCCTTCGTCATCCTGACTCCTAGAATCTTTATGCCTTCCAGTATCCTTCTGTTATTTTACCGCGTCTGCATCTTCCCACACCCTATTATCAGTATCTGCCATTACTCACAATATCACTTTAAAGATCTATTTTTTTAATACATCTCAAATCACAGGCTTTTGTCGATCATTGCAAGTTCAGATAGTTGCCAACAACTTCGATAGTAGTTACTATTGGCACAAACATCCTCATGGAGTATTTCTTTTGATACTGCAGAGATTACTTGTACCTAGCAAAGTCATCTAATTCTTTCTCTCAAGGCAATTGAAGCAGATGTACATTGTAACAATGTCAAACATTGTTACAATGTACAGCAATATTTCAGCATATCGATATTGTCGAATATGATATCTGAGTATTTAGAGTATTTTATGGTATACTATCAATACAGTCTTATGAAGCTAGATTGAATAGTATTTGCTATGTATGATCTATGTAGCGTATGGAGGCAGTTATGTCGATTCATCAGGTGGATGAGAAAATGGATGTGGCGATGAATGTGGCAATCGAGGCTGCAAAAGCTGGTGGAAAGGTTCTTCTAGAGTACTTCAGAGAGGGTGTCTATAGTACTCGTGCAAAAAGGGATACCTCGTTGCAAACGACCGCTGATGTTTCATCAGAGCGAGAGATACTGCAAATTATTCAAGGTAATTTTCCAGAGCACAGCATCAGTAGTGAGGAGCGAGGTCTGCTTCCCTCGACATCATCAGAGTTTCAATGGCTCGTTGATCCGCTCGATGGAACGGAAAATTTCGTACTTGGCATCCCTTATTTCTCCAGTAGTATTGCTTTGTGCCGAAACAATAAGCCAGAAATTGCCGTCGTCTACAATCCTTTCACTGAAGAGCTTTACTCTGCTATAAAGGGAGAAGGAGCAAAGCTGAATGGAAACCTTCTGCGGCCTGCCAGAGATGTAACACTTAGAGGTTGCCGGGCCTTCTTCATTCCAGATTTTGATACGAAGCGACAAAAACGAACTGTTCATTTCCGTGACGAACTCTACATGCAGTGTCGCAGGCTCCTAGATACATGGTCCCCTGCCCTCGATTGGTGCCTGGTTGCCAGTGGGAAAGTCGATCTCGTTGTTGCACTGGAGAATACTTCGATTCGGCCGGATGCAGGAACGCTCATTTTAGAAGAGGCTGGTGGCATCGTCACAGATTTTGGTGGCAATCCCTTCACAAATCAGAACAGCGGACGTATTGTAGGTTGCTCCTCGGAAGTTCTTCATCACCAGTTTCTGCAATTTTCAAAGGAAGTTTACTTCAATGATGGTAACTAATGATCTTTCAATTCCTACAGAGATAGTCTTAATGCAAGCAGTTGAAGCTCTAGTTTCTGCCATTGATGCAAGAAATAATATACAAGGCCATAGTACGCATGTTGCTTCTTATGCTGTACAAATAGCGAAGATTATAGGTTGGAATGATCAAATACTACAACGCATCGAAATAGGTGCTCTTTTACATGATATTGGACAAATATATTGGCCGGGCCGTTTACTTGACAAGCAGGGAACTTCTCTTACTAACGAAGAACAAAAAATCATCAAATCTCACACTTATAGAGGGATAGACCTGATTGAGTGCTGGCCGATGCTTGATTTTGTCAAACCCTTTATCCTCTATCACCAAGAGTGGGTTGATGGTAGTGGATATCCGTATGGCTTGCAAGGTGATGAGATACCAGTAGAGGTTCAGGTAGTTTCTCTTGCAGATGTTTACGAGGCTTTACGCCATCCAAGAAAGTATAAAAAAAGACACGGTTTTTCTTCCTTAGAATCTGTAAAAATAATGCAGGAGATGAGAGGGAAGAGATGGAATGATGAAATCTTTGATATATTTGCAGGCATGGCACAAAGTCTATGATAGGTATTCAAGGAAAGAAAATATTCATGGGCAGAATATCTGGTGCACCTAATCGGTCAAATTTGATGCAAAATCTGGAAAAATATGCGACATGGTTATTTGCATCCTTGATCTTTATTGTAAGTGTAGTTGTGCTTTATATTGGAAATCAAGTTGGTTCTCCATACAAAGATATATGTATATCCATCTCTACTTCACTCATTGCTTCGCTCATATTTTCTTTTATGTACAGTTCGCTGGTCGAGAAACATCACCTGGCTGTGGTGAACGATGAATTGGCTTCTAGTGTTAGGCATTCTGCTGAGGAGATGAAAAAACTTCAACAGGATAACATGCAACAGATTACAAACTCGATGATTTCAAAAATAGAAGATCTTGAACAATCTCATTATCACCAGATTACCACTCATTTTCGGGAGCTCATCCCTTCCAAGCAATTTCCTGCAACTAATCAACCAGATCCAGAGTTCAATCGAACTCTAACAGAGGCCCTAATTGATAGCAATCAATATCTATTTAAAGGTGTGACAGGAAGATATGTGCCAAGTCGCCTGGAAACTGCAAGAAATTATAACCTCTCATATAGAGTGTTGTTAGTTGACCCTGCCCGCGATGATTTATTACAACTATACGTCCGTGATAGGTTTGGTGTCTATCCCGCTGATTTAACACAAAGGATTCAAAAAGTTAAACGAGAAATTTATATGACTATAGTTGATCTCTTCGAGCAAGCTCAGCGAACTCGAACTACCATAAATATTAAAATGTATCATGGGCCTGTCTACTATCGTACTGAAATATTTGATGATAAAGTGTTTGTCTCGTACTTTACGCAAAAAACGTCTACAGCGTACCCAAACAGTTATTTGTATACAAGTGATAGCTTCTACTATGAAGCCTTTCTTACGGATTTTAATCAGACATTTGAACTCGATGCATCATCTACAAGCTTCAATTCTATGAGCCATGAAAAACAGCTTGTAGAATTTTTGGCGAAAATTGGTTGTGATGTGAATGAAATACCTCAATTACAACAAGAAGCAAAGGAATTCAGGCAAAACTTTCTTAAAATGCTTTGAGACGTAAGAATATACTTTATCAGCCAGAGTTGTAGCTTTCTCATAAATCAAAAGACTCGTTCCTATGTTCGGGACGGGCCTCTCGATTATACTGCGCGCTATAGTACATCTTCGTATCTATCGTGCCATACAAATTAGCGCACACTCCGATCGTTTTCTCTTTGCTCACGCGCAGGCATTGAGTAGCGGCGGCCCTCTACGATGATGGAGAGCCCGCGCCCTTCGCGCAATTCGGCGAGGTGGCGGCGCAACTCATTGTTTTCGGCCTGTAGCGCATCCATGCGCTGCTTCTGTTGAAAAATCTCCTGAGCTAAGGTTTCAAAAGAATTCATTAATTTTTCCTCTTTCCTATTCTAGCCTCATAGGGGTGATTATTTACATTGTGCCGACTATTTACTCGTATTACTTGACTATAGTCATAGTATCCGCATGCAGTATACATTGTTCGTCCGCTTTTTTCTAGTTCCAAAGACGAGAAGATTACGAAAGTCACAGAGATAATAGAACGTCTATCCAAAATGACGAATTTCTTAACGATATATCGTAAATGGGAATAGTAACGATATATCGTGATGTTATAAAGGGTGAATACGATATATCGCAAAGTATAAATGGGGCGATGAAAACCCAACGAGAATTACAACTTTCTTAACGATATATCGTAAATGGGAATAGTAACGATATATCGTGATGTTATAAAGGGTGAATACGATATATCGCAAACAAAAAAAGTACGCAAAGTACACAAGGAGAAAAGAAAGTATGTTTCAAGGAAACTACAACCAACAAGAAGAGCAGGGTTTTCCCTGGCAAGAGGCAGAGCGCCATCACGGACATCATCATGGAGAGCATGGCCATCACGGACATCATGGGCAGCATGGCCCTCAATTTGAAGGCCCACGTGGCTTCGGGGGGTATGGGCGCGGCCCACGCTTCGGCGGACCTCGCGGACAGTGGGGTGGCCCACGTTTTGAAGGCCCACGCGGTCCCTGGGGTCCCGGCTTCGGCGGTCCTCGTGGACCACAGGGTCCTGGCTTCGGCGGTTTCGGTGGCTATGGCCGACCAGAATTTACGCCAGAGCAACAGGTTCTGCGCAGCACCGCTGGCGAAGTAATGCGCCTGTTCGCGATCGCCGCCCGCAGCTCAATGGGCAACACCGAGCGCCAGGGACAGCTCCGTTCCTTCCTGGAGCGCGCCCGCACCGAACTGCTCGGCATCATCGGCGACTCAAAGACAGCCGCCACCCAGCAGGAAGGCCAGCAGGCCGAGCAGTCAAACGTAGAGCAGGTCTAAGCTAACGTAAGGTCTACAATACCTTACACTTTCCGCTTGTCATGACTGCAAAGAGGGTACCTGATAGTCAGGTGCTCTCTCCCTCAAGAAAACCGCCTCATCAAATCCTGGTGAGGCGGTTTTCTTATAGCTCGACATTTTTTTTCCCTATTATTTCCCAAGATTTTTACCTTGATCTGACCCATTTAGCGCCTGACTCTTCTTTTGCAAATTGTCGATTAATGCAAAGTGCGAGTATTTTTCCTGGATTTGTTCAATCCCTTCTCTGATAATGCTCACGGCCTCGTCTCCAAAACCCTCCAGGACCTGGGATTCAAGTGTGTGGGTGAAAGCGGCCATGCGTTGAGCCAGGTCCTGACCAGTGGGGGTGAGGGTAACCAGGGTGAAGCGATTATCACGTGGATCGCGCCGACGCGTCAGCAACTCCGCAGCTTCCATGTCTTTGACAAAGCGGGTCACTAACGTTCCTTCCATGTCCAGGAGCTGGACAAGTTCGGCTTGACTGATTTCCCCAGACTGCCCCAGTTCGCGTACCAGGTTTAGACGGGATTGGCTCATCCCGAAATGCCTCTCATAGAGGTGTGCCTGAGCGCGATAGAGCTGCATGATCAGAGCTGGTAGAGGCCGTTTCCCTGAATGTTCCTTATCCATGATAGAGCCTTTCTTATAGTAGGCAAAGCCTGCCGCAGTTTCTTCGCTGGCTCGTTCCTCAACCCTCCTGGTGAGTATAGCGAGCCATCAGGTCAAGCATACCTTGAGGTGCGTCAGAACGGAAGCTGTCGATAAGGTTGCTGGCGGACCCAGCGGCGGCGGCCTCGCTACGAGGGAATAATGCCGCTTCGTACGATGCGAGGGCCGTTTCTCCATCGTTCGGGTGAGCAAGAAGAGCTTGCGCCAGCTCCGCACCATCAAGCATGGCGAGATTAGCACCCTCGCCAGCGAACGGCGACATCAGGTGGGCGGCATCACCGAGCAACGTGACCCCTGGAACGCGTTCCCAACGGTGCCCGACGGGCAGCGCGTAAATTGCGCGAGGAGTGAGCTCTGTATCACTTTGGGCAATGAGGGCACGCAACTGGTCATCCCAGCCAGTAAAGTGGGTGAGCAGCAGCGACTTAGCGGCCTCGGTATCACGAAAGTCGATCTCACCAGAAGTCGTCCACTGCTCCGGAGTCTTGAGCGCAATATAGACGGTGATCCGTCCATCGCCGTCTCGGTGCGTAAGCAGCCCCTTTTCGTCGGACAGCGCAAACATCGAGCCGTGCCCAACCAGGATAGCACTCTCAGGATAACGCACATCTGCATCAAGAAGATGCGCTTCAACGAATGAGAGGCCTGAGTAGATCGGGTGCGCGTCCGAAAGCAACGGTCGAACTTTTGACCAGGCACCATCCGCGCCAATCAACAACTTCGTTGTGAAGGTTTCTCTACCTGCCAGCCTTACCTCATGTCTTCCCCCATTCAATTTGACGATCGTGGTCACTTTGCATCCCCAATGAATGCAGTTGGCTGGCAGGGATTGGAGCAAGATCTCGCGCAATGCCCCACGATCAACCTCTGGTCGAGTATCGTTCCCACTATCTTGCCAGTGAATGGCCCCGGTCTTGTCAAGAATACGCATCTCGTCGCCCCCTGAGATAACAAGCTTGCGAAATGCCTCAAAAAGTCCAGCCTCCCGTAAGGCAAGCTGACCTGACTCTTCGTGCATGTCCAGGACGCTCCCCTGGTGACGGGCTGTCATCGAAGCCTCAAGCTCGTAAATCGTAGCATCAATACCGTGCCGATGCAGCACACTAGCGAGGGTAAGGCCACCAAGACCCGCGCCGATAATAGTAATGTGTTGGTCCAACATCATGTTTCCTTTCTGTTATGAACGATAGGTCCTTATTTTGTCAACCTTATGTCCTATCGTTATAATTTATTATTGAGAAATTTCGTCAAGCTGAGTATTCTGGAAAGCCGTAAAACCCCGTCCCTTTTAATAAACAGTGTTGATAATCAACTTAGTTTATTAGTTTATGATGCAATCATACGGTAGAGGAAAGCTTCTGTCAAGCCTTTGTCAGAGACTTTCGCTTTCTCCCTATAATCAGGTAATACACTTACCGAAAGGGAAGCCAATCCATTATGCGAAAAGGCGATTTTCTTAGAACATGTTGAAAACTGTGCGATATAGCTTCCCTGTCTCGTCGATTTACACTGCAGACTCATTGTATCTAAAAATACTCAGTAGCTAGAAGTTCTGTGCTAGTTAGCATACGAAATCTATTAATTAATGGTGAGTAAGGTTTGCAACAGCATAAGAAATGAGTAAGTTGAGCTCTGTTGCCTCAGACTCAAATAGTACACCAGCACACTAACTAGACACGAACATTGATTTCTGCTCCGCAACCAACGCTTATCATCCCTCCCCCCTCAACCTCCGTTACTATAAAAGCACCCGGATGTGACGATACTAACGTTTTACAAGAAAACTATTTCATGGCTCAAAATTGTCCGAATGGTTCTTCTAGCCGATATGATGACTTTGCGGCTAAAAACGAGGATGTTGCTAAAGCAGATACTCAGGGGAATCCTTTATTTATCACGGGAACACAAGCAATCGATACAGGAAATATTTCTTGCGCGTCTGGATGTATGACTGAGGCTGATATTCTTTTTCATGATGAGCCAAGCAATTTTCGGAATTCTACACAAATGGGAATCGTTTTTGCCAATTATGGGCTGACGGTGGATAGAAGTGGCAAAGTCTGTGAAGTGTTTCAACAGCCATCTGGCGATTACAAAGTTATTTTTCTCAAACAGCTACCGAACTTTCCTACAAGTAGTAACTTGATAAGTGGTAACAATCTCATTAAGTTACAAATGCACTACGCTCCTGGTAGTTCCTTGACTTTCAATATCAGTTA
>JAABUZ0100001512.1_pt1 | contig 43753 bp, 38 predicted proteins | sample 5562091 | NCBI WGS metagenome assembly JAABUZ01 (sample SAMN12813069, study PRJNA571459) | rock metagenome | isolation source: Antarctica rocks | place: Antarctica: Victoria Land, Linnaeus Terrace sud | collected 2015-12-21
GGCCGACCCCGGGGTGGCGGCCAGGGCCGTGGCCTATCTCGCGCAGGAGGAGCCGGCCCTCGACGAGCTGCCGGTGGCCCTGGCGGTGCAGACCACCGCGCGGCTGCGCGGCCTCTCCCGCCCCGACGCGGCCCGCGCGACCGCCGCGCTGGTCGAGGAGCTCGGGCTCTCGGCGTACGCGGCCCGTCCGCTCGTCCAGCTCTCTGGCGGCCAGCGCCGGCTCGCCTGCGTCGCCACGGCGCTGGCCGGCGACCGGCCGGTGCTGGTCCTCGACGAGCCGACCACCGGCCTCGACCCGCTCGCGCGGCGCGCGGTCTGGGATGCGCTGCGCCGCAGGCAGTCTCAGCGTGGCGTGACGGTGCTGCTCGTGACGCACAACGTGCTGGAGGCGGAGGCGGTGCTGGACCGGGTGGCGGTCCTCGACGCCGGCCGGGTCGTCGCCGTCGACACCCCTGGGCGGCTCAAGGCGGCGGTGAGCGGCGACGTGCGGCTGGACCTGGTGTGGCGCGACGAGCCGCCGCTGGGCGAGCCGGTGGTCGCCGGGCTGGCCGGGCGGGCCACGGTCACCGGCCGGCGCTGGTCGGTGCGGTTGCCGGCCGAGGAGGCCCGGGAGGCGTTGGGCACGCTGACCGGCGGTCCGGCGTTCGCGGTGCTCGACGACTTCACGCTGGCCACGCCGACGTTGGAGGACGTCTACCTCGCCCTCGGCGGTCGCGCGCGCGACCTGGAGCGCGCGTGACCTCGGTGCTGCAGCCCGCGCCGGTCCGGACGGGCGGGGCGACGGCGCTGCCGGCGCGCACCGGATTCGCCGCCGCCTACTCCGCCGTGGTCGCCGGGCAGCTGGCGCGGGCCCGGCTGGCGCGGGTGCCGCTGCTGTTCGTCGCGTCGTTCCAGAGCATCGGGATCCTGCTGCTGCTGCGCGGGGTCGTCGACGACGCCAGCACGGTGACCAAGCAGAGCGTGGTCGCCGGGGCGACGGTGCTGGTCGTGGCGTTCGTGGCACTGAACCTGCTGGCACAGCGCTTTGGGGCGCTGCGCGCTCAGGGGGCGTTGGACTACTACGCCGCCCTGCCCGTGCCGGGGAGCGCCGTGGTGCTGGGGACCGCCTCGTCCTACGCGACCTTCGCCGTGCCGGGCAGCGTGGTGACCGCCGTGACGGGCTGCCTGCTCTACGGGCTGCCGCTCGGTCGGCTCTGGGTCCTCGCGCCGGTCGTGGTGCTCGCCGGCGCCTCGCTGGCAGGCGTCGGCGCGCTGATCGGCCTGCTGGCCCCGCGGCCCGAGCTGGCCACCGTCGCGGGGCAGCTGGGCATGAGCCTGGTGCTCTTCGTCGGGATCATCCCGCGGGACCGGCTGCCCGAGGCCGTGCAGCTGCTGCGCGCAGTCGTGCCGGCGTCCTACGCGGTGGACGCCCTGGCCGAGACCTTCCGGCCGCATGTGCGCTGGGGGACGGTGGTGCTCGACCTCGGGGTCTGCGCCGCGGTCGCGGTGGTTGCGTTGGCCACGTCGGGGTGGGCGCTGGGGCTGGCCGTGCGGGGCGGCCGGTCGCGGGCAGGCAGGATCGGCGGGTGACGCCCCCCGCCCCCGGGCCGCCGCCCTCCCCGCCACCGCGGCCGGCGCAGCCGGTGACTCCGGCGACTCCGGCGACTCCGGCGACTCCGTGGGCCGACGGCTACCGGCAGGCGGCGCCGTACTGGGGCCCGCCGCCGGGTGCCCCGCCGTACGCCCCGGCCCCGCCGACCGAGCCCCTCGACGCTGCCAGCGAGCTGCGAGCCGCCGGGATCACCGCGTCGATCGTGCTGCTGCTCGGTGCCCCGCTGGGGCTGCTGTGGGGGGCCCTGCGTCCCGCCATCGACACCGGTGCTGCGGCCACCCAGGAGTCGCTGTTCGACGCCGCGATGACCGCCGACGTCCGGCTGCTGCTGCTCGGGCTCGCACTCGGCGTGGTCGCGGGGGCGCTCGGATGGGTGTTCGGCCGACGGCGGGCGGTGGGCGTGGCGGCCGGGATCGCGGTCGGGGGAGTGCTCGCGATGCTGCTCGCCGCTCAGGTCGGTCGCCTCGCGGCGCACCCCGATCGGCTGCGCGCCCAGGTCACCAGGCAGTTCGCCGACCACGGTTACGACTTTGCCAAGGTGGACCCTCGCGACCAGAAGGTGTTCCTGGACCAGGTGCGCTTCGAGAACCGCGCCTACCCGGTGGCCGCCGGCCTCCCGGTCGCCGGCTGCGCGGTGCTGGCCCTGCTGCTGCTCACCACGGAGCCGGAGCCCCGGCGCGCGGCCCAGCCGCCGCCCTTCGGCGTACCCGTTGCCGGCTGAGATCAGTTGGGGTTGAAAGGCACCCGGGTCAACTCCGGAGCGGGAGCGGCGGTGAGCGTCGTCAGCAGCACCTGCTCGCGGCGCAGCAGCGACAGCTCGGCGCGCAGCCGCGCCGCTGTGGTGGGTGCCGCCAGCAGCTCCTGCTTGTCCGGCAGGTCGACGACCACGGTGGCGGCGACGAGGTAGGACAGCAGCTGCGGGTCCGACGGCAGGTCGGGGACCTCGATCTCCACCCCGCGGGCGGTGCCGAGGGCGCCCAGATACGACGAGAAGGCCTGCTGCGCGCCGGGAATCAGTCCCTCGGGATCCTCGCCGGGATCCTCACCGAGCCAGCTCACCCGGCCCTGGAGATAGGGCTTGTCGACGGCATCGAGCTCGTCCAGCCGGAATCGGTCCGCGCCGGTGGCGACGAGGTGGAAACGCCCGTCGTCCTGCTCGTCGACCCGTCGCACCGCGGCGGTGCACCCCACCGCGTGCAGCGCCTGCCCGCCGTCGGCCCCGACCTCCCGGCCCTGCCGGATCGCCACCACCCCGAAGCGCCGCTCCTCCTCGGGGAGCTCCAGCAGGTCCTGCACCAGCCGGCGGTAGCGCGGCTCGAAGACATTGAGCGGCAGCAGGAGGCCGGGGAAGAGCACGGTGCCGAGGGGGAAGAGCGGGATCACCTCGGCCACCGGCCGAGCGTACGGCGGGGATGATCGCTCGACCCGCCCGGCTTAGTCGAGAGCCTGCGCCCAGAACGCCGAGAGCTCGCCCGGGCGGGCACAATCCATGGCCACCTGCACGGTCAGCGCCAGGCCGGGATCATGCCCCAGGGCGCACTAGCCTCGGTGCATGCTGCGCCGCGTCGACCTGCGCGAGCTCCCCGCCGACCTGACCGGCGCGTTGCCGCGGGCCGCCCTCGACGTCGGCGCAGCACTGGCAGCGGTCGCGCCGGTGGTGGAGGACGTCCGGGTGCGCGGCGACGCGGCCGTGCTCGACGCCGGCGAGCGCTTCGACGGCGTGCGCCCGGCCGCGCTGCGGGTGCCGGCGGAGGCCCTCGCGCGGGCGCTGGCCGACCTCGACCCCGCGGTGCTCGCGGCCCTGACCGAGAGCGCCAGGCGGGTCCGGCTGGTCGCGGAGTCCCAGCGCCGCAGTGACATCACCACCGAGGTCGTCCCCGGCGGCACGGTGACCGAGCGGTGGGTCCCGGTGCGCCGGGTGGGGCTCTACGTCCCCGGTGGCCTGGTGCCGCTGCCGAGCAGCGTGGTGATGAACGTCGTCCCGGCGCAGGTCGCCGGGGTTGCCTCGCTCGCCGTCGCCTCCCCGCCGCGCCGGGACAACGACGGGCTCCCGCACCCGGTGGTGCTCGCCGCCTGCGCGCTGCTCGGCGTGGACGAGGTCTACGCCGCCGGCGGGGCGCAGGCAGTCGCGATGCTCGCCCACGGCACGGCGAGCTGCCCGGCGGTCGACGTCGTCACCGGACCCGGGAACGTCTACGTCGCGGCGGCCAAGCGGCTCGTGCACGGCACGGTGGGGATCGACTCGGAGGCCGGCCCGACCGAGATCTGCGTGCTCGCCGACGCCACGGCCGTGCCGGCGCACGTCGCTGCCGATCTGATCAGCCAGGCCGAGCACGACCCGCTCGCCGCCTGCCTGCTCGTCAGCGACTCGGTCGAGCTGCTGGACGCCGTCGACGTCGAGCTCGACAAGCAGGTGCCGGTCACCCCGGCCCGGGGGCGGGTCGAGGCCGCGCTCGCCGGGCAGAGCGCGGGCGTGCTGGTCGCTGACCTCGACGACGCGCTGGTCGTCGTCGGCGCCTGGGGCGCCGAGCACCTCGAGGTCGTCACCGCCGACGCGGGCGCCGTCGCCGCGCGGGTGCGCAACGCCGGCGCGGTCTTCGTCGGCCCCTTCTCCCCGGTGTCGTTGGGCGACTACCTCGCGGGGAGCAACCACGTGCTTCCCACCGGCGGCTCGGCCCGCTTCGCCAGTCCGCTTGCCGTGCAGACATTTCTGCGCAACCAGCACGTCGTCAGCTACGACCGGCCCGCGCTGGCCGCCAGCGCCCAGCACATCGAGGCGCTGGCGGCCGCGGAGGACCTGCCCGCCCACGGCGAGGCGGTCGCCGTGCGGCTTCGCGACCAGCCGTGACCCGGCTCGCTGACCTGCCGCTGCGCGAGGACCTGCGTGGCCAGACGCCCTACGGCGCCCCTCAGCTGCCGCACGCTGTGCAGCTGAACGTGAACGAGAATCCGCACCCCCCGAGCGCCGCCCTCGTCGCCGACCTGGCCCAACGCTGCGCGGATGCCGCGGCGACCCTGCACCGCTACCCCGACCGGGAGGCCGGCGAGCTGCGGGCGCGGCTGGCCGGCTATCTCGGCCACGGGCTGACGGCGGAGCAGGTCTGGGCGGCCAACGGCAGCAACGAGGTGCTGCAGCAGATCCTGCTGGCCTTCGGTGGACCCGGCCGGAGCGCCCTCGGCTTCGAGCCGTCCTATGCCATGCACCGCCTCATCAGCCTCGGCACCAGCACCCGCTGGATCGCGGCACGCCGCGCGCCGGACTTCACGCTGTCCGCGCACGCTGCGGTCGCCGCCGTGGTCGAGCACCGGCCCGACGTCGTCTTCCTCACCTCGCCGAACAATCCCACCGGCGGTGCGCTCGACCCGGAGGTGGTCACGGCGGTGGCGGAGGTGGCGCCGGGGATGGTCGTGGTGGACGAGGCGTACGCCGAGTTCGGGGACTCGCCGACGGCGCTCACCGTGCTGCCGGGGCGCCCGCGGCTGGTGGTGACGCGCACGATGAGCAAGGCCTTCGCGATGGCTGGGGCACGCGTGGGCTATCTGGCCGCGGACGCCTCCGTCGTCGACGCGCTCCGGCTGGTGCGCCTGCCCTACCACCTCTCCGCGCTCACCCAGGCCGCGGCCCTGACCGCCCTCGACCATGTCGGCGAGCTGCTCGGCAGCGTCGCCGACGTCGTCGCCCAGCGACAGCGGCTGGAGCGGGGGATCGCCGAGCTGGGGCTCAGCACCGTGCCGACCGCGGCGAACTTCCTGCTGTTCGGGCCCTTCGCCGACCCGGCCGCGACATGGCAGGCGCTGCTCGACGGCGGCGTGCTGGTGCGCGACGTGAGTGCGGGGGTCGGACTGGCCGGGTGGCTGCGGGTCTGCGCCGGGACGGCAGCCGAGTGCGAGCTGTTCCTTCACGTCCTGCGCGCGACGCTGGGGCAGGGGACCGGCCGGTGAGCCGCACCGCCCTCGTCGAGCGCACCACCAAGGAGTCCGCCGTCCGGGTCGAGCTCGACGTCGACGGCACGGGCCGGGCGGGCAGCGAGACCGGCGTCCCGTTCTTCGACCACATGGTGGAGCAGCTCGGCCGGCACGCCGGCTTCGACCTCACCGTCGTGACCAGGGGCGACCTGCACATCGACAGCCACCACACCGTCGAGGACACCTCGCTCGCGATCGGCCAGGCGCTGCGCGAGGCCCTCGGCGACAAGGCCGGGATCCGGCGGTTCGGCGACGCGATGGTGCCGCTGGACGAGGCCATCACCCAGGTCGCCGTCGACCTGTCCGGCCGCCCGTATCTCGTGCACACCGAGCCGCCGCTGGTCGAGCTGATCGGCAGCTTCGACACCACGCTGACCCGGCACATCTGGGAGTCCTTCGTCGCGCAGGCGCAGATCGCGTTGCACGTGCGCGTGCTCGAGGGACGCAACGCCCACCACGTGGTCGAGTCGCAGTTCAAGGCGGTGGCACGGGCGCTGCGCGACGCGTGCGCGCTCGACCCACGGGTGGCCGGGGTGCCGAGCACCAAGGGCGTGCTGTAGGTGGGCCGCTCGGTGGTCGTGCTCGACTACGGCAGTGGCAACCTGCGGTCGGCAGAGCGAGCGCTGGCCCGGGTTGGCGCGGATGTCACCGTGACCGCGGACTACGACGCGGCGCTGGGCGCCGACGGCCTGGTGGTGCCCGGCGTCGGGGCCTTCGCCGCCGTGATGGAGGGTGTCGACAGCGTGCGCGGCCGCGAGGTGGTGGAGCAGCGGGTGCTCGCCGAGCGGCCGGTGCTCGGGATCTGCGTGGGGATGCAGGTGCTGTTCAGCGAGGGCGTCGAGCACGGCCTGCGGGTGCGGGGGATCGACGCCCTGCCCGGCACCGTGCGCCGCCTCCAGGCCCCTGTGCTGCCCCACATGGGCTGGAACACCGTGGCTCCGGACCCCGAGTCGCTGTTGCTCGACGGGCTGCCGGCCGACGAGCGCTACTACTTCGTGCACTCCTACGCCGTCAGCGGGCCCGTCGCCGGGTCCACGGTGTCCACGGCCACGCACGGCTCGTCGACGTTCGCCGCCGTGGTGGAGCGGGGCGAGCTGCGGGCCACCCAGTTCCACCCCGAGAAGTCGGGAGACGCCGGGGCGCACCTGCTGGAGAACTGGCTAACCACGTTGTGACGGCCACCCTCGAGCTGCTGCCCGCCGTCGACGTCGTCGCCGGCCAGGCCGTCCGGCTGGTGCGCGGGGAGGCCGGGTCGGAGACGGCCTACGGCGACCCGCTCGCCGCCGCCCTCGCCTGGCAGCAGGGCGGTGCGACGTGGGTGCACCTGGTCGACCTCGACGCCGCCTTCGGGCGGGGCGACAACCACGACCAGCTGGCCGCCGTGGTGGGGGCGCTGGACATCGACGTCGAGCTGTCCGGCGGGATCCGCGACGACGCGTCGCTGGCGGCGGCGCTCGGCACCGGCTGCCGGCGGGTCAACCTCGGCACCGCCGCGCTGGAGGCGCCGGACTGGGTGCGCGGCGCGATCGCGACGCACGGAGACCGCGTCGCGGTCGGCCTCGACGTGCGCGGTAGCACGCTGGCGGCCCGCGGCTGGACCCAGGACGGGGGTGACCTCTGGGCCGTGCTCGCGCGCCTGGACGCCGACGGCTGCGCCCGCTACGTCGTCACCGACGTGCGCCGTGACGGCACCCTGACCGGGCCCAACCTCGATCTGCTGCAGGCGGTCTGCGCCGCAACCGAGCGACCGGTGGTGGCCAGCGGGGGGGTCTCCTCGCTGGCCGACCTGCGGGCCCTCGCCGCGCTCGCCCCGCTCGGCGTCGAGGGCGCGATCGTCGGGAAGGCCCTCTACGCTGGGGTTTTCACACTGCCCGAGGCCCTCGCCGCGGTCGCCTGAGCGGGGCCAGCCCTACGGCGTGCAGGCGGTCACGGCGGCCCCGGCCGCCGAGCCCAGGCACCACGGGGTGCCCGTGTCGGCGACCAGCCGCAGGGCGTACGCCGGTCGACCGGCCGGGCCGCCCACCCGGATCTGCAGCTGCCGGCCGGTGGGCTTGGCCACGTAGCCGAGCTTCGTCAGGTCGACCAGCGTGCTCGTGTAGGCGTTGGTGCGATGGTGGTAGGTCCGCTCGGCGGCGGCGATGGCCCGCAGGCTGATCTGGGCGTCGAGGTCGGCCTGCTTCCCGGGCGCGACCACCGGTCGCACCGGGTGGACCGCGGTCGCGGCGTGGTGTGCGGGGACCGGCGTCGCGGGAGCCGCACTGCTCGAGGACCCCCCGTGGGTGAGGTAGTAACCGCCGCCGAGCACGCCGGCAGCGAGCGCGCCGGCGAGGACCGGGGTCGAGGGGCGGCCGCGGCGGGACCGGCCGCCCCCGGCCAGGACGTCCATCGTGGCGGGGGTCGGGGCCCGCGGCGTCAGCGGCTCGACGTGCGCCGGCTCGACGTGCGCCGGCTCGACGTGCGCCGGCTCGACGTGCGCCGGCTCGACGTGCGCCGGCTCGACGTACCCGGACTGTGCCGGCACCGCCGTCGCCCAGGCCGCCGGCTCGTGGACCTCGCCACCCGGCGGTGCCATCACCTCGGCGTCCTCGGGCAGGTCGTGCGCGGGCACCCACTCGGCGCCGGTCCACCACCACTGGCCGTCGGGGCTCAGCTGCGGAGGCGCGGCGACGGCGGCCTCGATCATGTGCTCCTCCGGGTGGCGGCAGGGGGCGGCGGGGGACGAGTGTCTGCAGGCGGCATCGGCGGCGAGGGGACCGGGCTTGACTACGCTGCGCCGGTGCCCGTGGCCGTGCGCGTGATCGCCTGCCTCGACGTCGATGACGGGCGCGTGGTCAAGGGCGTGCACTTCGCCGGTCTCCGCGACGCTGGTGACCCCGTGGAGCTCGCCAGCGGCTACGACGCGCAGGGCGTGGACGAGCTGGTGTTCCTCGACATCACGGCGACCAGCAGCGGGCGGCTGACGACGTACGACGTGGTGCGCCGCACCGCGGAGCAGGTGTTCATCCCGCTCACCGTCGGGGGGGGCCTGCGCACGGTCGGCGACATCGACGCGCTGCTGCGGGCCGGCGCCGACAAGGTCAGCCTGAACACCGCGGCGGTGGCCCGTCCGCAGCTGCTCACCGAAGCGGCGGCGCGGTTCGGCAGCCAGTGCATCGTGCTGTCTCTGGACGCCCGCCGCGGTGGCGACACGGCCAGCGGCTTCGAGGTGACCACGCACGGTGGGCGCCGCGGCACCGGCCTCGACGCGCTGCGCTGGTGCGAGGAGGCGGTGGACCGCGGGGTCGGCGAGATCCTGCTCAACAGCATGGACGCCGACGGCACGACAGCCGGCTACGACCTGGAGATGATCCGGGCGGTGCGCGCCACGGTATCCACACCGGTGGTCGCCAGCGGGGGCGCCGGGGCGCTCGGTGACTTCGCCCCCGCGGTCGAGGCCGGCGCCGACGCGGTGCTGGCGGCCAGCGTGTTCCACTTCGGCACGTTGCGGGTGACCGACGTGAAGGCGGCGCTGCGGGCGGCCGGGCACGTGGTGCGCGAGACCGGCGGGGCCTGAGCGCCGGGGGGAGCTCGGCGGCGCGCGAGGAAGAAAACGGCTCGCGCCGCCGCTGCAGGGAAGGGCACGCTGGGAGGGCCCACATCCCCGTCGCCCACATCCCCGTCGATCAGGAGGCCCCGCCGTGCCCGCGCCCGACGACCAGCGCGCGGACGTGACGAAGCCGGGACGGGGCACCCTGCGCCGGGGCTTGGCGCTGCTCGCTGCCAGCGTGCGTGACGAACCCCGCATCTTCTCCATCGCCGTCGCCGGCTCGGCCGTCTATGCCCTCACCACCGTGCTGGCAGCCGCCGTTATCGGGCGGGTCGTGGACCACACCATCCTGCCGGCCTTCCGCACGGGGCACACGACCTCCGGTGCGCTGGTCGGTGCGGCCCTCGCGATCCTCGGCGTAGCGCTGGTCAAGAGCGTCGGCATCACCGTCCGTCGCCTCGGTGCCGGCACGATGCAGGCCCGGCTGCAGGCCCGCTACCGCCGGCGGGTGACCCGGCAGTACCTGCGGCTGCCGCTGCGCTGGCACCAGGCGCACTCCACGGGTGAGCTGCTGTCCAACGCCAACAGCGACGTGGAGGCGATGTGCTGGCCGATCTCACCGTTCCCGTTCGCCTGCGGCGTCCTCATCATGCTGGTCGCGACGGCCGTGCAGCTTGTCGCCGTCGATCCGGAGCTGGCCCTGATCGGCTTCGCCGTCTTCCCGCTGGTGTTCGTCCTCAACGTGGTCTACAACCGGGTCCAGGAGGCCACCGCCACCCGGGCGCAGGAGCTGCGCGGGGAGCTCTCGGGCGTGGCGCACGAGAGCTTCGACGGTGCGCTGGTGGTCAAGACGCTGGGGCGGGAGGAGTCCGAGACCGCTCGCTTCGCGGCGCTCGCCGACCGGCTCCGTGCGGCCAACACCGCGCTCGGCCGGCTGCGCGGGATGTTCGACCCGGTCATGGAGGCGCTGCCGAACGTCGCGGTGCTGGCCGTGCTCTACGTCGGGAGCCTGCGCCTGGAGGCCGGCGCGATCACGGCCGGGGACCTGGTGACGGTCTGCTATCTGTTCGTGCAGCTCGCCTTCCCCGTGCGGGCGATCGGCTGGGTGCTGTCGGACCTGCCACGGGCGGTGGTCGGCCGCGACCGGGTGCAGCGGGTGCTGGCCGCCACCGGCGCATTGCCCTTCGGCCAGGGGACGCTCGCCCCCGCCGACGGGGCGCTCCGCGTCGACCTGCTGGGCGTGGGTTTCGGCTACGACGGCGCCGAGCCGGTGCTGCGGGGTGTCGACCTGCACGTCCCGGCTGCCAGCACGGTCGCCGTGGTCGGCGCGACGGGTGCCGGCAAGTCCAGCCTCGTCGGCCTGCTCGTGCGCCTCGTCGACCCTACCGAGGGCAGCGTCGCCTTTAACGGCGCCGACCTGCGCACGCTGGCCCGCGGGGAGGTTGCCGGGGGCGCGGCGTTCGTGCCGCAGACCACCTTCGTCTTCGACGACACCGTGCGTGGCAACGTCACGCTCGGCGAGCAGTTCAGCGACGCGCAGGTGTGGGCCGCGTTGCGGCTGGCCCAGGCGGAGGGCTTCGTCTCCGGTCTGCCGCGCGGGCTCGACACGGTCGTCGGCGAGCGCGGCACCACGCTGTCGGGTGGGCAGCGGCAGCGGGTGGCGCTGGCCCGCGCGCTCGTGCGGCGCCCACGCCTGCTGGTGCTCGACGATGCGACGTCGAGCGTGGACCCTCGGGTCGAGGCGGCGATCCTCGGCGGCCTCCGGGAGGCGGGGGAGAGCGGCGAGCTGCCCAGCACCGTGGTCGTGGTGGCCTACCGCCAGGCCACCATCGGGTTGGCCGACGAGGTGGTGCTCGTCGAGGACGGCCGGGTGGCCGACCGGGGCACCCACGAGGAGCTGATGGCCGGCCAGCCGGGCTACCGCGCGCTCGTGACGGCGTACGACGACCCGGAGCCGCGGCCGGACCGGTCCCGGCTCGCCCTCCCCGGGGTGCCGGCGTGATCAGGGTGCCGGCGTGATCAGGGTGCCGGCGTGATCAGGGTGCCGGCGTGACCACCGTGCTGGCCGAGACCGCCGTGGTGGCCGACGGTGTCGTCCCGCTCGCGCAGGGCGCGGAGCGCGAGCCGCGCGGGGCCTATGCGACGTTCCGCCGTGGCATGCAGCTGTCTCCCGAGTTCCGCGAGGGGCTGGTCGGGACGCTCCTGCTCGCCCTGCTCGCCACCGCGGGGCGGGTGGTCGTCCCGGTGGCGATCCAGCAGACCATCGACCACGGGCTGCGGCCCGGCGGCGTCGACACCGGGCTCGTGCGGACGGCGGTGCTGGGGGCCCTGGTGGCGGTCGCGGTGACCGCCGTGTCGGCGTACGCCATGAACGCCAGGCTCACCGGGGCGACCGAGACCGCGCTGGCCGCGCTGCGGGTGCGCGCCTTCCGCCACGTCCACGACCTGTCCGTGCTGCACCAGGCGAGCGAGCGCCGCGGTTCGCTCGTGTCCCGCGTGACCGGCGACGTCGACGAGATCAGCCAGTTCATGTCCTGGGGCGGCGTGCTCATGGTGATCAGCGCCGCGCAGCTCGTGTTGGCGACCGCGCTGATGCTGGTCTACAGCTGGGAGCTCACCCTGGTCGTCTACGCCTGCTTCGTGCCACTTGCCCTGGCGTTGAAGTGGTTCCAGCAACGGCTGGACCGGGCCTACACGCTGGTCCGCGAGCGGGTGGGGGAGATGCTCGGCGCGATCGCGGAGTCGGTGGTCGGGGCACCGGTCATCAAGGCCTACGGCGCCGAGGCGCGCACCCAGGAGCGGGTGGACCGCACCGTCGAGGCGGAACGGCATGCCGCCGTCCGGGCCCAGGCGCTGTCGGCCGTCTCCTTCTCCAGCGGCGAGCTCGTCGCCGCGCTCGCCAACGCCGCCGTCGTCGTCGTCGGCGTGCTGCTCGGCCTCGGCGGCCACCTGTCCTCCGGACGGCTGATCGCGTTCCTGTTCCTGGTGTCGCTGTTCGTCGGGCCGGTGCAGGTCGCCGCGGAGGCGCTGGGCGAGGCGCAGACGGCGATCGCAGGGTGGCGGCGCGTGCTCGGCGTGCTGGACACCCCGAGCGACGTCGCCGACCCGGCCGGGGCGGCTGGCGACGGGGGTTGCGACCTGCCACCCGGTCCGCTGGAGGTGCGCTTCGATCACGTGTCCTTCGCCTACCCGGCGGGCCCCCGCGTGCTGCACGACGTCGACCTCGTCGTCGCCCCGCGCAGCCGGATCGCCGTGGTCGGGGAGACCGGGAGCGGCAAGACGACCTTCGCCAAGCTGCTGACCCGGCTGATGGACCCGGTCGACGGGCGGGTGCTGCTCTCCGGCGTACCCCTGCCGGAGGTGCGGTTCTCCTCGCTGCGCTCCCGGGTGGTCATGGTGCCGCAGGACGGGTTCCTGTTCGACGCGACGGTCGCGGCCAACGTGCGCGAGGGCAGGCCCGACGCCGGCGACGACGAGGTGGTCGCGGCCTTCGTCGAGCTGGGCCTCGGCGACTGGCTGACCGGCCTGCCTGCCGGCGTGCTGACCCGGGTGGGCGAGCGCGGGGAGTCGCTGTCGGTGGGGGAGCGGCAGCTGGTCGCGGTCGCCAGGGCCTACGTCGCCGACCCCGACCTGCTGGTGCTCGACGAGGCCACCAGCGCCGTGGATCCGGCCACCGAGGTGCGCCTCTCGCGGGCGCTGGACTCGCTGACCCGGGGGCGCACCACCGTCACGATCGCGCACCGGCTCTCCACCGCGGAGGCGGCCGACGAGGTCGTCGTCGTCGACAACGGGGTCGTCGTGCAGCGCGGGCCCGCGCGCGAGCTGGCCGCGGTGCCCGGCCGCTACGCCGAGCTGCACGCAAGCTGGGTCGCCCAGCGCGGCGGTCCGGCGCCGGCCTGACCAGCCGGCCGGGCAGAATGGACCGCATGGTCGGCAGCCCCCGCTCCGCGTCCTCGCTGGACCCCGCGCTCGCCGGGAGGCTCAAGCGCGACGAGCACGGCCTGTTCCCCGCGGTCGCCCAGCAGCACGACACCGGCGAGGTGCTGATGGTCGGCTGGATGGACGACGAGGCCCTGCACCGCACCCTGACCACCGGCCGCTGCACCTACTGGTCGCGCAGCCGGTCGGAGTACTGGGTGAAGGGTGAGACCTCCGGCCACCTGCAGTGGGTGCGGTCGGTGGCGCTGGACTGCGACGGCGACACGGTGCTCGTGCGGGTCGACCAGGTCGGTGCCGCCTGCCACACGGGCGACCGGACCTGCTTCGACGCCGACGTGCTCGACGCCGTGCTCGGCGTGGCCCCGGTCCCCGCGGGGGCCGGGTGAGGTCGCCGGTGTCGCTGCGGCGCAAGGGTTCTGCTGAGGGCAAGGCGCAGGGGGACCTGGCCGTCGGCACGGCTGACGGCGACGGTAGGCCGGTCACCGTCACGCTCGGGCTGCTGGTCTGCTATGTCGAGGGCGCCGCCTTCCTCGCCGTCGGCACCCGCAACCCGCAGGACAGCAACGGCACCCGGGCCGCCGCCGGGGTGGCCTTCATCATGCTGGGCGTGCTGGTGCTCGCGCTGACCACCCTGACGCGCACCGGTAGCCGGCTGGCGCGGGCCTGCCTCGTGGTCCCCCTGGTGGTCGCCGCGGTGGTGCTTGTGCGCGACGACGAGATCGCGGCCGTCTGGCGGGTGCTCCCCGTCGTCGGCAGCGCGGTGGTGGTCGTGCTGCTGCTGCTCCTGCGCCCGTCGCGCCGGTGGTTCGGCGACGACGCGACCACGCTCGGCACCCCGTGACCGGGGGCGTCGTCACGCCATCCGCGGCGGAGTTCCTCGCCCTCGCCGCGGCCGGTCACGGGACCGTGCCGGTCACCCGCCGGCTGCTCGCCGACGGCGAGACGCCCGTCGGGGTCTACCGCAAGCTGGCCGGCGGGCCCGGCACGTTCCTGCTCGAGTCGGCGGAGAAGGGTGCGTCCTGGTCGCGCTACAGCTTCGTCGGCGTGCGCTGCCAGGCCACCCTGTCGGCAGTCGACGGCCGTGCGGTGTGGGAGGGCACGCCGCCGCCCGGCGCCCCGCTGCAGGGCGACGCGCTGGCGGTGCTGGCGGCGACGTGGCGCCGGCTGCAGGCCCCTCGCCTGCCCGGCCTGCCGCCCCTGTCCGGCGGTCTCGTCGGCTACCTGTCCTACGACGTGGTGCGGCGCCTCGAGGCGCTCCCGTCCCACGCCGTGGACGACCTCGGCCTGCCCGAGCTGGTGATGCTGGTGGCGACCGACCTGGCGGTGCTCGACCACACCGACGGCTCGGTGCTGCTGGTCGCCAACGTCCTGCTGGGCGAGGGGGTCGACACCCGCGCGGCGTTCGACGAGGCCCTCGTCCGGCTCGAGGCGATGACGGCGGACCTGGCCAAGCCGGCGGAGCCGACGGTGGCCACCACGTCCCCGACCGACCCCCCGTCGTTCGCCTCCCGCACCCCGGCTGGCGACTACCGGCCGGCGGTGGAGCAGGCGCTGGAGGACATCCGGGCCGGCGAGGTCTTCCAGGTCCAGATCGGCCAGCGCTTCGAGCTGCCGACCACCGCCGACGCGCTGGACGTCTACCGCGTGCTGCGCACCACCAACCCGTCGCCGTACATGTACCTGCTGCGGTTGAAGGGCTTCGACATCGTCGGCTGCTCCCCGGAGGCCCTCGTCACGGTCACCGCGGGCCGCGCCCTGCTGCACCCCATCGCCGGCACGCGCCCCCGCGGGGCGACACCGGAGGAGGACGCGGCGCTGGCCCGGGAGCTGGTCTCGGATCCCAAGGAGCGCGCCGAGCACGTGATGCTCGTCGACCTCGGGCGCAACGACCTCGGCCGGGTCTGCGCGCCGGGCACGGTGGAGGTGGTGGAGTTCGGGGCGGTCGAGCGCTACAGCCACGTCTGGCACATCGTGTCCACCGTCACCGGCGAGGTCGCCGCCGGGCGCGACGCGCTCGACGTGCTGCTCGCCTGCTTCCCCGCCGGCACGCTGACCGGCGCGCCCAAGGTGCGGGCGATGGAGATCATCGACCGTCTCGAGCCGGTGCGGCGGGGCGTGTACGGCGGGGCCGTGGGCTATCTGGACGCCGCCGGCGACCTCGACATGGCCATCGCCATCCGCACCGCTGTCATCCACCGGGGCATGGCCTACGTGCAGGCCAGCGCCGGCATCGTCGCCGACTCCCGGCCCGAGCTGGAAGAGGCGGAGACCCGGCACAAGGCGACCGCCGTGCTCCGCGCGCTGGCGACCGCGGAGACGCTGCGCCCGGTCCGGTGAGGCGGTCGCAGGCCTTCGTGCTGGTGGCGCTGGTCGCCGGGGCGGGGCTGCTCCTGCTCGCCGGCGGCCGGGTCTGGGGACACGTCGGCGTGCCGCCCGCCCAGCGCCACGGTGCCGCCGGCATCGACGTGCTGGGCGGCGAGCTGGCCGCGGGGCTGTCGGCGTTCGCGCTCGGCGCGCTCGCCGGCGCCGGCGCCCTGCTCGCGACCCGCGGTCGGGCGCGCAGCGGCCTCGGCGTGCTGGTGGCGCTGCTCGGCCTCGGGGCGTCCGGGCTGATCGTGACCGGAGTGGCGCTGCGGGCGACGAGGGCGGCTGGCATTCCCCGCGTCCGCAGCCTCGGGACCGGGGCCAGCGGCGTCGTCCTGCCGGTGTCGCTCACCGGCTGGCCCTTCGTGGCGCTCCTCGGTGCGCTTCTCCTGCTCGTCGCCGGACTCGTGACAACGGTGCGGGGCCCCGGGTGGTCGGCGCTGTCGCAGCGCTACGACGCGCCTGCCGCCCAGCCCCGCCCGCGGGACACGGCCGTCGCCGCCTGGGACGCCCTGGACCGGGGCGAGGACCCGACCGCTCGCTGACCCCGGGGCTGACCCGGGGCTGGGCCGGGGCTGGGCGGTCGGGTTTCGGGAACCTGCCGGGTCGCCGTGACCGTCCCGTTAGGCTCGCCGACGTGACCGCCTCGGTGCTGGACGGCATCATCGCCGGCGTCCGCCAGGACCTCGAGGCCCGCAAGCAGCGCACTGCCGTCGAGCAGTTGAAGGAGCGGGCCCAGCGCCGCGACCCGGCCCTGGACGCCCTGACCGTGCTGCGCGGTGCCGGCGTCAGCGTGATCGCCGAGGTCAAGCGCCGGTCACCCAGCCGGGGCGACCTCGCCGAGATCGTCGAGCCGGCCTGGTTGGCGAGGGAGTACGCAGCCGGCGGTGCCGCCGTCGTCAGCGTGCTCACCGAGCAGCGCAGCTTCGGCGGCAGCCTCGCCGACCTCGACGCGGTCCGTGCAGCCGTCGACGTTCCCCTGCTGCGCAAGGACTTCGTCGTCGACCCCTACCAGGTCTGGGAGGCGCGTGCGCACGGTGCCGACCTCGTGCTGCTCATCGTCGCCGCGCTGGAGCAGCCGCGGCTGACCGGGCTACTCGAGCGGATCGAGAGCCTCGGCATGACGGCGCTCGTGGAGGTCCACGACGAGTGCGAGGCCGACCGCGCCGTGGAGGCGGGGGCGCGGCTCGTCGGGGTCAACGCCCGCGATCTGAAGACCCTCGACGTCGACCGCACGACGTTCTCCCGGCTGGCCCCGCAGCTGCTGGAGGCCGGCGCGACCTGCGTCGCCGAGAGCGGAGTCCGTGGTCCGCACGACGTGTTCACCCACCGGGCCGAGGGTGCCCAGGCCGTCCTCGTCGGCGAGTCCCTGGTGACCGGCCGCGACCCCCGCCACGCCGTCGCCGAGCTCGTCGCGGCCGGCGCCCACCCGGCCGCCCCCCGGGCCAAGGCCTCCCCGGCATCCCCGTGACGGCGACCCTGCCCGGCGCAGCCGGCCATGACGCGACCGGACCAGACGCGACCGGCCACTGGGGCAGGTACGGCGGGCGCTTCGTTCCCGAGGCCCTGGTCGCGGCGTTGGACGAGCTCGCCGCCGCCTACGCAGAGGCCAGGGCCGACCCGGCGTTCACCGGCGAGCTGGACCGGCTGCTGGCGACCTACGTCGGGCGCCCCACCCCGATCACCGACGCGCAGCGGCTCGGCGCCCATGCCGGCGGCGCCCGCATCCTGCTCAAGCGCGAAGACCTCTGCCACACCGGCAGCCACAAGCTCAACAACGCCATCGGGCAGGGCCTGCTGGCCGCCCGGATGGGCAAGCGTCGCATCATCGCCGAGACCGGTGCCGGCCAGCACGGGGTCGCGACCGCCACCGCCTGCGCCTATCTCGGCCTTGAATGCGTGGTCTACATGGGCGAGGAGGACACCCGCCGGCAGGCGCTCAACGTCGCCCGCATGCGGCTGCTCGGCGCGACCGTCGTCCCGGTGACGACCGGCAGTCGCACCCTCAAGGATGCCATCAACGAGGCCATGCGCGACTGGGTGACCAACGTCGAGACGACGCACTACGTCATCGGCTCGGTGATGGGCGCGCACCCCTTCCCGATGATGGTGCGCGACTTCCAGCGGGTCATCGGCGTCGAGGCCCGTCAGCAGGTCCTGGACCTGACCGGCCGGCTGCCCGACGCCGTGATCGCCTGCGTGGGAGGCGGTTCCAATGCCATCGGCATCTTCCACGCCTTCATCCCCGACGCCGGCGTGGCGCTCGTCGGCTGCGAGGCAGCCGGCTCGGGCGTCGACAGCGGGCGGCACGCCGCCACCATCGTCGGCGGTCGCGAGGGCGTCATCCACGGCATGCGCACCCTGCTGTTGCAGGACGCCGACGGCCAGACCGCCGAGACCCACTCCATCTCCGCCGGCCTGGACTATCCCGGCGTCGGGCCCGAGCACGCCTGGTTGCACGCGACCGGTCGCGCGACGTACCGCGGTGTGACCGATGCCTGGGCAATGGAGTGCTTCGCGATGCTCGCCGGCACCGAGGGGATCATCCCGGCGATCGAGAGCGCGCACGCCTTCGCCGGCGCGTGCGACTGGGGGCGCGAGCAGGTCGCCGCCGGTCGCCGCGCGGAGGACCTGCTCATCCTCGTCAACCTCTCCGGCCGCGGCGACAAGGACACCGACACGGCGGCCCGCTGGTTCGAGCTGCTGACCCCGGCCGAGCTGGTCGAGGCCACCGTGGAGAAGGCTACCGAGCCGCTGGACGTCGCGACCGGCGAGGGCTGGTGACCAGCGCCCTCTCACGCCGCTTCACCGCCGCCGGCCGCCCGCTGCTCGTCGGCTACCTCCCCGCCGGCTGGCCCAGCCACCAGCGCGCCGTCGAGGCGATGCTGGCGATGGTCGACGCCGGGGTCGATGTCGTCGAGGTCGGTTTGCCGTACAGCGACTCCCTGATGGACGGCCCGCTCATCCAGACCGCGCTGACTGCGGCCCTCGCCGCCGGGTCGACGACGGCCGCCACCCTGCGGACCGTCGAGGCGGTCGCCGCCACCGGCGCCCCCACCGTGGTGATGAGCTCCTGGAACCCGGTCGAGCAGCACGGCGTCGCCGCCTTCGCCCGCGACCTCGCAGCGGCCGGCGGGAGCGGGCTCATCACCCCCGATCTCGTCCCGGAGGAGGCCGGCGAGTGGCTCGCCGCGGCCGCCGAGCAGGGCCTGGACCCCATCTTCCTGGTCGCTCCCACGTCCACCGACGCACGCATCCGGCGGGTCGCGGAGGTCACCAGCGGCTTCATCTACGCCGCCTCGACGATGGGCGTGACGGGGATCCGCGCGGCCACCTCGCAGCGGGCGCCGGCGCTGGTCGCCCGGGTGCGCGGGGCGACCAGGACCCCGGTCTGCGTCGGCCTCGGTGTCAGCGACGGCCAGCAGGCCGCGGAGGTCGCGTCGTACGCCGACGGCGTGATCGTCGGTTCGGCGCTGGTGCGGGTGCTCGGGGAGCGGGGGGTGGACGGCGTGCAGACGCTCGCCGCGGACCTCGCGGCCGGGGTGCGCCGGGCCGCCGGGGCCGATCCTCGGCGCGCCTAGTCTGACCAGGTGGCGCTGCCCGTCTTCATCCCCTCCCCGTCCACGGGCGTGGTGCACCTCGGGCCGTTCCCGCTGCGGGCGTACGCCCTCTGCATCATCGTGGGCGTGCTCGCCGGCACCACGATCGGGCAGCGGCGGGCGGCCGCCAAGGGCATCCGCGCCCATGCGGTCGCCGACATGGCCGTCTGGGCGGTGCCCGCGGGGATCATCGGGGCGCGGATCTATCACGTGATCACCAGCCCAGATGCCTACTTCGGTGCCGGCGGCCACCCGTGGCAGGCGCTGGCGATCTGGAAGGGCGGGCTCGGCATCTGGGGCGGCGTCGCCGCCGGTGCGGCGGCCGGCTGGGTCTGGTGCCGCCGCAACGGCATCGACCCGTACACCATGGTCGACGCCTGCGCGCCGGGCATCGCGGTGGCGCAGGCCATCGGTCGGCTGGGCAACTACTTCAACCAGGAGCTGTTCGGGCGTCCCACCTCGCTGCCCTGGGGACTGGAGATCGAGGCGGGGCGACCCGGCACGGTGCCGGGAGCCGCGACGTACCACCCGACGTTCCTCTATGAGCTGCTCTGGTGCCTCGTGGTCGCCGGGCTGTGCGTGCTCGCCGGCCGTCGGCTCCGCCTGCACCCCGGCCAGCTGCTCTGTCTCTACGTCGGGCTCTACACCCTCGGCCGCGCCCCGATCGAGGCGCTGCGCATCGACGACGCGCACCGCTTCTTCGGCCTGCGCCTGAACGATTACGTCGCGATCGCGGTGCTCCTCGGCGCGTCGGTCGCGTCCGTGCTGCTGGGCCGCCGCCCGTTGCCAGCTCCGGCGGACCGGCCGACCGACCCGGCCGCGCCAGTGAGCTCCGAGGCGCCGGCGGAGGTGTCGCCGTGACCATCGAGCAGGCCAGCGAGACGGCAACCGGCCCGCCCGCGGCGGCTGTGCGTGCTGCGGCGGTCGAGCCGCGCCTGCCACCGCCGGACCACCACCGGGACGTCACCGGGGGGTGGCTGCGCGCGGCGGTGTTCGGCGTGACCGACGGCCTGGTGAGCAACGCGGCGCTGGTGACCGGGGTGGCCGGCGGGGGCGCCGGCCAGCACACCGTGCTGCTGACCGGGCTCGCCGGCCTGCTCGCCGGGGCCGCCTCGATGGCGACCGGGGAGTACACCTCGGTCAGCAGCAGCAACGAGGCGATGCTGGCCGAGGTGGCAGTCGAGGCGCTGGAGCTGCGCCGTAACCCCGAGGGTGAGCAGGCCGAGCTGGCGGCCGCCTACGTCGCCCGCGGGGTCCCGCCGGAGCTCGCCACCCAGGTCGCTGCGGCGCTGTCCAGCGACCCGGAGGCGACCCTGCGGGTGCACGCGCAGGAGGAACTCGGGGTGGATACCGAGCATCTGCCCTCCCCGCTCACCGCCGCCGGCTCCAGCCTCGCGGCGTTCGCGGTCGGGGCTGCCGTGCCGCTGCTGCCCTTCCTCGTCGGCGGGGCGTCGGCGCTGGTGGTCGCGCTCGTGCTGACCGGGATCGCGCTGTTCGCCGCCGGCGCGGGGGTGAGCCGGCTGACCTCCCGCAGCGCCGGCTTCGGGGGTGGCCGGCAGCTGCTGTTCGGGGCGCTGGCCTGCGCCATCACCTACGCCGTCGGCACCGCGGTCGGCGTCGGCGTCTCCTGACACCCGTGCCGCCCCACGTGCGGGTGCTGCTCGGGTGGCTGCTCGTGCTGGTGGCCGGGACCGCCGCCGCGGTCCCCACCATCGGCGCGCTCACCGACACCACCACCCGCACCGACAACGAGTCCGGCCGGGCCTCCCGGCTGCTGGCCGGTGGTGCCCCCACCGGTGCCCGGCTGGTGGGGGTCGTGCCCGGCCCGGTCGACGACCCCGGCCTCCGGGACGCGGTGAGCGGCACGGCGGCCCTGCTGCGCACCACACCCGGCGTTGCCGAGGTGCTCGACTACCCCGACAGCCTGGCCGGCGTCCGCTTCCTCGCCGACGCCGCCGGCATGGCCCAGCTGGTCGTCGTCGACCTGCAGCCCCGGTTGACCCCCGCGGCGTACTCCAGTGCCCTGCAGGCGGTCCAGGACCGGTTGCACGCCACCGACACCCGTGGCGCCGGCCCCGTCGTGGTCGGTGGCGCCGCACTGCTGCGCGAGCAGGCCGCCGCGGGCGCGCGGCGCGACCTGGCCCGCGCCGAGGTGGTCACGCTGCCCGTCGCCCTGCTGGTGCTGGTGCTCGTCTTCGGCGGCTTCGTCGCCGCGCTGTTGCCGCTGCTGACGGCGGTCGCGACCGCGGCGGGCGCGGTGCTCCTCGTGTTCGCCGCGACCAGGGTCACCCCCGTGTCGTCGTTCACGGTCAACGTGGTCACGATGTTCGGTCTCGGCCTGGCGATCGACTACGGCCTGCTCGTGCTCACCCGCTACCGCGAGGAGCGCGCGGCCGGCGCCGACACCCCCGAGTCGGTACGCCGTGCCGGCGCCACCGCCGGTCGCACGGTCACCTTCTCCGGGCTCACCATCGCCGTCGCCCTGTCCGGACTGCTGGTCTTCGGCGACGGCACGCTCACCTCGCTGGCGGTGGGCGGGATGGCGGCGACGGCGACCGCGGTGGTTGCCGGGCGGACCCTGCTGCCGGCGCTGCTGCTGGTGCTTGGCGACCGGATCCGGCCCGGGCGTCCACTCGGTGACACCGGTGCGTTCGCCCGGCTCGCCCGCGCGGTCGCCCGTCGTCCGCTGGTGGTCGCCGTCGCGGTCACGGCCGGGCTGCTGCTCGCCGCAGTGCCCGTCCTGCACCTGACCGTGCGTCATGCCGACTACCGCACACTGCCGGCATCTTCCGAGGCGCGGCGCGCTGCCGCCCGGATCGACAGCGACTTCCCCGGCCGGGTCGCCAGCCCGGTGACGGTGGTGGTGGGCAGCCGGTCCACCGCCGCCACGACCTTCGCCGCGTCCCTGCTGGCACTGCCCAGCATGGATGGTGCCGGGGTGGTCGGGGCGGTGCCGCACCCGAACACGCCGGCCGGCCTGATCGCCACCGATCTGGTCGCCGCGGGGGAGGGGCAGGGGCCGCAGGCGCAGGACCTGGTGCGCCGGCTGCGCGCGGGCCGGCCAGCGGGGCTGGCCGTGGCGGTGACCGGCGACGCGGCCTATCTCATCGACCACCGCGCCCAGCTCGCCGCCCGCCTCCCGCTCGCCGCCGCGGTCACGCTGCTCGCGACATTCGCCCTGCTGTTCGCCTTCACCGGCAGCGTCGTCGTGCCCGTGAAGGCGGTGCTGGTCGCCGCCCTGTCGCTGACCGCGAGCGTGGGAGCGTTGGTCTGGGGCTTCCAGGACGGCCACCTGTCCTGGCTGTTCGGAGGCGGCGCGACCGGGGCGCTGCAGCTGGAGGTGCCGCTGGTGGTCGTGGTGTTCGCCTTCGGCCTGTCGCTGGATTACGAGGTCTTCCTCCTCGGCCGGGTCAAGGAGGCTTACGACGCCGGCGCGGCGCCGGGGGACGCGGTGGCGGTCGGGTTGCAGCGCACCGGGCGGGTGGTGACGAGCGCCGCGCTGCTGATCACCGTGGTCTTCCTGGGCTTCGCCACCGGCGACACGCTGCTCGTGCAGCAGCTCGGCGTCGGGCTCACGGTCGCTGTGCTCGCGGACGCGACCGTCGTGCGCTGCCTGCTCGTGCCCGCCGCAATGGCGCTGCTCGGTCGGGCCAACTGGTGGGCACCCGCCCCCCTCGCCCGCTGGCACGCTCTGGTTGTCGCCGGCAATGGCACCACCCGAGCCGCGGACTGCCGCACTCTCGTCGCTGGGGCTTTGCGCGAGGCAGGAATGCTCCCGCCGGGTTAGGCACCCAGGGGCAGCTGCGCGACGACGGCCAGCCGGCTCTCCGCGACAGCAATCGCTTCCGGGTTCGTATCCACGATCAGAAACCGTCGACCCAATTTTCGAGCCGCCACGGCCGTCGTCCCGCTCCCGCCAAAGAAATCCGCCACAACCTCGCCCCTGTTCGAGCTGGCGGTGACGATGCGCTCGACGAGCTTGAGTGGCTTTTGATTCGGGTAGCCACAGCGCTCCTTGCCGTTGGTAGGAACGATGGTCATCCACCAGACGTCTGTGGGCAGCTTGCCACGCGCCGCCTTCTCGGGACCGACCAGCCCGGGCGCCATGTACGGCAGCCGGTCTATGTCTTCCCGGTTGAACGTCCACGAGTCCGACTTTGCATACCAGTAGATGTTGTCGTGTTTGCGAGGCCATGTGTCACGAGCGCGGCCCCCGTAGTCGTAGGACCAGATCACCTCGTTGAGGAACCGCTCGGGGCCGAAGATCTCGTCCAGCAACAACCGCACGTGATGACTCGCGTGCCAGTCGACGTGCACGTAGATCGACCCCGTCGCGGAGAGGCATCTCCGCATCTCCACCAAGCGGACACCGAGGAAGTCGAGATACTCGGGCAGCGGGAGGTCGTCGCGATAGCCGCGGTCGGAGATCACCTCGAACTGGTAGGTCCTTCCCGCGAAGCCGCCACGCACGCCGTCGCCCGCCCCGGTGCGGATGCGCTGCATTCGCTGGATGTTGCCGGTGCAGAACGGAGGATCGATGTAGATCAGATCGATGCACGCATCTGGTAGCGCCCGCAGCGTGTCCAGGCAGTCGGCGTGCACGACCCCGAGCTGGGTGGAGTTGAGCAGTGTCATGCAGTCAGCATCGAGGTCTGGAGCCTGCTGGGGCGCCGCGACACCCTGGTGGGCAGCCCCCATAGGTTGGGACCGGGTGCCGAACGCTGGACTCGACAGCGGGCGGCGTGGTCGGTTACCGTCACGTCAGTAACAGCACGGAAACCTGCAGCGCGCCAGTGCCGTCCGCTGCCCCGGTGAGCAGTGCCGCCCACCGCATTGGTCGCCCCGACCCACCGAGTTGACCCGAGGACGGCACCGCTGTGCGCGAGACACCCGACAGGGGCACCACCATGATGCGGCCCGGGGCACCGACCGCCCAGGGTCTCTACGACCCTGCCGATGAGCACGACGCCTGTGGGGTGGCCTTCGTCGTCGACCTGGCCGGCCGGCGCAGCCACGGTGTCGTCGCCCAGGGCCTGCAGGCGCTGCGCAACCTGGACCACCGCGGCGCGAGCGGCCACGACCCCGCGACCGGCGACGGCGCCGGGGTGCTGGTCCAGGTGCCGGACGCCTTCCTGCGGGCGGTGGTGGACTTCCCGCTGCCCGGGCCGGGGGAGTACGCCGTGGGCACGGCCTTCCTGTCCACCGACGCCGGCACTCGCGACGAGACCGTGCGGGCCGTCAAGCGGATCGTCAAGGGCGAGGGCATGACGCTGCTCGGGTGGCGCGACGTGCCGGTCGATGCCAGCACGATCGGCAGTGCGGCCGCCGCCGTCGAGCCCCGCATGCGCCAGCTGTTCCTCTCCGCCGCGGACCCGGTGACGGGCGCGCCGCTGTCGGGGCTTGAGCTGGACCGGCGCGCCTTCTGCGTGCGCAAGCGGGTCGAGCGCGAGGTCGGGCTCTACCTGCCGAGCCTGTCCTCCCGGACGCTGGTCTACAAGGGCATGCTGACCACCCACCAGCTGTCGGCGTACTTCCCCGACCTCGACGACGAGCGCTTCGACAGCGCACTCGCCCTGGTGCACAGCCGGTTCTCCACCAACACCTTCCCGAGTTGGCCGCTGGCCCACCCTTACCGCTACATCGCGCACAACGGCGAGATCAACACCGTCAAGGGCAACCGCAACTGGATGCGGGCCCGCGAGGCGCTGCTGGCCTCCGACCTGCTGCCGGGTGACCTGGAGCGGCTCTACCCGATCTGCACGCCCGGCGCGAGCGACTCGGCGAGCTTCGACGAGGTGCTGGAGCTGCTCCACCTCGGTGGCCGCAGCCTGCCGCACGCCGTGCTGATGATGATCCCCGAGGCGTGGGAGAACCACCGGCACATGGACCCGGCCCGCCGGGCGTTCTACGAGTTCCACTCCGCGCTGATGGAGGCCTGGGACGGGCCCGCCTCGGTCGCCTTCACCGACGGCACCCAGATCGGCGCGGTGCTGGACCGCAACGGGCTGCGCCCCGGCCGCTGGTGGCAGACCGTCGACGGCCTGGTGGTGCTCGCCAGCGAGGTCGGCGTGCTGGACCTGCCGCAGGAGTCGATCGTGCGCAAGGGCCGGCTGCAGCCGGGCCGGATGTTCCTGGTGGACACCGCGCAGGGCCGCATCGTGGAGGACGACGAGATCAAGGCCGAGCTGGCGGCGGCGCACCCCTACGACGAGTGGCTGCACGCGGGCCGGATGCACCTGTCGTCGCTGCCCGACCGCGAACACGTCGTCTACGACCACGCCAGCGTGCGCCGCCGCCAGCAGGTCTTCGGCTACACCGAGGAGGAGCTGCGCATCCTGGTCGCCCCGATGGCGCAGACCGGCGCCGAGCCGATCGGCTCGATGGGCACCGACACGCCCATCGCGGTGCTGTCGGAGCGCCCGCGGATGCTGTTCGACTATTTCAGCCAGCTCTTCGCCCAGGTCACCAACCCGCCGCTGGACGCGATCCGCGAGGAGCTCGTCACCTCGCTGGCCTCCGCGATCGGCCCCGAGCACAACCTGCTGGCCCCCGGCCCGGCGAGCGCCCGCCAGATCGCGCTGCCCTTCCCGGTCATCGACAACGACGAGCTGGCCAAGCTGGTCGGCGTCAACGACGACGGCGACATGAGCGGGTACGCCTCGATCACGGTCAGCGGCCTCTACGACGTCGCAGGAGGCGGGGCGGCGATGCGGGTGCGGCTGGACGAGATCCGCCGGCTGGTCGCCGAGGCGGTCGAGGACGGCGCCAGGATCGTCGTGCTGTCGGACCGCAACAGCGACGCGGTCAAGGCGCCGATCCCGTCGTTGCTGCTGCTCTCCGCGGTGCACCACCACCTCATCCGCCAGCGCACCCGCACCCGGGTGAGCCTGGTGGTCGAGTGCGGCGACGTGCGCGAGGTGCACCACGCCGCGTTGCTGGTCGGGTACGGCGCGAGCGCGCTCAACCCCTACCTCGCCTTCGAGTCCATCGAGGACATGATTCGCGCCGGGGCACCGGGTCTTGCCGGCCTGGACCCGGCCAAGGCGGTCAAGGCGTTCGTCAAGGCGATGGGCAAGGGCGTGCTGAAGGTGATGTCGAAGATGGGCATCAGCACGGTCGCCTCCTATCGCGGCGCGCAGGTCTTCGAGGCGATCGGCCTCGACACCGCGCTGGTCGACGAGTTCTTCACCGGCACCACCTCCCGTCTCGGCGGCGTCGGCCTGGACGCCATCGCCACCGAGGTCGCCGCCCGGCACGCCCGCGCGCACCCGACCCGGCACGAGGTGGCGCCGGCCACCGCGTTGGAGACGGGCGGGGAATACCAGTGGCGGCGCGACGGGGAGATGCACCTGTTCAACCCGGAGACGGTCTTCACGTTGCAGCATGCGACCAGGGAGCGGCGCTACGACGTCTTCCGCGAATACACGGCCGCGGTCGACGAGCTCTCCCGGCAGGCCGGCACGTTGCGGGGGCTGTTCGCGTTGCGCGACGGCGTCCGCCGCCCCGTGCCGGTGGAGGAGGTGGAGCCGGTCGCCGAGATTGTGCGCCGCTTCGCCACCGGCGCGATGAGCTATGGCTCGATCTCCGCCGAGGCCCACGAGACGCTGGCCATCGCCATGAACCGCTTGGGGGGCAAGAGCAACACCGGCGAGGGCGGCGAGGACGCGACCCGGCTGCACGACGAACGGCGCAGCGCGGTCAAGCAGGTCGCGAGCGGCCGCTTCGGCGTGACCAGTGAATACCTCGTCAACAGCGACGACATCCAGATCAAGATGGCCCAGGGCGCGAAGCCCGGCGAGGGCGGCCAGCTGCCCGGTCACAAGGTCTATCCGTGGATCGCCAAGGTCCGCTACAGCACCCCCGGCGTCGGCCTGATCAGCCCGCCGCCGCACCACGACATCTACTCCATCGAGGATCTCGCCCAGCTGATCCACGACCTGAAGAACGCCAACCCGCTGGCCCGGGTGCACGTGAAGCTGGTGGCCGAGGTGGGCGTCGGCACCGTCGCGGCCGGGGTGAGCAAGGCGCACGCCGACGTGGTGCTCATCAGCGGCCACGACGGCGGCACCGGCGCGTCGCCGCTGACCTCCCTCAAGCACGCCGGCGCCCCCTGGGAGCTCGGCCTCGCGGAGACCCAGCAGACGCTGCTGCTCAACGGCCTGCGGGACCGCATCACCGTGCAGGTCGATGGCTCGATGAAGACCGGCCGCGACGTCGTCATCGGCGCGCTGCTGGGCGCCGAGGAGTTCGGCTTCGCCACCGCGCCGCTGGTCGTGTCGGGCTGCGTGATGATGCGGGTCTGCCACCTCGACACCTGCCCGGTGGGCGTCGCCACCCAGAATCCTCTGCTGCGGCAGCGGTTCACCGGCAAGCCGGAGTTCGTCGAGACCTTCTTCACCTACATCGCCGAGGAGGTCCGCGAGCTGCTGGCCGGGCTCGGGTTCCGCTCCATCGAGGAGGCTGTCGGGCACGCGGAGCTGCTCGACACCCGCGCGGCGATCGACCACTGGAAGGCGCGCGGCCTGGACCTGGAGCCGATGCTGCACGTGCCGGAGCGACCCTTCGGCGGCGCGCTGCACCGGACCACCGGCCAGGACCACGGGCTGGAGAAGGCGCTGGACCAGACCCTGCTGCAGCTGTGCGAGGGGGCGCTGGAGGACGGCCGGCCGGTCTGGCTGGAGATGCCGGTCCGCAACGTCAACCGCACCGTCGGCACCATGCTCGGCTCGGAGGTGACCAGGAGGTACGGCGGGGCCGGCCTGCCCGAGGACACCATCCGGCTGCACCTGACCGGCTCGGCGGGCCAGAGCTTCGGCGCGTTCCTGCCGCGCGGGATCACCTTGCGGCTGTCCGGCGACGCCAACGACTACGTCGGCAAGGGCCTGTCCGGCGGCCGCATCGCCCTGGTCCCGCCCCGGGAGCTGCTCGAGACCGGCTTCCTGGCCGAGGAAAATGTCGTCGCCGGTAATGTCCTGCTCTACGGCGCGACCGCGGGCGAGCTCTATGTCAGGGGCCGGGTCGGCGAGCGCTTCGCCGTCCGCAACTCCGGTGCCGAGTCCGTCGTGGAGGGCGTGGGGGACCACGCCTGCGAATACATGACCGGTGGCCGGGTGGTCGTCCTGGGACCCACCGGGCGCAACGTCGCCGCCGGGATGAGTGGCGGAATCGCCTACTTCCTGGACAACAACGCCGACCCGCTCGCCGGTCTGCGCAGCCGGGTCAACCCGGAGATGGTCGACGTCACCGAGCTCGACGAGGACGGCGAGCAGACCGTGGTGCGGTTGCTGACCCGCCACGCCGAGCTGACGGGCTCGCCGCTGGCGGAGCGGGTGCTGGCCAGCTGGCGGGGATATCGTGGGCTGTTCCTGCAGGTGCTGCCGCGCGACTACAAGCGCGTCCTCGAGGCCACCCACAGCGCCGAGGTGCAGGGTCGCAACGTCGACGAGGCCGTGATGGCCTCGGCACAGGCGGGGGCCGCGCGTGGCTGACCCGCAGGGGTTCCTCAAGCACCCCCGGGCCGTCCCGACCCGCCGCCCGGTCGACGTGCGGATCCGGGACTGGAAGGAGGTCTACGAGCCATTCCCCGTGCCGGCCCTGCAGGACCAGGCGGCGCGCTGCATGGACTGCGGCATTCCCTTCTGCCACAACGGGTGCCCGCTCGGCAACCTCATCCCGGAGTGGAACGACCTGGCCCGCCGGGAGGACTGGCCGGCGGCCATCGACCGGCTGCACGCGACCAACAACTTCCCCGAGTTCACCGGGCGGCTCTGCCCCGCGCCGTGCGAGACGGCCTGCGTGCTGGGCATCAGCGACGACCCGGTCACCATCAAGCAGATCGAGGTCAGCATCATCGACCGCGCCTACGCCGACGGCACGGTCACCCCCCGACCCGCCGCGGTCTCCACCGGCCACCGGGTGGCCGTGGTGGGCAGCGGACCGGCGGGACTGGCCGCGGCGCAGCAGCTCAGCCGCGCCGGGCACGAGGTCACCGTCTTCGAGCGGGCGGACCGGATCGGCGGCCTGCTGCGCTACGGCATCCCCGAGTTCAAGATGGAAAAGGCCGTGCTCGACCGCCGGCTGGCGCAGATGGCCGCCGAGGGCACCCGCTTCCGGGCCGGCATCGACGTCGGCACCGACGTGACGGCCGCCGAGCTGCGGGCGTCCTACGACGCCGTGGTCCTCGCCGGGGGCAGCACCGTGGGCCGCGACCTGCCGGTCGCCGGCCGCGAGCTCGCCGGCGTACACCTCGCCATGGACTACCTGCCGCTGGCCAACCGCGTGCAGGAGGGCGACCTCGCCGCCCCGGCCGTCACGGCCGCCGGCAAGCATGTCGTCATCATCGGCGGCGGCGACACCGGCGCCGACTGCCTCGGCACCGCCACCCGGCAGGGGGCGGCCTCGATCCACCAGCTGGAGATCATGCCGCGCCCCCCGGCGACCCGCGACCCCAGCACCCCGTGGCCGACCTGGCCGCTGGTCTACCGCACGTCCTCCGCGCATGAGGAGGGTGGCGAGCGGCTCTTCGCGGTCAACACCGAGGCCTTCGTCGGCGACGGGGACGGTGTGGTGCGGGCCATCCGCTTGCACCAGGTCGAGCGCGGTGCCGACGGCCGCTTCGCCAAGGTCGACGGCACCGAGAGCGAGCTGCCGTGTGAGCTGGTGCTGCTGGCGATGGGGTTCACCGGACCGGAGCGGGGCGCGTTGCTCGACGGACTCGGGGTGCAGCTGGACGACCGCGGCAACGTCGCCCGCGGCGAGGACTACTCCACCAGCGCCGAGGGCGTCTTCGTCTGCGGCGACATGGGTCGCGGGCAGTCGCTGATCGTGTGGGCGATCGCGGAGGGCCGGGCCGCCGCGGCATCCGTCGACCGGCACCTGCAGGGCGCGACGACGCTGCCTGCGCCCGTGCGCGCCGCCGCGACCCTGCCGGCCTGAGCCGGATGTCCGGAGCGCGGTCATGACACAGGTGCAGACGGTCCGCGGGCCGGTGGAGGCGGCGGAGCTGGGGCTGACGCTGGCCCACGAGCACGTCTTCGTGCTCACGCCCGACCTGCTGGCACAGGGCCTGCCCGAGACATGGGACGAGGAGGCGCGGGTCGCCGACGCGGTGGTCAAGCTGCGCCGGGTGGCCGCGCTCGGCGTGCGCACCATCGTGGACCCGACCGTCGTCGGTCTCGGGCGCTACCTGCCGCGCGTGCAGCGCGTCAACGCCGAGGTGGACCTGCACATCGTCGCCGCCACCGGCCTCTACACCTACGCCGCGCTGCCGCCGTACCTGGGCTTCTTCGGGCCCGGTACGCCGTTCGGTGGCGAGGACCCGCTGGTGGCGATGATGCTCCGCGACCTGGGGGAGGGGATCGGCGGCACCGGCGTGCGCGCCGGGGTGCTCAAGTGCGCGGTCGACGCGCCAGGACTGCTCCCCGGCCCGCGGCGGGTCCTCGACGCGGTCGCCGAGGTGCACGGTGCGACGGGCACCCCGGTGCTGGTGCACACGAGCGTGCACAACGACAGCCCGGAGCAGGTGCTGGACGTGCTGCGCGACAGCGGTGCCGACCTCGGGCGGGTGGTGCTCGGCCACGTCGGGGACTCGACCGACGTCGGCCGGCTGAAGTCCCTCGCGGACGCCGGCGCGCTGCTGGGCATGGACCGCTTCGGCCTGGACGCGCTGCTGGCGACCGAGCAGCGGGTCGACACCGTGGTCCGGCTGTGTGCCGACGGCTACGCCGGGCGGATGGTGCTCAGCCAGGACGCCGCCTGCCACATCGACTGGTTCCCGCTGGGGGCGGTGCCGGCAACAGCGCCGAACTGGCACTTCGAGCACATCCACCGCGCCGTGCTGCCGGCGCTGCGGGAGCGAGGCGTGACCGAGGAGCAGATCACCACCATGCTCGTCGACGTACCCCGCCAGTGGCTGTCCGGGGCCTGACCGTGCCGGAGGCGGGAATCGAACCCGCATGCCCTCTCGGGCAGACGATTTTGAGTCGCCCGTGTCTGCCGTTCCACCACTCCGGCGCGCCCACCGGCGCGCGGCGGGGCAGCAGGCCAACGGTAGCCTCGCCGACGTGACCACGCCGGACCCCGCGCACCGCCGCGTCCTCATCGCCGAGGACGAGGCACTGATCCGCCTGGACCTCAAGGAGATGCTGGAGGAGGAGGGCTACGACGTCTGCGGGGAGGCCGGTGACGGCGAGACGGCCGTCACCATGGCCCGCGAGCTGCGTCCGGAGCTGGTCATCCTCGACGTCCAGATGCCGGTGCTCGACGGCATCACCGCGGCCGAGCAGATCGCCGGCGAGCGGATCGCCCCGGTCGTGATCCTGACGGCGTTCAGCCAGCGCGACCTGGTGGAGCGGGCCCGTGACGCGGGGGCAATGGCCTATCTGGTGAAGCCCTTCCAGAAGAAGGACCTGCTGCCCACCATCGAGATGGCGCTGTCGCGCTTCAACGAGATCGTGAGCCTGGAGGCCGAGGTGTCGGACCTGTCCGGCCGGCTGGAGGCCCGCAAGGTGATCGAGCGGGCCAAGGGCGTGCTGCAGGCCGAGCACGGGATGACAGAGCCCGACGCCTTCCGCTGGATCCAGCGCACCTCGATGAACCGCCGCAGCACGATGAAGGCGGTCGCCGAGTCGGTGCTCGCCGGCGAGGACGTCCCGGCGCCCGCCCCGTGACCACATCGTGACGCGGGCAGCGGCGTCGCGATGGGACAAATACTGACATGTCGGACGTCGCGAGACGCACGCGCAACATCGCCTCGCTACCCTCCGGCCAAAGCGATGACCGACAGGGAGACTGGATGAAGCGCACGGTTGGAACGACCACCATGCTGATCGGGCTCGGTGCCGTGGTGCTGGCGGGATGCGGGAGCTCCAAGAGCACCTCCTCGTCGCCGGGTGCGACCCCGGCAGCGACGACCGGCGCGGTCACCTCGGGCTCCGCCTCGTCCGGCCCGAGCGACACCTCGTCGCCCTCGGCGGCCAGCACCTCCAAGGCGGTGGACAAGACGGCCGTCACCGGCGCCGGAAAGTCCGACGGCAAGCTCACTGTCGGCGACCTGCTGCCGCAGACCGGCTCGCTGGCCACCCTCGGCCCCCCGGAGTTCGCCGGCGTCGGGCTGGCCATCAAGGAGATCAACGCCGCCGGCGGTGTGCTCGGCAAGCCCGTCACCGAGATCCAGGGCGACTCCGGTGATGCGACGACCGACATCGCCACCCAGACCGTCAACCGCGAGCTCGCGGCGGGTGCCGACCTCATCGTCGGCGCCGCCTCCTCGGCCGTGTCGCTGACGGTCATCGACAAGATCACCAACTCGGGCGTCATCGAGTTCTCCCCGGCGAACACCAGCACCAAGTTCACCACCTACGCCGACAAGGGCCTGTACTTCCGCACCGCCCCGTCGGACCTGCTGCAGGGCGGCGTCGTCGGCAACGTCGTGGTGGGCGACGGCCACTCCAAGGTCGCGATCCTCGCGTTGCAGGACCCCTATGGCACAGGTCTCGCCGACCAGGCCGAGAAGGCCATCACGGGCTCCGGCGGCCAGGTCGTCTCCAAGATCATCTATGACCCGAACGCCGCCAGTTACGACGATGTCGTCGGCCAGACCAAGGCCAAGAACCCCGACTCCATCCTGCTGATCGGCTTCGACGAGTCCAAGAAGGTCATCCAGTCGCTGGTCTCGGCGGGCATCGGCCCCTCGAAGGTCCCGCTCTACGGCGTGGACGGCAACATCAGCAACACGCTCGGCGACGGCCTCCCGCCCGGCACGCTGAACGGCGTCAAGGGCACGACGCCGCTGACCAAGCTGTCGTCCGACTTTCAGGCCAAGCTCAAGAGCGTGGACCCCAAGCTGCGCGACTTCAACTACGCCGGTGAGTCCTACGACGCGGTGACCATCACGGCGCTGGCCACCGAGATCGCCAAGACCGACCTGCCGACCACGGTCGCCAAGCAGATCAGCGGCGTGACCAAGGTCGGCACGCCCTGCATGAGCTTCGCCGCCTGCGACAAGCTGGTGAAGGCCGGCACCGACATCGCCTACGTCGGCGTCGCCGGCGCGCTCAAGCTCGACGACGCCGGCGACCCGACCTCGGCGAGCTACGGCGTGCTCACCATCGGCCCAGACAACAAGATCGTCGACAGCAAGACGACGTACGTGAAGGCCGGCGCGCAGTAGCTCGCGAGTCACCCGCAGGCACACTCGGCACAGGCTCGACAGAGGCCCCGGAGCATCCGCTCCGGGGCCTCGGCCGTGCCCCAACCCACCCGCCCGGCCCGAGCCCAAGCCCAAGCCTCAGCGGGCCCAAGCCACCCGGCACCAGCCACCCGGCGGAAGCACCGGTGATCATGGACCCCTGATCACCGGTGCTTCCGGGGCGCGCCTTTGCCCCCGGGACGTCACCGGTGATCATGCCGTCCGTGCGGGGAAGGTCACCGGTGACCTGGACCGACGGACATCGTGCCCCCCTAAGCACCGGTGATCAAGCCGGCCAGCCCCCGTGATCACCGGTGATCTGGACCGTCGTACATCGTGCCCCCTGAGCACCCGTGATCAAGCCGGCCAGCCCCCCGTGATCACCGGTGACCCGGGGCGACGCCACCCGGCCGCGGCGGCCACCGGTGACCGTGGTGGCTGCTGCAAGCGGGCCAGCCCCCCGTGATCACCGGTGACCGGGGGCCGCCACCCGGCCGCAGCGGGCACCGGTGACCGTGGTGGCCGCGCTCCCACCGGGTCCGCGGCCCCCGCACCCGCAGCCAGCGCGAGCCCGGGACGGGCCAGTCAGGCCTTCGCGAGGGTCCCGAGGTAGAGCTCCACCACCTTGGGGTCCACCAACAGCTCGGCGCCGGTGCCCGTGTAGGCGTTGCTGCCCTGGTCCAGGACGTAGCCCCGGTCGGCGATCTGCAGGCAACGGCGGGCGTTCTGCTCGACCATCAGGATGGACACGCCGGCGGCGTTGATGCGCCGGCAGCGGATGAAGACCTCGTCCTGGAACGCTGGGGACAGGCCGGCGGACGGCTCGTCCAGCAGCAGCACCGACGGGTCGGCCATCAGCGCCCGGCCGAAGGCGACCATCTGCCGTTCGCCGCCGGACAGCGAGCCGGCCCGCTGCGTCCGGCGCGTCCCCAGCAGCGGGAACACCTCGATCACGGCCTCGGTCCGCTCCTTGACCGTGCCCGGCTTGAGGTAGCACCCCATCTTGAGGTTCTCCTCGACCGACAGGCTCGGGAAGATGTTGGAGTTCTGCGGGACGTAGCCCACGCCGCGTGAGACCAGCACATGCGCCGGCTTGCTCGTGATGTCCTCCCCGCGCAGCCGCACGTGCCCGCTGCGGACCGGGATCAGGCCGAACAGCGACTTGAGCACCGTCGACTTGCCGGCGCCGTTCGGCCCGATGATGGCAACGAGCTCGCTCTTGCCGAGCACGATGTTGCAGCCGCGGACGATGTCGACGCCGGGGACGTAGCCGGCGACCAGGTCGGTGGCCTCCAGCAGCGGGGCCACCACCGCCTCATCCACGCTGGGACTCCAGCCCGATCGACGCGTCGGCCTCGGCGAGCACCGCGTCCTCCTCGTCGCGGGTCAGCGGCGCGTCGTGGTGGGCCCCGAGATAGGCGTCGATGACCCGGGAGTCGCGCAGGATCGCCTCCGGCGGCCCCTCCGCGACGATGGAGCCCTGCGCCATCGCCACCACCCAGTCGCTGATGTCGCGGATGACGTCCATGTCGTGCTCCACGAAGATGATCGTCAGCCCCTCCTCCCGCAGCGTCTTGACGTGGGTGAGGATCGATTGGGTCAGCGCCGGGTTCACCCCGGCCATCGGCTCGTCGAGGCAGAGCACAGCGGGGTCGGTCATCAGCGCCCGCGCCATCTCCAGCAGCTTGCGCTGGCCGCCGGACATCTCCCCGGCCAGGTCGTCCTTCTTCGCCGCCAAGCCGAAGCGGTCCAGCAGCCCCAGCGCCTTGACCGTGTTGGCCCGCTCCTCGCCCCGCCACAGCGGCGCCACCAGCGAGGCGAAGAAGCCCTCGCCGCGCTGGTGGGGGGCGCCGAGGAGCATGTTCTCCAGGACGGTGAGCTTGGACAGCGCCTTGGTCAGCTGGAAGGTCCGCACCAGGCCCGCGCGGGCCACCCGGTGCGCCGGCAGCCCGGAGAGCTGTCGCCCGTCGAGGGACCAGCTGCCGGCGTCGGGCCGGTCGAAGCCGGTGAGCAGGTTGAAGAAGGTCGTCTTGCCGGCACCGTTGGGTCCGATCAGGCCGGTCACGACGCCGCGCTGGACCTGCACCTCGGCGACGTCGACGGCAGTGAGGCCGCCGAAGGCGCGACGTACGCCGGACACCACCAGGGTGGCATCCGGCTTGGCCGCCCCCGGCTCCGGGCTGGCCGCGTCCAGCGCATCCCGGCACTCGGTGTAGCTCGCCCGCGGCCGGCTGGCCCGGCTGGCCCGGGTGGGCACCGGCGACCGGCCGTCCAGCCGGACCGCGCCGGGCGTGATCTCCTCGGGCTCAGCGGGCATCGAGCGCCAACTCCCTCTTGTCGCCGAACAGTCCCTGTGGTCGGAAGATCATCAATCCCATCAGTCCCAGCCCCACCAGCATGAACCTCACCTGGCCGACCTGGGTCGGTTGCAGGACCGTGCTGCCGGCGATGAGCTGGCGCAGCAGGTTGTCGCTCACCGACAGCAGCAGCCAGAAGATCATGCTGCCGATCACCGGACCGAAGACCCGCGCGGCGCCGCCGAGGATCAGCGCGGTGTAGGCGAAGTAGGTGAACGCCGTGGAGAAGCTGTCCGGCTGCACCGACTGCTTGCCCACCGAGTCCACGAAGCCGGCCAGCGAGCCGATCACGCCGCCGACGACCAGGCTCTGCATCTTGTAGGCCACGACGTTCTTCCCGAGCGCCCGGACGGCGTCCTCGTCCTCACGGATCGAGCGCAGCACCCGGCCCCAGGGGCTGCGCATCAGCAGGAAGACCAGCAGCGAGCACAGCACTAGCAGCGTCCAGCCCACGGTGAGCACCCAGGTCTGGCGCTCGTCGTAGTCCAACGGACCGAGGCCGTAGCGCCCGACCGGGAAGGGGTTGTGGCTGTAGAAGTCATTGGCGAACGCCGACAGCCCGCTCGACCCGCCGGTCTCGGGCGCCAGGGTCACCGAGCGCACCGTCAGCCGGATGATCTCCGAGGCGGCGATGGTCACGATGGCCAGATAGTCCGCGCGCAGCCGCAAGGTCGGGATCCCGAGCAGCAGCGCGAGGACCGCGGCGAGGGCCAGCCCGATCGGGACGCCGACGATCAGCGGCAGGCCCACTGTGGAGACGGTGATGGCCAGCGAGTAGGCGCCGACGGCGACGAAGGCGACCTGGCCGAAGTTCAGCAACCCGGTGTAGCCGTAGTGCACGTTCAGGCCGACCGCTGCCAGGCCGTAGACGACGGCGCTCTGCCCGAAGGCCTCGTTGACGCCCTGCTGGCCGATGAAGCTCCAGTCCACCGTCACTAGCCGATCCTCTCCCTGCGGCCCAGCAGGCCCGTCGGTCGCACCAGCAGCACGAGCACGAGGACCGCGAGGGCCCCGACGTTCTTCAGCTCCGAGGGGATCACCAACGTCGACAGGTTGGTCAGCACGCCGATCAGGACCCCGCCGAGCAGGGCGCCGTACGCCGTCCCGAGCCCGCCCAGCGTCACCCCGGCGAAGATGAGCAGCAGCAGCGTGAAGCCCATGTCCCAGCGGTTCTCCTGCAGCAGGCCGAGGAAGATCCCACCGAGCGCCGCGAGGCCGCCGCCGGTGATCCAGACGATCGTGACGACCCGGTCCACCGCTATCCCGCTGGCGGCCGCCAGGTCCTTGTTGTCGGCCACCGCGCGGATCGCCGTCCCGAGCCGGGAGCGCTGCAATGCCAACCCGACCGCCACCAGCACGACGACGCTCACGATGTCGACGGTGAGGTCCTTGGGGGTGATGGTGATGTAGGTCAGGTCGTAGGGCTGCTGCGCGCTGTAGGACGCGAACGGCTTGGCCGACCCACCGAAGAAGAACAGGTAGAGGTAGCGCAGGAACAGCGACAGTCCGATGGAGACGACGAGCGCGGCGATCAGCCCGGTGCCGCGCCGCTTCAGCGGCCGCCACAGACCTAGGTCGAGCAGGCCGTTGGCCGCGCTGCAGACCACCAGCGACAGCACCGCCGCCAGCAAGAACGGCATTCCGACCTTGACGTTGAAGAAGTAGGCGACGAGCGCGCCGAGGGTGACCAGGTCGCCGTGGGCGAAGTTCGTCAGCCCGGTGGTGCCGAAGACCAGGGACAGCCCCACCGCCGCCATGGCGATGATCAGCCCCAGCTTGATGCCGTCCACCAGCAGCTGCAGCGACTTGATCGTCTGCGACCTGGCCGCGGTGAAGCCAGCCTTGTCCAGGCGGAACAGCGCCGCCCGCGTCTGCCCGGCGGTGAGCAGGATCGTCAGCGGGTTCGGTGCGCCGGCGGCGACGGTGACACCCTTCGGCAAGGTGGCGACATCGAGCCGGACGACGTAGGTCCCCGGCCCCCCGGTCAGCGGGAAGGCGAAGTGGCCGGTGGCGTCGCTCTTGACCGTGATCGGGGCGGCACCGGTGAGCGTGGCCGTGACGGTGACGTCCGGCACCGGCTGGGCACCGGCCGACAAGGTGCCCTCGATGGCCTCCCCGGCAGCCGTCGCGGGGCCGGCGCCGGCACCCAGCAGGGCCAGCAGGGCGGCCACGACGACGACCACCATCGCGGCCGCGCGTGCCCTCACCGATGCTGTCCGTTCACCGATGCTCCTGTCCGCGGCTGCCGTCCGGTGGCGGAACAGTAGAGGCGCCGTGTTGCGCACGTGAGTCCGGGGGGGCGGCACGGCCTCGGGTCACGGCCGGATAACGCCGGCCGGCAGCTTGGAGTAGCGTCCCCGCCGCTGCGGTCATGAAGGGCCGCGTGGCCGGAGCACGGCCAGTGCACGTCGATCGATCCGACCAGGGAGGTTCCAGCGTGGCCCGACCGGCTCTCAGCGTCCGAGCGGCGGTCGAGGCCGATCTGCCGGCGGTGCTGTGCCTGTTCGACGAGATGCGCGAGGGTCGCGGCCGGGCCGGCCGCGCGGAGGACCAGGCCAGGAGCGCGGCAGCAGAGCGCTACCTCGGGGCCATCGCCCATCCCGACCACCGGCTCGTGGTCGCCACCGACGAGGCCGACGGGGGAGTGGTCGGCATGGCGCTGCTGTCGCTGGGGCCGCTGTCGAGCCTGGTCGAGACGCCGAGCGTCGTGATGAGCCAGGTGCACGTCACCGGACCCGCCCGCCGGCGTGGCGCCGGCCGTTCGCTCGTCACCGCCGCCGCCCACTGGGCCGAGGAGCGCGGCGCCGACGCGGTCGTCGTCAACGTGCTGCCGCAGTCCAGGGAGTCGCAGCGCTTCTACGCCCGGCTGGGGTTCGCACCGCTCGTCGTGCGCCGCGCCGCCCCGCTCGCGGTGCTCAAGCGGCGGCTGGGGCAGGAGACCGTTGCGCCGCCGATGCCCAGCGTCGGCGAGGCCGTGCACACCGCAGGGCGCCGGGGGCTGCGGGCCCGCTCGGCCACCGCACGCGCGGTCGCCACCGCCCGCCGCCGCTCGGCCTGACCGCCCGGCCGCACCCGCCTACCCTCGGCCCGGTGACCGGGGTGGACGTGACGGACGCCGAGCCGGCGACCCCCGAGCTTGCGGCCCCCGAGCCGCCGCCGGTTCGCCGCCGGCGTACCCCTGCCAAGCCCGTCCCCGACGCCGCACCACCGCCGCCCGGCGACGGTGACCGGCTGCTGCTGCTCGACGGCCACTCGTTGGCCTACCGCGCGTTCTTCGCCCTGCCGGTGGACAACTTCTCCACCACCACCGGGCAGCCGACCAACGCCGTCTACGGCTTCACCAGCATGCTCATCAACGTGCTGCGCGACGAGCACCCCACCCACGTCGCGGTGGCCTTCGACCGCAGCGAGCCGACGTTCCGGCACGAGGCCTACGCCGGGTACAAGGCGACCCGGAGCGAGACGCCCACCGACTTCCGCGGCCAGGTCAGCCTGATCCACGAGGTGCTGGAGGCGCTGCGCGTGCCCCAGGTCAGCGCGGCGGGCTTCGAGGCCGACGACGTCATCGCCACCCTGGCCACCCAGGGCGCCGCCGAGGGCATGGACGTGCTGATCGTCACCGGTGACCGGGACGCCTTCCAGCTGGTCGACGACCGGGTCACGGTGCTCTACAACAGCCGCGGCGTCTCCGACATGCGGCGGATGACACCCGCTGCGGTGCAGGAGAAATACGGCCTGACGCCGACGCAGTACCCGGACTTCGCCGCATTGCGGGGTGATCCAAGCGACAACCTGCCCAACATCCCGGGGCTGGGGGAGAAGACCGCGACCAAGCTGATCACCACCTACGGCGACCTCGGTGGCCTGGTCGACCACGTCGACGAGGTCAAGGGCAAGACCGGGGACGCCTTGCGGGCCCACGTCGCCCAGGTCCTGCAGAACCGCACGCTGACCGAGCTCATGCGCGACGTCCCACTGGAGGTCGGGCCGCATGACCTGCGGGTCGGTGCGTGGGACCGCGACGAGGTGCACAAGGTCTTCGACACCTTGCAGTTCCGGGTGCTGCGCGAGCGGCTCTACGCCTCGCTGCAGGCGGTCGAGCCGGAGGCCGAGGAGGGCTTCGAGGTCGACTGGCGGCCGCTCGGGCCGGGCGACCTGGCCGAGTGGCTGGCCGAGCACGCGGCCGACCCTGCCGTGCGCGTCGGGGTGCACGCGCGGGGGACCTGGGGCCGCGGCACCGGCACGATCAGCGCGCTGTCGCTGGCCGCCGGCGGCGCCGGCGCGCACCTGGACACCGAGCAGCTGACCGCCGCCGACGACGCCGCGCTCGCCGGCTGGCTCGCCGACCCGGACCGCCCTAAGGCGTTGCACGACGCCAAGGGGCCGCTGCTAGCCCTGTGGGCGCAGGGGCTGGACCTGCAGGGGCTGACCAGCGACACCGCCCTGGCGGCGTACCTCGCGCTGCCCGGCCAGCGGTCCTTCGACCTCGGCGACCTCGCCTTGCGCTATCTGCGACGCGAGCTGCGCTCCGACACGCCCGACACCCGGCAGCTCTCGCTTGACGGCGAGGACGAGAGCGAGGGGCAGGGCCAGGAGGTCGTGCGCGCGACGGCAGTGGCCGACCTCGCCGACAGCCTCGACGCCGACCTCGCCCGCCGCGGGGCGACCGCGTTGCTGCGCGACGTCGAGCTGCCGCTGGTGCGGGTGCTGGCGCGCATGGAGCAGACCGGGATCGCGGTGGACGTCGGGCTGCTGGAGGCGCAGCAGTCCCGGCTGGGGGCCGCGGTCGCCGACGTCGAGGCGGCCGCGCACGCGCTGGTCGGCCGGGAGTTCAACCTCGGGTCGCCCAAGCAGCTGCAGGCCATCCTGTTCGACGAGCTGGGGCTGCCCAAGACCAAGAAGATCAAGACGGGCTACACCACCGACGCGGACGCGCTGGCCTGGCTGCTCGAGCAGCGCCCGGAGGTCGAGGTGCTCGAGGTGCTGCTCCGTCATCGGGACGTGTCCCGGCTCAAGACCGTGGTGGACGCGCTGATCCCGATGGTCGACGATCACGACCGCATTCACACGACGTACTCCCAGATGATTGCCGCCACCGGCCGGCTGTCGAGCACCGATCCCAACCTGCAGAACGTGCCGATCCGTACGGCGGAGGGCCGCGAGATCAGGCAGGCGTTCGTGGTCGGGTCCGGCTTCGAGAGCCTCTTGACCGCGGACTACAGCCAGATCGAGATGCGCATCCTCGCCCACCTGTCCGGCGACGAGGGGCTGCTGGACGCCTTCGCCTCGGGGGAGGACCTGCACACCACCACCGCCGCGCGGGTCTTCGACGTGCCGACCGACCAGGTCGACCCGGAGCTGCGCCGGCGGATCAAGGCGATGAGCTACGGCCTGGCGTACGGGCTGTCGGCGTTCGGGCTCGCGGCCCAGCTGAAGATCCCCGCCGACGAGGCACGGGAGCAGATGGACGCCTACTTCGCGCGCTTCGGTGGCGTCCGCGACTATCTGCGTGGCGTGGTCGTGCAGGCGCGCGAGGACGGCTACACCGAGACGTTGCTCGGGCGCCGCCGTTATCTCCCCGACCTGACCAGTGACAACACCCAGCGTCGGCAGATGGCCGAGCGGATGGCGCTCAACGCCCCCATCCAGGGCTCGGCCGCCGACATCATCAAGATCGCGATGCTCGGGGTGGCGCGGTCGCTGACGGCGGCTGGGCTGTCCTCGCGGCTGCTGCTGCAGGTGCACGACGAGCTGGTCCTGGAGGTGGCGCCGGGGGAGCGGGAACAGGTCGAGGAGCTGGTGCGCCGCGAGATGGGCTCGGCGTGGACGATGCGGGTGCCGCTCGAGGTCTCCGTGGGCGCCGGGCGCACCTGGGACGACGCCGGCCACTGAGCCCGGATGCACCGCTACGTCTGTGATCAAGCTCGGTTGATCTTGTGTCGTTGCATTTCGGGTTGTGGCAGGCTTGAGCAGCGGACTCAGCGGGGGACTAGCAGTCGCATCCCATTCGACTGTGCGGCCCGTTGATCGAAGGTCACGCTGTGTTCACAGCCGGCGGCCCGGCCGAGCTCGGCGATGACGGCATCTGCGAAGTCCGGCCCCTTACGACTTGCGGTGAGAGCGGCTCGGACGATCGAGTCCTGGTCAACTCTGAGTTCGCGGGCATTCAGGAGGCCCTCGACCAGCTCGGCGGAGCGCGCGGCGCTGATCTTGTAGGCGCGTCGCAGCACCCAGTGCAACTCCACGAGCGTGACCAGGCTGAGGAAGCCCGGGTCCTTTTCGGTCAGGGCGTCGATCACCGTGGACGCCATTGACGACTGATCAGGCTCATCGTGAACCAGGTAGCGGACGACGACGTTGGTATCGAGTCCGATCACGGGGCGGGTGTGCTCGCGCCGGCGGCAACGGCCTCGTGCATGTCCTCGAGGGTGACGAGTCGGGACGGTCGTGGCACGGCGCCTTTGAGATCCTGGATCGACGCTGCCTCCAGGTGGATCTCGTATCCACCCGTGTCTAGGGGAACGAAGGTAAGCCGGGATCCTGGCCGGAGACCGAGCTTGGTGCGCACATCGACGGGGATGGTGACCTGACCCTTGCTGGTGACCGTGGCGGACGTCATGGCCAACTCCTTACCCTTGGTAAGGCAAACATACCTCGCCGACGCCGCCCACGCTCGGACAGGATGCGCGCGCAGCTAGCAATCCCGCCCCCACTGCCCGGGGAAGGGATCGGCTGCCAGGCATCGTCGGGGATCGTGGCGACCGCCCGGGTCACGGCGGCATCGTTGCGGGCGTTCACGCTGAACCCCACTGTGGCCCGCCGGCAGTAGGCGACCGGGTCGGTCGGGTCGTGCACCGATCCGCCGATGTTGAGCTTCACGTCAGCTTCGGTGAGCTCCTCGACGATGTGGCGGGCATCGGTCAGCGAGCGCGCGAGCCGGTCGAGCTTGGTCACTACCAGGGTGTCGCCAGATCGGCATCCGGCCAGCGCGTCCCGCAGGCCGGGTCGAGCCCGGTTGGTGCCGGTTAGGCCGAGGTCGACGTAGATCCCGGTTCGGGTTCACCCCGAGCGCAGTCAGCGCGTCGCATTGTGCGGTGAGGTCCTGCTGATCGGTCGAGCAGCGGGCGCAACCCACGAGCATTCTGGCCACCGAAAGACTGTAGCGGTTGAGCGACCTTCACCGGGCTTTATCGCGGGCGGGTCTTCTGGGAATCCCAGCAGTCCGGGATCCGGCACTCCCTCGCGCCGTGCTCCTGACACCGGGCTGTCCCGTGCGACGTTGGGCTACCGGGACAGCGTCTTACGCCGCCACCGGCCGGCGCGGGCCATCGCCGGGGTCCGGGGTGTTGGGAAACGTTCGGTTCCCAACACCCCCCACCCGAAGCGCTCAGGCTGCCGGCACGTCGCGGCCGAGGAACGCGACCAGCCTGACGATCGCCGGGGCGGCGGCGTCGACGTGCCGAGCCGGGCCGAAACAGCCGCCGCCGGGACGTACTGCTCGCCCATCCGCGCGGGCGAAGGCCAGCGACTCCTCGGCAGCATCCACTGGCAGATCCGCCGGTCGTCCGAGAGCCTGGGCGAGGTCCCAGCCGTGGGCCAGCAGGTCGTACATGGGAATCTTCAGCCGCTCCGCGCCGGTGGCGGCACCGAGCGGGCCCTGGTAGGAGCGATCGAGAACGCCTGGTTGCCCAAACGCGTCGAGCAACACGGCCGCCGATTCGCGATAGGCGCGGGCGAGCTGGTCGCTCGGCATCCCGTCACCTCGCTGCGGCGGCGGTTGCTCAGCGAGCACCGCGTGGAACACCAGATTCTTGCCGACCAGATGCTCGACGAGCCGGTGCACGGTCCAGTCCATGCACTGAGTCGACGCGGACCACTGGTCGGGTCGGATCGCATCGATCAGCTCGCCCACGCCGCTGCTTTCGCCGGCGATCACGGCGAGCTCGTCCCGAGCGACGCCGGCCTGGCCCGATCCGCATAGCCGCGGCCACGATGCTAGGGGGGTGGTGCCGCAGCCCAGGTTCTTCACCTCGTCGGCGGTCAGGGGTGTTCGTCGGATACGCTAAGACTGACTTCTCGCCAGGCCTCGTCGCTGGCGGCGAGTTCCTGTGCCGCCTGCAGCGCCATCGGCACGGCGTCGGCGCCGAGCAGCAGACGTACCGGTGCATCTACGCGGCCGGCGAGATCATGCACCAGCCGGGCGACACGACGCGTGTCCGTCGA
>JAABUZ0100001513.1_pt1 | contig 43715 bp, 44 predicted proteins | sample 5562091 | NCBI WGS metagenome assembly JAABUZ01 (sample SAMN12813069, study PRJNA571459) | rock metagenome | isolation source: Antarctica rocks | place: Antarctica: Victoria Land, Linnaeus Terrace sud | collected 2015-12-21
ACCCTAACCCTAACCCTAACCCTAACCCTAACCCTAACCCTAACCCTAACCCTAACCCTAACCCTAACCCTAACCCTAACCCTAACCCTAACCCTAACCCTAACCCTAACCCTATTCGAATATATATATTAACTAAGTAACAAATATTTCAAATATTAAGATATTACTTAAATAGTTATTTAATTGCGCAATCAACTATTAATTAATTTGTAGTTAAAATTATTATTTTATAGAATAAACAAATATAGCGAAAATGCAATTAAAGATATTAATAATAACTTATTATTTGCTAATAAAAATACTAATAGAATATTAAAGTAATTATTTTTGTTATTTTGTTTATTCGACGATTATTTGATTCTATTAAGACGAATTCGCTAGAAGAATCGCAAATACTCTTAGAATTTTTTCCTAAAATTCTTATAAATTAATATCTCTCTAAATTATAGTTCTATATACTATATAATTCTATCTTATATATATTAATATAACAATATTTTATTATATATTTGTATATAATCTTACAAGATTAATTAATTATTTTAGAGATCTTAAAAATCTATTAACAAATTTAGATAATAGAAGATAAAATCTAAAAATAAAATTAAGAATTTGCAAACGTTGTAAAAGCGCTAAGAGTTTAATTTGTTTTGCGCTTATTAGATCGTTTACATAAGTACAATTAAGTATAACGATTACTTAATTTCTTAATCTTTTTCTTTAACGTCGTTCTAATTTATTTATAGATTTAATTTAATTCTTGTCGCGTAAACAAATATAAATCTTAATAATATAATAATTGTCGCAATAATTGTTCTTGTAAGAATAATCTTTATAAAGTAGATTGTCGTTGTGCGCGTCTTAATTGAAACACAATGTATATTTTTTATTATAATTAACTATAAAAGCAACAACGCATTAAGTTTCTTAAGATTCAACACAACGTTACGCAAACGAACGATCAATCTTATCTAATTATCGCAAATATAAATATAAGATCAATTCTAAAACGAGAACAAATTTGCTTTAATTAAGATCATTAAATTGCAAATATTTATTCTAGATCATAGTAATCTTTAACTATGAGATAGTGTTACGATCAATAATTAAAAACTATTAACTATTAAATGTGCTAGAAATGCTACATAATTAATGATTGTCTTGAACATCGTCGATCTTTAGATAGCATTTATATTATAAACTTCGTGCTAGATGAATAAAAGCTAGTATTAAGAGTTTAATCGTTTTGTTTTCTTCTACGATCTCGTAGTTTAAACATGTCTAAGATAGCAAGCTAGTAAATAAAGTTTCTTACAGCATTGGCGCATATATGCGACCAATGATTAAAGATGTTCGCTCAAGACTCGTAGCTTCGAACAATGATATCAATTCACTATTTTCGAGAATTAAAATTCTTATAATATTCGAGACACCTTCATAACTAGAAGCGAGTGATCGACTTGAACATGTATAACATTATAGCTTTGCGATAATAGTAGATCACGCAATACAATGTTGATTCTTAAGAGCACTAAGATGAGACGTGAATTGTACACAATTCGCAAGCTATTATTCGATCTATATTTATTCGAGATTCGTCTTAGCATATTTGGAATCTTTCATTCTCTAAGTTGGTCAATATGGCTAATCCGCGTGATCTACGACCTAATTCTCACTATTCTTATCTAGCGAGACAGGTCGTGCAGTATTTGGAGCCTCAGGACTGCCATGCTTGCCGAGTTCTTCCTCACCTGCCCCGAGGCTCTTGTGGCTTTGAATATCACATTGGGCCTCTTTAGTGGAAGAGCCGACCAGCCCCGTCCTAGGTATGAATTGTACGGCGAAGTCGCGCCTTCAGTAGACGTCATGATCACCTGCTGCGGCGAGTCGATACCAATTGTTGTCAATACCGTCAAGGCAGCGCTAGCACAGAATTATCCAAGTCAAAGTCTTCGAGTTTTTGTGTTAGATGATGGCCAAGATGCAGCGCTTCAAACAGCCATAGAGATTTTGGTGCTAGAACTACGAAGAACTTCTAGTCCAACCCTCAGATACCTATCGCATGCCAAAGATCGGACTACTAAGTCATACTTCAAGTCAGGAAATCTTCGATTCGGGATCGATGCTAGCCAGCAAATGGGGGGAGGATCTGAGTATCTTGCTGGTCTCGACGCTGATATGATTGTGGATCCGGACTGGCTGAGGAAGTTGGTCCCGCACCTCATCCCGAACGACCGCGTGGCGTGTGTTTGCGGTCCACAGGTAAGATACTCTGCAACCAGCAACCCTGATCTTGGATATCAAAATACGAAGAGTTGGCAAGGAGACAAAGCTGACGCTTTCGCTTTCCAGAATTACTACAATCTCCCCATATCAGACCCGCTGGGCCAGCAAGCGGAATTTGATGTGGGATATACTGTTCAAGGGGTTCTCAATGACTGCCTCGGTGCTCCTATGTGTACTGGTACCGGCTATGTTACGAGGCGCAATGCCCTAAACCAGATTGGCGGCTGGCCCCTGGCTTACACTGGCGAAGATTATATGTGCTCGGCATTATTGACTGGCGCCGGCTGGGAGATTGTCTTTGCGCGCGAGCCCTTGCAGGTGGGACTTGCACCGGAATCAATAAAGGCTTTGACGGCGCAGCGTATGCGATGGGTAGGTGCCAAATATTTCGCTGCATCCCTCATGCCTACTGTTGCTGCTTTTGCTGCTGTCGCTAGTTGTCTGGCATTCAGTGTCGTTCTTACATAAATTACGTTTCATTTCGCTCTCTATCAACGGGACGCAGACCTGACTGAATATCGGCATAGCTCAAAGGAGGTCATGAAGTACACCAGCGGCTCGCACCGTATCTGTCCAGCTCGCGCTTGACTTCGAAAATGAAGCCCCTTATCAAAGTCGTCAACCGAATATACATGCTGCGCGACTACTCTCCCATAACAACTATCTTGGCTATGGCCATGTTGCCCTCAGCTTTGGTTACCTCCACAAGTCTTAACGACGTGTCCAATCATGGCTCCACCAAGTATCGATCGTACATTATCTGGAGCCAACGACTCCTCCTAGATTTCTATGTTACTAGGACTATCAACACATATCTCGCCTATCGTCAGTCTGGGCTCTCACAGTTGTCTAATTTTTCGGCTCAAGAATTTTGGGCTGCACCGTGTAAGTGCCCGATAGCATACCATTTCTCGTCACATACCTGCAAGCACCCTCTCTCGTAATTTTGTATTCTCTCGAAGCTCGAGCATCGTTTTCCATCCAACAACCTAGCTTTAAGAGTCAGTGAGCAAAAACACACTAATCTCTCTCGAAAGACGGCGCCTACCGCTCTATCCGCTCCCTCCTACCATCCCTGACCGAAACCCCGTCCTTTATTGTCAGCGGCACCGTAGCCTCTCCGCTCAACGAACGCTCTCGAAGCAAGCGCGCTTCCTTGCTCTCACGTCTTCTGGCACCCAACATCCTCTTCTGCTCGGTCTACGTGTTCTACGCCTCTGTGCCACTCTTCCAGCGCCTTGTCTCTCCATTGTGGCTTTCGGGACATCCCTCACCGTTACAGTTCTCCTTTCCAGGGCTCCTATTGAAGTGTTTCACGCTGGTCTGGGCTGTCAGTACGCCGGTGAGATATATGCTTTCACCGCCGGATGTGCCGGAATGGGCCGAACTGGTCATAGAAGAGGCGGATGGTTTGATGAGGCCACGGAAGGAGTGGCGTGTGGGGAGAGGTTGCAAGCGGGGAGGGATGGGAGTCCCGTGGCTTATCATGACATTATGTGAATACACAATTATTTGGGCATGCTGGATAGGTTGAGGGTGGCCAAATCTATGTGGAGATCAGGGATGCTATCTTACTCGCGTACTACCTCTGGCCACCGTTAGTCTGTCTTTTTTAGATACAGCTTTCCGAAGCCCGCAACATACAGCGAGCCCACTGATTCAAGGTCCGGAGGTGAATCTTGGACCTGTTTATGCAACGTCTTTGGGAATAGAGGGAGTGGAATGTTGGAGGAGAAATGAGGTAAGAAACAGCTCCTACGCAAAGCATGGTAGATTGGTCTTCTCTAGCCTCATGCGATAAAGCAACGAATCAATGCTGGCCCCGACCGAATTCGGGCAGGCTGATCTGCAACGTATTTGCAGACTAAGAGGGTGAGATTCTAGCTTCTTGGAAACACCGATTTTGCTTATCTGCTGGCAAGGACGTCCTTCGGCATTCTAAGATGGGTCTCGAGGTACAGGATGCTGCGCTGCCCCGCTGTGAGGCCTGGTTAAAATAATTCTCCATCACCCTTTCCGCACTTAGAGAGCGGTCAAAGTATGGTCGAATCCAAGCACAGATGCAGGCATTGAACGTCATGACAAGCCCGCCACTGGCGCATATCCCGGAACAGAGGGGACAAATACTGTATAGTGAGCTCCGAGGATTTCCAAAGCATATAATAAGTACCCTTTCCTCGAATCCTCGCCACTCAAGCTTTCCCCTCCAGATCCTCTTCCTTCTTCTACTCCTTCCAATGAGTCTCAAAGGCTTTTGTGCCTCCAAGACTTCCACCACATCAGTGGTCTGCAATTAGGTCTTCACTGAAGTGCTGTTGCAAGATCTCGTGGTGCTGGTACTGCCTTCTGCGTTAAAATATCAGGTTCGCTTGGCGGATCAAGCGAGTGTGCAAATGGAATTCGATTTTGCTTTCGTCGTTCAGAAGCTCTTGGCTGGCAATTGGAAAGCGTTCACGCAGAGAAGCCTCGATCTCACAGGTAAATGGCGGATCCTCACCTAGCTGCTGTTGCCGATCTATTACGCGCAGACAGTCATAGCTTTGACAAGATGGGTTGAACCGGAATGAGGCTACCACTCTGTCAAGTTCCCTAATCTTCGTTGACAGTCAGAGTGCACTGAGGTATCCATTGAGGGGTTACAGTGTTGCTCACAATAAGGACATGACCGTCGTCGAGGAATATGTTGAGTATCCAGATAGATGAAGGCGATACGCAGTAGCGATATTCTGTCTCAGTATTGGCCCCGGTCCCAAAATAAGTTTGACTGACATTTGCTCAAGATCGACAATATCGTAGATAAAGTGGCTTCTTTGACTGTACAAGTATCGCCATTGCTCGAGAAGTGCCTTGGATGCATTGTATAGTGCAGGATTAGCCAGATGTTATAAGCGTCGGACAGCCACAATTATTTTCGAACATCCAGGGCCGTGCAACATTCACGGACCATAACTTCTTCAGACAGCAGCCTATCAAAGCAGCTTAAATATTTCCACTACGCTAGATTCTTCACGACTGGTTCGACGCCTACGCGATCCGAATTTTGAGAGCCTTGATTCTAGCATTGATCCAGGCTTCGAGGGTAGTCATTTGCGAGCATGATATGCTAGAGTCGAATAGTATTTCGACCTATGAAGCTTGCAAGTCGCGATGAGTCTTGCGTTCGCGGGCTGCGAAGGAGCAATTCTAACTTATTGAATTCCAGTGCTTTTGATTTTGCTATGTGTAAATTCCACATCGCAAAGGAGCGTGATCTCGACGACTAGGGAAAGGTGCTTCTACGGCTCACTGTTTATTCGCCTTCATGTTGTAAGGAAATGTTTGAGTTACAGACCAGCAACCATAGAAGTGACCTGGCTCGGTCACAAAATCGAACCCCTCTATAGGGCACCGAAAGTTCGAGTATAAATGGACGAGATGTAGAAACTTACCAAATACAAATCCTTTCTTTGCTCTAGATGTCTTGATCTGATGTGACTCTTCAGTCAAGCGTACCCATTTTTGATGCATAAATTGAGTAACTGGCCCATTCAGCACCTCCATCACTTTTTGTAGTTGATTGATGAATGGACTGTGTGATAACTCGATCTCCTTCACGTTCTATTTGACGCCGCTATTTTCAATTATTATGTTCTGGAGGAACAGTGGCAATGCCTGATCCGCTGTGCATCGTATAAATGCAATCTTGCCTGCATAACCTTCGAATGCCCAGACAGGCAGAGGAGCACTTGAGTCGAAGACACGCATCGAGTGTGGAGGTAATTACTTTATCGATTCTGTAGCTTGCTTGTCATCGAGATCATTATAGAATGTACCTTTAGCGCCTTGGAGCTCTGAGAGTCCTTCCAAGAGCTGGGTAGGCTTTCAATTTGTTTCTAGCCTGAAAAATGCAGACTCCACAAGATGAACATACCTGATCTGGTACCAGATATGGGGCATGTTTCCCACCCATGATCTGCAAAAGCGTTGCTTTTTCTGGCACAACGAAAGCAGTCAAGCATATTAGCCCAATTCCGGCCCCTTTTGATCCTCGATTGTCACGGGAGATCTTGCTCAGCAACCGAAGGGTATGATTGACCGCACAGAACAAGGAGTGAGGGAGAGGAAGCGAAGCCCATACGCATCAGACAAAATCTTACCAATAAACTCGCCAGGAATTCTTAGAAGGATGGAGACAACGCGATCACGGAGATGGTGAAATAGCCTCTTCGCTTCCTCGAACTCACCCTGGATGTCTTCTCAATACTTACCGTTACAAATTCGCCATCGAGATTCAAAAACAATCATATAGCTGGGACGAGCAGTAGTGAGAGCCTTCAAAAGTCCAGCATTCAGCAATCATTACAACTCGTTGCCTTACTCCGCATTTAAGATGCACAACTTACCTCAAATTATACGAGACACGACTTTGGCAAAGCTTTATACGAAGGACAGCACCAAGTGTGAGCAGGAACAAAGTGCCCTTGTTCTTTGTGCTAGCAATTCAGAGGTTACTCCGACTGCCAAGCTTGCTCGTAATTCTAAGTTCCTGTACCAAGAGAATACTTTCAGCTCGACATCGATAAGAGCTCGTCCCAAACAAGACCAGGAACTACAGCGTACTATAGCGGTCAAACATCTGTCACTGGTGTTACAGCATGATGCCTTTGTTGCTGCAAGCTACATGCTCGCCATCCAGTCCAACCTTGATAGTCCTGAAGCAAGTACGGCTAGAAGCGAAGAAAAAGCCTTGCAGACAGTTAGCATTCTGATACCTCTGGAAAGGCCGCGGTTGCAAATTTTCTTCAGTCTCAAGCAAAGTGTAAAGAGACAAAACGGGGTTGATCGCTCGGTGGCGAAGACGGAAATCGACGGACCTAGAGGGTTTCCCCTCTCTCTAGCTCTCTTCGCTTGAATCTTATAGGCGACTATTTCTTTGAATAAAGAGGCTTACACGACGCGAAGCGAGCTCATTCCATCTCGATGTGAATTTGTCAAAGGAATTATTAGGCAAGAGATTCGAAAGCCAACGCCACGAGATTCGAATAATGATTGTCTCGAGATACGAAGATCCAAATTTCAGGCTCAGCTTTGACGTTGTAGTGATTGAAGCGCCAAATAAGCAAAGTCTGGAGCGCGAGATCAAGAGAATGAAAGAGCTTACATCGGAGATCCATTTCTAAAGAAGGCTGATAGCATGTGGAGTCTTCCGTGGGGAGAGTACATAGTCTGCATAGACAACACCGAAGTAGTACGAGATGCAATGAACGGTGTGGTTGACAATTGTAGTGTGCGTCATTATACAAAGCACAGACATAAATGCGACTCCAACCAAGTGTGAGTCAAAGACCATTGAGGCCACCTAAGAAGTGACCAGAGATATGAAGAATGCGACCGGTGGAACCTCGGGTACGGGTAGCCCCGCATGGGACAGGCTTACGGGTCTAGGCTTTGAATGGGTCAAATTCCTTTCCCTCCAGTCAACCTTCTTTCGTCAATAATTATCACAGATGTCTTCCTGGAGATATAGCCTGCTCCCAGCTCATGAGATTAGCGGGCGAGGCTCGGGGTCTGCATCACAGCTTATCACACTTGCTAGAACACTAAGGTTTCTTTCTGCTACATTTATTCTTGGACTTATCGTTGGCGGCTCGTTCATCGCAGGACGATTTAGTGCATCGAATCGCGAGGGGCATGCCTGTAGGCGATTTATCCACAATCAACAATAATAATCCTAATAGCATGTTCTAGTAGTGAATGATACTAATCGATCCTTTATTTACAATCGAACATTTGCCCAAGCTTCGTCAAACCGCAGTAATCAAGCTTGGGTGGACATGTTCCCGGAGCACGGAACTTTCTTTAGACATCCCAGCGCGGAACCATCCCAGCGCTCTACATTATCGGTCTACCACCAACTACATTGCTTGGTACGATAGCCTCTACTGAAAAGCACCATCTTAGCTGACAATTGCACTTAGAACGGCATACGCCTTGGCTTTTGGCAGGCTTACGGAGCGGCGCTCCATGGTAGAAAATTAGGAGAAAAAGACATGGGTCCAATGTCATCACCTGCTCACATTCGCCATTGTATCGATCTGCTCAGGCAGAGCTTGATGTGTAACGCAGATACAACTTTCGAAATCAAGGATGAAATTGCAGGTGGTGTTCATGGCTTTGGAGTCCAGCACCGTTGCAAAGATTGGAATCATCTGATCAGACTGGTAAATGGCTGGCAGGCGAACGATCTCTGATCGAGACTACAATCAAGATCGACGGTATGACACAGGGAAGTAACGGTATGCAGCGCTGAAAACCTGCGCCATGATTGAGTATGCTTGCCCTTTGCCCTAGGAGCAATGTCCACGACCCTTTCCACCGACTATGCCATACCTCTCAGCTCTTTCTCGTCCACCACCCGATCTCGAAGAGACTGTCGAAGGCTCTGCCAGTCCATACACCTATGAATAGGCCTCTCGTTACTCAATATAGGTTTGGAGGTCACTTGGTCCCAGCTAAAGGTTGTCAACGATGTCGTGTCCGGATGGCACATCACAGAAGCTCGTAGGAATTCGATGCAATGGTCCGCGTGCACCTGCCAGTCTCGAGCTTGAGAGGTTGTCATGTTGGGATAGTAGACCTCTCTGTAATTGAGTCGGCGGAGCATTTTCTATCCGCGATTTTAGCGATATATCAAGGCATGGGATATGCACTGACCGTGCAGTGGAGTTGATGAAAGACTCCCAACCAAGCAAGGTGTCCACCTCCTGGAAGCTGGACTGACATCTGGTCATGTCGATCCAGCTCCTCCTTTGTGACTCGAATGTTGATATCCGCCAGCAACGCTTGCCATGCTAGATCGATATCCACAGCTGGGACTCCAACATAGGGGCTCTCATGCATGGTCATGAATTGCTGGTTCTTGAAATTGACGGCCAAATTTTCAATGGCTAAAGTCCTGTCAGCCGACTTGGGCCCTATGGAGTTTGTGGTGGCCTACCATGTCTGGGATGCTCGCATCGAGACCGCCCAACAAAGATCGAGAATACACTACATGTGGTGTATAATAAAACCAAAAGGACATGAAGCAAGAAAGCGTGCGACGAGAGTGCTATCTTGAGCCGTTTCGATAATATTCGGCTTGAGGAGTTGTTTTTCTTTCCACATTCTTCTTCAACAAGAAGCTGCTCTTTCTCTACAATGACCTCTTCGCAACTCAGCATCTAAAAAACTTGCAAACGCGAACTTCTCATCTGAGAGGATGCAGGCGCTGCCGGCACGGATGGTGGGCTCAGTCCTGCCTCCTCCATCTGAGTTTCAATAGTGGGGTTTTGATCGGCCCAAGGACGAATCTAGATCGATACAAGATCTATGAGTCGCAGCTTGTGTATGCTAGTATCCCGGGTCCAGGATTCTATGTGCATAAAGGGGTCAGAGCAAGATAACGCAGCTGGTAGCACTCCCACTGACCGCTCTTTTCCGCGGATGAAGTCTGGCTTGGCCATTCGATCCTGTCTAATACGGCTACCACGGCATGCACGACCGCTACGTTCGGAATCCTTCCACATGTTGGATTCAACGCCAGTCTTTGGACAGGAGTTCCATTGGCCCGAATCCGACGCTTATGTGCTTGCATCTGCCGGCACCAATCGTAACAACGAGAGACATCGCAACGCCCAACCCTGCGAGAAGACCGGAAAATCCAGGCGAAAACGGATGCATGCATCCCATGACACTTGATTGAACTAGAGATCCTACTTTTGTGAAGAACTTATTAAAGTACATTCCATCGCAAGGAATCACAGCCAGACCAATCTATCCCGCACGAATTTCCCTGAATCTCAGATTACCGAGATTCTACGCCCACCGTCAAACATGAAGTTGGTTCAAGTGCTTCTTCTTGCTTTAAATGCCTGTGCTGCTGCAATGCCGCTGGCTTCCCCAAGAGGTAACGTCCCAGAGGAATGTCTTCTTTATCTTGGCGCTTACACTTCTCAAGCTGTAATGCCTCGAGATGCCGATGACGAGATCGTGTATCCCGACGAGAAGTTCTACGCGGAAGAATACAAAAGATGTAGGTCTATCACACTTCCCAATGTCGCACAGCATCTGCAAAGCTGAGCTGACGCCACGCAAGCTGCGCACGATGCCGATGAGGATGTGGTCTATCCTGATGAAAAGTTCTATGCCGAGGAATATTGAGGCCGGTCGGATTTGTAGCCGATGTTGCAGCTATCAGTTGTCGTTCAGGTGCATTTTCGTTTGCATCCTCATATGCATCATCTGCTAGATAGTATGAGACTGGTGGTGCTTAGGGCTGTTTTGTTCATCAATGTGCAATCATAGGCTGAACACTGTGCTGGTCCATGTTGATCTGAAGTTCGCAGGCTGCCCAATTTATGAAGTTCCTGTCACGGGTCACGCTGGACATTCTCATTGGCGAGCCAACCGCCCATTGGCCCGTAGAGTCTTGCGCCTGCGTTTGCGGCTGAGTTTCTGCCAAATCAAAACCCAGGGTGGCACACCCCTTTCATGGACGCTCGGCCCGTGTATGGCTCGAGCTTCATGCACGAACAGCTGTCATCTTTTCAAACCAGGGGCCTCTGCGAGGACGCCTAATCGGTGTCCGCCTAGTTCGAAGTAGTCTACTGGAACTCCTGCTAGCGACGAGAGGCCATCGATCAACGTGTTGGAGCATCTTGCATGTGGTGACCGGGATCAGCGCGAACCCTGACCAGACCACGCAGCCCCACTTTGGCTGAGCATGGTTATTGAAAGCGAGGAGATGTGTAGATCGGATTGTCGTTACCGCTAACAATCAACGTGACACTGCGTCACTTACTCGTACAGGGTCTGTGTTTCAATCCGTGCCACATTGGTGTCACTCGATACAGTTCCACATCCAAGACGACCGAAGATGTTGCTTTGCGGGACATCAAGGCAAGGATACAACCTTACACATACGGACGAGAAGGGAGATGGTTCTGTCCCCAAAGGGAGGGACAGTCTCCCATGGAGACGAGTTTGCTTTGTCTATCTCCCATCCATCTGCCTACTTCTCTTAGCTGGGTTCGTTATTGGTAGAGTTCAGACAACGCTGAACAAACCAGAGATCGACTGTAAGCCAGAAGCTCAGCATTTATCACCAAAGGGACTGGGAGTCTATGCGAAACTCACACTTCGGCAGTGGATCCCATTTCGATCGTCTTCGCGTCCAACAGGACTTTCCTCCAGCGTCCCTCCGAACAGTCGGACCTGATATGGAGCTCTCTGTACCCAGCGAACCATGGGTTTTTTGACTACCCTGACGAAAGCCCACGGCGGTCCACCTTTGCTGGCTTCCACCAGTTGCACTGCGTCGTATGTATACAAAGATTATCCAGTGATTTCACAGGCTCATTGAGGGTGCCAGGACACACTTCGAAGGGGCTTCTACGAGGTCTACGACTCGAGGGAAGCTATTCTTCGGGGGGATAATCCCTCTTATGGAGAGGAGAGCATTACACTTCATCACGTCCTGCACTGTATAGAGTTCTTGCGGCAAAGCATAATGTGTCACGCGGACAGCACGATCGAAGCGAAAGATCCCGACTTTCACGGTGTAGTCGGGTTTGGTATTGCGCATTCGTGCAAAAGCTGGGATCAGTTGGTCAGATGGGTCAACTCTCGAAATGGCTTAAACACCGATTGAGGAAGGGACAGAAGTATCCCTTGATGAGTGTCCTCCAATAGAGTCCATGTGAAATAGTATTAAATCAGCACGCCGACAATCGATGAAGACTTGTTCCCGTCCCACATACACCTTGCGACTTGACCTTAGACTTCCATGGGTGCAATGGCAATGACACTGTCGTGCACCGACACGTTGTAAGGATAAATCTTCACAATTTTCAGCCCAGCCGATTGGACCAGGGTCTGCCATTGTTCGTGTGTGCGCTCCAAAGATCCGAGAGCTGCCATCATGGTGAGGTCAAGTTGCGTTGCCTGCCACGAAGCCTTGAAGTTCGGCAAAACCATTTCATCAACCAGGATGATAGAGGTTTCGCCCATTGCAGCTTTGAGGTTGCTGAGTATTGCCACACAATTGTCATCAGTCCAGTCGTGCAGGATGTTACGAAGGTAGTAATACTTCGCGCCTACATATCGTTAGCAAGTGTAATATGGATTGTACTACTCAGCGCAAACCTTTGACAGGTTGAGGCTGGAAGAAGTCATGCTCCATCACTTTGACATTCGGCAAAGACATCGCGTGAGCCAAGGTTTGTGGAAGATCTTGCAGAACAATCTGGCCTTTAAGGTCTGGGTACTGGGCTTGTAGCGCGGCGCACTGATGGCCGAAACCGCCGCCCACATCCACCAAGACCGGCTTCTGAGGGTCCCAAGTCGATGTCTCATCCTTCACTGGATATACATCGAGCCATGTTGGCATGCCCACTCTCTGGGCTCCCATGTATTTGTTGAAATGGTTGAATTTCTCAGGTTGCTGTGAGAACCATAGAAACACCGGTAGGCTGGTTTTGAAGGTTTTGTTGAAGACCGTTTGAGTATTGTCGGAGAGGTTCTCATACTTTCTCTCTGCCAAGACAGATGGGAGATCTTGGTATTGAGGCCCTACGGTCTCGAAACTATAACGCTAATTGTTAGCTGTCTGGTCTTGCTCTTGGGATCTTACACCCAAGATTCGCACCAAGAGAGCATGGTCTATGAACTTGAACAGCTCCACTTTAGGCGTAGGTGGCTTACTAGTGGTAGATCCCTGACTGATTTCCTTCAATCGCCAATGTTTTAGTTATGTTGTTGGCCGTGTAGGTGTCCTTTGCATCTTCCTTGATAATCCCAGTAGATGCTAGGTATCGTAGCACGCGGCCTAGAAGGATGTCAGTGACTCTATAATCCTTGATTCATATTATCTACTACGCCTAAAGCTTACTCAGGAGCAAAGGATCGGCGTGATGCGTTCCAGCGAGCTGCTCAACATCCAGAGCGTTGGGGCTCTCCGCTAAAGAGTTGAAGATCTTCAAATCCACTCCAACTTTGATGACTGCAATTTGAAGGTTCTAGCGCAGTGATTATCAAATTGTAAGTCATCTCTGGAAGAAAAAGTCTCCAATAGACTTCACAATGGAGACTGTAAGAGATTACTTGCCGGCGATTATTTCCAGTCTTCACTTACCTGGTATAAGATCCTCTGCATTGTGTCTTCTGGGGCCTCAATCGAATATGCAACGTCCCTGAGCTTGTCGAGAATGGCCCTGCGCCCAGTCTCGTCGACCGTCGCAGCCTTGGCGTTGATCTGATCAAGCAATGCGTCCATGGCCAAAGCTATCGTTGATGGAATGCAGAAGAATTACTCGTGTATGGGAATCACTTCGACCGCTCTGAATTCGAAGCTTAAACGTATGTGGAAGAGGATGATCCACAAAGCCCTTGTGCCCATAGCCTTGTGATTATAATTCACATCTACTGTAACGCGTCATGATGATTACGCTGCACCTTGCCGCATAGATGCTTGGGTGGGGGCTTGGAACCTCTTAGAATGCCAGAAATCCTCCTTGACAACTATGGAGAAAAGCAAGTCGAGCATGCAAGCCCCTTTTCAAGTAGATGCTTGTGTAAGCATATTTGAAGGTGTGTGAAATCCGCGAAAGTGCCTAATAAGGGGTGCATAAACGCTAAGCCCAAATAGTTAGTAGCTCCGCAGGTCCTTGGGGGCATGTTCCATGCATCCTGATATTGGTACTTTCACTATGAGGACTTTGTTGTGATGGGGGTAAGTTCAGGGCAAGCGAGCTCAATGCTGCCTGCAACTTGTGTGTTCTTCTGTGCCTGCTCCTGCAGATCATCGGGTTGTGGGATGCCGATTGTCGCTTTCTGATTCGGGATGTTACGATCGAGCGATACCTGACAATACGTGGACAGCGGCAGCGCAATTAGACGGAAGGATTCCGCCTTGATGTGGTTGCACAGCAATTGAGTAATCGATTCTTCCGCTTTGACCCAACTGCGAAGAATCCCCTCGCACGTGCTTTGCATATGCAAGGCATCGCGGAGCATGGTTACTGCGTTCGGATAATGTGCGCCCAAAAGAGGTATTGTGGACCGACCGCTACAGCTTGTCCCGCTCGGAGGCTGTGGTGCGCTAGAAGCTGCAATGAGACTCCAAAGCAGGGGTGTTGCGTTTCAGCCCACTATCCAAAGGATCTAATGTTGGCTCTCGAAGTCTCTCACGACCCAGGCAGGCGGCGCGGCTAAGATGAAGCTATGAAATCTGAGACGCAGTTAAGAACAAGGAAATTGGTTTCCATGAGGGTTTGAGCGGTCATACTGTTATACCATTATTAGTATTGGACATCGTGTCTATTAATCCAACGAGCTCCTGTTTGCATAACTGGCGACTATATTCTTTCAACTTCATCAACCTCTCTTGTTGACTGGTGCTCAAACCGTGGGAAATAGTCTTACGATACTAGCTGAGGTTGTCGCCTAAAAACATGTCGCTCTCGGCTAGTGCACCACATACTATCGAGGATCGAGGTCCCACTGCAGTAGCAGTTTACTGGACACAGGTTGGCGTTGCCACTGTCATTGTAGCGGCCAGATTTTACACAAGAAAACGGATGAGAATGACTGGAGTGGACGACTGGCTGATGCTCGTTACTTTGGTCAGTTCTTTATCGATGCTTTGGCAAAAGCTGGCTCACACTAGTGGTATCAGGTCTTATTTGGAGTCATCGCGTCGCTTGTAACTTGGCAGTCAACCCTCGGTGGATTCCGCCACGTGCCTGATGTACCAGTGGATCGAATCACGAAGGTTGCACTTCTGAACTACGTTATGCAAGATATTGGCATCTTCTCATATGTGACTGGCAAAGCGTCAGTAGGTTGCTTGATCCTTAGATTCCTTGGCCCGAAGACCTTCTGGCGACGATGGATCATATGGGGTGTCATGATCTTGACACTCATTGCCAACTCCATCAATTGCATCTTGACCGTGGTTCAATGCGACCCGCCAAGGGCTTTATGGGATCATAGCGTTACGGGCAAATGCTGGAACCCTCGGATTCAGAAAGACTTTGCCCTGTTCGTTGGGGGTAAGGCTAGCATCTTCAAGTCCTAGCCCTTTCACTGACGCCTTCCTCAGCCGAAAATATAGCAGCAGATGTCGTGCTGGCCCTGCTCCCTGCTACAATCTTCTGGAATCTCAACATGGGACTTAAGAAGAGAATAAATCTATGTGTTCTACTAGGCCTCGGAATGTTGTAAGTGCTTAGCATTAAAGAGTGATCAATCCTTTACTGAGTGGATACAGTGCAGCGATCGCAGGGATCGTCAAGACCAGCTATCTTAACGAGTTGACCGCTCGTTCGGATCTGACTTGTAGGTTGAAAAAGCCGACGTAGAGAACACTATTAATATTGAGTCAGGGGAAACTTACAATCTTGTCGTATGGAGCGGAGCCGAAGATTTCGTTATCATTATTTGCGGCAGCATACCACCTCTAAAGCCGTTTTGGGATCATCATATCATGAGTCAGCGTACTTTGACCTCGAAGCGCTCTCACTCTGGATATCAGCCAGGAAGCGACAGTAGAGACTACAATATGAAGCGACAATATGCAGCCCATCCGCCCTCAGTCTCAAGTCAAACTAGCGGACTGGTCTCAGCAGCCGGGGATCACGGCAAGTCCAAGATTCTAGTAGCGTCAGACGTAGAGGTACAGAGCGGTAATACTAATATGGTTTGAAAGCATCAGGCGCGTTGTATTAGAGACAGTCTTGCTACAAAGCGGCTTCGTACAGCTTGTAACAAAATTGTCGAACGTTGTTTTTGGAGTCCGTGGATGAGTGTAAAGCGTACTTTATCGCATCATACAAAGTGTCTATGAAATGATCGAGGTAGTAAGCAGGAGTATGTAGAGTTCCATGTTGTGAGGGTATTCAATACCACCGTGGTCCATTCTTATCGTGCCTGTCAGCCTAATAAATGCAGTGAATGATCAAGTGACGTCGTTAAGGCCGACCAGTGGTGAGTTGGTGATGAAGATCTAGGCGGGGATACTAGTAAAGAGAAAATTGTAGTCTCAACGCGGCGCGCCTGCATGTCAGCTTTTAGCGTAGCACAAAGATGATCACGGACACTCTCGGACCTCTTCATGCGTGGAAGCAGCCTGGGCCAGCCGAATGCTCCACACACACTGTGGACTACTTGCATCCTTTGATCCCTCACAGCACGCCTGGCTTCGTATGATATGGGATTGGGTGGGACAAGCGTCGTCTATCAACTCGCTATTTGCTGGCAGCACGTCAGGTCACGGAATAACAATCCTGCAATGGTGGGACCACAGCAGAATTTCCCTCCCGGCCAACGCGATCAAGCTAAGCGTTACCCTTCAGCTTGACCGACCATGCATAGCACAGCAAATGGGACTTGTCTCGGTAAGACTGTTTGGGAAACTCCGGCCGAACATCTGGGTGTTGTACAATAAGCTGAAGCTCCGCCCTACAAGCTGAAGCTCCGCCCCGCAAATCCCCTGGAAAGCAGATTATTGATCGATAAAAATTGACGCACGAGCCATGTCATTTGTTCCCTGAGCGCGCCAACTAGTGATGCTTTAGTAGAAAGTCTCTTTTCTTATTTTTCAATGACCTGGCCAAAACTTTATGTGGAGCACAGAAAAGGTGCACAATGGTACCGGAAGACATTCGAAAAGGACAGATAGATATGGATCATGTTGGTCTACCGTCTTAATGCTATCCAGGCTCAAGTCCTGCGGAGCTCGCAATCTTCCTTACGAACGTGCCTCGCCCATCCATTCGGCCACTATGATAGATAGGTCAGATTGAGGCGGCTGTTGAATGCTACATAGCCGAAGCTGTGGATGAGCGTCTCGAAACAGTTGAACCCATTCATTCGCAGAACGCTCTCGCGCATTTTGAACCTCCTTCATTGCCAAGTCATAAGATCTATCGGCCACATGAATAGACGCCTAGAGAATATACAAGGATCATCACTTACCTAAGATATCTCTCTTGGCAGACCGATATGGTTCCTACCGCGGGCATGCAAAGCTCGTTCAGAATGACCTTCGAACCCGGCCTGAGGGCAGGAATCAAAGCCTTCAGTATCTTGACTGCAAAAGTGTCTGGCCAGTCATGGAGAATCCATCGAAGGAAGTAGGCAGCTGCGCCCGTAACAGGTTGTTCTTGGAAGAAGTCGTGCTCCATTAATTTTACCCTGGTCTGAAGCTCGGCTGGTATACTTGAGTGTTCCAGTACTTCCGGTAGATCTTGTACAATGCAGTGAATGAATGAGTACTTTTTTGCTATCCCAATGCTGATTTGACCGTGAGAGCCACCGATGTCTACTATGGTACTTGTTCCGTCATCATTACGCCGTAGAGAACCCCATTCGTAGCCATCAACAGCATGCGAAATGCTTAGGCCTGGTAGTGATTGGAAAAAATTCATCCCATCGCTCAAACGTTGCGCTCGCTTTGGGTCCTTCGAAATCTCCACGAAGATCGAGTCGGTGGTGTCATTGGCGATGCTGAACCCAGTCTGGTTCGGCTCCTGTGAGCCAGGCCATTTTGCCATGGCATCGACTGTTCGTGTCGCCGCAGGCCACATATCTTCACATGACTGACCAATCCATTGGAGAAGTAATGGGCTTTCAAGCAAAGCTCGAGACACCGGAGTATGGGCGACAAATCCTTCAGCGGGCTCCCGGAAGATATGATAAGTCATGGCGTGGCGCAAAATCCTCGCTATATCGCTTTCACATAGCCCGCAACTTTGAGAGATTGTGGCAAAGGAGGTCTCTTCGTCGATGGGAATATAGCTTGCGAGACTAAATCTATATATGGCTTGAAGGCTGGTTAAGGCGTTGTGCTATACTTCCTGTCAATCGAGAACATAGTTGGGATTACATAGATCTTGACCTGTTGAATCACCATGTCCATAAGATAAGGAACTGGTCCTCGCAACAGCAGCTGAAGCTCGTCCACTGCTTCGAGCACGGCATGTGTCGAGACCACACTATCCGACTGCTGGAGTGATCCAGGTGAAGTCATCATGGAAACATGATGCTGTACAACCGCAGCAAGTTCGGTAAGCCTGACATTCGTAGCCATGGATTCGTGTCTCAGTACAACTGTCATGAGTTGATCTCTTCTTCAAAGAAACGTCTTTGCTGTAAAATTAGCACCAATGGGCTCAAATTGGTTGGCAAGGATGTGGGTCAATTTTGATGAGAACAGCTACAATCACATCCTGTTTGATTTCAGGAAAATCAAAGCTGTGGAGGTAACAAGACTATTTTGTCGGTTGTTGGCAACTACAGCTCTGCTCGTAGAGAGCCCTGCATGGTAGGGGGGACTAGTGCCGGGGACGAGGGAGATTAGGGGGGCTGTGCTTGGCCGTCTGCCATACTCTTTAGGATAGTGACCGCCCACTGCACTTGCCTCCTCATTGCATTCGTCTCTCCTTTGGACTCGCTCTCCCACCCCTTTTACTTTTTTCGCCTGGATAGGAGGAAGTTAGCCGGCTATGGAGCAGTCCGGTGACCCTATTGGTGGTCTTATGCCACCGGCGGCATCCGCCATACGCCTTTTGGCGGCGGCGAGGATGCCATGAGGTGGCCCGTGGCCCAAACACCTCATGTATATTTAGATATATCTGTTTTTGAGTGCTTTGAGTCCCAAAAGCACTAGCTCCGCAGATTGTCTGTCTCAGGGGCATTTACTTTATTACTCCATACCTCTAGAATACTATTATTATGTCAATTTTGCTGTAATTCTAGACATTCTTAGAGTATACGATTTGTCTACCGTCTGTAAAAAGTTGTGCGTTCTTTTGTGTCTGCTTCTGCAATTTATTATATTGTTGGTCGCTTTCAAGCCTGATACATAATAAACAAGTAGAGAGACTAATTACGATTTTCAAACACTATAGCTGGATTTTGTTGAACAGTTGATTATCAAGCCACTTGTTCAACATAGAATCGAATACTATGAATTGTTGCAGATCTCGGAATTTCCACGTCTACTCTGTACTCTCCTCACTCTCCCACAAACAGTATTACATTCGAGCCCTCGAACCTTCCCATTCCACACAGGGACTAGTTTAGAACCGAGAGAGGTACCGTCAGACCGAGTACCGCAGGCGTGTAATCTGTAGAGATACAATTCAGCTTCACCCGTAGTCGAAAATGTCTCTACCAGCTTACTGGAAGGTCCCGCAATTACTGGCCGAGCAACCGGGAAGCTCCAGATTATCAAGGCCAAAGCTGTCCAACTGACCACGAGCGCGTTAGCGACTCATCCAAACCTTCCTAGATTAACAGCACTATGTCCAGGTGAATATTTGGGATCTCGAAGTTGCTACATCAGAAGAGCCGTTGGGAAGCTGAAGGTAATCAGCTCGATAAGCATTGCTGTTCCGATTTATACATTGAAAATTATAGAAAATGAGCCCATCAAGGATGAAAGGGATTTACCAGAGACACTTGGGTAGAGGCTTACCAGCCGTTGATACGAATTGGACACATCCAATCACGAATAGCCACAGCGCGTTGAAAAGTAGCGCTCATACCGGTACTCCGAGGTTATCGTTTATTATCTTAGGATATTTTGACAGTACGATAGCATCTTCTCTTGCAAAAGACCAACTCAAGCGAAGACTGGTTGTACAGTCCCTATCGATGCAATAAAATCTGCCACTGTCATCGAGACGAGATAAGTAGTAGCTGTCACCTCAGATCCGGTGGCTTGATACCAGATCTCGTAGATAGGCACACTGCGGAAAACGTAGTATTTGGTCCTAGATTCTAGAGGTTTGGGGACTTTACCCTGATCGATTGTTGATTGCCGCACACGTGTTCTTTACACCATACAACATCGAGATGGCAAAGATGAAGGCTGTGGCAAAGCCAATTACGAGGCTGGAACATCGTGCCCGCAGCACTGTTCTTGCGGGTTCAAAGCAATCTTTTGTTAGATGTATCGCACCATCTAGTCCCTCCAACTCGTAAGTAAAATTTACAAGACTGTGCACAAATACAAAGGCGTCTGAATTCCAGTCTATGACATTCATGAAACTGTGCCACACGTGGTAGCTACTTTGTTTGGGCTGAATAAGCGCTAAGCAGGTGATAATAATTACAGAAAATAAAGTAAGAGAGATAAGAACTAGAATCTGAGTCAACAGCCCACAGCCTGGCATACCCAAGCCGCGATGAAGGAGTTGCGCACCACGACTTACATCCGATGTTATGGGTTCAGAGCGCTCTTCTGGTAGCAAGCAGTTTGTATATCAGGGTGATCGAGTTGAATGTCTGGTGGGACAAAAAGGTGTGCCAACGCTCGATGGTGTGTAGGAAGGAACGTTGAAAGAGGCCATCGCTAGAAGTAGCTGAGCGACAACTATATCTGCGATAGCCGTCATTGCAATGCGTCAGATTGTCTTGATGAAACCACAAGAGTATAACTGAGAGGGAGCTCAATAGGCGTTACCAGGAGCTGCTTATAATCTTACGAGTCCACGTTTCATGCCCTCGGGTGCAAGAAGTGCCGTTCAGTGATAATGACCCCCAGCAGTAGTGTAACGGGCAGCTGATTCGGCGGGAAAAAGTGCCACAGCACCATACATAACCAGAATTACTACGAGGCCGTAGAGAACGGTGACTGAGTCCAACAAGTGACGGATGCCACGAATCATCAAAGTTGGATGTTGTAGATCTGAACGTTTGGACTTCTGGTTCCCCAGTTCTCGGGCTGATGAGAGAGCATATCTCAGAACAAAGAGACATGCGCGAAGCAAGCGCATTTGCTCTTGACGTGAACTCAGCAAAGGATCCCTTTATCACAAAATGAGAAATACTTTCGAGAGGGTAAGATAATTACTGTCTCCAGGTACGAAGATGTGAAGTCCAGAGTCAGCTCTGGCAACGTAATAATCGGAGCGCGAGACAAGCTGGAGCTAGAGAAGCAGGTCGCAATGGTTGAAAAGCTGGCATCTGAGGTTCATTCTTGAACATCATGTCATCAAACCTCAAGGACATAATAATCCTGCGCCTGGCGTCTTACCTAGTTCAACCATCCTACCAAAATATGCTCTACATGCATAACTCTGACACGAATATAGGCTCTAAGTCGTCGGCGTTCTAAGTCGAGTGGTGGTCGGGGGTGCCACTGTCGCATTTGCGGAGGATGGAGAACGAGACTCGCTTTCCGTCTCATTCATTTGCTCGAATGATGACTTGCGTCCCCTGATGTGCGTTGATGAAGCATCCGAAACTGTAATATCGTCTTGTTGCAGCCATCGTCAAAGCCCTCTGGCGCGCTCTACCCCCCATTCTCTATGCGACAGGAGCCATGCTCGTAGCCCAGCATACACTTTGCAGTTTTATTTCCGATCACATTCATCGAGCCAGTTCAAGCGTATTGGACCTCCACTTTCTTCTCTTTTCACGACTTCCCAGGGAAGCGCCTCCTGATCTCCTTATCGAAGCAGCGGCTTATTACTCATTGCTCCATTATGCTCGACTGCTCCGAGGCAGTTGTCATTAGATTGCCCCTCGTGGGAAGAACCATAGGTATCGTTGTTGGTGCTTGAACAATGTCGCACGAGAGTCCGGAAACCCGTTGGCGGAGGAGGAGGGTCGAAAAGAAGAGCGACCGAGAACCCTAGAGACGTTGTGAGCGAAGAAGCGAGGCGTAATCGCGGCGGGTGGCTACATGTAGAGACAGGTGAGTGCACAGACGAGACAAGAATGGCGTTCAGATTGTAGAACAAGATTTTTTGTTCGAGTTTCCGAATGAAATAACCTCCCCGGTACTAATCCAAATCAGAGCTCGGTGAAACCTCGGGAAATCTTCGGTTTGTGCAAGACTAGCCCTTTGCACAACGACTGCGGGCCCTTGCCTTAGCGCACGAGCATAATATAGCTGGCTGCTTCTCTCATCGACAAAATTCGAATGGGACCACCACGCGTCAATAGCTCAGAGCCATCGTATCTCCTGGAGATTTCTGAGAACAAGACATCCTTTTGCTGATAATCGAGACTTATAGGTATTGGTAAAATGTCTTAGACGCATCAGCTGCGATGCATCGGTGGCGAGATTGTCCTGCAATTCCGTTGGGTCAAGAAGCTAACGAGAATCTTCCAACTGTTGGTTTTGTCAGGAACTCGACATGGGCATAAAAGATGACACAGAGTAAGTGAGCGAGAGCACCTCTATCCTTCATCAGATCTGTCATCAGCATTGTTTACATTGTGTTGCGACCCCCCATTGTTTAAGAGGAAAGGCACACGCAATGATGTGCATCCAAGATGCGAGATCTGTAGAGTGGAGAAAGGGCGGCACAGATCAACAAAGCGACACTAGATATATAATCTCTTGATGTACTCTGGACACCTATCTTGTCAGTTCTTTTCCAGCAGTGGAACAGGCTCTTAGTTGTAATTCTGAATTGCTTGAACACGAAAGCCATCCCCACCACATCACTCGGTGATCCCTCACCTGATATTTCTCTGTCTTGGGCTGCTTAGTAGGCATTCCCACTATACTGCTGCACCTTCACATTGTCCACACTAATGTGATCGCCCGCGGCATTCTGGCACAGAAACACGATGCTCAACAGACTGTTCGTACTGACGGCCTGGAAGGTGCTTCCAGTCGTGGCCCAGACACCCGGCGTAAGCCCCGGGGTCGCACTGCCCGTCGTGACGCTGCCCACGGTGGTTTTGTATGGGTACTCGATCTTGATGCTGCAGGCGTTGTTCACCGCGGCGTCGAACTTGAAGTCCGCAGTGATCGAATAATTCTTCCCTGCGCAGGTGTGTAAAGTTTGCTGCAGGGTCTCGCCGCTTTGTCCGCTATAGGGGCCGGGAGATACGGTGGCGGTGAAGGCATACTTGCCGCCGTTGTGGATGTTGGCGCCGGGGGAGCTGAGATAGTACGACGTGGCGCCGAGGAAGCCGACGACGGTCCAGGCGTTACCGCCAGAAGTGGGCGGTGCGACGCCGGATTCGAAGCCGCCGTCGTTGATTATGACGGAAGGGCAAGTACGAGCCTCGATAGGGAAGGAGGTTGTGGCGGGGATGAGAGCGGAGAGGAGAGGCAGGAGGGAGACGAGTGGGAGAAGCATGTGGGAAGGTTAGTGGAGTAGAAGATTGAAGAGACTGCACAGTGACTGCTGACACTGGGGTAGTATTTTGAGAAAGCACTTGACTTGCTTGGTCAGAAGGTACCTGGAGAAAATTATTCAAGAGATGACTCGGGGTGTTTGGTATGAAGGTGCAGCAACGCCAGGATGTCAAGGTTAGTATATACTGTTTTCTTACCCACATCTAGGACTCTGGACATAAAGAAACCTCGAATTTACCCGGGGGCCATTTGCTCCGCCACCACCACAAATCACCCCGTATCACTTGGCATCGTTCGGAACGATGGTGACGCCAGCCAGCACACCGCGCATGATGGACTGTAGCCTCGACTGTACCGTCCACGTTCCACCTCGAAGACACCACCGATAAGCGCCACATTGTTATTCCTGAGAAGCAGAAACGAGACTCTTCCTTTCGCTGTACAGTGAATCAGCTCGCCATTGGGCGCCACTAGAGCTGGTGGGGTGTTATGCTGCAGCTCTCAAAAAATCACGAGAAGCTAAGCAGACTATCGACGGGAGGCCTCAATCTGAAATGGCACGAAGTGCACAGTTCACTTGGGGGGCGCTTCTGAAAATAGTTAGCCATACTTTTAGCGCTTTCACAACGGTTGTCGCCCCTTGGCCTTATTTTTAGATTCCCGACCCCAACTTCTGGCAAGATAATTTTGATCAACTTTCGCATTTCGCTATTAAAATATATAAAATTAACTAATTATTACTCTAGACACTATGCGCTTTCTAAAGGTGCTTTGCTTATAAGTTTTGATTACAAATTGCTAGAGCTATAGAAATTGCAAAGTTTGTTGACATATAAAAAGTTCAAGTCGATCTTTGTTTTTGAGACACGCTTCAAAACATAAAAAATTTTGCAATCAAATAACTTTCTCAATGTTGACTTAAACTCTATCAAAGATATGCTGTTAAAAGCGCAAAGATTACTCTATCAAAGATAAGATTTTGATAGTAAAAAATCAAGAAATGCGAAAGTTGATCAAAAGCATCTTGCCAGAAGTTGAGGTCGAGAATCTAAAAATAAGACCAAGAGGCGACAACCGTTGTGAAAGCGCTAATTGGCGCTCGCTTGCAACCTTGCGTTTCCGATCGTTCATCGACGAAGGAGTTGGCGACTGGACCGGGAAATCTTTGGTTACAATTGTTTCTCCACCAACGGACGCAACCAGATTATACAAGATGATGGGCAGCGCGAACCCAATAATGTTTACAAGAAGCCAGAGCTACTTGAGGAGAGCTCTACTAGAGCAGAGGTGATCAGCTTAATAACAAAATATATTATCTTGTCAATGCTTGCAGTAGAGAACCAGCAAGGACCGTCACTGGGGAGAACTCTTTGCAATCGCGATAGAACTATATTGTGATATCTTCTGGCGCTATCTCGAAGGTCTATTGCCTAGACAGAATATATTTCACCCGTTAACTTTGTGGGTTCGGATGGTGAACGTGTTGGAAGCCCAGCTATTTGACGACTTCCTCTGTTGGCTCGTCCCTTGGTCGGCAGGTTTCACTTCTTAAAGATCTCGCTGAGATACTATCTCTATTTGCCTTCTCCGAGCCCATCTGCTGAATCACTATATTGATTGGGTAAGCCGAAGATTTTGAGAGATGTTTCTTTAGCTGTAGGTTTTTACTAGATCATTAGCCTATCGTTATTGAGCTCCACGATCGGATTCTATTGAGACAAGATTTGGCGCTTAGGCTCTTGCGATATTCATACAGTGTAGAAATACACGCTTGAAACCGGAACTTACGCTCTCACACCCAAGATCCCACTGGAGCTTTGATCCGTCATGTCCCTGGAGAACAAATTTTCTGGCTATGAAGCTCCAAATTTGCGTCCTTCCAAGTGACTCAAGAAGGCATGTTTGACGAGAAAAGGAGATTAGGCCGACAACTTTGGTGGTGCTGAAAGGATGCATGCTGAGTCCTGTCGGTGTTCAAGTCGGAAAGATTTTAGCGTGCTGGTCCTATGGTACTTATGTCTGGATTTCGACATGAGAAGTCGTGAGAGAGTTCGCGTATTATAGAGGAGTATGCGTTGATTGAAGTTCAAGGGATGATTGGGGGCGCTGATATATTCGTAGCTCCCGTGTCCGCTCTGAGATATTGCAGGCCATCTACCGCCTCGAACGTTACGAGGCAATGTCATTTTTGTTTGATGGGATTACCAACTCTCTGGCTCGCTCTAGTCAATGACTGAGATGCGCTGTAGAGCCATCTACTTTGTGCATCAAAGGCGATTATTGAATGCAGAAGAAGAATCTCGGCGGAGATCATAAAGAGGGCGTCCACCCCAGAATGTTACCCTGGACAGCCTGATCTGACGTGGTTTCAGCTTCCCCATGCGGCATATGGGATCATCCGTACCAGTATTGCTAGCTTTTCAATGGTTCGGTTCCCATGTAAGCACGATCATACCATTGTCCCACAGCGCTGGCTGTTTTCTTTTGTCTTCGTTCAATATATTGCAGCACATGTCGAGCTTGGGATATTCAAGTCTGATTTGATTCACACCGATGAGAGCGTTCACTAGCTGTCCATACGTAAGGGCCCCCAAAATATGTCCCGTTGCATAGGCGAGATTGACATCTACGGCTGTTGTTCCAACTCCAGGATATCCTTCAAACCATGTGTATTGTTCATCGCGACCGTTGTAGACTTCGTCGTCCTGCTGGTGTGGATTGCCGAATTGAGCCATGAGTCTCCTTAACAGCCAGTCGATTTGGGTGCTGTTCTGGAACGGTTCGTATATGAATGTACTGCATGCCAGCGTAATATGAGAGTGTCGCACATGATAGAAGTATGCGGAGTGATCAGGAACGTAGCCTGGAGGGAAACTAATGCAATGTCAACTCGAAACAAGTATGCATTGTTGGAGTAGAAAGTACATGGGATCGACTTCAGTGTGATTTGCCAGCGGCAACATAATGAAGGGGGAAGACCGTAAGCATCTCTGTTTTGTTGCAAGGGCAGGATTGGCGTCATGGACAGTCGAATCTGAAGCTAGTCGTGCTGCGGCAACGGCTACAAGAGAGACTAGAAGACCGAGAAAGAGCATATTGACCTTGAATGACGTTCGTCTTCAAAAATTGCGGAAGCATGACTACTTCCGAGAATTCTATTTTGAAGGATCTCGCATATACTGTCCAATACAAAAATCACGCTGATGCGCTATCTGAGCCGCCGAATTTGCAAAGCGTCTGTCCAGAAGGAGTCACTTTGAAAATCATATTCGTAAGCTTCCAGAAGCCTGCACTGCAGACGAACAATCGTGGAGGATCAGAAGAAGAGGAAAGCGGTGCTGCCCGCCTTATAAAGTGTGCTTGTGAGCATGGCGGCCGCCCGTTTCCCCCCATCATTGTTACTAGCTCTCTTTCTGCGCATTCGCCGCGTAGGCAGAAAGGTGTGTTCGACGTTCTTCTGATGGAGCGGTAGAGTGAATGCGAATCTAATCTGTGGCGAGGAATTACTTAAGGTATGAGCATATTAACACCGGCTTATCGCCAAGGGACGCCAAGAATCTAACCTTTTAGGGACAAGTGTTATAGGCCTCGCCGCCACCCCATATCCTCATGATGTAACATATAGTTCAGCATTACTATACATGACATGATGACCTGATAGACCTTCTGGTGATGGCTACCGTGGAGAAACTCTGTGGCTGATAACACTACTTTTGTCGTCAATAGAGGTATGAGCCTCCGACCCGGCTTAAATACCACATGACCACTCGGAGTCACGCAGAGCTTATTTTGACGTGGAGATACTCCCGCTCATTACTCTATCTGTCCACGGTCGGCTTGGCCCTTTCAAGACTATCAGAGGAGTCTGTTCAGAAGGTATGTTACAGACTGGCGGTATTACGGATACTATGATATATTAAACTAATTCTCAAACGATCCTTCAACTCTTCAGCAACTCTCCACGTCCTATAGCCTGAAACGACGATCTGCAAATTTAACTGTGCTATGTGGCGGTCCGTCACCACAAAAGTCCAACAACTCCAATGATAGCTGCCACGATCCCTCTGTGTCCCAAAGATACCGCACTTGCATCGCCAGTGAAGGGGATGATGCTTGTCGAGCCTGCGTTAGTACCAATGGTAGTTGAAGCAGAGATAGAGGCGTTGGTAGGGGTGGTACGGGGAGGCATTGACGTAGTGGTGCGCACAGCGACCGTGGAAGAGGACGAAGACGTTACTGACGTTGCATCCAATGAGATTTTTGGTGCGTCCTTCACCGATGTGGAGGGTGGCGTCTTGGAAGACAATGCGGCGGGGGTGGAAGCGCTATATGCAACAGTGCTGCCCGCCGTGAAGCCATCTGGAAGTGTAACACTCTGCTGAGTAGCGCAGGTCTTGGGATCCACCCCCTATAAGTATTGTTAGCATTGAGACAGCAACATCAAACCATGAGCGTAGTATCGAACGTTAGGGGCCAGTGTGAGGCTCTGAGAAGTGAGCTATGATCTCCCTGCTTGGAAGATCAAGCAAGCCTATGGCGAAGAGCTGGAGGGACTTACGTCTGGACAGCAAAGGCCCTTGATCAAGCAGAAGCTCCCTCCGGGGCAACCATCTGAAGAACTGTCAGTAATGGCGCTGAGGACCAAGCTTTCGCCTCCTGGTCGCGTTACGCTAATCTAGGAACAACTTGAGATGAAGTACTTACAGCCCTCAGCACAGCATACATCCCCACGAGTAGGTGTGACACAGGTTGGCAAGCCATTGAAGGTGCCCGGGCACTGGATCTCATTCGACTGACAGCCTGATTCTACAGTCGTTGGGGGAGTAAAAGCTTGGTTTTGGCGAGGGTAAAGATAATGAGGGGCAACTGCAAGAACTCCGTCTGCAAGCGCAGGGCTGCTTAGAGCGGCCACGAGAATTAAAAGCTGCATTGCGTGTAATGTACAAGGCCCGATGAAAGCTATTAGAGATTAAAGTAGGCAGAGCTCAAGGTGAGACTTTTGGGGTACGGTCGTAAAAGGCGTTTTCCGAGGAGGTAAGATGCGAATCAGAGGCGCCCCAAGTTACTTCTCTGCAGTCGACTCACGAGTCTTGTATGGCAAGGATTTCAGTAGGAATCGTAGAGTACGAAGTGATAATGAGAGAAGGAGGGCTGCACAGGATATTGAAAGTCTTGGGGGTGGGCCTACCGCTTTATTATGGTTTTCTCAAGGCCACTCATTGAACACTACCGCCATGAAGGTTAGGGAATTTGATGGCTCATCCAACAATGGGGCAGATTTTGGCTGCTATCTAGGTGCCATGGATGCTCGTACTTATGGCTGATTGTCGTTATGGTATGAGCTCCCTAGTATGTTTGCAGGCGAAAACATCCATGCGTCCTCATGCCAAGCATATTGTCCACAATGCTCCTCACGAATCGCGACTGCAGATGGGTTAAAGAACCAAGATGGGCTTCATCTTGGCTCATCTAAGCCCATCTTGGCTCGTTTCAACATCCAGTGACGTTACGCAATCAAAACAAGTCCAGCCGAGGATGGCCTGATACTCGCATGAGGTTTTGGATCTATTATTAGCATTCCGAGTCCCACAGCTTGGCAGACAGAGAAATTATTAACACTAAAAGGGATACGAAGTTTTTTGTTAAACAAAGATTCATGAGGCGCAGGAGCTCAAGGCGCGGGGAATGTAGGCCATCGGCGATCGCGAGAGATCTAGAACACCAGTTTAGCAGAGCTGATAGAATGGGGCTTACACGCTTCCTAGATGCTCGTGCGTTCCAACCTAATTATTCCGCCGTCAAGCTCGCTTGACTTAATGCGATCGTGATAACCCGGTTCGAGAATAGTGGGCCTTAAGTAAAAGCAGGAGCCGTATGTAGTGTCAAACGCAAATCATTGTGCGCCCTGACTTCGCCTCTGCTCTCTTTTCTGGTCTTGCGTCCACTCCGATAAACGGGCGCGTGATCCAGATTAACACAAGGCCTCAAGTGGCGTCCGCTTGACAACTCAGCCGGCAATTATTGTGTTCACTCGTACTGTATCAATATCCAAGAAGTCTAGTTCTTTAAGATGTTCAATCAGTACATCCTCTTAGACACATCTCTAGACAGAAAATATGGCCCCAGAAAGCTCGAAGCAGTCTTCGCTTCGCCAAGCTCTTATGTAGCTACATTCTTTCTCCCAGCCTAGTTGCACATTGTTTAGATCATTACATCTCACAGCCCGAGCCATGGCAGGCTAAGAGACCTAATGCCTTCTGCTCATTTGCGAGTCAGGCGCATCACGAGCCGTACTAGGCAGGTTTCAAAGTCTGATTTTCGTAGATAACAAGGTAGGAGCCGAAGCACATAAGATAAATGCGAAGACTTGCTCACCATTTGTTGGTCGAGGAGAAAAGGTCCTGAAAAGAAAGGCGCAGCAATCGTCGTGATCGTTGCAAACGGCGCGAGCTATCCACGATGGGTGGCACGCAAATATAATCCATGCATTATCAAGGAGTAAAAGAAGCAGCTTTGCACCGCTAACAAGGCGAAAGAGAAATACAAGCTTGATGATAAATCTTACTTCGCGAACTTGCCATTGTCGCTGTACTTCTTTCTTGTCAATAGGCCGCGTGCTGCAACAGATTCCACCTTTCCCCAAGGCAGAATACGACGGAAAGAGCATCGGTTGCTCCGGACTTCCTAGTAGGTATCGCCAACTCTTTATTTTTGGAGCAGTCGCGGTAAAGCTTTGAGAACTGTGCTTGTGGACGACTACTGATAATCAAGAAGTCGGCTGTCTATAGCTGCATCGAACCAAGCAGCGGCCTAGGCTCGAACGGCGTGTCCAAAGTCCGGATTTGTACAACATCGAGTTTCTGCATCTCTGTATAGCTACGTCACCAATTCGACGCGGTCAGAATCAAGCCTTACGACGACGGGCCGGAGATAGCCGCTGTTTCCGTCCTGCGGGATGGAAACCGCCGACGAATTTCCTAAAGCATTCGACCAGAAAGATGGGGGAGACTTTACCTTTCTGAAAGAGACCACGATGCTATCTATACGCTTCTGGCCATGCCGCAGCTGGACCCGAGATTGTGATGAAAGCGTTGTATGAGACACTGCTCACCTTAGACTTGCGCTTTGAAATCCTTTGCGTGGAAGCTCGCGTACCAAATTTGAGCATGGACTGCACATCTGATGGAATTGTAAATTTGGAGAAATTAGAGGGCTTAACTCTCGAACCGCGACTTCAAGCAACTTCCGCCTAGAAGTGATCCCGCGCCTTCTTACGGGCTTCATCTGCACAGGAAGAGTACGAACTACCTACAGTATCGATTATGTGGCCCGTGACTTGTTGCTAGGCGTAGGGAACAAGGACGGTCGACGCTCTCATAGCCTTTCTGTGCGGGACCGCAGCACTGCAACCACTTCGTTTGCATCATACCCGGTAATGGCAGAGTCCGTGCTCCAACGACATGGGGAAAGAGCTGAAAGATCGCTGTCTCGAGTTGCGGCTGAGTGTCTCATCGTACCACTACTAGTATTGATATGGGTCAGCGGGTACCGAATCCTACAGCTGATGAAGTGATTTGGCTTATTACTCAGTTTGTCGTCCATGTGACCTGCCGAAGGCACTTGTTGGAGACTTCAAAGCATAGACTATGATGAAATGCCGGCGTGTACAGACACGAAGCTGCCAAGCAGCCGTGCTTAGCAATTACGTCATCACCTTGGCGCTTGGATATGGAACCAAATATGGATTAAGCTGAGCAAGAGTTTCCCATCTGGCCAACGCAGGCCCAAATATTACTTTACGAAGTAGTATCAAAGTTCTACGAAAGGCGCTTTCAACACCGTCATGTCCTCCCTCTGGAGCACCCTCCTTCTCCTCGCCATTGCTGCAACATCCTTTTACGCTGCCCGCAGCTCCTACATAGCTATCATCAATCTTCGCAAATACGAAGAGCGCAGTGAGCGCGCTGCCAAGTACTCCGAAACAGCTGCTCATCAGCTGTACAAGACCAGGGTCACCCAGGCAAGCTCTGCAGCCGCTGTACGTCCTTTCGCTTACACTCATTCTTTGGTATATTACATCAAGCTGACATCGGACACTTGTTGCATGTAGATCACCCTGAGCCTCCTGAGCTGCGTTGTGCTGTTCGTTCGCACACTCCGCGGCCCTTCATCCCCGCTGGCGTGGGAATATGCTTTGCCGGTTCTCAATGTAGTCGCGGTCGCTGCCGCTTTCGCACACAATCGATCGTTCTGGAGAGCTAAGGCGAAGGTGCCGTTTGTCGAAGGCTTCAATGAAGGGATCGAGAAAAGCACAGAGATAAGGCAGTTGTTGGTTCCGCTAGGCATAACTTGGGGTCTTGTTGGCGTGCTGCGATGGACCTTGAAATGAGACCGGAAACGTCCTGGTGAGATCAATTTTGGTAGGTCGGGGAAAGACTCAATGCCAGCTGGCATTCGTTAGTCCGGTCTCCTCAGCTTTTCCCAAGACTCCCTCTGTTCTCAGAGATACCGTTTCCATCACTTGTCTGGGGTCTCGATTTCTTCCATGTTTGCATGCGTTTCTGTGGATTGCCAACGTTTTCCTGAAGTCGAGTGGGGCATATTAAGGCAGCGTATCATATAGCTGTTGAATTGCTCCATAAAACCTGCATCATCCTTCAAAACGGGTGTGCAAAGCCGAAAGCAAAACATGAGAAAGCGACATCCTCACCAACACCTGCACTTGCCTTCAAGCGACTCGAGGTCGGCTCGGTCTTCAGTCTCTGACCGCGAGTTGGTGTTTATCAATGCTGCCGATCGAAGTATCGCATTCTGATCACAGACCCATCCTCGCACAGGTTCTTCCTCATTGGACGAGCGATTGCAGGCATGAGACGCGTTATGGTCTGTGCGTTGGACTCCGTTACGAATCGTGATATCCTTCTGATGGTGGTGCCCAATCAGTTGTCTCTTTGATTCTGCTACCACTTACTACGGCAGTCCATCGTCCATTTTGGCCTGCTTTTTCGGGAAGCTTGAAAGCGTGGTACTCATCTCGTTGGCTTCGTCAACTCGATGAAGATGATGGATCTGAAGCTAGCGAAATAAAGCGGGATTGAGTTCCACTGGAAATCACCTCAATGTCGCGAACCCCATTTCTCGTACTGATCCTGAGGCCGCCGGCGTTATGGCACAATTTCAGGTCTTTTCGGAGCCGCCAAGGACCGATAGCTTGGTGAAGAAGTAGTCGCAAACAGTTCTTTCTCGAGCGAAGCCCAAATTTATCCTCCCGGAGACGATCAATTGATCTTTATATCCTGCGACCCTAGTCTGCCCTCCTTTTTGACGGTCCATGCGCCTCGGAACCTACACTGCGGTGTTGAAGATTGTGTGAACGCAATCGAAAGCATTGCTACAAACATAGCGAGAGAAAAAATGACCACTTTGGCGACAGTAGAGATGGCAACAGCCTACCGAGTCATCAAAGGATTCATATATATTGGACTCTCATTTCGGCTTAGTCCCGCCGTACAACACTCCATCCGCTCAACATATATCAATGAATAGTTTGCCTTTGCTCCATCAGACCACACGGATCAGAAGAGAAAGAGTCATAATCTGGGGATGCTAAACAACGACACCGCCAATTCCGTTAGGCGGCCAACACCCGGAATGCTATCTATACTGTCCCTCCCAAACTGGCAAACTGACAAAGTGGGTCACCGAATCGGAAAAGCGACGATCAACGAGTAAAGAAGGCAAAATTTGACGGGCTACCACTGTTTCATCTTCTGAGGCACCCGGTGCACTGCCTCTCAGCCTCACCCACTCTCACTTTCGTAAGTCATCAGACTCATGCAATCAGGATTGCCTTACCTTTGCCCTAGCTCGCTTGGAGCATTATTATGGATGCCTAGGCCCTTGAAATTGATAACAGTCAATCACCAACCGCAGGCAGACCTCGCAGTCATTCAACTGCCTTGTTAGATGGATACTCTATTCGTCAAGGCTAAAGACCAAATATTGGCATTACATTACTTCAACACCGGCACCTCCAGTTGTGCTAGCAAAGCAAGACGCTCTCCAAGCCTACGCAACACCTACTTTCAAAACCGCGTCCAAAGCCCCATCCATACCCAAGATCGTCGCACTTGATCCATTGCAACTTAAAAGCGCAGCGCCATGACCATGTCTCCCGCTCGAAACATAATCCTAACTTCGATATCCAAACGCCACGGAACAGAGGTGCTTATACGAATCAAAAGTTGGACCGCTCAGTTCCCAAGCCAGTATAACAACTATCCCCAATGTCTTAGAGGATGAAGATGAAGGAGACAATTACGAAGAATATGGATATCTGACTCATATCATTGCATCTCATTGTCAATCGAACATCTAAAACTCGGCAAGCTCGTACAATCGCTGAAGCTAAGGATGGCCATGGTATATAAGTAATTATCCTGTACCCTTTGAGCTTACTTGCGTCTATCGCCACTGCAATCACTGGATACTGCATGATATGAAGACGTAGCTGTGTGAGATGCTATAGTCGTCATATAACCACGGTGAATATAGGCTGGCGACTCGTTCTCCAGGTCTACGATTACAGCCTTGCTGAGAGGTATTATCTTCGCTGAGATTTGTGTAGGTATCATTGTCAGGACGAAGCCTCAGCCGGTCATCGATGCGGGAGTCGGTGGTGATGCCGGAGTAAGATCAGCCTCTGTCATAGCCATACCCAGGAGGGGTGATAAGGTCCTGCAACAAGGGTGGCTATGGTGGCGAGCCCCATGGTAGGGACTAGGCGGCCCAAGTTTTGATCGCAGGACATTATATACCACTGAATGACCTAATACAACAGAGGAATGCAGCGCACCTGAGAGACTTTGTGCAATTGGAGTACAGAATAGGCTGGGCCGTGTTTCTCCCCGGTGTGTGAGAAGGGGCAGGGGACACAAAAACAGGGGTAAGATTATCAAGATCGAAAATATCGTATACCACTGGTCGAGACATGCTGCTGCAGCAATGGGGCAAGGAGTGAAGACTATGATGAAGATTTAGGGACAATATGTGATGAAGGCTAGTTTGAATTGACTGAGACTGAATTGACAAAATATCAAGCTCTGTAGATATCAAAGAGACACACATATCGCTAATAGTCAAAGACTATCAACATTCCATTCATGATTGACATTGACATTGTGATCGCGTATGTAGCTGAAGCTATCGAAAAACAAAACTCAACCTCCCACAAAAGGCTAGAACGCCGAAGATACACAGAGAAAGCAGCAACTCCAAATACTCACGAGCGCAATCTACAAGCATTGAAAGCAGACCCACCATAAACACACCTCCTCCAACTAAAGGTCTGGTTTCGGGTCTGATCCACCATGGAGGCACATCTGAAAATCACAAGAACAACTATCACCCACGATGTTCAATCGTATCGCTCACCAACTGCCCAACGCGAAAGACTTGCTCTCTGGCAATAGTCGTATACAGACACCTTCGCTGTTTCGGCTTCCTGTCGTCCTCGGCCACCTGATGATTCTGTTGCTTTTTCATGTACAAAGCTTGAAGGAACGCAAGTGTGATAGGGCATGGCGGAAGACAGTCTCTTATCTGGCTTGCATGGCATAATGTTGCGTTAGTGAATTTTTTCTGCCTGTTGTGGTTGAGAAGCAGAGGGTCGGATCGTGGTAGAACGGCATGAGTGAAAAATGCAGACCTGCGTGCGTGCATCGCCTCGAGCTCAAATATGGCGGAAGAGCTGGATGAAGTATACAACAAGTCTATGGACTATGTCGTACTGCTTTAGTATGAGACAGCAACAACGGAGAGACAAGCTCGATTCATTCGATATTGCAGCGTCGATGCGATTAGTCTAGCCCTGCTCCACTAGATACTAAGCGTCCCAGTCTTTCCATACCCCTTTCAAGAGCTCACAGCCCCCCCACCCCCACCCCTACCCACCTCCCCAAACACAATCCCGTGCCCCACCGCCCCCCTCCCCTGATAATAGACATCAAACCTAAACCCCCACAGCCCCTTCGTCCTCGCAAACTCATCGAAAACCAAAATCGCCGTCGCAAACATATCTCAGGTCATTCCCGACCGTGGCCAGAGATACAGCCTCGCCGGCCGCTTCCAACTATGGTATTCTGTTACCTGGAGTGTGCCTTTGGAGAGGGCCTCGACTCCGACCCAGTAGTAGGTGCTGAAGAGGGCGGGGCCGGGGATGGGGGGACGGTACATGGAGAAGACGACGGATATGGGGGTGCGGTAGGCGTGGATGGTGAAGCCTTCGTCGGGGGGTTCGTGGGGATCGGGGGCTGTGATTGTGGACGGAGGGTTGGGGTTGTAGCTGATTTGAAGTTAGCTCCGGGAGCGCATTGCAAGAGGTCGGCGCCATAGCTTACCTGAAGGTGATGTTCTGGGCGCCAGTAAGGTTGCTGAGTGGTTGCCATATGGCGTCACTGGGCGGTGTAAGAGTCGGGATCGAAGCTGCTGAAGCGAGGTAACAGAAGCTAAGAAAAAGAGGTACTGCCACTGCACGAATCATCGACGATATCATCCCGGTGACGCTTCTTGCCGTGCCACTTTCACGACGTACTACAATCAAGTCTGAGCCGAAAAGCTTTATATGTTCCAGTGTGTTGGGTTCGGTACGTCAGCCGGGAAGTGGGCTGCGCTTCATCATAGCGGCCTCGACGGTTATCGCCAATACCACCGTCTCCCGCGCCGACTACAAGAGGTGCTCATCAGGAACAACGAGGGGAAGCGCAGTTGTTGAGAGCCGTTCGAGGGGCCGGACTCTGGAAGGTGTTGGTAAAACTCACCGGGCCAGACGCGCGGCGTCTTTCGAAGGTCTCCTCGAATCCTTGTCTAGGCAGCATCTCTAGCAAGATAGAGCCATTGAGATTATCAACGTAGCTATGGCGGTGCTCTGATTGGCATCATGAAAGAAGCAACAACAAGAATACCCTTGTTCGGTAACCCGGACGTATGATATCTAATTCATCCCGCCGAGGCTTTAATCACTAGTGCACAATACAGAACGTCTTGTAAGGTCTTAGAAACTTACGATTCGACACAAATGCCTACTCTCTCCTCCTTATATAAAACACGACAAGCAGTATGAAATGGTAGAACCTGAGGTCGGGGTGATACAGAAACGATTGACGAACAAGATGGTACTGAGACTGCGGCAAGTGGGGGTGAGACAGAAGGAAGAACAACGTCAAAGATAGAGCTGAGACCACGACAAGGTACGAATTAGTATTGAATTATCAGCCTTCAAAATTATAAGTAGCAGCAATTGTTGTAGCTGGAAAATGTGGAATTGTCTCAAACTTTTCTTTTGAAAGCGCAAATGGCACTTGCAAGCTATTGTCGTTATTTGCCGTTGGTTCCTAAGAGCTTTTGCTTGACTTCACGACGGCTAATTCTGATCTAACTGGCACATTGGTCGATCTTCCAGGCTCGGGGAAGCCCTTGACGTTAACACCCTTCCTGAACAGCAGACAGTGGGTGGAGCCACCGAAGTGGAACTACAGACAGCGGTTAATACCCTTGATGTCAATGGACGAGAGACAATACGGACCATGCCTAACTCATCCCCTTTCTTGACATGCTGGCCCTCTTTCACTGTGATATCGCACGTCGAGACTTCCACCATACCAACGAAAATCGCAGCCATCAACCCAATGTCCTTGTTGTCCGCTTCGATGAAGATTATTGCACGTGTGGCGGTCTCGGTGATATACCCCTGACCGGTACTCTGTCCTCCAGGATCTGGTCCGTGGGGATCGGCAAAGCTCTCGAATAGCGGCTCCGAGAAGTAGGTGCCATCTTTGACGTAGGCTTTGACGATCTTACCACTGACTGGGGTGTGCCAGCGATGGTAGCTCAGAGCACTCAGGAATGCCTGGTAGATGGTGCCGCCGGCGAAGTCTTTGCTAAGCTCATCGTGCGCGAGCATGTCCGAGACCGAATACGGCTGACCTTTGATCCAGAACCTGTCACGGTACTTGACCTTGTGAGCGAGGTTGTATGGCGTCGATTCGCAAGCATTGGCGATGATCTCATCATGGTCTGGTGCTGCAACAGGGCGAACGCCTTCCGAAAACCGGAACTTGCGGGTGAAGAAGTTGTCCCAAGAGGTGTAGCCGTGGTATTTCTGTGAAGAATCACACTCGAAGAGTTGCTCAAACGACGAAGTGGACCCTGCGGCGTTGTTGGCGACATTGGTAAGATCCTTTGCAGCTGTAGGTCCAAACCAGCCGTCAGAGTGATCCGAGAGAACACTGGCCGACTCGGGACTAGTAAGGAATGAGCCCCAAGTATTGAGAATCTTCTTGATCATCTTGTTGACTTCAGGATCCAGGAAAGCTGCGAAACCACTGGGGGTTGCCATTGGCCAATCGAAGAGCGCGTTGAACGGCAAGCCAACCATGCCTACACCGTGGGAACGATCACTCCAGCATGGTGCCGTCGTGATAATGTGGTTCAACATGGCCAGCAGATGATCCAGGTCACGAATCTCGGGGTGGCCGGTGGGGTCTTTGCTGTAGGGTTTCTTCGTCGGAACCTGCTCGAGCATCGAAGTGAAGAGCATGTAGAATCTGGTGTCATTCTGGATCATGGCTTGGAACTCCTTGATCACGGGCGCGAATTCCTTGGGATTGTCGTCGACGTGGTTGGCGACATGGGCCAGCCATGCTTTCTGGATACGATGGTCTGCGGGCAGCCAACCGCCGATTCTATAGACCGGTCAGTCGGTTTCCTCAGTGGCAGATTCGAGGATGGTGTGCCCTTACCTGTGCACATGATGCTCCTTGGGAATGTCTGGTTGATGGTCTTTGGGAATGTCTGGCATGATGATCCTCTCTGCGCCCTTGCGTACCTCACAAAGCTGCAATGTTGGACGGAAGAACAAGGAGGAGTGCGGGCCGTATTTGTCGGTCTAACGTCATGGTGCATTGCCCGTTAACTGGTTTCCGCGCTCTCCGGACCAATTCACCTTATTCGCGGGCCGATCGGTCCGTTGTGCCGGCTCAAGCGGAGCAGGGTAGCGCTAAGCGCAGACTCTACTTTACTTTATCTTATTCCGGGATGAGACCCTCGGAAAAATGTCCACGTAATCGGTTGTGAAGAACCCGCCGTCAGTGTTGTAGACATCTTCAGCAGTCGCGGTGTCGTTGATCTGATGATATAGGTAGATATTCGAGCTGTTGCTCGTACCACCCAGTCTCGTAAATGGGAAATCCGATTTCGGCTTGGTCGACAATCCAATGTTGTCTGTCGTGTACGCTGCTAATGAAGTGCCGTTGACCCAAAATCCAAATAACGTATATGTATTGGACGAACCGGTATTGACGAAGACTTGTGCGATGTCAACGTCCCCAATCAACGATTGATTGTAGGCCGCTGTTTGCAGAGACGGATCCGCGGTCGCGGAAGGGATATGTTGCGGCGCCGTGGTTGCAGCAGGATAAGCATCGCTGAGTGTCAGGGTCGAGGGCGCATTGACGCGCTGACCAGCAGGTAAAGGTGGTACCAGAACAGTCTGGACTGGATGATGATGTCAGTTGGAGGCCTATCTCAAAATGAGGATCTAGATCTTACGTTGAGGCTGGGTCCAGGACCCTTGCTCCAGAAAGGAGAAAAGCAGATCATAGTAGACGGTCCCATTGGACATCAGTACGCCAACTTGTGGGCGGCCGACGAATGCTTCTCCGGCAGCCAGAGCTAGGATATGACCACCGTTGAGAGAAGATGGCAAGACTGGCCCAGGACTTGCACTAATACTATCGCTGCCCATGTCGATACTTAAGCAAACAGCACTTCCACTGCTAGCCACATAGAACACATATAGTCCATCGTGCGCAGATCTATTCCCCTTGTTGCTTACTGCGAACGCCCTGGAGTCCGTTTGCACAGAAAAAGATGTGTTTCCTGATGCCGAGGGCGAGAAATTATCTCTGGTGGCCCAGGTACCGGAAAGGAATTGCCGACTTGCTAGTCGGTTGTCGCTGGCGATATAGAAAAGATATATCTATGCGACGACCGTTAGCCGAGCATTGCAGTAACAGGACGCGGTCCCCCACCTTTGAGCCCAACGTGCCCGAAGTTCCAGTGTTATTGACGCCAAAGGCTGCGAGTGGGGTCGAGTTTTTTGGCGTCCGAAGCTACTACATTATTGGCGTCGGCTACCCACAGTCCGGTAGACGAGGTGTAGAGGGCTTCACGGATGCTACCTGAACCCTCCTGGAAGAACAAACGTTTATCGCCTTTGTCAAATGCCACGACAGCAACCGATGTATCGTTCAATAGACCATCAGGCGGTGTGGTACCCGCGGGGGAAGTATTTGCGCCGACTGAAGAGCTGATTACGCGGTCAGCAAGAAAAATCAACGCACAAGCAGTCTCCCTACTCATGCAATGTGGCTTTTCGGTTCTTAAGTCCTATCCCGACTCCAACGCCAACCCCGACTACTATTGCGACGAGCGCAACAAGCCCCACGCCAACCCAGAACAGTATTCCACGATTATGAAGGACGCCCTTCTTGGCCGGGTCCTCATCTGGGGCTGCTTCCTTTTCAGGCTGCGCTCCATTGGTTTGTGGTGCGAAATTACCACCAGCGGGCTTCAAATCTGGCTTGCTGAATGTGGAAGGATCTGTTGGAGCTGACGACTATTGCTAATGGTCAGTCTGAACGCATCGGATTGCGGCATTGTCTCCTACGTCTGGTCGTCTTTTCATCATATCCAGCTCAGGAGACTCATGGAATGCAGCACGTTGCGGCATATGAGTTCCACTCTTAACGGCTTCTGGAGCATCGTATAATGTAGAGGCTAGCTCTGGCGCAAAGGTGTAGTGATTGACGACCTCTGGAGATGAATGGACGTGTTCGCTGTTCGCTACTTCAAGCTGCGAGTAGTTCTCCGCCATGGCTCGGGTCTTAGCAACCGTCGGTGGTGCTGAAAGCGAAGTCGATCACGTTTGACAGGTATACAGTCTCCAATTGGCGTGTATGGATGGAGGAAGGAGGAGCAAAGACCGCACAGGGCGGCCTTTGTTTTTGCGGGCATCATCATTCCGGCCCCCCAATCTATGATCTTCCAGGGTCGTAGAGGTGTTTGAAACTTTGAGTCTGACATAAGCGTCAGCAGTGGTGGTGGCGGAGATGTTGGGTCGTACTCGGCTAGAGGTATGTTGGACTAGCTGGGCTGGCTTGGTTTGGAAAGTTGATTTCTCAACTTCTGCATGTGCGAGTATCACTGCAGTCAGATTTTGCATTGCCTTGACGTCCAATATCTAATCTATCGGACTAGCGGAACGAGCTTTGCGCTTTCAACACGTACAAATCCCAGAGTACGTACTCCGTATAGATCTGAAAATAAACTCGCCAAGGCTTGGAACGCACTAAAACGATACCGTCCTAACACAATACCCTCTTAGACCGCTTGTTGCTCAAGCATAGGGGTACCTTTCATCATCGAAGCTTTGTGTTGACGGTGATGGAAAGCATTTCGCTCTTTTCAGACGATAACAGCTCCGAAGCCAGGACAGGTGCGTGGTGGGCGTCCAGACGTAAGGTTCTCACCCTGCTTCGAATGCTGTACTCTAAGAGGATTATTGGACATCCAACCCTGAAGATACCTGCTCATGGTTCACGTGCGATAATCCAGTCGTGTTCGCCCTACGACAACGTTCAGGGAACTTCATGGTAAGACTCTACGATTACACATCGAGCCTTTTATGTTGCAAAGCTCGAAGGGCTCACGTCAACATCAAGGAACATACGCCAGCTGGCAAAGTCTTCTCTAGAACATCATTGGGTCCAGATCATTGAGACCGCACAGTCAGACCTCTAGGCAAGTCCAAGGTTATTGCTTGTCGTTGTTTGACCGTATGGGCAAGCTCAGAATGAATCACCACTTTACAGACGAGTGGGCAATGGTGTCTCAACACATGCGGACATAGAAGCCATCTTCTCGTACAGCGGATCTCACTTTATCTCATCAACGTTAGAGTGCCCAAAAGCTACGACCCAGTCATAGCTACAATGCATCTGGAGTACACTTACTAAGGTAACGTCAATTGCGGAAACAGCTTTCTTTTCAACTTTTTCGCTTCCGATTTCTCTTCTTTCCTCTCTAGTGTTACTTTTCATCGTTGCATCTGTTATCTGACCCCAGCATCTCGTCTCTCATGCATCATAGTTTCATACTCCAACAAGTAGGTGTCTCGGGAGCATACCGCCACCCAACTATGTTTCGGCTCCGCTTACCAAGGCACCATCTTAATGCCTGTGGTGATACCGTCGGCTCCGTTACTCAATTGGATATGAGTTGTACCCGTCACTAATTGCAAGCACCTGGACGGACTTTGAGTGAAATAACAGGCCATTTGACCGAGATGGCATCGAAGGTCGCTGGCTCATATCCAATTGCAGTTTAGGACATGAGCATGATGATACAGCAATGTCGCGACTATAGGTATAGTTACTGACAAAGGTGGTTGTACTCGAACAGAGCTGCAGAACCCGGTGTGATCGAAGGCCAGCACATTACACAAGCCTACGATGCACTTGTCCGTCCTGCAACGATAACGCTCAAACACCGCTTTTCTCTTCCGAGCATGGATTTTCGCAAGGGTCCCAGCATCTCAGGGATGATTAGCGATTCATACAGAGCAACACCCGTGTGTTGATATTACGACGACAGAGTATTTCCACTTCTCCTAGGAACATCTCCACTAGTTCCACGATATTTCAACATGATAGACTTGAAGTGGAGCGCTTCGTAACTTAGCAGGATGCCGATTCTGATGTTCTCAATCATATGACTTTGTTAGCATGGGACAGGTTGGACTTCTGTAAGCGTTCCGCCTTCTGCAACGCAGCCTTAATCGCTAAACTTCCGATATAAGCGCTACCCAAGATCCATCACCTGAAAGTTCTGCATCTGGGGCCCACTTTACGGTTTTACCGAGCGGGATCGCACTAAGAATAGTCGCTTGCGGCAATTCTTCTGAGTCCATGCACTCGCTTATAGCTGAGTCTGATCGCAGGTTTCCCGATCGAGACGAGACCATGCCTGTTCCTGGATTTGATTCTCTGCCTGCAGGTTCTGGGGTCCCAGGGAGGTGGAACCACCGCCCAGTCTCCTAGCGTCTTCAACGGTCAGACTCTTTTTCCGGCGCGTCTTCTTACTTGGTGCTCAGACATAGCGACCCTTATCATCGCCAGCCTTTAGCCTTTCGTCAACCTTCCATGTCCTCGCCCCACGGATCGGCTATTGCGTGGCCATCGTGGCTGTTGTACGACATCTGTACAAGCCGCTGGCCCCTTTGTGGCTGGCTGGCATCTCCTCTGCGATCATGGGACGAGAACAGGAAAGCATACTCGTGCCCGTGGCTGCCGTGCTACTGTTGCACATGCTGCGGCTTCATCTCTGGCTGGCTGGCATGACCTCTGAGACCAAAATAGGGAAACAATACTCATGCGCCCACGCTGGACGGCACCGGGATAAGTGCTTAGTCTATACCGCTACGGCCCAAGGGTCTAGCCTGATTGTCTGTCGCACACAAGGATGCCAGAGCACGAAAAGGCAATAATGTCGTTGGCTCTCCTGGAAGCCGTACATTTAGTCCGCTTCCCATATTCCGTGGGAAATTGATATAAAGGGTACATACCTTTCAAGCTGGCTAAGCAATGCTGCACAGGTACGCCCGCTCAACAAACCTTTTCTCTCGTTCAAGACTAGAGACTGTCGACTTGATCTGGCTTCAGTGACACCATGAAGATCTTTGGACGCTGTGTGTTCTTGGTCACGTTGTCGCTCGCCCTGCTCTTTCTGCATGTGATAGGCTCAACGGCATGGCCTACACGTCAGGACGGGACGCAGACACCGTCACTCTCTCCGATGTCTTCATCCAGGAGTGGATTACATTCCATCGACACTCTACCCGAGCAAGGGCTCGCACTCTATAAGGCTTCGGCAGGATCTATCCACAAAAGGATGATGCCAAACTTTTCCGGAAACACGGGCCTAGTGCACAGGGTCAAGTTCACCAGTTTCGGCCTCATCACTCCCCTCGCCACCGCTGCCAGAGCCTTGGAAGAATTCTACGTCGAGGTTGCGGTCAAAGCCTCCACCATATGGGCTACCCTGCCACAGCGGCAAGCAATGAACTTCCAGCTAGGCCATTTTCGATTGAACTTTCAGTGTGTTGGCGACACGATACCGTGGACTTTTGTCAAGCAATTGGCGGATCGTCTTTGGGAGTGTGCCTGTCGCCAATTAACGGACCTATTCGAGG